>Ga0157379_10002742_pt1 | contig 14856 bp, 9 predicted proteins | sample S25metaG_FD_121802 | JGI IMG/M metagenome (GOLD analysis project Ga0157379, IMG submission 121802) | Switchgrass rhizosphere microbial communities from Kellogg Biological Station, Michigan, USA - S2-5 metaG | ecosystem: Host-associated > Plants > Roots > Rhizosphere > Soil | place: USA: Michigan... | reverse complement strand
CCCGACCAAAGTCACCTACGTGCCTCACGACACGGTGTCCAGCACGATGGCCAAGGGCGGCTCGATCATCAACGACAAGGGCCTGATCGTGTTGGCGCAGCGCCGCACCGCGGGCGAGGTCGAGGTCCACGCGAAGACGAACCATGTCTTCATCATCGTCGAAGGCGAAGCGACGTTCGTCACCGGCGGCACGCTCGTGGGCGCCAAGCAGACCGCACCGGACCAGACTCGTGCGGCGAGCGTTGAAGGTGGTGAAACGCACCACCTGACCAAGGGCGATGTGATCACGATTCCTGCGAAGACGCCGCACTGGTTCAAGGATGTGCCGACGAAGACGATCGCCTACTACGCCATCAACACCGAGCCGTAGAGCGCACTTCGCGACCTGTACGTAGTGTCCGGCTTCAGCCGGACCGCCACGGTCCGCCCGAATGCGGACACCACGTACAAACGAAAAATGCTCTAACACGCCGACGAGCATCGTCTACCCGACGCGCGCGGGGATCACTTCCAATTTGCCGCGATGACATAGGTCCGGGTCGCCCACGGCTCGTTCTCCGGCTGCAGGCGCGAGATCTTTCCGGCGGTGGGCAGCCCTTGAAGCGCAAGACCGAGAGTCCTGGACTCCCAGATCTCCGATAGGCGGTAGGTGTGCTCGTAGCGAACGAACACCAATGCCGGCTGATCGCCAGCCGGGTCGCCACCGACCACGGGGATCGTGAGCACGAACGTGGACGCGTGATTCTTGACGCCCTCGATCGACAGGACCGATCCGATATCTTCGACGGCACGTACGTCGTACTGACCGGCAGGAAACTCCTGGTGGTCGACGAAGAACGAGAACGGAACCTTGACAGTCACGATCCCTTCCGCGCGCGCCGAACCGATCAACGTCCCGAAAATCACTGCGGTCATGACCGTCGATTTCATGATGGCGCTCATATTCGTTCCCTTTGCTGGCAGGCGCTGACGGGAGGTCGTGTCGCAAGACGGGTACCGCCTCGTTGCGCCCGGCCGATGCGACCGTCACACGGTGCCTGACTCGAGCACTACCGAGGCGCATCCGGGGCGTGAGCAAGGTCATCTCTTTCTTGGATTCATAAATAAGTGCCGCGTTCATCATCGATGACAGCTGCCCTCGCACGACGACACGTATGGCGATGCCAATTGTGACGATGGTGTGACGAGCGCGAGAGCGCGTCAGGATCGCCGTGCTGCCCAACGAAGCTCGATCGCCGGACCTGCCACCGATGACGTGGCATTGCTCCTGCATCGTCGGGCTGGATACGCGTCACATCGCGATCTGTCGATATGCATCTCACGACCAGCCACGAACGATTCACGGTTTCAGTCCCATCATCGGCGCTGTGGACGAGCGGTGCGATCATCGGAGCGTTCCTGCTGATCTTCATGCTGGATCGCGCCACCGACTCCACACCCGTACAACATCTTTATTACTTGCCGATCATCCTGGCCGCCCGCCGCTTTGGAACGCGCGGAGGCGCGTGGGCTGCGGTGTCAGCCATCGTGTCGTACCACGTCGCGAATCCTCACTTGCTCTCGTGGCGGTACGAAGAATCAGATCTCGTCCAGATGACGCTGTTTCTGGCGGTGGGCCTGATTACGGCAAAGCTGACGCTCGACGCGAATCGACTGCGCGCGCTCGCCACGACCGACGACCTGACCGGCCTGCACAACCTGCGGTCGTTCGAAACTCGATTGGCGACGCTGGTGCGGGTGTCGCACGCGACCCGTGCGCCGCTGGCGCTGCTGGTGCTCGATATGGATCGCTTGAAGTCGCTGAACGATGAATACGGACATCTGACCGGCGCCGAAGCGGTGCGAACCGTCGGCCAGATCATCGGCCAGCGACTTCCGCCCGGCGCGGTCGCCTGCCGTTATGGCGGGGACGAGTTCGTGATTGCGATCCCAAGGTGCACGCCATTTCTCGCGCACCGGATTGCCGATGGCGTGTGTCGCGCCGTACACGACAGCGCGCCGGTGCTGGCCGGTCGTGCTTTTGCAATCGGATCGTTGTCGATCAGCGTCGGCGGAGCCTGCCTCTCGTTCGATGGCAATGCGTCGTCAGCGCCGTGGCCGGGGCGAGACGTTGATGTGGGGGAGTCGCTATTCCGTGCCGCCGACGCGGCCCTCTATCGGGCCAAGGGGCGTGGACGCAACCAGGTCTGCGTCGCGTGAACTTTTCGACTTTAGGGCGTTAAAAAACAAGACATTCAACGCAGAGACCGCAGAGCCCGCAGAGCCCGCAGAGCCCGCGGAGCCCGCAGAGCCCGCAGAGCCCGCGGAGAAGAACCCAAAGAGCGCATTTTGAAACGCATTCTAAAGAATCTCTGCGCTCTCTGCCTGCTCTGGGTTAAAACGTTGTGACTTGTTACGGACTCTCGCGTCGGACCACGACCAGCAGTCTCGTCGGGCGTCAGCCGCTTTTCAGCCGGACCGCGTCCCGGCCGAGAGCGCCAGGTCCAGGGCGTCGGCGAGGTGAATCGCGTGGCGGCCGGTCGCCTGACGAATCTGCTCCCGGCAACTGAAGCCGTCGGACACGATCACGGTCTCGGCGTCCGCCTGTCTGACCGCCGGCAGCAGCACACGCTCGCCGACCGCCTGTGACACACCGTACTTCTCGGCCTCGAATCCGAACGCGCCGGCCATGCCGCAACAACCGGAGTCAGGCGCCTTAACGTCGGCGCCCATTCTGCGCAGCAGCGACTCCTCGGCGCCCAGCGTCATGATCGCTTTGTGGTGGCAATGGCCGTGGAGCAGGACCCGGCGATCGAGTGGCGGCGGCTGATACGCGACGTGGTGGGATTCGAGAAGCTCGGAGAGGAGAAACGTCTGATTGCGCAGCCTGGTCGCGCGCTCTGTGTTCGGGAACAAGTTGGTCAGCTCGTCGCGAAATACCGATGCGCAGCTCGGCTCGAGCACGACCATCGGTACGCCCGCATCGATCGCCTCGCCAAGCGTGTCCATGACGGTCTGCAAGTACTGCTTCGCGCGATCGAGCATGCCGAAATCGTAGAGCGGACGGCCGCAGCAGAGTCGCTGGTGCGGAATGGCGACGTCGAAGCCGGCGCTTCGAAGCACGCGGAGCGCGGCCTGGCTCGTTTCCGGGTGAAAGTGGTTGTTGAAGGTATCGACCCAGAGAATCACCGGCATGGCCGACGACGATCGCGTGGCGGTCGAGCGAACGTTATGTCGGCGGGCCCACTTCCTGAAATTCACGGTCGCGACCTGTGGCAGCTGGCGCTCGGGCGCAATGTGCAGGGCGCGACGCATGACCAGGCTGAGCCACGGAGCGCCGGTCGCGAAGTTGGCCAGCCGCGGCGCGATCGCCGCCAGCTCGAGCCAGCGATCGACCATGCCAAAGGCATAGGCGTTGAGCGGACGCGATCGCCCTTCGTAATAGTGCGAGAGAAACTCGGCGCGATACGTCGCCATGTCCACATTCGCCGGGCATTCCGACTTGCACGCCTTGCAGGACAGACAGAGGTCGAGCGATCGCTTGACGTGCTCGTCCTTCCACCCGCCGCCGTCGCCGACCACCTCCCCTTGCAGCAACTCGAACAGCATGTGGGCGCGGCCCCGCGTGCTGTGCTCCTCCTCCAGGGTGACCATGTAGCTCGGGCACATGGATCCGGAATCGTGCTTGCGACATTCGCCCAGCCCGACGCATCGCACCATCGCTCGTTCGAACGATCCCTTGTCGTCGGGAAAGGCGAAGTGCGTGGCGGGCCGCTGGGGCGCATAGTCGGCGCCGAACCGGAGGTTCTCGGTCGGTAGGTAGGCGTCGACGACCTTGCCCGGGTTCATCTTGCGATCGGGATCCCAGATCGACTTGAACTCGCGGAACGCGCCGATGATTTCGTCGCCGAACATCTTCGGCAGCAGCGCGCCGCGCGATTGGCCGTCGCCGTGCTCGCCCGACAGCGATCCGCCGTAGGAGACGACGAGATCGGCGGCTCGATCGACGAACTCTCCGTATTTACGGACCCCGTGCTCGGTTTCGAGGTCCCAATCGACCCGCATATGAATGCAGCCGTGGCCGAAGTGGCCGTAAAAAGCGGTGTGGTACTGGTACTCGTCGAGCAGCGCTCTTAGCTCACGCAGGTACCGTCCCAGCTTCTCGGGCGCGACGGCTGAATCGTCCCAGCCTTCCCATTCGAGCGGAGCTCCGGGCGCCGCGGCGGCTGCTCGCGGGCCGGACTCGCGGATTTTCCACATCGCGCGCGCCTGAGTCGCGGTGTAGAGGCGCGCGCTCGGCGGATCGGCGACCTGTTTCATCCGCTCGATGAAACGCTCGGCGGTCTGGCGCGCCTGGTCCGGGTCGTCGAACCCGAATTCCACCAGCAGGTAGCCGCGTCCCTCCGGCATCAGGTCGAGATTCGGTGCGCCCTTCCGGCGGAGCCCGTCGACCAGCGCGCCCTCGAATCCTTCGAGGCCGATCGGCTGAAACTCCATGATCTCCGGCACGTGGTCCGCCGCTTCGAATGCGTCGCGGTATCCCAGTCCGACCAGCGCCCGGTGCTGCGGGCTGGCGATCAACCTGAGCTTCGCCTCGAGAATCACCGCGCAGGTGCCCTCGCTGCCGACGATCGCCCGCGCCAGATTGAAGCCCTGCTCGGGCAGCAGCTCGTCCAGGTTGTAACCGGATACCCGGCGAGGAATGCGCGGAAAGCGCGCGCGGATCTGGTCGGCATGGCGATCGCGCAAAGCACGCAGCGCCGTATAGATTTCGCCGCGGCGTCCACCCGCTCGGACAATGGCGTCGAACTCGGCGTCGCTGGTCGGTCCGACGGTCAGCTCCGTACCGTCGTAAAGCAGGATCTTGAGCTCGATGACGTTGTCGACCGTCTTGCCCGCCAGCAGCGAGTGCGTGCCGCACGAGTTGTTGCCGATCATGCCGCCGAGCGAGCAGCGGCTGTGCGTAGAAGGATCGGGCCCGAAGGTCAGATGGTGCACCTCGGCCGCGTTCCGCAGCGTATCGAGGACGACCCCCGGCTGCACGCGCGCGAACCGCCCCTCGGGATTGATCTCGAGGATCCGGTTCATGTACTTCGTGAAATCCAGCACGACGGCGACGTTGCAGCACTGGCCGGCGAGACTGGTGCCCGCGCCGCGCGGCAGCACCGGCGCGTTGAAGGCGCGGCACACGGCGACTGCCGCGATCACATCGTCTGCGTCGCGGGGAATGACGAGGCCGATCGGGATCTGACGGTAATTGGAACCGTCGGTCGCGTACAGCGCGCGGCTCCCGCGATCGAAGCGCACCTCGCCTCGTACCGCCCGCTTCAACTCCAGTTCGAGGGCGGTGGACTGCGTGAACGAATCGATCGGTTTCGCGTGCGAGCTAAGCGGTAACGGAATGAGCGGCTTCATGGGTCGCAGGCGCGAGAGAGTCCAGGGCCGCCATCACGCCGCCAGGTGTGTGCGGCACGCCCGCGAGCCTGAGGCCCATTTCGATCCCGCTCAACGTTCCGGCGAGCATGAGATCGTTGAAGCTGCCCAGATGGCCGATCCGCACCACCCGCCCGGCCAGCCTCGACAACCCGCCGCCGAGCGACAAGTCGAAGTGCTCGAGCACGAGCGAGCGGAGCCGATCGGCATCGGATCCCTCGGGCACGAAGAAGGCGGTCATCGAGCTGGAATACTCACGCGGATCTTCGCAGACGAGCTCGAGCCCCCACGCCCGCACGGCCGCCCGCGACGCCGCCGCGTGACGATCGTGCCGCGCGAAGACGGCGTCGAGGCCTTCTTCCTCCAGCATATGGAGCGCCTCGCGCAACCCGTACAGCAGATTGGTCGCAGGCGTATACGGGAAAAAGCCCGAGCGGTTGTGCTTCAGCATCTCCTGCCAGTCCCAATAGCTTCGGCTGAGCCGAGCCGTCTGGTTGGCCGCCAGCGCTTTCTCGGACACGGCATTGAAGCCGAGGCCGGGCGGAAGCATCAGCCCCTTTTGCGAGCCGACGACCGTAACGTCGACTCCCCAGTCGTCCTGGCGGAAATCCATGGAGGCGAGAGACGACACGGCGTCGACAATCAGCAGGGCGGGGTGACGGGCAGCGTTCAACGCCCGTCGGAGATCGGCCAGTCGGCTGGTGATGCCGGTCGACGTCTCATTGTGCACCACGACGACAGCCTTGATCGCGTGGGCCGGGTCGGCGAGGAGCCTCGCCTCGAGATCCGCATCGGATGCACCATGACGCCAGTCGCCGGGCACGTAGTCGACCAGCAAGCCAAGGCGTTCGGCGACCTGGCGCCAGACCAGCGAGAAGTGGCCAGTCTCGAAGATCACCACCCGGTCACCCGGAGATAACGTGTTCACCAGCGAGGCTTCAGCCGCGCCGGTTCCCGAGGCCGGAAAAATGATCACCGGGCCGCTCGTCTTGAACACCAAGCGTAGCCCTTCAAAGATGTCGGCCGTCATCTGCGCAAATTCGGGGCCCCGGTGATCGATCACCGGCAGGTCCATCGCGCGTAGAACCCGATCCGGTACGTTGGTCGGGCCGGGGATCTGGAGGAAGTGTCGACCGGTGTGCAGCATGTCTCGCTGAGTTTACCGCGAGAAGATGACCATGGCCAGACCGTCGTGGGTCAGCTCACGCCAACCGCCGGCGACACCGGGCACACCGTGTCAAAAACCGGAGTGTTTTCTCCGTAATTTTCTTTGGGCAGGTTTCGAGTGTGACGTTGGAAGTCTGCCCAGCCTTGAGACTTCAGGCTTGAGACTCACTCCGGGGCATTTTGGCAAAATCGCCGAGGCGTTCTTAAGTCTGGGCGGGCGGTGTGGGCGTGAGCGCGTAGGTATCGAGGACCGCCGCCAACGTGCTCGCGGCTCCCATGAGCGTGCGCCACGCGCGATCGGAGTCGGTGAAGCGCGACGTGCGCCCCATCTCTTCGAGCGTTCGGGTGGCGTCGACCACGGCCGACGCCTCGAAGTTGGCGGCCGCTCCTTTCAGCACGTGGGCGGCTCGCTGCAATCCCTCGCCGTCCCGTGCGTCCAGCGCTCGCTGAATGGCCGCCAGGTGCCGGGGCAGGTCTTCGGTGAACAACACGCTGATTTCCGAGAGGAATTGCACGTCGCCGCCCAGCCTGGCCAGCACGGCCTCATACACACTCGCCGACACCGGCTGAGCCGCCTGTTCGACCGCTGCCGAGCCGGGCGAGGTGCGTTCCAGAACCGTATAGAGCTGATGCGGGTCGATCGGCTTGGTGAGGTAGTCGTCCATACCGGCCGCCAGGCACCGTTCGCGGTCTCCTCGCATGGCGTGAGCGGTCATGGCGACTATCGGCAGGTGCACGCCCAGGCGCTGTTCTCGCTCCCGGATCGTGCGCGTGGCCTCGAGTCCGCTCATTTCCGGCATCTGCACGTCCATCAAGACCACGTCGAACGTGCCGAGCTCGACGGCCAGCACCGCTTCCTTGCCGTTGTTCACCGTCGTCACTCGATGGCCGCGCCGCTCGAGGAGCGTGGCGGCAAGGCGCTGGTTCACCGAGTTGTCCTCCGCCAGCAGGACGCTGAGATGGCGGGCAGCCGCTTCGGGCTGCACCGGCGCCACCGGCGCCTTCGCCTTCGACGGGCGCTCGAGGCCAACGACGGGGGCGGCGGCGGCGGCGACAAGACCGAAGCGCGCGGTGAAATGAAAGGCGCTGCCTTCGTGGAGAACGCTCTCCACCCAGAGTCGTCCACCCATCATCTGCACCAGGGTCGACGAGATCGCAAGGCCCAGACCGGTGCCGCCGAACCGGCGCGTCGTCGATCCGTCGGCCTGCTGAAACGGCTGAAAGATCGCTTCTTGCTTGTCCTGGGGAATACCAACCCCGCTGTCGGTCACCGAGAAGCGCAGCGTGACGGCGTCCGCCTCCCGGGATTCGACGTACGCCTGCACCAGAATTTGTCCTCGATCCGTGAACTTGATGGCGTTTCCCACCAGATTGAGCAGCACCTGCCGGAGACGGCCAGGGTCGCCGACAATCTCGGTCGGCACGTCGGGGAGCACATGACAAATCAGCGCCAGACCCTTCTGCGTGGCCCGCATCGTCAACGGTTTCAACAAGTCGGCGATCTGGTCGCGCGGTGAGAACGGAATCGCCTCGAGGCTGAGCTGCCGCGCCTCGATCTTCGAGAAATCGAGGATGTCGTTGAGCACGCCGAGCAGCGAGTCGGCCGACCCTTTGACCATGAGGAGGTAGTCGCGTTGTTCGGCGCTGAGCTCGGTGTCGAGCGCGAGGTCCGTCATCCCGATGATGCCGTTCATCGGTGTGCGGATTTCATGGCTCATGTTGGCGAGAAACTCGCTCTTCGCCTGGCTCGCGGCCTCCGCCGCGGTCTTGGCGGTCGCGAGCTCTTCGGTGCGCTCACGCACCTTGCGGTCGAGGTTCGTCGTCAGCTCGCGCAAGTCGCGGTTCAGATCGTCGCGTCCGGCGACTGCGGCTTCCAGCTGGCCATACGAATCGGCCAACCGCGTCTGCATGCCATTGATGTTGTCCACCAGCGTGCCGATTTCAGCCGGCACATGAGGCATCGGCGGGATCTGCACCGGCGTGCCCGCCGCCGATACCCTGCGCATCATGGCGGTGAGCTGTTCGAGCGGCTGCGTCACGGCGTCGCTAAAGGATCGCGCGACCAGGATGCCGCCGCCGAGCGCCAGCGCGAACAGCGCGAGTGTCAGGATGTAGTACTCAGGCGCCTGCAGGCGCATGTTCAGGCGCGGTTGCGCCACGAAGACTTTCCAGTCGGCCAGCTTCACGCGACCCGCGCCCACGGCTTGCGTCGCGTTGCTTGCTCCCGCGATCTTGGGCGTGTAGTCGAAGATGCTCTCCGATTGGCGGGCGCTGCCTCGCACCAACTCGTCGTCGGTGAGGTCCTGGCGAAGTGCGTATGGGGAGCGATCGCTGGTGTAGATCACCCGATTCAGATGATCGAGAATGACCACCGTCGTGTCCGGCGAGCCTTGGTACCGTTCGACGAAATGCCGAAACTTGGCGAGATCGAGGACGCCGTAAGTCACCCCCGTCACACGATCGGGAGCCGAAATGAGCGGCGCCGAGATCGCGACGATCGTCACCGGGCGAAGCCGGCCAAGGGTCACGTCGGAGATCGTCGACTTGTGCGTCCGAATCGCATCCGTGAAGAACGCCCGGTCGGCCACCGAGAGCTTCGCAAAACTCGGCAACGGCGGTGTAGCCGCCGTGACGTCGCCCTTCAGCGACACGATCCGGAGAGACTCAAAGCCCGTCTGAATCTTCAAGTACTCGGACAACACCTGTTCGCGCTGCTTCGAGTCGTCGTCCAACAGGCTCAGGGTTGCGGCCAGTGCTTCAATCGCGCGGGTCTGGCCGCCAAGATACTCGTCGACGTGATCGCTGAGCACCAGGGCGCTGTCATGGAGTCGATTGCCGCCTTCCACCATTTGCCGGGCCCCGACGACGAGCACCGTGCCTGTGCTGAGGACCAGCGCGGGCGCCACTGCGGCCAGCACGAAGGCGTGGAAGGAATACGTCCTGAGGTCTCGGGTTTCGGACTGCTCTCGGATGTTCGGCCACCGTGACGAAATTGCGACACTGACGAGATCGGCGATCACGACTGCCGAGACGCCGCTCAGTGCCCTCTGCAACGCCAGTGGTACGAGCGTGGACTGAAGGTCTTTGAAACCAAACGCCCCAGGGAACAGCATCAACGACAACGCGGCTAACGTCCAGACGAGCGTTCCCGCCGCCAACGTCGATCTGCCCATCTTGGCAAACGCGCCGATCAACCAGGCTTCGACGACGAAAACCGCCAGCATCGCTGGCGTCAGCGTGAAATACGGGATGCCGCCAGTGACCGCCGCGACGAGGCCGAACCACGGGCCGAACAGCATCGCGATAGGCAGCGTGACGATCCGTCCGGGCCAGATCACATTCAGGCCGCCGAGAGGCGCGTGAGAGACGGCCAGAGCAATCAGGCCGGCGGCGAGAGCAAACAGCAGGCGACGCCATTGAAGTCTGGTTGCACGAAGCATTCGAGCAACCGTGCTGCAACGTCTATGCCTGTTTGAATACGAGGCGGCGCGCGCCGAACACACTGTGGTTCGCCACGGTTTCTCGATCCACCAGGCTGACGGTGTGTCGAAACGCCGCACGGGTGTGTCGCAAAGTTGAGCAACTGCAGCCGTCTCATCGAACTTCGGTGCACTCGTTGCTGAGCACCTCGCCGATTTGATCGATAGCCCAGTCGGCTTCCTCGTCGGTAATGACGTAGGGCGGCATGAAGTAGACGATATTGCCGAGCGGCCGAAGCAGGAGGCCGCGTTCGAGAAACCGAGCGGCGAGGCGCGGCCCGATGCCGTCGAGATATCCACCGGTGCCACGGGTCTGCTTGTCGCTCACGAGCTCGACGATGCCCACGCCGCCGATGACGCGGACGTCGCCGACGATGGGAAGGGCAGTCAAGCCTGTCAGACCGGCTCGCAGATGAGCCTCGAGCCGCGCGATCCGCGCCAGCACGTCTGTCTCCCGAAATAGATCGAGGCTGGCGAGGGCGACGGCACAGGCGAGTGGATTCGCAGTGAACGAGTGGCCGTGAAAAAAGGTCTTTGCGCGCTGGTCGTCGAGAAACGCGTCGAACAACCGCTCGGTCGTGATCGTCGCGCCGAGGGGCAGATAGCCGGCGGTCAACGCTTTCGACAGGCACATGATGTCGGGCGCGATCGACGCGTGCTCGCACGCGAACATCTTGCCGGTCCGACCGAATCCCGTGAGCACTTCGTCGGCGATCCGCAGCGTCTCGTAGCGATCGCAGAGTCGACGCGCCCCAGCCAGGAATTCGTGCGGCCATACGATCATTCCGCCGGCGCCTTGAAGCATCGGCTCGACCAGGACGGCGGCGACAGTGCCGTGATGGCGTTGGAGGGCCGCTTCGAGGCTGCTCAAGCAGTCGATCCGGCAGCTGGCCCGCTCGAGTCCAAGAGGGCAGCGGTAGCAGTAGGGAGGATCGGCGCGGGTCACCGGAAAGAGCAGCGGCGCGAACGGACGGGTGAAGATCGAGTCCTCGCTGACGGACATCGCGCCGACGGTGTCGCCGTGATATGCGCGGTGCAACGTGATGAACGTGCGCCGTTCGGAACGACCGAGGTTGCACCAGTACTGCTGTGCGAGCTTCAACGCGACCTCCACCGCCGTCGATCCGTTGTCGGAGTAGAAGACTCGCGTCAGGCCCGGCGGGACAACGCCGAGCAGCCGCTCGGCAAGGTCGACCGCCGGCGCGTGGGTACAGCCGGCGAACATCACGTGTTCGAATTGCTGTGCCTGCTCGCTGAGCGCGCGGTTCAATCGGGGATGAGCGTGGCCGTGGATGTTGACCCACCACGACGAGGTGCCGTCGAGGAGCCGCCGGCCGTCCTCGGTATGGAGGTACACACCCTCGGCTCTGATGATCGGCAGCGGCGGCGGCGCGGTGGCCATCTGCGTGTACGGATGCCACAGGTGCAGACGATCGCGTTGGACGAGGTTCGGCGTGTTCATGGCCGAATTCATCTTACGGTGGGAGGCGGATTTTGCACGAGCACGGGAGTCCGGATCGGAGGCGAACGACTGGGAGGTGATTGTTAGGGAGATAGAACACAGTCCCGGACGGTCCGCCGGGCGGCGGCGACCTTCGCGACGGTTGTTCGCGATTGCAGCGTCTTCTCGGCTAGTCCTTTTTCACCAGGAGCCTGTCGACAACCTTGGAGACTCCGTCCGTTTCTGTGGCGAGACGCACCGCGCGATCGCGCTCTGCGGGTGAACCAACGGTGCCGGTCAGGGTCACGACCGATCCGGCCGTTTCGACCCCAATCGTTCTGGCACTCACGTGGTCGTCGAGCGCCATCTTCGATTTGATCTTGGTCGTCAGAGCGCCTTCGTTCAGGGCGCCCTCGAGCTTCGATGCCGCCTCACGCCCCTTTTCGGACGCGTTCGACACGATCTCGGCGCCTTTCTTGCCCGCCTTCTCCACATTGACACCGCTTGCGCTGGATGGGTTGAGCGTCAAGCCGTTGCCGGACCAGTAGTTGTACGCAAGTACGCACACGACGGCAAGAATCGCCAGCAGCACGACGTCTCGAATGAAACGCATGGCCCTCTCCTCAGCGCATATCAGCTCAAGGCTGGTTCCCAGGACCTCCCAAAGCTGATCTCACTATCGACGAATTTCATGGGACAGACTGTCTCATTGTGAACAGGCGGGTGGGGGCTCTCCTTTCCCCACCTCGACTGCCGGCGCCCCCAGGCCGGTGGCCATGAGCACTTCGCCAGTTTCTTCGCCGGTTACCGCAAGTCCTGCAACAGCCGGCCCTCGGGGTCCAACTCAGATCGCGACCAGGCCTCAAGAACCTCGGCGGTCAGGGCCTCGAATCGAGGCATATGTCCCAGCACCGCCACGCTGCCGTACTGTTCGATCGCGGCGGTGTTGTCGCTGTCGCGGTCGCCGACCATGACAACGCCGGCTACGCGCAGATCCCGCCGTCGTAAGGCATCGAGCGTCAGCAGCGTGTGATTGATGGTCCCGAGCGTGGTCCGCGCCACAACGATGGTGGGCAAATTCAACCCAACCATCAGGTCCGCCATCGTCTGACCGTCGTCGTTGATAGGCACGAGCACGCCGCCAGCGCCCTCTACAATCCACGATCGATCGTGCGGCTCCCGCGCGATCGCGTCGAGCAGCGGTGGAATCTCGATAGTGGTTCCAGCCCATCGGGCCGCGAGATGCGGTGAGACTGGACGCGGCAGCCGAATCCCCCATGGAACGATCTCGCCCTGGTGGCACCGGCCGAGTTGCGCCACGTCGCTGGTGTCGTCGCTCTCTTCGATGCCCGTCTGGATCGGCTTCCAATACCGAAGGGACGCTTCGAGCCGGTACCGGTGCATGAACGCCGCAGACACGGTGGTCTTCCCGACACCCGTATCGGTTCCGGTGATGAAAAAACCTTTGAGATGCCTCACGTTCGAAATCTCTTCAGCCGCAACCCGCACCGGTGGTGCGGACCGAAGTCACGCCACGATCCGATCGAAACGGAGTGTGCCCTGCGGCCGCGCCCGCGCATTTGGCGCAGGGAGATGGCCGCGAATACTGGTTTTCGGCGAGCTCCCCTGTAGGACATCACTTGATGTACGGCCTTCAACGGTGATGCGAGCGCACCTGGGACGCGAGCTCAACGGCGAAGCGATCGAGCGTCGGCTCGTCGAGCCCGATATTCACAGCAATCCTCAAACGGGCGGTGCCCGCTGGGACGGTAGGGGGTCGGATCGCGCGGACGTCGAACCCGTGTGTCTGCATGGCCTGGGCAACGGCGAGCGCACGATGATTGCCGCCGAGGACGACCGGGATGATTTGCGAGTCTCCCGCCGCGACGGGCACTCCTTCTGCGGCGAGCCGTTCGCGCAGATGCCTGGCGCGCCGGACCAGACGCTCCCGTCGTTCGGGCTCATCGGCGACGATCGCCAGGCTGGCCATGAGTGCCGCGGCGATCGGCGGGGGAGGCGCGGTAGAGAAGATGAATGGCCTCGCGCGCTGCACGAGGTAGTCAATCACCCACGATGGTCCCGCGACGAAGGCGCCGCTGACGCCGAGCGCCTTGCCGGCAGTGTTGACCGACACCAGCACGTCGCGGCCGACGTCGAGCGCTTCGATCAGCCCGCTGCCCCGCGACCCGTAGATCCCCACCGCGTGCGCTTCGTCGACGATTAGCGACGCGCCGGTCGATCGGCAGAGCGCCGCATAGGCGGCCAGGGGCGCGGCGTCGCCGTCCATGCTGAACAGCGATTCGACGACGACGAAGGCGTGCCCGGTCCGCGGCTCGTCCAGGATGCGCGCCAAAGCGGAGAGGTCGTGATGCGGAAAGATGGCGCGGCGGGCAGCAGACAGCCTGATCCCGTCAATCAGGCTCGCGTGATTGCGCTCATCGGACGCGATCAGATCCCCGGCCTCGGTCAAGGTCGTCAATACAGCCAGGTTTGCCAGATAGCCCGACGACAAGTACAGCGACCGCTCGGTGCCCTTGAAGGCGGCGAACGACCGCTCGAGCTCCGAAAAACTGTCGCGTTCTCCCCGCAGGAGCCGCGAGCCGCTGCTGCCGCAGCCCTCCGCGGCCACACCAGCAATCATCCGCTCTTTGAGCCGCGGATCCTGTGAAAGTGTGAGGTAGTCGTTCGACGAGAAATCGATTCCCTGCGGTGGCTTCAGCGTTCTCAGGAGCTGAGCGTTCGCGAGCGTCGCCATGTGCGCTGCGATTCGGCCCTCGAGTGGATGGGTTTCTGACATTCGCGATTGGACCTTGGTGTGAGCCGCGCATCGTGACGGCTGGATCAGCGGGTTCCGCACCATCGTACCGCAGCGAAGGGGCGCCACGGTTTGGAGGCACGGCGACATTTCTCAAGGCATGGCCGGCCATGCGACCCGGCACAATGCGGCCGGACGCCTTGTGTCGCGCATGGCCGCTTTCGCCACTTCGTCGCGCCCTGCCGGCGGGTGCCCGCCTGTTCCGGCGCGCTGCCAGACTTTCAGCACGGGCTCTTGGCAATGGGTTAATCTAATGGCACTGATGACTACGAAACGCTGGGCCATTATTTTCGCGATGCTGGTGGCCGTAGCTGTCGGCGTCTGGGCGACGGGCCGCCTGGTCCGGCCGGGCCGGCCCTCCGCGGCTGAACCGAGCGCAGCGGCCAACGCCCCCCTGCACCCGGTGCCGGCCGACGCCAAGGTGACGCTGCGGTTCTTTCGCGACCCGGCGGTCGTTGCCCCGGTCGCGATGCGTGCCATCGACGGCCAGTCGCTGTCGTCCACTGAGCTTCGCGGCAAGGTCGTTCTCGTAAATTTCTGGG
>Ga0157379_10002741_pt1 | contig 14856 bp, 18 predicted proteins | sample S25metaG_FD_121802 | JGI IMG/M metagenome (GOLD analysis project Ga0157379, IMG submission 121802) | Switchgrass rhizosphere microbial communities from Kellogg Biological Station, Michigan, USA - S2-5 metaG | ecosystem: Host-associated > Plants > Roots > Rhizosphere > Soil | place: USA... | reverse complement strand
GTGTTGTCTCGGTGGCTCGATCGGTGGTTCATTGCACCAGCACGCTGAGCGCTAAGCGCGCCGCCGGATCGCGTCGGCCACGTTCGAGTTCCATCAGCGCGCATTCCGCGGTCGCGGCGATCCATAGCCGCGCGGCCTCGCGCGGATGCCGCGAACCGAGCGCCTCGAAGTCGGCCGCCACCACATCGACGTTCATCCGGTTGCGGCGCGTGACTTCCTCGGCGATCGGCAGATGGCCGCGCGCCTCCAGCAGCAGCGCCTTCACGCCGCGGTCGCGCAGGCAGCCGTCGAGGTACGTGGTGGCGGCAGCGGCGAGCCGGGCCTTGCCCGGCGTCATTTCGCCGATGACGGACATCACCTCGTCGAACAGCACATCGTGGAAACGCCGATGCAAAGCCACCAGGTAGGACACCCGGTCCGGGAAATGGTGGAAGAACGTCCCTTTCGACACGCCGGCGCCCGCGACGACGGCGTTCACCGAAAGCCCCTCCAGCCCGAGCTCTTCCGCGAGCACCAGTCCGGTCTCGATCAGGTTGGCCCGCGTCTGCTGCGCGGCCGCCAGTCTCTTGTTCGCAACCTCCACGTGGGCTAGTCTAACTGACCGACCGACCGGTCAATGAAAGGCACACCGATGGCGACGATGCAAACCTCGCGCGGCACTGTTTCCTACACCGACGAGGGTTCCGGCCCGCCGGTCTTGCTGCTGCACGCGGCGCTGCACGACCGCACCGATTTCGCGCCGGTCGCCGAGGCCCTCGGCAACGGCAGGCGGGTGCTGGCGCTCGACTGGCCAGGACACGGCGAGTCTCCCCTACCCGCCACTCCGCTGCGCGCCGTGGAATTCGGCGATCTGCTCATCGAATTCGCCGATCGGCTCGGCCTGGCCAACGCGGTGATCGTCGGTAATTCGGTTGGCGGCTATGCCGCCTGCCGGCTGGCGCTGGAGCGACCCGAGCGTGTCGCGGGCCTCGTGCTCGTCAACACCGGCGGCTTCACACCGCACAGCGTTTTCACGCGGTTCTTCTGTGGGGTGATGGGACGTCCCGCGGTGGTCAAGGCGGTCTTCCCCGCATTCGTGCGCGCGTATATGCGGCCCAAGAACCCAGCGGACAAGGCCGTCGCCGACCGCGTTGTGGCGCGGGCCAAAACAGACGGGGGTGCGCGGACCGCTGCGGCATTGTGGAAGAGCTTCACCGACCCCGGCCACGATCTGCGCATCCGGGCCGCTCAGATCGGCGCGCCGGTGCTGATCACGTGGGGCGCCAAGGATGTCACCGCCCCGCCGCGATGGGGCAAACAAGTACATGCCGCCATTTCCGGGTCCACATTCACCACGCTGCCGACCGGTCATGTCGTATTCTCGTCGGAGCCGGTGGCGTGGCTGGAGACGGTGCTGCCGTTCGTCGACGCCGCGCACGATGCGTCATCGCCCAACGGTGAATCGGCCACTGGCTGAGGCGAATCCGAGCCAGGTATGGCGATTTCCGGCCCAGCACCAACCGACCTTCGGCGCGTCGCGCCTGGCAGGCCCGTCACGGCCCGTACCGTTGCTGATCCACACGGCGGGCGTCCTGGCGTCCAGCGCACCGTCGGGCTTGCGCCGCCGCGACGCGATCGTCATGAAACAGCGCCCGCGGGCAAGCACCTCCGGTCGCTGCAGCACCCAGTGCAGTCCCTCGGTCAGGGTCAGCGGCGTGCGCCCGGCCTCGCTGATGGCAGGCAACGCCTCATCTGGGCTCCAGTTCGCCATCGCATCCCCTCGGTCGGCGTCGCGGACCAGATACAGCGGCGCATCCGGCAGCGTCACCGACGAAATCGGGGTGAACTCGTCGACGTCGGTCATGTCGCTCACCACGAAACCCGGTTTGTCGTTCTGCCACAGCAGCGGGGCCAGCGCCGAGGCCGGGACGAGATCGGGGTGCACGACCAGCAGAGAATCCGCACTGTCGGGGACGCTTCGGAGTAGGTCTGCGGGCAGGCCCGCAATGTGGTGGACGTCGAGTCCGATCAGGCGCTCGGCCTGTTCGCTGATGCTGGGCACGGGCCCGTAACGAAACACGATGCGCCGATGGTTCCGCGAACTGCACAGCTAACACAAACGACACACGCCGGATGCGTGATCGCCATCATTCTGTCGAGAATCGACAGGCATGGTTATTGACGCGCGGGGACCGTCCATCGGGCCGTCCGCGGCCGAGATCCTGGCGTCACACGCCGGCGGCACCGGTTCGCCCACCAAGACGGCCGTCCGTGTCGCCGACGCGATCGCGGCTCGCGGAGACGACGGCACCTGGTTGTCGACTGTGCCCCGCGATCAGCTGTTGGCTGCTGCGGAAGAGATCGAAAAGCGCTCGGGTGCAAGGACATTGCCGCTGTATGGCGTGCCGTTCGGTATCAACGACAGCATCGATGTCGAGGGGGTGCCGACCACACTCTCCTGCCCCGACTACGCCTACGTTGCGTCGACGACGGCCCCGGTGGTGCGGCGCCTGCTCGACGCGGGCGCGTTGTACGTCGGCAAGACGAATCTGGACCAGTTCGCCACCGGACTCAACGGCACCCGCACGCCCTACACCATCCCGCGCAGTGTGTGCGGCGACGAGATGCGTTCGGATCACCGTTCCCGCCCGCGGTCTACATCGGTCAGCCCGGATGGAAGGACGCGGGCGGCCGCGCCAACTACTCGCTGACCAGCGGCGTGATGATCGCAATCCGCTGTTTCCTTGGGCTTTTCGGGGTGCTGGACGCGCGCAGTGGGCCAGCGGGCTCATCGACAACGCCTTGAACGCACCGCGGCCGCGAAGGTCGGCCTCGAGACGCTCAACGGAGTGGGTGTGGTCTACGACGGACTGCAAACGCTCGGCGAGGGTGCGGTGCTCGTCGGGCTGATCCTCGGCACCATGGTCACGTTCATCCTGGAGAAGAAGTTTCTCTACGCCGCGATCGCGTCGTTCGCGGGTGCGGTGTTGTCATTCATCGGTCTGATCCATGCACCAGAGGTGGCGTGGGCGGCGAATCCGCAAGTCGCGCTCGGCTATCTGTTCTTCGGAATCATCTGCATCGCATACTTATTCCTGCCGGGGGCCAAGGATCCGGTGGAGGTCGACGAGGCCGATATCGTCGCGGGTCACTGACTACGCGCCGTCCGGGTTGATCAACTCGCGCGGGCCCGTCGGCAACCGCCAGTGGAACGCAAGCCCCGCGAGCCGAAGCACCGTCGCCACTGTGGAGCCGACGGCTATCGCTATCCACTGCGGCCCGAAGTAGTCGATCGCGACGTACGTCGCGGCGCCCAGTAGGGCCGGAATCGCATACAGTTCGTCCGGGCCCATCACCAATGGGATCTCGTTGGCAAGCACGTCGCGGATCATTCCCCCGGCGATCGCGGTGAGCATGCCGATGAGGCCCGCCGCGAACCAGCTGGCGCCGGCGTCGGCCGCGATCGCTGCGCCGGACGTGGCGAAGAACCCCATCCCGATCGCGTCGAGAACCAGGACCGCAGTATTCATCCGCATCACGAGTCGGGCCAGTGGGGTGGCGATCGCGACGGCGATCAGCGCGACCGTGATGTTGGGCCAATGCTGGACGGCTGCGGGGGCACGATGTCGAGCAGCACATCGCGCAGCACGCCGCTGCCGACTCCCGTGAGCACTCCCAGCGTCGCGATTCCGAACAGGTCGAAGCCTTTCCGAACCCCGACGGTCGCACCTGATGAAGCGAACACGGCGATGCCTGCGTAGTTGAGAATTATCTGCAGCACGCCTGCACGTTAGTCCGCGACGAATGCAACGTCGCCGCCCTCGGCGAGCAGCACGCCGCCCGGTCGCAGCATGAATCGTCGGAACCCGTCCACAGCCGAACGCATCGGATCATTTCCGGTTCCCGATTGCACGCGGGCTCTTACTCTGCTCGGTGATGGACACCGCAACCGTAGTCGTGACGATCCTGCTTGCGGCGCTGTTCACCTTCGCCGCGAGCATCAAACTCCTCGGCGTCCCCCAATCCCTGGCGATCCGCGACCACCTCGGTGTCAAGCCGCTGCAGTGGCGGCTCATCGGAGGATGCGAACTCGCAGGCGTCGCCGGTGTGCTCGTGGGCCTGCTGTGGGCGCCGATCGGAATCGCCGCTGCCATCGGTCTGGTGCTGCTGTCGATCGGTGCCATCGCGTTCCATCTGCGTGCGTCGGACAGCGCCAAAGACATGGCGCCTGCCGCGATCGGGCTCGCACTCGCCGTCGCCACCGCCGTACTCCACACACTGTGACGTAACGTCCGCCACACCGCGGCCGAAAGCAGCGTTAGATTACCTAAATTTTCGTGGTCAGTTGTCTATGAAGTGTCCTAAGCTGCTCATGTGGCAGCACGAACGCACAGCGTCGATCCCCGCGCGGAACGGGTCCGCACACGGCTGCGGGAGGCCGCGTTCGCGCTGGCCCACGAGCGCCAGGTCGACGAGCTCACCGTCGGTGACATCGTCGCCCGCGCCGAAGTCAGCAGGCAGGTCTTCTACCAACACTTCCGCGATCGCGACGACGCGGTCGCCACCGCGTTCACCGTCGCGTTCGCCGCGGCAACAGCCGAGATCGAGGGCGACGCCCGCGTGCGCATCCCTCGGCTGTTCGACTTCGCCGCCGAGCACCGGGCCATGTACCGCAACATCGTCCCGAGCGCGGTGACGCAGCGCGTCGTGACCGCGTTCCGGGCTGAACTGCAGCCGGCATGCGAGGAGATCGCCGAGCACGGCATGCCGGTGGTCTCCCCGATCGCAGGCCTGACCCCCGAGTCGGTCAGCCGGTTCCTCGTCGGCGGGTTCATGGAAGTGCTGCGGTCCTGGATGGAAGACCCGGACTCGACCGACCTGAACGGCCGCGTCAAAGCGGCGCTCGACACCGTCAACGCACTTCTCGGACTCACCACATCTTCGAAAGGTCCCCAAAATGGCTAAGCACCAAGCCCCCGACCGGCACCCCGTTCGCGATCGCACCGCCGTCCGCACCACGGCGCTGGCGATGATCGGGCTGGCGATCTTCGTCCTCGCGATGATCGCCAGCTATTCTGGCGCGTTCGCCAAGCCGACGCTGCATCACATGACCGTGGCCGTGGCGGGCCCGCAACAGCTGGTCGACGGTATCCGCGGCCAGGAATCGTTGGCAGTCACCCAAGTTGGCGATGGCGCAGCCGCGCGCCAGCAGGTCTACGAGCGCAAGAGCGACGCCGCGTTCGTCGCGTCGCCGACCGGCCAGCTGCAGATCTACGTCGCAGGCGGGGGCGGGAAGAGCGTTGCGAGCGCTGCCGAGACCATCGGTCGCGCCGTCGCCGCCAAAGCCAACCTCGCTCCCACCGTCGAGGACGTCGCCCCGCCGTCGGCCGGTGATCCATCCGGCACGGTCGAGTTCTACGCGATCATCTTCATCTCGATCGGCGCGTCCGTCGGCGCAACTGTGTTGGGACGTCTCATGGGCACCGTCCGTCGGCCACTGACGCTGGCATTGCGTACCGCGACGGTGGCCGGCTATTCGGCGCTGTTGGCGGGCGTGGTGACGATTTACGTCGAGGTGATTCTTGGCGCCCTCACGGGTCATACGTGGCAGGTGTTCGGCGCGTTGTGGCTCTACTCGATGGCCGTCGGCGGCGCGATCACCGGGGTGGCGGCGGCATTCGGCTCGGTCGCCTCGATGGCCCTGACCGCGTTCCTCGTGGTGATCGGAAACGCTGCGGCCGCCGGCCCGGTGGGCCGACCCCTGCTCTCGGGCTTCTACTCGACGTTCACCGACATCGTGCCGCAGGGGTCGGGCGTCTCGCTGCTGCGGAGTGTCTCCTACTTCGGCGGCAACGGTGCGCAGACGCCGCTGGTCACGCTGGCGATCTGGGGTGCGGCGGGGTGCTTGCTCGCAATCGCAGCCACGGCGTCCCGGGTGAATTATCGTGCCGTCTATGAGCGTATCGCTGGGCGAGACCGAGGCCTACTACGACCTGGGGTCCTATCACCGGCCGATTGAGACGCCGTCGCCGCAGGCCCAGGTGTGGTTCGACCGCGGCATGGTCTGGGCGTACGCGTTCAATCACGAAGAGGCGATCCGTTGCTTCGACCGCGCGCTCGAGCTCGATCCCGATCTCGCCGTCGCGCGCTGGGGTATCGCCTACTCGATCGGCCCGAACTACAACAAGGCATGGGAGGCGTTCGATCCCGTTGACCTGTCCGCGTCGCTGGCACGGGCGCGAATGGAACTCGGCCTGGCCGCCAAGGGTCGGGCGTCGGCTGTCGAACAGGGTCTGATCGAGGCGCTGCAGGCCCGCTTCCCCACCGACGATCCGGACGACGCCGAGGCGCTGCACGCCGGGCACAGCGCCTACGCCGACGCCATGGTCGCCCTCGCCGAGGCGTACCCCGAGGACATCGACGTGCAGACGCTGGCCGCCGACGCGTTGGTGAACATCACCGCATGGGCATTGTGGGACACCAGAACCGGCGAGCCGGCACCGGGTTCGCGGGTGGTCGACGCCAAGCGGATCCTCGAGGACGCGCTCGCGACGTCCGAAGGCCGCGAGCACCCCGGCGTCCTGCACCTGTACCTGCACACGATGGAGATGTCGGGCGCCCCGCAGGATGCGCTGCCCGCCGCCGACCTGCTGCGCGGGCTGGTGCCGGATGCCGGTCACCTGCAACACATGCCCAGCCATATCGACGTGCTGTGTGGCAACTATCGCGACTCGGTGGTGTCGAACCTCTCTGCCGTGCGAGCTGATCGGCAGTTCGTCGAGCACCGAGGTCCGCTGAACTTCTACTCGCTTTACCGTGCGCACAACCTGCACTTCATCGTCTATTCCGCAATGTTCGAAGGTAATTCGCGTGCCGCGTTCAGTGCAGCCGATGAACTTGCTGGGCAGCTCACGCCGGAGCTGGTGGCGATCGAGTCACCACCGATGGCGGACTGGCTGGAAGCATTCGTGCCGTTGAAGATTGACGTGCTGGTGCGATTCGGGCAGTGGGACGAGTTGATCGCACAACCGCTTCCGCAAGACCTCGACCTCTATTGCACCACCGCGGCGACGATCCACTACGGCCGCGGGGTTGCGCACGCAGCCAAGGGTCAGCTCCCGCAGGCGCGCGCCGAGCGGGAGGCGTTCACAGAGGCCTACGCCCGCATTCCGGACAGCCGCTACCTGTTCAATAACACCGCGCGCGACATCCTGGCGATCGCGGGCGAGATGCTCGACGGCGAAATCGACTACCGCGAAGGGCGATTCGACGATGCCTTCGCTCACCTGCGTCGCGCCATCGAGCTCGACGATTCACTCCCGTACGACGAACCATGGGGGTGGATGCAACCGACAAGGCACGCGTACGGCGCGCTCCTGCTCGAGCAGGGCCGCATCGAGGAGGCCGCGCAAGTGTATGCCGCCGACCTCGGACTGGATCCCACACTGGCCCGGCCCTGTCAGCACCCGGGCAACGTCTGGAGCCTGCACGGCTACCACGAATGCCTGCAACGACTGGGCCGCACCGACGAGGCGGCGATCATCGGACAACAACTGGAGTTGCTGAAGGCCCGGGCCGACGTGCCGATCCTGGCGTCGTGCGCATGCCGGCTCGAGGTCGCCGACCCCTGTCACTGAGCCTCAGCCGAAAGCGACTCGCTCCAACCAGAAGTCGACGAGCATCGCGTCGCCGGTGATCTCCAGATCGCTGATGGGGCGGCGGCGGTAGATCGCCAACAGCAGGTCCGTGACCAGTCCCCGGATCTCGGCGGCCGCCTGCTCGTCGGGCCCAATTCCATCCACTCATCGACCGCGTCCGCCGCGATGTCGGGGTCGAGCGCGTACTCCACTCCGAGCGCCAATGCCGCGTCGGCCCGGTGCATCGCGGTCTCGTAGGCGAAGCGACGGGCATAGGACGCTGAGCCGCCTCCCGTCGACGGAGCACCACATCTGCGCATCCGGCCCCGCATCGGTCAAAGTCGCCCGCAGCGCCGCGGCTGCACGGCCCGCGTCGTGACGATGTCGCGCGCCCAGCGCTGGCCGCCGTCGACATGGCGTGAAGCTGGGACACGTTCCAGCCCGGGCACGTCGGCACCGGCACGGTCAGATCCGCGCCGGCGAGATGGTCGGTCAACAACGAAGTCTGCGTGACGATCTCGACGCAATGCCGGTGGAATCCCACCTCGTCGTACTTCTCGACCACTGCCTTCTGCTTCGTCACGCCATCACCTCCAATGGGTGGACCATCGCCGATCGCCAGACTCATCGCCATTGCAAGCCTCTATCGTCATCAGTCGTGCAGAAGGTTTGGCGCTATGTGAAGAGTGCGCCGTTCACCTACTCGTGGCTGGTCGTGCTGCTGCTCACGACCATTGCGCAGCGCTCCATCCCCGTCCACCGGCTACATGGCCTCCTGCAGAAGGATTCGACAAACCTGCATCACCTGGCGTCCGATCCGATTCGAGTGTTGCTTCAAAGCCTGCTGTGGATCGACGGCAAGTACTGGTGGCCGTACCTTATCGTGTTCACGTTGTTCCTTGCGCCTGCCGAGCGCTGGCTGGGTCATCTGCGATGGCTGCTCGTGGGGCTGGTGAGCCATGTCGGAGCCACGTATCTGGGCGAGGGCTACCTCTACTGGAGGATTCAGGAGGCCGCGTCCTCCCCGCGACTGATCGACGCGCGCGACATCGGTGTGAGCTACTTCGTCGTCGGCATCGTGGGTGTGCTCACCTACCACATTCCGCCCCGCTGGCGATGGCTGTACCTCATCGCCGCGCTGGTGGTGTTCGGCGTCTCGTTGGCCGTCAAACGCGACTTCACCCAGCTCGGCCACTTCAGCGCGCTGCTCTTGGGGCTGGCGTGCTATCCGCTGGCCCGGTCGCCCCGACGCGAGCCCGCGGCTGCGTAGACTCCGGCCTGTGGCGATCAGCGAAGACGACCTCGAACGCCTCGGCCGCTGTGTGGAGCTCGCACGTGTGGCGCTCGACGGCGGCGACGAACCGTTCGGCTCGATCCTTGTCGACGCCGACGGTGCCACGCTGTTCGAGGACCGCAACCGCGTAAAGGACGGCGATCACACCCGCCACCCCGAATTTGCGATCGCCCAGTGGGCCGTGGCGAACCTGACTCCCGCCGACCGCGCCCGCGCGACCGTGTACACCTCCGGTGAGCACTGCCCGATGTGCGCGGCGGGGCACGCGTGGGTCGGGCTGGGCCGCATCGTGTACGCCGCGTCGTCGGAGCAGCTGAGTCAGTGGCTCGTCGAATGGGGTGCGCCGCCGCCCCCGGTGACGCCGCTGCCGATCAACACGGTGGCACCGGGGGTCACCGTCGACGGGCCCGCACCCCAGCTGTCCGGCGCCATGAAAGCCCTGTACGAAGCGAAGTTCCGGCGGTGACAGGGTCTCCGCGCGAGCGCTCATCCGCGAGTGAACCGGGCTGGGTCCAGCACGCGATCTGGTGGCAGGTCTACCCGCTCGGCTTCGTCGGCGCCTTCCCGGCCGATCCACCGCCCGCCGCCGACGAGCACCGACTGCGCCGGATCGTCGAGTGGCTCGACCACGCCATCGAATTGGGCGCGTCCGGTATCGCGCTCGGCCCCGTGTTCGCGTCCCGCACCCATGGCTACGACACCACCGACCACTACCGCATCGATCCGCGCCTCGGCGACGAGGCCGACTTCGACCACCTGATCGCCGAGGCTCACCGGCGCGGGTTGCGGGTGCTGCTCGACGGCGTGTTCAACCACGTCGCCACCGACTTCCCGCATACGTCGTGGTTCCGTAAGCGCGGCAACGAGTTTGACACCTTCGAGGGCCACGGCGAGCTGATCGCGCTGGACCACGACAACCCCGACGTCGTCGCCTACACCGTCGACGTGATGACGCACTGGCTGCGGCGCGGCGCCGACGGCTGGCGCCTGGACGCCGCCTATGCGGTCCCGGATCGATTCTGGGCACAGGTGCTCCCCCGGGTTCGTGAAGAGTTTCCCGACGCGTGGTTCGTCGGCGAGGTCATCCACGGCGACTACTCGGCGCGGGTACGACAGTCGGGCTTCGACTCCGTCACCCAGTACGAGCTCTGGAAGGCGATCTGGAGCAGCATCAACGACGGCAACTTCCACGAGCTCGACTGGGCCCTGGTGCGGCACAACGAGTTTCTCGACGACTTCGTGCCGATGACCTTCGTCGGTAATCACGACGTCACCCGGATCGCCAGTCAGCTGGAGAACACCCGGCACCTCGAACACGCGCTGGTGATCCTGTTCACGACGGGCGGCACCCCGAGCGTATACGCCGGCGACGAGTCCGCCTACCGCGGCGTAAAGGAGGAGCGGGTCGGCGGCGACGACGCCGTGCGACCCGAATTCACCGCTCCCCTGATGGGTGTCGACGAACACGGCCACGACATCTTCCGGCTGCACCAGTACCTGATCGGTCTGCGCAGGCGTCACGCGTGGCTGCATGCCGCCCGGACATCGCCGCGAGGCCTGACCAACACCCAGTACGTCTACGAGACGCGCAACGGCGACGACGCACTGCTGGTTGCGCTCAACATCGACGATGCGCCGTTGCCGCTGTCGCTGCCCGAACTCGGCTTCGGTCAGGGCGAGATCGTCGCCGGGTCGGGCGCGCCGCCGCAGTCGGTCGTCGGTGAGGCCGAGATCGAGCCGCACGGCTGGCTGATCATCGCAGCCCGCTGAGCCGTTCGACGGTGGCCGGGTCCTCCTCGCCTTCGTAGAACTTGTCCAGCACCCCGCGGAAATCGGTATTGTCGTCGGTTGCGTGCGCGAACAGCGTCATCGACGAGCGCACCTTCAGGTTGTCCGGCCAGCCGAAGATCTCGTCGACCGAGCGGCCGTCGATCGCCGCGACCAGCCGCGTGCATTCCCGCAGCCGCGGGCCGAGCACGTCGTGCGCCAGATATGCCCGCGCCTCGTCCAGCGACGAAATCCCATAGTGTTGCGCAGTGGGACTGCGGCCCAGGCCCCGCAGCTGCGGAAATACGAACCAGATCCAGTGGCTGCGCTTCCGTCCGCTGCGTAGCTCGCCAAGGACCGCGTCGTAAACCGGCTGCTGTGCCTCGACAAAGCGCTCCAAGGCGTATCGATCATGACTAGCGGGCATCTCGATTACCTCACTGCGACGTGTATCCAAGTTTCACAAGCTAGTCTTCGCCCGCACGGTTAATCGCGGAAAGGACACCCATGCCGCCTTTGAATACAGGCCGCAATGGTGGTGAGCCGACGTCGGTGGAGCCGGATTCGGATGTGACGGTCGAGCCGGCGCGCAAGCGCAGAGAGTTCCGACTTCCGGTGTTGTCGCGGGTCAGCATCCAGTCCAAGCTGCTGGTGATGCTGCTGATCACCAGCGTGCTGTCGGCGGCCGTGGTCGGCTATATCGGTTATTCATCGGGCCGCCATTCGTTGCAAGCGTCGGTCTTCGACAGGATGACTGAGATCCGCCAATCGCAGACCCGGCAATTGCAGTCGATGTTTTCCGATTTGACCGATTCGCTCATTGTCTATTCCCGCGGGTGGACTGGCAGTGAAGCCATCGATGCCTTCATCGGCGGGTTCAACCAACTCGGGAACGCCCAAATCGACCCGGCGCAACAGCAGTCGATCGTGAACTACTACAACGATGTGTTCGCCAAAGCCGAGGATGCCCAGACCGGGCACACCGTGAACGTCGATGCACTGTTGCCAACCTCCAACGCACAGCGGTACCTGCAGGCCTACTACACCGCGCCAGTCGCCGACCCGAACGCCGCGATCAAGGTCGACGACGCGCACGACGGCAGCGCATGGTCTGCCGCCAATGCGCGGTTCAACGACTTCTTCCGAGAGATCGTCACTCGGTTCGGGTTCGAGGACGCGCTGCTGATCGACCCGCAGGGCACCATTGTCTACAGCGCGTACAAGGGCGTTGACCTGGGCAGCAACATTCTGACCGGGCCGTACCGGGGCGGGTTGCTCACCGACGCGTACACCAAGGCCATGCGCTCCAACGACGTCGACTATGTCGGCGTCACCGATTTCGGCGACTACCAACCTGCCGACGAACCCACGGCCTGGATGGTGTCTCCCGTGGGCTCCGAAAGCCGGATCGACGGCGTGCTCGCGCTGCAGTTTCCGATCTCGAAGATCAACAAGCTGATGACGATGGACAAGCGGTGGGAAGAGTCGGGTATGGGCAAGACCGGCGAGACGTTCATCGTCGGACCCGACGACCTGATGCGCTCTGACTCGCGGTTGTTCCTCGAAGACCCGCAGAGATTCGTCAGTGACGTCGTCAAGGCGGGCACACCACCCGACGTGGCGCAAGACGCGATCCGGCAGAAGACCACGACTTTGGTGCAGCCGGTAGCCACCGAAGCGACCAGGCTCGCCCAGCAGGGACAGCGGGGCACCCTCATCACCCGCGACTATCTGGGTCACCAGACGCTGCAGGCGTACGGGCCCGTGGACATACCCGGGCTGCACTGGACGGTGATCGCCACGATCGACACCTCGGAGGCATTCGCCCCCGTCGCGGCCTTCACCCGCAAGCTGGTGCTGTCCACCGCGGTAATCATTTTCGTCGTCTGTCTCGCCGCGATGCTGCTGGCGCGGTTGTTCGTTCGCCCGATCAGACGTCTCGAGGCCGGTGCGCAACGGATCAGCTCCGGCGACTACGACGTCAACCTCCCAGTGCTGTCCCGCGACGAATTCGGCGAACTGACAGCCACATTCAACGACATGAGCCGCAACCTGGCCATCAAGGACGAACTCCTCACCGAGCAGCGGCGGGAAAACGATCGATTGCTGCTGTCCCTGATGCCCGAACCCGTCGTGCAGCGCTATCGCGAGGGCGAGCAGACTATCGCACAAGACCACCAGAATGTGACGGTCATTTTCGCCGACATCGTCGGCCTCGACGAGTTGTCCGCGGAGCTCGACTCCGAGCAGGTGCTCGAGATCGTCAACAAGCTCGTCCGCCAATTCGACGCGGCAGCCGAGAATCTCGGTGTTGAACAGGTCCGCACGCTGCACAACGGGTACCTGGCCAGCTGCGGACTGTCCGTACCGCGCCTGGACAACGTGCGTCGCACCGTCGATTTCGCGATCGAAATGCAGCGCATCATCCACCGGTTCAACGCCGAAACGGGCCGTGACCTGAAACTGCGCGCCGGAATCGACACCGGAGCAGTGTCCAGCGGCTTGGTCGGCAGAACAAGCCTCGCCTACGACCTTTGGGGGCAGGCCGTCAATCTGGCCTACCAAGTGCAGAGCGGAGCACCGCAGCCGGGCATATATGCGACGACGCAGGTTTATGAGGTGATGCGTGACAGCCGTCAGTTCGCCTCGGCGGCGACCATCACCGTCGACGGTACCGAGCAGCAGGTCTGGCGGCTGTCGGAGCGGCAGACATGAGCAGCCTCCTCGACACATCGTGGTTCTACTGGGCCATCGGCGTTGCGATCGGGCTACCGGTTGCGCTGGTGCTCTTGACCGAACTACATCACAGCTTGGCTCGGCGCGGCAGCTATCTGGCGCGGCCGGTGCACCTGTTCCGCAACTACATTGTTCCGCTGGGTACGCTGCTCATCCTCCTGGTGAAAGGCACCCAGGTCTCGGCGGAGGCGACACCGGTGCGCATCGTGGCGACCGTGTTCGGCTTCGTAGTACTCATTCTGCTGCTATCCGGACTGAACGCCACCCTGTTCCAAGGCGCGCCAGAAGGCAGCTGGCGCAAGCGGATTCCGTCGATATTCCTCGACGTCGCGCGGTTCGCACTGATCGCTATCGGTGTCGCGGTGATGTTCTCGTTCATCTGGGGCGCCGACGTCGGTCGGCTGTTCACCGCACTGGGTATCACGTCGATCGTCCTCGGGTTGACGCTGCAGAACTCAGTCGGGCAGATCATCTCGGGCCTGTTCGTGTTGTTCGAGCAGCCGTTCCAGCTCGGCGATTGGGTAAACACGCCGTCGGCGCGTGGCCGGGTCGCGGAAGTGAACTGGCGCGCAACTCATATCGACACCGGCACCGGTCTGCTGATCATGCCGAACTCGGTGCTGGCCGCCGCGTCCTTCACCAATCTCAGCCGTCCCCCGGGTGCACACACCATCACCGTCACGACGGTGTTCTCGGTGGCCGATCCCCCCGACGACGTGTGCATGATGCTGTCACGGGTGGCAGGCGCGCTTCCGCACTTGCGGCCGGACGTCGCGCCGTCCAGTTCGCCTGCCGGTGGAACTCAGTTCACGACGTCGATCCCGTTGCACTCGCCCATAGACGACGTGGCCGCGAGATCGATGTTCCTGCGCTGGATCTGGTACGCCTCGCGGCGCGCCGGGCTGCACCTGGATGAAGCTGAGGACGATTTCGCCACGCAAGAGCGTGTCGAGAAGGCATTGCGCATCATCGCGCCGACGCTGCGGCTCAGCCAGTCCGACCAAGAGCAGCTTCTCCCCCATGCCCGCATCACTCGTTACGGTGCCGACGAGCCGCTGCAGTTCGCCGGCCAGGTGCCGAAGCGTATGACTTTCATCGTCGACGGGCAGGTGCGGCTGATCGCAACCGGTGACGACGGTGCGTTGATACCCGTCCGTACCTTGGACGAGGGCGATTTCCTCGGCCAGACCGCCCTCACCCGAGAGCCGGTCGCGGCATCCGCGTACGCCCTTGGCGAGGTCACCGTGCTGCAGATCGATCGCGAGCACATCGAGGAACTCGTCGGGCGTAAACCATTGCTGTTGCAGGACATCGGCAGGGCCATCGAGGAGCGCAGGGCCAAAGTTCGGCAGGCGCTGGCCGCCGCGCAAAATTAGACCATGATGACTCGCAGGCGGGCCCCCCGCCCCCGCGAACTCGCGCCCCTGCTGCAGTTCCGAAAGC
>Ga0157379_10002738_pt1 | contig 14869 bp, 11 predicted proteins | sample S25metaG_FD_121802 | JGI IMG/M metagenome (GOLD analysis project Ga0157379, IMG submission 121802) | Switchgrass rhizosphere microbial communities from Kellogg Biological Station, Michigan, USA - S2-5 metaG | ecosystem: Host-associated > Plants > Roots > Rhizosphere > Soil | place: USA... | reverse complement strand
GTGTGCAATCCTGAGCTCATAGAAGCCCTCTGGAGCCTGTGATTCTCTAATTAGTCAGGGAGGTGAGCTTTTTAATTACTATGTTTAAACTCATTATATAATGCAGGATTGGTAGAATATATACATGATTCTCTGTTTGAAGTTTTGTGTCTTAACTCACAGTGGTTCTGAAGATATAAGGAAAACTGTCGAGATGTTCAAAATAACAAAATATCACATGAACTGTGAGACCACCTTATGTACCCTGAATAGCTGTAATACTAATTGGAGCCATCAGAATGAAGGGTATTGGTGCCAATGTTAATATGGCACGTAAAGAAATTGAAGGTTTTGCATGTGAGGAATATTTTTTAAGGGACTTTAATTTGAGTTGCATTTGATTCAAATTAAAGTGGTTTTCCTGGTAAACATTGATCTTGAGTAAAGAAGGGCATAGAAGAAGGCTTGGTGGGGCATATATGCATTGTTACGTCACAAACCCTCTCCTCCACTGGATTGAGCAGCTCCTCTAGGGTGAGTGGTGTTCCAATAATCCAATTTCTTTCTTCAGCTTAGTGACAGTCTCTTCTAAACCCTTCTCTAGGCCATGAGCTGGCATAGAGGGGCTTGGGTAGGAAGTGGGGGCATGCAGCATTTGGTATCACTGTGGTGGTGTTGAGAGCTTGACTCACTTTGATGACCTTATCAGTGAGCCTTTAATTGATTCAAGGGCCTTTAATGTGTCATTCTCAGCATCCATTACAGCTTTGAATACATCCCTCCATTCTGCCTTGATGTATTGGCTTCCCAGATGGACCTTCAGCTGCTCTTCTGCTTGGGGAAGGCTCATGTCTGATGCTGCAAATTCTGCAATAATTTCACATGCCTTTGGGTCAGTCAGTGGAGATTTTGGAAGAGCAGGTGTAATGAGAGATTTGAAATGAACAGGAGGAGTATAGAAGTGAGATCTTATTGAATGTTTGTATGATCCCAGCAGTGACAAATAGTATCTTGTGTGACTGCATTCCATGCATCTTTTGCCATCAATATTGCCTCCAGAAGATTAACTTTGTTTAGGTCTCATTCTCCTGCTTCTTCGAGGTCCAATGCACAAATACAGAAGGCCTGTCTATAGTAAGCTTTGAAGCAACAGATGATGCTGCCATCACATGGTTGCACAAATGAGGTCAAATTTGGTGCAAAAAATTCAACCTGGATATTTTTGGGAATATAATTGACATAAGGACTGGAGAAATTATCCAGTAAGAGAATGGTCTTGCACTCCTGTTGGTGCATTTTGAAATCAAGATTCTTAAAGCCATCTGTAAACCATGTGAGAAGCTGCCATCAAATTTACAAGAAGACTTACTTTGAAAAGAGTTCTCCTGTCATCCATGCCTTCTTATTGTTAGAATAATCAAAAACCCAAGCTTGCAGAGTCTTTCCCCTGAAACAACATGGCTTTGCTGATTTTCTGATAAAGGTGAGTGGAAGCTTCTCACTCCCATCAGCATTGCAGACAAGACCCAATGTAATTCAGAATTTATCACTTTTCTTTCCACTCATTTGTTTAGTGGCAAGGCCATGATATGGGGGTGCACTTTTATGGGGAATTAAGGAATTTTAAATTCAGAGATTATAAACTGGAAAAACTTACAATGCAAAGAAGCTTGTTTCATCAAAATTAAACCAGTCCTTTGGCTCAAACATCAATGGGATTGCCCTGACTCTGACTTGCTCTGCTGTGACTGCTGCAAAGTCAACTGAGCCAGCTTCACCATGTCTCCTAAACTTTTTAATATTGCAGGCTTTGGTAAATGACTTAAGCCACCTATCACTAGTTAATTTCTCAGCCTCTGGGACATCATGAGCTGCCTCAAACTGGGCATGTTTAGAAATGAGCATGGGACCATTTACAGTCTTGCCTTTCTCCTCCATAGGTTTGAACCACAACTATAAGGACCTGTCTACATTGGGACATGTGACAATGCAAACTCATTTTGCAGATAACACATTTGGGTTGTCAGCAACACCCTCCTGGAGTGTTTGTCAATCCTTCAATTTGTGTGAGAGTGTTGATTGGGTAAATTCTAGAGCTCCTTCCTACCACATCCTGAAATATTTGACAACCTTATCCTGTGATATTCCTGGATGGGAATCAATGTATGAAAAGACTGTCATCCAGTCATGAAGGGTGAGATTGTTATACTTCTTTGAAGTGATTGGCTTTGCTGATGTCTTTGGTTCATTTTTAGGTGTAGGTTTTGAAGGGGCCCTTAGGTTTATAGGGGCCAGTAGGAGTGTGAGGCTTGTGCTTAAGAGAGTTGTGGTCAGCAGGCATAGGTCACTGGAAGCATAGAAAATTTTTCAGCCAATAAAAATGTTAGGAAAATCTTAAAGGTTAGCCACTTTTATTTAGAGTTTTCATAGAATGAAAACCATAACAAAATTAAACATCCCCAGAGAGTTTCATCAGAGTTTTCAGGCTCACATAGGGTTTCATTAGAGTTTTCAAGGTGTAGGCCCAAAAAGTCTAATAAAACCCTTTGAGAATGTTTAATTCCACTATGATTTTGTGTTTGATGAAAATCCTAAGTAAAAGTGGCTAACCTTTAAGATTCTGCTAAAGTTTTCTTTGGCTGAAAACTTTTCTATGCCTTCAGTGGGTGGTCAGTAAAAGAAAAAAAGCAGCGCCATTTATTCTCTATTTGGCAACCAGTATTTATTTATAATTAGCTCCAAAAAGCTAGATCCAGCTTATTTACCTGAAATACATCCTCTGATAACTCTGATGCAGGCAGATCATTGGTCTAAGCAGAAAAGCACCCTACCCAATAATGTGTAAATCCCACCTAACCTCTATGCATTATGCAATATGCAACAGGCCTGCAAGCAATATCAGGAAAGGGACAAATTGTTAGGTCCCATTCCATTCTTCACCTCTGATCCATTTCCAATACCTCTGATCCATTTCCAATACCTCTGATCCATTTCCAATACCTCTGATCCATTTCTGATACCTCCGATATTCCTTATATCTTATTCTGATAACATTCTAACTTCTTATCCCTTCTCCGATTCTCTTATCCTTTGTTCTGTTTCTGTTCACCCCTGAATTACCATTCTGTCTGACCCTTCATGTTCAAGTCTTATGATGTTAAGTAGCACTTCATGCTCCAGTATCATGTGTCAACTTAGCCCCATTTGTCTTATTGTTCTCTTATTGTTTCCCATTTATGTTCTAACCTAGCTCTGGTCTCTGATTACCCAAACTTCCTGTATATAAGCCTTGTATTTCCTTCGATACAAGACAATCTGATTATTGCATATAATTCATTTATCTTGTTCATTGCATTTACTTCGTCTTACTCTTTGAACTACCTTCTACTCATTCGACATCTGACTACCTCTGTACTCTGACCTCTGTCTGACCCTTGTCCAACCTCTGTCTGACTCTGGTCTCCGACAACTGTTCCAAAATTATAGGACATACCTGCATATTGTATGAGTGGGTGCAACACATAAGTTGAAGCCAAGTCCTATTCTGTTACCCTTTTCCAATATCTGATAACTCTGTTCTGATCCAAACTCTGACCCTATTCCAGCCTCACTCCGGGATCAGGTCATAACACAAATCCTGTGCATATGTGATGGACAACTGTATGTATATATTTGGATATTTTCAGTGCTAGTACTATCCCCTCTCAAATCTCCCTAAGAATAATCTTGTAGCAGTTAAGTTTATGTAACACTACCAACAGAGGGGGAGAAAAAGACAGGGATTAATGGAGAGAGACTGAGGAAAGAAGTTGAGATAAATAAAAGAAGTTCATCAATCTGAAACAGCACTGAAAATCGGTGCCTCACACATCCTGCAGATTCTAAGTCATGTTTGCACAGATTATTCTCTGGAGATGCAATGTTAGGCAGATAAAAATTCATAAATATTAAACCAGTAGATTATATCCTCTCTTTTTCTATATAAAAGAATCTGGTTGAATTTTAAACCATATATTCTCTCTGGGGTGTCCTTAAATATGCTGACCGGATGTGCACCTTATGCAGCAATAAATTCCTGCACATCACAAGAATTGCCATTCATGGAAATTTTGTCGGAGAGTTATATAATGTGATCTGCAATTGAATCTCAATACCAGAAGTTGTTATGGTGTAGTGGTAATGAGTGGGTCCTATGGGGTAAAGGGTAGGAGTCCAACTCCTCTTGGTTGTCAATTTTTTTTAACTCTTCCCAGAATCTTTATAATATTTACACAGTAAAAAGATGGATTTATTTTATTTTATTCTTGGATTTCATTATTTCCGGTTCAGATAACAGCATTTGTCTGTGAAACATAGTCCTGATGGCTGATAGTAGTATTTGGGGATCCAAAACTAAAGTACCCTGGCTGAGATGACAGGGAGAGAAAATATGGTATCTATGCTAGCATTTGATCACCATAAATGTATGTAATTATGTTAAATTTATTGCCATGGAATAAATAGGAGGATGACCACTCTGACTCCAAAAGGTTACAATGGACCAATTTGTCCTGGAATGGTCTTAAAATATTCAGGAAACACATTTTGTTCAATTATGATCCTTAAATATTACTCATTGCATCAAGATACATGTATGTTTCCTTCCTTAGATATTTCTATCTCTTGGAACCAACCTATGAGCACTCCTGCCACTGAACCATACCCTTGTACATGTGGGGGCTGCTTGGTCAGCAGGCACTTGCATATTTAAGATCACCCTTCTCTCTGGAATAGGTGATTAACTTGACTGAAAACCCGAATTTGTCTGCCAGAAAAAGAAGGCTGGTTGAAACTAAAATGTTTTGTGAATGGCGATGGACCTGAGTAGAAACCTGTGGCTGGGCAGGATCTTGAATATATGCTACACAGGGTAGGAATTATGTGATTATGTAACTAGGAGGAGGGGGCGGTAGGGAGAAGGGGGAAATTTAATTTCAGGATTTGGGAAGCTGAGAAGTTGCAGAAGCAAGGGCATGAGGCGGCAGCAGTGGCAGATGGGTGGATGTGGGTGCTGCTGACCAAGCTGGGCAATGGGTATGCATGACATGTGACTGAACAAAATTTTATTCATGGGATGAATCAAACACAGGATCCACAGTAAATCGAGATTTAGTATACCACTCTGTCAGGCAACCTATAACATACGACCCATAAAAAGTTTTCCCTGTGAAGTGAGGTGTACATCCTGAAATGATGTTGTTAGGGGCAGCAACCTTAGCAACCTGTCCCAGCATGTTATTCACAGCTTCGAGGCTCTTCAGAATGCCTCTTCACGATGAGAAAACCTTCTATCCTAATCCTAAACTTTCTATTTCGATATTCTGCCACAAAATTTCCCCTTCCGGTCATCTCCCCAGTCAAAACAACGATTTCGCTTGACAACTTCTGTTCGGAGTTTGCAGTTGAAGAAACTTCGCTTGATGTACCAGAAACACGATGCCGACGAAAATAGTCTGGAGAGGGGCAAAAGGGTAAAGCGACTTAACAGCAAATATGCGGGAGCCTTCTGGAAAGTGCACTGAAGGCTAATGTAACGTTAAGATATATCATGGAACTTTATTAGGGTTTTCATGATTTTGGGACCTGCATGACGCGTGACTGAACAATTAATCGAAAGTCTACAGTAAATCACTTCTGGCATGACCTGAACACGCGGAAGCGGTATTACCGATTCTCATGTAATGCAGAGATTCTTTTAATCCGAGTACCTATTTCTCGTTTAGGAGAGGCGAGGCAGAGGAGGTTCGGACCTCATAGAGTAGTATGCGGCATGTGGGAAAAGGCTTTATCCTTGATGCGCCATCACCTGTCATATTCTTTTACTGTAATTGCGATAAAAGAAGGATATTCTTTAGAGTTGTTTTCCTTTATAAGCACTGGGTGGTATGACCTTATATTATAAGTTATATTTGTTGGAATTTTGTGACCACAGAACCGAATAAACTCAACCGAGTCACAGAATAAACCAGGCGATCTCACTATCATATAAGTTCAAGTTACGCCATTGGAAAGGGCTATACCTCGAACAAAACGTTAATACACGGGGTGGTACAATGAAGGATGTCTGGGAACACAACGGTTCGTGTGGACTCGATTCAGAACCACAGTCTGCCCCTGTTGTGTAGATTTAGCAAGGATTTATGACCTCGGTGGGAGCTGTATTTGCTGGTAAGTGATTTTCCCCCGGAAGTATAGAAGAGCGAACTCACTACAACAGCACCAATGAGGCTCATCCTTGCAAGTGGGAGGAGGAGCGGTGCAAACGTTTGCACAAATACCCGTGGGCTTCGGATATTCTGTCGTGCAGAGAGTCGCGTTGGTAAAACCGATGACAGTAAGAACAGCAAGGATGGTAGTGGTAAGCTTTGAGAGCATACTGGACTGTTTTCAGGTGGACTCGATTCTGAAGGGGTTGTGTTGAGTCTTCATCCGCTCCTTTGCCCTCCCTTATACACCCGCAGAACGCTTAGGATTAGCCTCATGTGGAGAATCTTAGATTTTGAAATACCAATAAATCTTGACATTCAGCAATTAACGAGTTGTCATTTTACAATGAGGCGATCGCTTCGCCTTCCGCATTGCCCATTTAGCATTATTGCGGGGCTCACGGACTTATAACAGTATCCGACGGTGCGTATGTTGCAAGTAGTATTGTTCTATAATTAGATCAGCGGATATGTTTCTCCTCTATAATCGGTGATAGTTCCTTGCTCTACCCGGTGGATCATAGGGGTTAACGGCGGTATAACCGTTGTATTAAACCTGGAAAGAGGACCTTCCGCAAAATCTCCGCATGGGAATAACTTGATGCAAGGTCATCAACTTGGAGTAGGCGAACAATAATTGGGTCCCAAAATGCTTGAGATATGTAGAGTATGGAATCCCAATATTCAATGGCTGGGGCGTATTTATAACACTTAAGATCAATGATGAGATTTGTGCAGCGAATTTAGTAGTCCACAAAACCGTGGTATCTTCCTGCTCATTATTAAAGCCACCGAAGGGTTAAGCCCATCGGCGTAATGATTCAAAATTGGAAGAGAGGCGTGGTTTGCTGATCGAACTCAGAAGTACAACGCGTTCGGAATTCTTCATAGAAATTCCTAAAAGGAGCATGACAAGAATAACTTATCGATGTCATTCAATGAACATTGAATTACGGGATACCAAAACTCTATGGTCACGACACTTCGTTTCACGTAAAATGGGCAGAGTTTAGATTTAATATTCTTAAAAATATTTAATATACAGCGGTACTCAGTAAGACAACGACAACTGCATTAGAAAAGCCTTATACTGTGTATCCTAGAAATAGGATTTAGAGATGCTGCAGAGCAGTGAAAACGTGTTAATTACTGAATGAATGTAAGCTATAAATGTCACGTTACCTCTTTCAACGATTAGTCAATTTAGTAAGGTGTCGCAGTGGGAGTGGGAGTGCATGGTCCTTTGACTGTAGTCGGAACTGTACAGGGTTTGTCAATGAACGGTTCCAAGGCCAATTTGAGAGTGGAAACTCACCACAGCAACAGGACTCGGGAATATCCTTGCAGGTATTATTAGGCGGCAGAAGACAGAATTCTGCACAGATGCCGGTGGGCTTGGAGTAGACGGTGGTGCAAGTCTTGGTATGCTTTTCTGCAGCAGGGTTTGCAGTGACCAAGGTCAAGAGAAGAGGAATTAAAGCAGTGAGTTTGAAGAGCATGGTCATTTTTTGTTCGATATTGAAGGAGATTTAATTACAACTCTGGGGGCGTGCAGAGTTTTTACTGTGGTTAAAGCACCCTTTATACCCAATTGACCCAGGAACACTGATTTTAGCTCCACACCTCGAACCCCTGCATCACCTTTGCCGGACTGGCAAGACAATTAATACAGGACTCCGCTCGGTGTCACATCCGGGTTCGCCCAATGGTAGGGACGTCGTCAAAGGATGCCCTAATGGAGATTTCTACCAACACTCAAAGGGAATGATTTTCGTATTCACTGAACTATACGCGCGTTATATCAATCATATGACAGGGGAAAGTCAACATAGCTTACTCTGAGCGTCCTTTGGTGGACTGATGGCCAAAATTTTCCTTTCCTTAGCTAAACCAGCGCGGGTGACTGTACAGTGACTCGACAAAACAACAGTTGCACATTAAGAGCTTGAGAGGATTTTATATCTGCCCTTTATCATTTGAAACGAAGAGAACATGCATACTAAACTCTCTCACTGGCCACGGAATGATAACCGCAGACCTTGTCAGTGTCGCGCCCTGGGGTCGGTTTTTCCGAATAAGCGGATGATGAGAAGATAATAATATCTTGCGCGATGAGTGGAGGAATATACATACATTTGCAAAGGAGCCCTTGAAGACATTTGATGTACCTTTCGTATATATCATCGTGGCACAAATCCCTCCCTCAGACGTCGAACGTTTAATTTTTGGAGGAAACGGCATCATTTCGGCATATCGAGTAGGTTCAATCAGCCAAACGTCTGGTGCAGTTTGATGAATAATTTGGGATCACACTGGAGGACAAATTACGGTACATAGCACAAGATAGAAAGGATAGGTGTGGCGCGTGGTATGCAAAAGAACCTGTGACAGCTCACGGGACGAACGATCGTTTCCTTCCATATTCCACAATTCTGTCCAATCTATCAGCTATGTACTGCGGAAATGTAATTCGACCGACATTGATCTGATAATAAGAATATTTAGCTGAAAGGACACGGAACTTCCCGTGCTGTTGGAGCTGAAGAGGTATTATTTCTCTGTTTAAGAAATTAAAAGAAATGGGGGGAGTATTACTCACTGCAGCAGCACCATTCAGGCTCCTCTTTACACGTAGGGGCGGGATCTGTGCACAGATCCAGGCATATACCTATTGGTTTTCCCCATACTTCAAAACATTTACTGTCAATAGGCCCAATAATTTGCTGTGACATGGCCAGAGTGAGGGATGTGAAGAGGAGGACGGTTTGGAACAGCATCGTCAACTTAATCTATGTTATTTCGAAGGCCTCTGCAAGCTTGCTTCTTATAGAACAGTCTCTCGGCTGGTACTTCTCTCGCTCAGTGGACGTCTGACTTCGCTTCAGAGTACCCTTCTCGTATCAGTACCCTGGCTTACATTCGGAAGATAGACAGCCATGAATAGCAGAATACCTATATGCTGTCATTCAAAGGACTAGTAGATTATATAAAGTACAGCAAATGTCAAAGCTTAGTCGTATATTTCGTCATAGACATTGGAATCCCAATAGCGGACAAACTGCCTGTCGTTCACAATTTCAAAAAGGATTTATCCGAAAGATGTTGACTTGACTTACATTGCCTTCGCTAGTTTCCCATCCGTTAAACTCTACGCGCTTCAGAGGGGGTGGCGGTAGGAGCGCAAGTCGTTGTGATAACATCGGGAATGCAGCAGCAAAGATCAGGGTGCTCTGAGCATTTCGGAGGGGGGTTTGTGCAAACGAGTGCGCAGACTCCAGTGGGCTTGTTGAATACGCTGGTGCACTTAGAGGGTACAGGAGTGCTCGTGGGGCAGGGGGCCTTCACCGTTGCCGGGGCTGGTTGATGAACTTCAGTTTGACATAAATTAGTGAATAATTCAGTTAACATACTACAACAGCAGAGAGCTGGTTGATCAGCGCAGGATGGAGGCGGATTTGTACAAACATCCGCGCATAGTCCGGTGGGACGTCCAATGACACTCGAGCAGGTTGGGTTCGGTGAAGCGGACACAGAAGCGACCAAAGCAACAGCGGTAAGGAATATGGCGAAGTGCATCTTGAATGAACGGAAAATTCTTCGAGTTCTTTCAGCCTTTTTATACGCCAATGATGCTTGCAGGGACTAATATGGTCTTTAACTTTCCGAGTTGGCGAGTTTCGACCACAGCCAAAAGCGGCACCGCGCTCATTTTGCGCTGGAATGAACGGCGCCGGGAAATGTTGTCCAGTGGGGATTACTCTCGCAAGTGCAGGGAACGCGCTTCGCCGTCACTGCGGAGGCGCCTTTTTGGAGGTCTCCGAAGCCTCCTTCGACCATCTTATCGTTTGCTGCCGTGATGCAGATCTGCATTGCTCTCAAGGGGCCTTTGTGATGATTACCTTTCACCACATCTTTTATTGGTGGAAAAGGTGCAAACGTTGAACAGTGATGATCCAGGGCACCATCGGGAGTCTTAAAGTCTACCAGTTTTTCAGCATCATCATCCGCTTCATAACACAGCTGTACAGTTCTCCGCAACGGTGCCTCAAGATACCGAAGCAGCTCCGCAAAGGAAGCTCCTGAGTTAGTCCTCACCAGAGGAAGTCCATGGAGTGATGATTTCAAATTAGTAATGAATTCTCAGGAGAAGGACAGGAAGACGAGAGGCGGATAGTTATATTGTTGAAGGTGAGTACTCAAGGACTGAGGACCCCAAACTATGATAACTTAACGCCAATGGAGTTTTTCGTCCTAAAACAGGTCTGCGAATTGATTTTTGAGATAGGGGGAATTCTTGGAGTCTCCTTGCTAACAATGAATCCACGTTTGACGGTATTTTGGCATTGAGACATTGACGAACGAGGTGTAATTATGGGAGTTAATAACGGGCATCTATTTTTATAATAAAGGTGATATCAGATTTTATTATATGGGAACAATACCTCTGGCATGGAAAGGAGCCTGAGCAGAAAAGTGGAATCGCCCATTCGGTGTACACTGCAATTTGCGTCTGCTTGAGGAATAACCAACTGGGTCTAAAATGTTAACATCCTTACCTTGGATGCACATCGATCCAGGAAAGTTTGAATCCAGTGCTGAATCGGAGTTTTAACCCTGTTAGACAATTCTCAATTACCTTGTCTTTTCTTGAAATTAAGTCAGAATGAAGAGCTGTTAGAGAGTGAGATATATAATGCTTTCGGACCGTAAATCAAGGGGCGTCCAATCCTGCTGGAGGTTGACCTTAACCTACCATCTGCGTCGATGAAATAACCCAAGGGAGAAACATTAATGCCACACAGAGATAACTTAAACCTAAGGCCGTAAAATAATTAAAGACATGCATGTGTGGGGCCGCGAACATCGTCTCGGCGCAGGAGCCCAGGACTCACCGGGCGCAAAAGGGTTCGGAGCTACCTAAGAAAAAGCAACCAGAAGTAACCCGAATAGTTTTCAGCCTGGAATAGAAATATTGCACCTGGTCGTTCCTTATTATTTTGAAATAAAAGAATTGTAGGGACCTGTTTTTCGGGACAATTCCGAAGGGTGAATTCACAGAGAGTGGAGCGTATTGGGAAGCGGCGATTAATCAAAAAAAGTCGCACAACACAATTCAGCTAGAGGCTCTAATATCAAGATTGTTTGCGCCGAATAAACTGTTGAGGGACTTCGACTTCGACAGCCATGGTAGTCGAGGTGGCCCAGCAAGATGGCGGGTGGATGACATGTGTCTGTTGACTAAGCGCTTCGTCACTCAGCCGCTTCGTCGACGACTCTCATGTCCTTGTCCTTTACTCAAACCTCTGGGCCAGTTGGAACGATATACCTAAGACCGAGACCATATGCACGAGAGTCTGGCCTCCTTATACTAGTTCCTTTAAACTCTAGGCCAATCCGTAAACCTGCACCCACCCTCCCCGCCGAGACATGGTTTCGAGTTTTTTCCTTTCTCTTCGCCACGCCAGCTTCGTTGATCGATGTCAAGGAGCAGAGAGCTAGGGCAGGGCTTCTGAGAGTATCGAAATCCTTCAAGGTGAGGATATGTTTCTTAATTTCTGCCGGTTATGCTGAGTTCATGGTGGATCTCCTCGAACGACATGTCCAAGAACACGTCTACTATTGAGGTGGTCCAAATGGAGCTTGGTAGTTTTTCCGATGATGTAAATACTTACATAGCACTGCTTACAGAATATTATATTGCCACTCTTCTACACCTACACCTCTTTCAATACCCACGAATCATTCAACAATTTCACAACCCACTTGCGGCATTCCGACTATAAATGGGATTCTCTACGTCGTATTCCTTATTCTACCCCTGGACGGTGGGTTCAGACCTTGGATCTCTCGCGAGTGACGTGTCTCTCGCCCCGGGAACGCTTGATAGTGGACACTCTGCTCACCCAGATATTCCCCGTGGTTCCATTCCTTTCTTCTCTTATTTTAAATACCTCCATAAAGATGAGCAGGCGCGCTCTAAACTCTCTGGCTTCAGAAGAAGCGGCTCATAACCTACGGGTCCTCAAAGGTATCAAATGGGAAGATCCGCCTCCATATTTCATGCACATGGACGATCCCTTCCTCTCCCTTCTACGAAATTGCGAAAATCTGGAAGAACTCGAAATATCTGGTCCGGGATTACCAGACGATGACGACGTTCTTCTACCAGGCAATCTTTTGACCACACCACCTCCTACCCCTGAGCCTCCCCTATCATTTCCTAAATTACGCATCCTAGTGCTTTTGCAGCTACCAAAGGGTTGCATTATGGAAAGTCTCGCACAAACTACACTCCCCTCTCTGCGACATTTGGTGGTTACTCCCTATGATGAAGTCCTTGCAGCACTCACTTCCTCTCTTGTATCAATACACGGCAAGAAATTATCCACTCTTGCTTTTCACACCCCCAAGATTTGGCCTCCAGTAGCATACGATACGCCCTCCGATATATTCGAAACCGCTCCTAATTTACGGGCACTCTCTCTGACATTACCCATCCCTGATTTATCCCCTCCGTCTTCTTTACATCCTCTGAATATTCTCTCAATCCCTCGACCCAGCACCACGTTTTTGTGGAAATTGGATGCGTGGTTATATCTAGGATTGCTCCCCAACTTGAAGGAAATTCATATGCGGGAGACAACCTGGATTCGTTCCGGTGTTTCGCCCAAAGCAGCGGAAACGGGTGTACAGGGCGATATGCGAGAGTGGATGAGACGTCTTCGGAGGTGGAAAGTTCGTGTTTTGGATAGTAATGGGAAGGAGTGAGGCCGCTTGTGTCTTCTATACCTTTATTTTAACTCTCTTGATTCAGTCATTATCTTGTTGTTCCTGTGTCATTGTTTTCGTTGTTCTTTCATATGTTTTCCTCTGTTCACCAATACCCCCAGCTCAATACTTTGTACAATAGCCATCTCTGCAAACGTTCTTCCGTGTTCAATATATGATTATCTGCATTGACATCTTGCATCTTGCACCATATGATAACATCTTCGTTATAATATTCTATCCCATGTCAACGTTCTACGTGCGAACCAAAGACGACACTAGAAGATAGCGCCTGGGAAAGAATAAAGACACCCGTATCTCGCCCCGCTGTATGACCGTAAACTTTGTCGGCGAATCTGCGAGAAATTAAGTTAGTCTTTCGGGAAGATTGAGAATGAAAGGCAACAGGGGTTTCAACTTGGCTCAGGGTAGAAGGACTTCAGGATTGTTTGTCATGTCGCAATTAGTGACTGCGCGGGCCGAGATGATTACTGCGCCAATGAATTCGCATCCCATTCCTGAAGGACCAGTATCGTCTTGAGTAATGCATCGAGATTATTGGCAGAAGCCACTCCAAGGTGCATGATCCATGCTGGCCTTCGTCCGACACTGACAGAGTGGGAGCGCATTATATCTTTGGGGCCATACGTCACAGTGTGTATAAAAGGCGGGTTGGTAGGCATGGTGGAGGAAGCTCCCTGAAGCGTAGCGACACAACATGCGATCCACATCTTTGTTCCTCTCGTTGCTTGCTGCGTCCATTGTCCAAGCCTTCGATACCCCCGCGTTGGTGAAGCGAGCATTTATCCAATCAGGGCTTGTCCCAGAAGTTTTACCCACATTCAATCCGGTTCTTTTACTCGATGTAACCTACACTTCTCCCGCTAGCGGTGAGAAGATTGTTATTACTCCTCCAGGAAAGAACTTGAGCCGACCTGGTGAGACTATAATTTTCTCTAGCACGGACTGTTCTGAACTGCCTGGGGGCAATAGACACCCAGTTCACTCCAACATGGTCTATTCCGTCATTTAACCCTCTGTTGGCCAAGGAAACCTTTGTGGTAGCAATGGGTGAACATTCCATTGAAGTGAATAGAGGAGAATAAGCTTGATACTAATCTGATCATCAGTGGACCCCGATGCTCCAACTCCCCAAACCCCTACCAATGCACAAATTAGACACTTCCTAGGAGGAAATTTCAAACTCCAAGGACGCCCGACGGGCTTCGGACTAGGAGCAGCCTTGGTCAACAGCACTCCCGCTTTAAGTGAATATCGTCAGCCAACACCTCCCAATACTTCGGATGCTCACCGGTATGAAAGATATTGAAAGCTAATTTGAATATGGTTGCTAATGAACGATAAATTTCAGATATACTTGGTTGCTTTTCCGTCAACCTAAGGATTTCCCGACTACACCTCTTACTACGCCAATTCAATTATTCAATATCTCTGCTTTTGCTGAAGAATTTAAATTGGGCCCGGCATTGGCTGGAAACTTTATGCAAGTTAGCACGAAGGTTGATGTATGATATAGCTGCTGCTGTAAAACATCGATGTCTCGCGAAGCTCACGAATAAAAGGAAACACCCAATGTATACTTAGCTCAGGATAGAAGGTTGAGAGAGTGTCTGCCATCTTGTATCTCCTAATTATTAAATGACTGCGCGGGGCGAGACAATTACGTGTGAACGAATTCACATACGATTTCTGAGCGGTCAGTATCGTCTTGAATAATGCGTCGACGTTATTGGTAGAAGCCACGCCAAGCCGCATGGTCCATGCTGGGCAGAGTGGGAGCGCATTATATATTTGGGGCCCGGGTTAGTGCACAATGTGTATAAAAAGGAGGGGTTGTGGGGACAATGGAGGGAGGT
>Ga0157379_10002737_pt1 | contig 14873 bp, 12 predicted proteins | sample S25metaG_FD_121802 | JGI IMG/M metagenome (GOLD analysis project Ga0157379, IMG submission 121802) | Switchgrass rhizosphere microbial communities from Kellogg Biological Station, Michigan, USA - S2-5 metaG | ecosystem: Host-associated > Plants > Roots > Rhizosphere > Soil | place: USA... | reverse complement strand
CGATCTCGTCGGCCGCCGCCTGCGGATCGAGCATGGACAGGACGATCGAGCCGCGCAGGCGGTCGCCGTAGCCGTAGCTCGACAGCCACGTGTCGGCCAGCCAGAGGTTCACCGCGCGGCGCACCGCCGTGCCCTGGTCCGCGTTGGCCGGCGTGCCGCCGGTTCCCATCGGCAGCAGGATCGCGATGTCGACGCCCGACTCCTCGAGCAGCTGCTGGTACAGGAGATCGGGCTCGGAGCCCGCCGGGGTGCCCTGCTCGGGGCGCGCGTCGTAGCGCGGGCCGCCGCTGGCGGGGACGTACATGGCCGACGACGCGCGATGGCGGTAGCTGTCCATCCACGGGCCGCGGTGGTCGGCCGGCACGTACTCGAGCAGCTCGGCGGCCGACCGCGGCGTGGGGTGCACGTCCGCGTCGACAAGCCTCACCGGTCTGGCGTCCATCTCTCTCCTCGCCTCCTGGTCCGGCGCATCGTACGCGCTGACTTGCTCCGGGGCAATCGTTGGCCGTAGGCTCGACGGGTGCGGCTGCGTCAGAGGATCCGCGACGTCGTGGGCTGGGCGATCTGGCCGGTCGCCAAACCCCGCAACATCCACCTGCTGCGCTTCGTCCCCTCGCTTCCGCGCCGGCGCTACGCGCCGCCGCAGTGGCCGACAGATCCCCCGGTTCCGCCCGAGGGCCTGCGCGGCACGGCCGGCATCCAGCGGATCCCCGAGCTCGAGGACCTCGCGTTCGGGGAGCAGCCCGTGGGCAACTGGGGCGCGATCCACGCCAAGGGCGTGGACTACCTCTACCGCCACGGGTGGGAGTTCATGGTGCCCGTCGCCCCGCGCTTCCAGCGGGCGATGCACCGCGCCCGCAAGACGCGCGAGGTCCGCCCCGAGCCGCCCGCGGCGCAGCGCTCACCGCAGGAGCTGGCCGAGCTCATCCGCGCCGAGGGCCTGCGGCTGGGCCTCAGCGCCGTGGGCTTCGCGCCCTACGACCGGCGCTACACCTTCGCGCCCGCCGTGGGGAAGCACGACGAGGGCACCGTGATCGTGTGCGCCGTCGAGCAGGAGTGGAAGCCCACGCAGGAAGCGCCGGCGCTGGTCGCCGAGCGCGCTGCATTCGAGGCCTACACCAACCTCATCAGCCGCGCCGACAAGCTCGCCCGCTTCGTCCACGGCCTCGGCTACCGCGCGTTCGCCCAGGGTCAGGGCGGCGACGTGCTGATCATCCACTACGGCGTCGAGGCCGGCCTCGGGCAGCTCGGGCTCAACGGCCAGCTGCTGACCGCGCAGTCGGGCTCGCGCTCGCGCCTGTCGGTGATCACCACCAACGCCGAGATCGCGCGCGACCACCCGGTCGACCTGGGCATCGAGAAGGTCTGCGACGAGTGCCAGGCCTGCGTCCGGCGCTGCCCGGTCGGCGCGATCCGCAACAGGCGCACCGAGCACCGCGGGGTGGTCAAGGCCAAGATCAAGATGGACCGGTGCTTCCCGACCATGGTGCAGAGCTACGGCTGCGCCGTGTGCATGAAGGTCTGCCCCGTGCAGCGCTACGGCCTGCCGGCCGTCCACGAGCACTACGCCAAGACCGGCGAGATCCTCGGGAAGGGCACGGACGAGCTCGAGGGGTTCTCGTGGCCGGTCGACGACCAGCACTACGGCCCGACCGAGAAGCCGCGCCTGGACTCCAAGACGTGGCTGAACCCGCCCGGGCTGATCTTCGACGCCTCCCACGAGGCCGCCCCGGCGGTCTCCGCCGAGCAACGGGCGGCGCAGCTCAACTTCTGAGCCCCGCGCTCGGGATAGGCTCCGGCCATGTCCACCCCCTTGCCTTCGCCTGCGGCCACCGCGACCTCCGCGCGCCTCCGCGACCGCGTGGCGCTCGTCACCGGCGCGGCCTCCGGACTGGGCGCCGCGACGAGCCGCGCCATCGCCGCGGCCGGCGGCTCGGTCGTGTGCGCCGACCTCGACGGCGACGGGGCGGCCGCCGTGGCCGGCGAGATCGGCGACCGGGCGCTCGGGCTTCCGGTCGACGTCTCGGACGAGGCCTCGGTCCAGCGGGCGGTGGACGCGACCGTCGAGCGCTTCGGCACCGTCGACGTGCTTTTCGCCAACGCGGGCATGACCTACACCAAGCCGACGCTCGAGTACTCCCTCGAGGAGTTCCAGCGCGTCGTCACGGTGAACCTCGCGGGCGTGTGGCTCTGCGCGCGCGCCGTGCTGCCGCACATGCTCGAGGCCGGCCGCGGCTCGATCGTCGCGACGGCCAGCACCGCCGCGCTGCGCGGCTCGGGCTCGAGCGCCTACGCCGCCAGCAAGGGCGGGGTGACCGCCATGATCCGCCAGCTCGCCGTCGAGTTCGGCGGCACGGGCGTGCGCTTCAACGCGATCTGCCCCGGGCCCACCCGCACGGCGATGTACGACGGCGCGCTGCGCCTGCGGCGCCCCGACGACTTCGAGCAGGCCCTGCGCGAGAAGGGCGCGGAGCTGCCCGCCGGGCGGCTGGGCGTGCCCGAGGACATCGCCGCGCTGGTCGTCTTCCTGGCCAGCGACGAGTCGGCCTTCATCACCGGAACCGTGACCCCGATCGACGGCGGCGCGACCGCCAAATGACTGGAGCCTCAGTGAGCACCTTCGAGATCGAGATCCCCCAGCAGGAGCTGGACGCCCTCAAGCGGCGCCTCCAGGAGACGCGCTGGGCCGACGACTTCGAGAACGACGACTGGTACTACGGCATGCCCGCCGGGTACCTGCATGAGCTCGTCCAGTACTGGATCGACGGGTTCGACTGGCGCGCGCAGGAAGCGTCGATGAACCGCTTCACCCACAAGCGCATCGTCCTCGACGACGTGCCGATCCACTTCATCCACCAACCCGGTCGCGGCAAGCGCGTCGTGCCGCTGATCCTCAGCCACGGCTGGCCGTGGTCGTTCTGGGACTTCGAGCAGGTCATCGAGCCGCTGTCGGACCCGGCCGCCCACGGGCTGGACGACGACATCGCCTTCGACGTGGTCGTGCCGTCGCTGCCCGGCTTCGGGTTCTCCTCGCCGCTGCGGCGCACCGGCATCGGCCCGCAGGCCACCGCCGACCTGTGGCACCGCGTCATGACCGAGGAGCTCGGCTACGACCGCTACGGCGCCCACGGCGGCGACTGGGGCGCGTTCGTCACGGCCAACCTCGCCCACGCCTACGCCGACCGACTGATCGGCGCGCACCTGTCGCTCCCGGCGCTGCTGGGCATCGACTTCGGCGGCGCCAACGCGACCGGCCGCCCATTCGTCACGGCCGAGGACTACGCGCCCGAGGAGGCCGGGTGGTACGAAGGCTGGACCTACCGCATGTCGACGTTCGCGCGCGCCCACTCCGTCGTGCACCGCGCGTCGCCGCAGACGCTGGGCTGGGCGTTCAACGACTCGCCCGTCGGGCTCGCGGCGTGGATCGTGGAGCGCCGGCGCAACTGGAGCGACAACTCCGGCGACGTCGAGGAGGTCTTCTCGAAGGACTTCCTGCTGACGCTCGTGTCCCTGTACTACCTCACCGCAACGGCGCACACGTCGATGCGCGCCTACAAGGACATGGGGTTGGACACCTGGAAGCCGCGGCACGACCGCAAGCCGGTCCTGGAGGCGCCGATCGGCATGGCCGTGTTCCCCCAGGACCTGCTGCTGCTCCCGCGCACGATGGTCGCGCAGTACTCCAACTTGGTGCACTGGACGGTCATGCCCCGCGGCGGGCACTTCGCCGCGGCCGAGCAGCCGGAGCTGCTGACCGAGGACATCCGGAAGTTCTTCAGCTCACTGAGCTGACGCCGCCGGCGCGAAGCTGATGTCCAGCGCGTCGAGCGTGCGGTGCTCGGGGTGCAGGTGCAGCTTCACCGAGTCCTCGCCGTCGGTGAGGCGCAGGTCGTCGAGGCGCCGCAGGAGCGTCTCGAAGGCGATCTTGCCCTCCAGCCGGGCCAGCGGCGCGCCGAAGCACACGTGCGGCCCGAAGCCGAAGCTCAGGTGCTTGGTGACGTCGGGCCGGGAGGCGTCGAACTGCGCCGGGCACTTGAACGCCTCGTCGTCGCGGTTGCCCGAGCCGAACAGCAGGATCAGGCGCGAGCCCGCCGGGATCGGCGTGCCGGCGACCTCGGTGTCCGTGACGGCCGTGCGCGGCTGCCACTGGACGGGAGCCTCGAGGCGCAGCGACTCCTCGAGCAGCCGCGGAATCATCGCGGGCTCGGCCTTCGCGCGCGCCAGCAGCTCGGGGTCGCGCAGGAGCAACAGCATGGTGTTGGCGATCATCGCCGAGGTGGTGTGCACGCCCCCGCCGATCGTCACGCCGACGTCGGCCATCAGCGCGTCGAGGTCGATGTCGCCGAGCTCGCGCCGCTGGATGTCCAGCAGCTCGGTGAGGAGGTCGTCGCGCGGGTGGTCGACGCGCTCCTGGAGGCACTTGCGGGCGTAGTTGTAGACGTAGTCCCAGCCGCTCTTGTGCGCGGCGCCGGCCTCGTCGTCGACGTCGTTGAGCGCCGCGCCCTGCAGGCCGCCCGTCGCCCACTTCAGAAACCAATCCGTGTCGTGGTCCTCGAGGCCCATCATCTTGGGGACGATGAACGCGGGGAACGGGACGGCGAAGCCCATGACGAACTCGACCTCCCCGTCGGCGATGAAGCCGTCGATCAGCTCCTCGGCCTGGGCGCGGATCATCGCCTCGTTGTCGCGCATGCGCCGCGGCGAGACCAGGCGCGAGAGCGCGAGGCGCCGCTGCTTGTGCGCCGGCCCCTCGATCTCGAGCATGTTCGGCTTGGGGTGGTTCGTGCGCGAGGGGTTGTCGAACACCTCGGGCTGCCGCATGATCTCGCGGATGTCGGCGTGACGGGAGATGATGAACTCCCCGCCCGCCGCCTGGAAGACCGGCCGCTCGGCCCGCAGCTCGGCGTAGGCCGGCCAGGGGCAGGCCATGATCTCCGGGGTCGGGGGGAACTCGTACCGCGTCGCCAGTGCCATGAATCCTTCTCTCTCTCTCCGCGCAGCGTCCTGCGCTCTCTCGATCGCCGACAGGCGTCAACGTACGCGACAACCGTCGGCGACGTCAACCGGTATGCCGGGGTGCTCGACGCGTTGTGTCCCTCCACGGGATACCAGGCGTCAAACGTCTGTTGGCGGCGCGTTCGCGGGGCGGTGCGGGACGCCGCGGCGCCCGGCGCAGCGGTGGACGGTGCCGCGTCGCGCGGGTCGGTCAGCGAGGGGAAGGTGCGACCAGGCGGGATCGGGCGCGGACGGGTGGCCGCGGGCGCGGGCGCTTGCCGGCGAGCAAGCGCCGGCCGGTAGGGTCAGGTCCATCCCCGGACAAGGAGCGACGATGGTTCCCGAGAGATTGCGGCTCGACGACAGGGTGGCGCTGGTGTTCGGCGCCGGCGGTGGCGGCATGGGCACGCACACCGCGCTCGCCTTGGCCGAGGCCGGCGCGACGGTGGTGGGCGTCGACCTCAACGACGAGAAGGTGCGCGACACCGAGCAGCGGATCGCCGCCGTGGGCGGGCGGTTCCTCGGCGTCACGGCCAACGTGCGCGACCGCGGCGTCATCGACGAGGTCGTCGCGCAGGCCGTCGCGGAGTTCGGCGGCATCGACCACCTCGTCAACCTCGTCGGCGGCGTGCGCTTCAGCAGCGCGAGCGGCTCCGGCTCGGGTGCGTCCTGGCGCCTGACCCACGAGGTCGACGACGAGCTCTTCGAGGCGCTGGTCGACCTCAACTTCTCCTACGTGTTCCGCTCCTGCCGAGCGGTCATCGCGCAGATGATCGAGCAGGGCCGCGGCGGCTCGATCGTGAACTTCGGCTCGATCAGCGCCCTGAACGCCGCGCCTTACCAGTCGATCTACGGGGCGATGAAGGCCGGCGTCCAGTCGCTGACCAGGACCCTGGCCAACGAGATGGGCCAGTTCGACATCCGCGTCAACTGCGTCGTCCCGGGCAGCGTGCCGGCGCCCGACCAGGTCGCCACGAACGCCGGGGCCGCCGGGCTGACCAACGACCGCGCGATCCAGCGGGCGCCGCTCGGGCGGCGCGTCGACCCGAGCGAGATCGCGGGCGCGGTGCTGTTCCTGCTGTCCGACCTCTCGGGCGGCATCACTGGCCAGTGCATCCCGGTGGACGTCGGGGCCTCGACGAACCACCCCAACGGCTCGCAGCACGACTTCGCCCAGACCGCGGCGGCGTACCAGAGCCGGGCCGCGGCCGCCGGCTGACCCTCCCGAGGGCGCGTCGGATGGGGTAGCGTCGGACCATGGGAGCAGACCCCAAGACCGCCGACGTCCCCGCCGTCGCGCCCTTCGACCACCACGCGCCCGACTGGGCCGCCGACTGGCCCGGCGTCACCAGCCGCCTGCGCGACCAGTGCCCGGTCGCGCGCACCGACGCCCATGGCGGCTACTGGCTCGTCACCGGATACGACGAGGCCATGGCCATCGCCATGGGCGCCGAGTTCATGAGCGGACGCGTCAACGGCGAGAGCAGCTACTTCGTCCCGTCCATGCCGCTGCCGCTGATCCCGCTGGAGAGCGATCCCCCGGTCCACACGAAGCTCCGGCGCACGCTGAACCCGATCTTCACCGAGCGCATGGCCGACCTGTGGGAGCCGTTCATCCGCCAGGCGACCGACGCGCTGGTCGACCCCCACATCGCGTCGGGCCGCATCGACCTGCTCACCGATCTGTCGCGGCGCGTGACCGCGACCGTCAACCTGGCGCTCGTCGGCCTCGTCGAGCTCGCGGCCACCGCCGAGCAGGTCGACCGCTTCGTCACCGCGCCGGGCATCGTCGCGCGCGAGAAGGCCGGGTCGCCCGCCTACCTCGAGGCGATCGCCGCGACCGAGGAGATGGACGACGTCGTGCGCCAGCTCATCCGTGACCGCCGGCGCGCGCCCCGCGACGACGTCGCCACGGTCGTCGCGCACATCGAGCTCGAGGGCGACGACGAGACGGTCGAGGCGACGCGTGTGCGGCTCATCCAGAACCTCGTCGCCGGCGGCAACGCCACGACGACGTCGCTGATCGCCCATGGCCTGATGTGGCTGAGCGAGCATCCCGCCGAGCGGGCAGAGCTCATCGCCGAGCCCGGGCGCCTGGAGTCCGCGGTCGAGGAGTTCATACGCTTCTACTCGCCCGCCCACTGCGTCGGGCGGCGCGCGCGCGAGGACGCCGAGGTGGCCGGCGCGACGATCCCCGCCGGCGAGCGGGTCATCCTGTGCTTCGCCGCCGCCAACCGCGACGAGCGGGCGATCGAGCGGGCCAACGAGGTCCTGCTCGACCGCGGCGCCCAGCAGCGCCATCTGGCGTTCGGCTACGGGCGCCACCGCTGCATCGGGCGCTACTTCGCCCGCACGACGGCCCGCGTCGTGATCGGCCGCCTCCTCGAGCGCATGCCGGACTACCGCGTGCACGTCGACGAGGTCGTCCACTACACCGACGTCGCGTCGGTCAACGGCATCCACAGCATGCCGGCCAGCTTCACGCCCGGCAGGCCCACCGGCGCGGCGATGCCGAGCGACTGCCCGCCCCTGCCCGACAAGGTCAAGGTCTGAACGAGTGATCTTCTTTCACTCCGGCCACATCGTCACCGACATCGAGCAGTCCTGCGCGGAGCTCACCGCCGCCCTCGGCGTGCGCTGGTCGCCCATCCAGGACCGCGAGCTGGGCGAGTGGCGGTCCCGGATCGCGTTCTCGGTCGACGGCCCGCCCTACCTCGAGATCATCCAGGGGTCGCCGGGTAGCCCGTGGGACGCCGAGGCCTTCGGCGACCAGCTGCACCACATCGGCTACTGGTCAGACGATGTCGCCGCCGACGGCGCGCGCCTGATCGCGGCCGGCATGCCGGTCATCCTCGACGGCGCGGCCTGGGGCCGGTCCACCACGATCCACATGGCGCCCCACTCGGGGACGCGGCTCGAGTTGCTCGACGTCGTCCACCACCCGGCGATGTGCGAGGCCTACGGCGTGGACTTCATCATCCCCGGAGCTTGAGCTGTCAGGTCGCCGGCGTCGGGCCGGGACCCGGCGCGGGCTTGACCCCGGCCTTGCCATCGGAGAGGTACGCGCTCTCGATGCGCGACACCTCGGACATGAGCTCGGACGCGGTGCCCGAGTGCTCGACGTGGCCGCGGCTCAGCACGTAGCCGCGGTCGGCCAGCTGCAGCGCCTTGGTCGCGTGCTGCTCGATGAGCAGCACCGCCACGCCGCGCTCACGCGCCTCGCGCAGGGCCTGGAACAGGTCCTGCACGATGATCGGCGCGAGGCCCAGCGACAGCTCGTCGGCGATCAGCAGGTCCGGCTCGCGCCCGAGCGCGCGGGCCAGCTCGAGCATCTGCTGCTGGCCGCCCGAGAGCAGGCCGGCCTTGCGCTTGAGGTGCGGCTCCAGCGCCGGGAAGTACTTCAGCGCCTTGTCGATCGAGCACGCGAGCTTGATGTTGTCCGACACCGACAGCCCGGACACGATCGACCGCTTCTCGCGCACCAGCGACGTGCCGGTCCGCGCGCGCTTGTCCAGCCGCGCGCGGGTCGGCTCGCCCTTCCAGTGGACGGTTCCCTGCTGCGGATGGAGCACGCCGGAGACGCCGAGGGCGGTCGTGGTCTTGCCGGCCCCGTTGGGCCCGAGCAGCACGACGATCTCGCCGGCCGCCACGCTCAGGGACAGGTCGCGGACGACGGGACGGCCGCCGTAGCCGAGGTAGAGGTTGCGAGCCTCGAGGGTGGGAGCGGTCACGAGAGCACCTGCTCGGTCGTGGTGGGAACGTCGTCGCCGAGGTAGGCGGCGATGAGCCGCGGATCGCGCCGGACCTCGTCCGGCGTGCCGTGGGTGATCACGGCGCCGAAGTCGAGCGCCACGACCCGGTCGCAGACGCGCATGACGAGGTCCACGTCGTGCTCGATGAACAGGATCGCCATGCCCCACTCACGCGCCAGGCGCGTGACCAGGCGGGCGATCTCGTCGCGCTCCTCGGAGTCCAGGCCGGCGGCCGGCTCGTCGAGCAGCAGGACCGACGGGCCGAGGGCCACGGCGCGGGCCAGCGCCACCAGGTGGCGGCGGCCGTAGGGCAGGTCCTCGACGGGCAGCAGCAGCTCGTCGGCGAGGCCGAACTCCTCGATGGCCGCGACGGCCGCGGGCGACAGCTCCACCTCGCGCGGCAGGATCAGGTCGCGCAGGTAGCTGCCGAAGTCGCCCTGGTCGCAGGCGGCCCGCAGGTTGTCGATGACCGTCATCTCCTCGAACAGCTCGAGGGACTGAAACGAGCGGCCGATGCCGGCCTGCGCGCGGCGGCGGACCGACGCGCGCGTGAGGTCGTCGCCGCCGTACATGACCGCCCCGCGGTCGGGCCGGGTGTTGCCCGCGATGATGTCGATGAGGGTCGTCTTGCCCGCCCCGTTGGGGCCGATCAGGCCGACGATCTCACCGGGCGCCACCGACAGCGACACGCCGTCCAGCGCGACGACGCCGCCGAAGCGGATCGCCACGTCGCTGACCTCGAGGGTCTTGGGCGCGACCTTCACGGCCTGCGTGGCCGGGAGGTCGACCGTCTCCTTGCGATGCAGCTTGCGCAGCAGCGGCCGCAGCTGGTCCTGGACCTTGAGCGCGATGCCGTCGGGCTGGAACAGCAGCGTCAGGACGGCGAGGGCGCCGGCGATCAGCGTGATCCACCCGGTCAGGTCCCACCAGTGGCCGAAGATCCACTGGCCCACACCGCCGGGCGCCAGGGTGCCGCCGATCATCGCCCCGGCCACGCTGCCGATGCCGCCGGTCACGGCGTACAGCACGGCCGTGGCCGACCCGAGCACCGTGTAGGGCGTGTAGTCGACGTGCTCGAACTGGAACGCGGCGAGCGCACCGCCGGCGGCGGCGATGGCCGACGCGAAGGAGAACGCGTACAGCTTGCCCTGGAAGATGTTGATGCCCAGGGAGGCCGCCGCCCGCTCGTTGTTGCGGATCGCCACGAGCCGCCGGCCGGACCGTCCTCGTCGGAGGTTGGAGACCGCGAGGCCGGCGATCAGGAACACCGCCAGCGTGACGATCGCGTAGCGCTGCGGATGGTCGGTCGAGTTGATGTCCCAGCCGAACAGCGTCGGCGTCCCGACCACCGTGCCCTTGATCGGGCCGCCGGTGAAGTCCGGGTTGGCCAGGATCAGGTTCTGGACGACCAGCGCCAGGCCGAGCGTCAGGATCGCGAGGTTGACGCCGCGGGTGCGCAGCGCCGGCAGGCCGACGATGACGCCGATCGGGATCGTGAACAGGATGCCGAGCAGGAACGCGGGGATGAACGGCATCCCCCACGCGTCGGCCATGCGCCCGGTGAAGAGCGCGCCCATGCCCGCCATCGCGTACTGGGCCAGCGAGAGCTGACCGGCGTAGCCCGTCACCACCACGAGCGACAGGGCGACGAGCGCCATGAGCATCGACGCGACGATGGCCCCCGCGAACGCATCCGGCAGGGCGATCACAAGGATCGTCATGAGCGCCGAGACGCCGATGACGATCGGCGGCGTGATCGGGCCCTGGCTGATCCGCGGCAGGCGCTCGATCAGGTGGCCGCGCAGCGGCAGCGACTTCCCCCGGATGACGAGGTACAGGATGATCGCGATGAACGGGGTGGCCTCGGGCCAGCCCGGCGCGCTGATGTAGTTCGGGATCTCGGTCTCGACGACGCCGATGGCCAGTGCGCAGACCAGCGTGATCGGGAACGAGCGGAAGCCGCCGATCAGCGCCGACGCGAGCGCCGGGACGACCAGGATCGTGAGCACCGGGGCGTTCGAGCCGACGGTGTCGACGAGCAGGACGCCGGCGAGGCCGGCCAGGGCGCCGCCGAGCGCCCAGTTGACGGTCGCGATGAGCTGCGGCGACCAGCCGACGGCGGCCGCGCCGAGCTCGTCCTCGGCGACCGCGGTGGTCGCCCGGCCGAACTGGGTGTAGCGGTAGGAGACCCAGAGGACGGCGGTGAGCACGATGGCGATCCCGACCATCCAGAACGTCGCCTGGCTGACGCTGATCGTGTCCGTGATGTTCACGGAGTCCTGCGAGAGCAGGCCGTCGGCGAACTCGGAGGTCGCGCCCCAGATACGGATGGCGGTCTCCTGGATCACCGCCAACATGCCCAGGGTCGCGATCACGCGCATGAGCGGCGACGCGTGGCGGAGCGGCCGCATCACGAACACCTGGATGAACGCGCCGACGAGCGCGGTCCCACCCAGGGCGAAGACGGTGGCGAGGAACTTGCCGTGTGCGTCCGCGGTGTGGACGTAGAAGCTCGCCCCGAAATAGATCATCGCGCCCTGCGCGAAGTTCAGGACGCCCGATCCACGGAAGATGAGCACCATGCCGTGGGCGGCGATGGCGTAGATCGCGCCGGTGCCGAGGCCGACGAGAAACAGTTTGATGAAGGTATCCATGAGCCCTTGCCGGGAGGGCCCGGCGCCGCACCGTTGCGACGCCGGACCGTCCAGATCCGTCCAAACTTACCCCGTTGCCGGGCGACCGTACGGCATCGCCGAACAGCAGGTCAACTCGGCGCGTCCCGGCGGACGCGAACCGCTAGCTCGGAGCCTTGAACAGGTCAAACGCGGGGTCGCCCTGCACCGCGGGTTCGAGCTTCGTGTCGCCGGCGTACTTGTAGTAGTGCACGGTCGGCGTGAGCCGCTTGAACGCGCCGCCCAGGAACGTCTGATCCTTGGAGTAGTCGATCGTCCCGGTCAGGCCGCCGAAGTCGAACGGCGGGAGGGCGTTGGCCGCATCGATGACGCCCTTGCGATCGATGTCCGGCTTGCCCTGCGCCACGTTCTTGAACAGCTCGACCGCCAGGTAGGCGTTGATCGCCTCGTCGTTGCCCGCCGGGATGCCCTTGTCGGTCTGGGCCTTGATGATCTGGTCGTACAGCGGCACGCCGGTGCGGTGGAACGCCGAGTTCAGGATCAGGTTCTTGGTCGCCGCCGGCGGCAGCTTCCCGAGGATGGTGAAGTTCGTCGTCGACATCGCGACGCCGATCGGCTTGTCATAGCCCTGCTGGCCCGTCGCCCGCAGGAAGGCCTCGATCTGCGAGGCGGGGATGCCCGCCATGATCCCGTCCACCTTGGCCGCGGAGAACTGCGCGAGCACACCCGCGAAGTTCGTCTGGCTCGGCGGCACGAAGATGACCTTGCCGAAGGTCGCGGTGCGGCCGCTTTCCTTGATCGCGCCCTCGATCAGCTTCACGTACGCGCGCGCCGCGGGCACGTCGATGAAGAGCATCCCGATGTTCTTGGCGTGCGCCGCGTCGATCAGCCCGGTGACCTCCCCGAGCGGGCCGCCCAGCGAGGCGTAGCCCAGCGGGAAGCACGACGGGCACGAGTACTCCTCCGGCTGGGTCGGGTGGTTGCCCAGCGACGCGACGCTGCCCTTGTCGAGGATCGGCGCCGAGCCGGCGCCGTTGGCCAGGAAGTTCCCCGTCGTCGTGATGATCGACGTGTCGGCGACGATCTTGCGCGCGCACGCCGCCGCGGCGTTCTGGTTGAGCTGCGCGCTGCAGTGCTCGATGGTCAGCGGCCGTCCGTTGACGCCGCCCGCGGCGTTGACGGAATCGACCGCCAGCTTCGCCGTGTCGAACAGATCCGCCTCGGGCTGGACCGGGTCGTCGTCGATCATCGCCAGGTGGTATGGCGAGCCCGTCGGCGTCTTGGCCGCGGGCGTCGTGCTCGCGGCGGTCGATCCGCTCGACGCGGTCGAACTGCCCGATCCACTCGACGACGACTTGTTGTCGTCACTGCCGCATCCGACCGCGACGACCAGCGCCACCGCCGCACACGCCGCCACCAACCCGCGGGCCATCCGCCCGCCCAACCGAACACCGTGCATGTCTCTCTCCCTCTCGCAAAAGCTGGTCAACCAGGCCGATCGCCAGCCACGTGTCTCGTCTCCTGGTGCGCGACCGTACGCCACCCACAGCACGCAGGTCAACCGCGGTACGGTCGCCCATCCACCTACGAACCTCCGGGGGTCGGCATGGCGCAGGAGACGACGACGGGCTCGACGCGGGTCGGGGAATGGACGGTCACGCCGGTCGAGCTGCTGCGCGCGCGGCGCGACGCGGTCGGCTTCACGGACCTCGACTTCGCGCTGAACGCGCTGCTGCTGGCGCGTGACGGGCAGCTCGTGCTCGTCGACGCCGGCTCGGGGCCGATGGGCCCGGTGTTCCTGCGCGAGACCGGCGTCGACCTCGTGACCGACCTCGAGCGGTCGCTGGCCGTCCACGGCGTCCGGCCGTCGGACATCGACCTGGTGATCGCCACGCACTTCGACTGCGACCACGTCGGCGGCGCGCTGGAGGGCACGTGGCCCGACGACGTGCGGCCCGCCTTCGGCGACACGCCGGTCGTGGCCACCGAGGTCGAGGTCGAGGCGGCGCGCGACACGACCGCGCTGCGGCGCTCCGGGGCCGGTCCGGTGGGCGCCGCGACGCTGGCCCCCGTGCTGCGGCTCGTCGCCGACGGCGACGAGGTCGCGCCCGGGGTGCGGATGCACCTCGCGCCGGGTCACACGCCCGGCCACGCGATGGTCGAGATCGACGGCGACCCGCCGCTCGTGTTCGCGGCGGACGTCTTCCACGCCGTCGAGCAGCTCCCGGTACTCGGCCACTCCCGCGGCGACCAGGACCCGGACGTCGGCCTGGCCACGCGCCGGCGGGTGCTGGCGGAGTTGGCCGCGCGCGACGTGCTCGTGCTCGCCGCACACGTGCCCGGGCCCGAGCCGGGACGCATCGTGGCCGACGGCGAGGGCTACCGGTGGGAGACCGCCGGCCGCGGATAGGGTGCGAGCATGTCATCTCGTCTGCGCGACAAGGTCGCGATCATCACCGGAGCCGGGTCGGGCATCGGGGAGGCGTCGGCCAAGCGGTTCGCCGCCGAGGGCGCGGCCGTGCTCGTCGCCGACGTCGATGCCGACGGCGCCGAGCGCGTCGTGTCGGAGATCACGGCGGCCGGCGGCCGGGCCCAGGCGGCCATCGTGGACGTCAGCGACCTCGAGGCCACCGAGCGCATGGCCGCCGATGCGATCGAGGCCTTCGGGACGATCGACGTCCTGTACGCCAACGCGGGCGTGAACCTCCCCGGCAACGGGCTGACCTGCGAGCCGGCGACGTGGGACAAGGTCGTCGCCATCAACCTGACCGGGGCCTGGTACTGCGTGCGGGCGGTCCTGCCGGCGATGGTCGAGGCCAAGCGCGGTTCGATCATCCTGCAGGCGAGCGGCGCCGGCATGGTCGGGATCCGCTCGAGCATCCCCTACGCCGCGTCCAAGGGCGGCGTCATCGCGATGGGCCGCCAGCTCGCCGCCGACTTCGGCCCCGACAACATCCGGGTCAACTGCATCTCCCCCGGCACGATGACCACGCCGCTGGTCAACAAGGTCTATGCGCAGCGCGTGAAGGAGGGCCGCTACGCCGACATGGACGAGGCGCTCTCGGAGTCGGGCAGCCACTACCCGCTCGGCCGCATCGGCAGCCCGGACGAGTGCGCCGACCTCGCGCTGTTCCTGGCCAGCGATGAGTCCGCGTGGATCACGGCGGTCGTCGTCCCGATCGACGGCGGCCTGGTGGGGACCCGCGACCTGATCCGCGGGACCCCGTCCAGGTCCTAGGAGATGCTCAGGCGGGCACGGCCGCGCCGGTCGCGATCGCCTCGAGGAGCTCCGTGAGCTCCTCGGGCGCCGAGACCATCGCGTCGTGCCCCGTCGCGAGGCGGTGCAGCGGCCAGCCCAGCTGCACCGCCGTCTCGCAGTGCTCGTCCATCGAGGGATGCGCGGGCTCGGTGCAGCGGATGTAGGAGCACGGCAGCCCGTTGCCCGGTGGATGGTCGAGCTGCAACGGCGTCGTCGCCGACGCCAGCGGCTGGG
>Ga0157379_10002732_pt1 | contig 14882 bp, 16 predicted proteins | sample S25metaG_FD_121802 | JGI IMG/M metagenome (GOLD analysis project Ga0157379, IMG submission 121802) | Switchgrass rhizosphere microbial communities from Kellogg Biological Station, Michigan, USA - S2-5 metaG | ecosystem: Host-associated > Plants > Roots > Rhizosphere > Soil | place: USA... | reverse complement strand
GTCATCTCCTTCCAATTCGCGAAACATCGCGATCTTGCCCTTCTTGCGCTCTTCGATGCGTTGTTCTGGGCTGAGATCGGCGCGTCTGGGGGAGGGCGACAAGACCGACATGATGTTGAGCGTGTCAGAGGTGTGATCCACCCTGTCCGGACGGGCAAACTTGAGTGGTTTAGGCGTGCTGCCCCCTTCTGGGGCAGTCGCCTTTGTGATGACGCGTCGCTTGGGCTTGACGTTCTCCTTTGGGTCATCCTCCGCGTCCTCCTCCGCGTCCATCTCCTGCGCGCGTGCCACTGACGCCGTTGTGGGGATCGCGATGTGAGTGTCCACGTAAACGTCGAATCCAGGCCAGTGGATGGATTGCTTGTCAGATACGGTCGGCATCTCGCGGGGGATGAGCATGGTCGGCGCGGGCCCGCACAGTGGCCGAGTTGTTATAGGGTCCTCATCGTGTTCCACGCGACGAGATGAGGATGAGGACGCAATTTCGGGGGACGGCGCAAGTTTGGCCGTTTTGGGGGCTGTCGACACGGGTGTTTCGGGGCGGGATGGCACGTCACGTTCGACGATGGCAAAGGGACGCGCGACGGGGTGGCTCAGCGACGCAAAGTCAAGCTTTTTGGAGGGTGATTTGGGTGATTTGGAGAGTTCGGAGAAGAGAGGACGGGCGGGGGTTAGACGTTTCTTCTTCTCGGGGGAGTAGAGCCCTTCGACGGTGAGGATGCGGCGTTTGCTGGGGCTGAGGAGGGTGGATGACGGGCTGAGAGGACGCTTGAGAGACGTCCTGTGGTCGGAGGGGACGAAGGACTCGAGAGGGAGTTCATTGAGGGGGTGTCGCGAAGGCATAGGGGAGTGGCAGTTGGAGACAAAAGAGCGGGGTTTCAATGGACGTGTTGTCACTCGCGTAACGCGTTTTAGGGTCACGCTTCTTCCCCTGGCTGGAAACACGTTGTTTTAGCGTGGAGGCGTTCTGTCCCCATACGCAATATTGACAGATGCACAGCACAGACTATTTAAATAGAAATGAATGCCACGCAAATCATGCAAAGGGAAGGCCATCTGCGCCCATCAAGCACACTCCAGTGGCCATCCAGTTGCTAAGCAGTCATAAAATATTTGTTGTCTTTATTGCGGTGATCCCGGATGGTTTGCGAGTGCACCCGACACACTCGCGCGCTACGTAGGCGGCTGTGGGCGCCCCGTACGCCTCGAGGTTTCAACTTTTGGGAGTCACGCCGGCCCTCGGTGCGAAGCCAGCTTGCATCCAAGTACTTCAGTCATACTCTTTCCACGGTGTATGTCTGTCGCTTCCTTACCTTCCCTCGTCTACGACAACGACTCTCAAGCAACCTCAAACGACCTAAACGACCCTCTTGATTTAAATTCACTTTCTGAAACTGTTGGCAAGACGGCTGAAAGTCACTTTGTAAGTTCCCTTTATACTGTTGGAGCTGTTAATAACAGACCCTGCCAGTCAAACCATCCCCAGATCCTCACTGCTCGCTCAAGGGTCTCCACCATCGAGAAAGACAAGTTCCTTCTGGAGGGTTATGCCGCAGAGGTCCGCCCATTCATTCCACCACTCTTCATATTCCCTAACACACCGAAACACGTGTTCCTAGCTCCAGTCCAGAATACGACAGATCGAACAAGAACGCCTTGCTTTGACCCAAACGATTAACGAACCCATCCACCGCCCTACCTATCCCAAAGTGCGTCAGCGGCGTTCATACGTGACGTCCATTAATATTAACATCCATAATTGTGCCTAGCAAACCGATATGGCTCTAGTTTCCCCGCCCGAGCTAAATATTCCTGCGAATCCACCCAAAGCAAAGGCCATCCCTTCCCATCGCAAATACCATTCCCTTTCCGCTGCGACTTCTTCCAGCGCAAGGTCTCCTGTTAAAGCAACTGAGCCCATTGATTCAACCTCCGTGGGTACCTCTACCTCTCAATTCAACGCCATGACGCCTACCAAACGACGTCTACAGGCAATGCGAAGGTTCTTTTCTTCAGAGTCGTCAGGCACGCCGGAGGAGACTTCTTCGCCCAATGGTTGCGTTGCCCAAACCCTTCGACTGGCCAAGTCATCAGCCCAGGAGAAGAAGTCTGAGCTCCCAAAGCCTGCGTCGAAATTAGACTCGGTCTTTTTCACGTCTAAACTCTTTCCTCTTCCCTCAAATTCCAAGGTTCCAGTTCTGGCAACAAAGCAGGATCCAATAGCGGTTGCACCCGCTATCGTCCCCATTGTGTCATCGCCGAAACCAAAGATCGAAACCATTTCTCTCAGCAGTCCACCACGCAAGACAGCCAAGATTGAAGAGTCAAAGCGTTCAGCGACGATATCGAAATTAGCTAGTGTAGATGAACACTCCGTTGCAGATCCATCTCCACTAGAGTTCTCTAAAAAGCCTCGACTCAAGTCTCGCGGTCGTGTTTCTTTCTCAGATGGCCCCGACCCTCCTCCACCACCGCCAGCACCTGCAGCGGAGCCTGAACGACCAGGGAAATTATGGGGATCCTGGGGTAGCAAAAAGCCTCCGCCATCATCACTACCTCTACCCTCAAACACCAAAGAACCTAAAGCAACCAGTAGTCGCCCCTCCTCTCCCATAACTTCCCCTCGCTCCGCCCTCTCCCACCGCTTCACAAAATCCCAAAGCGAAAATCCTGCTCCGAAAAAAGACGATATTTCGAAGCCCAGACGGCGAAGTCTGGCTCCCCAGTGCCTACGTCAGTTAATGTCCGGCGCTAATGACCCTACTTCCTCATTGGACTTGGCACCTGCTGACTGTGCGGAAGCATCGACCTCTACGTCTCCCATGCCTTCACTCTCGCGCACGAATTCACGCAAGAGTGGGACGTCGGAGAAGGGGCGGATTAGTCCGTCGGATGTGGGATCGCCAATGTTGAAGACAAGGACTCAGGTACCGGGTGCTTCGTCGGGGGTAACGCTGCAACGGACGAACAGCATGCGGACGCCTGGAAAGTATGGGCAGCGCGATCAGGGGTTCACAGCTGAGGTTGCGAGGAGGCGGACGATGTTGCCGATGTTTAGCTTTGAGCGACCTGGGAGTACAGAGAGTGTGGCGCCCATATCGAGTTCGAGCACTGCGGCGTCGACTTCTTCGAAGCGTGGCGTTGCGTCAGCGTCAAGTCGCATACCCACCCCAGCCTCAAGCAAGCCAAAACAAGTAGCCAGCAGACTTCCCCTCCCATCTTCCTCCACACCCAAACCCAAACCCGCCACTCTCGCTCCTCCGTCCTCTATCCCATCCCATCCTAAAAACCCCACTCCCATCCCACCCTCCCCACACAGTCAAGCAACCCACGAACCTGCATCTGGCAGATCGACACGCAGCGACACCGCCCACTCCGATCAAAGCACCGCGTCACGCCTCATGATGCGCACACGCATGGGTGGGATGGGCGCAAGTCACGGCACATTCGCTTTCGAACCTGCCGCTGCGATCGTGTTTGAGCCGCGCGCACGACAGATTCCCGGTCCGACGTTGCTTTCTAAGGGGGGATCAAGTGCGGGTGGGAGGGCACTGTTGCGGTTGGCGAATGTGCCGCCTTTGGTGGAAACGAAGGGGAAAGGAAGGGAGAAGGAGAAGGCACGGTTGGCGAAGAGTACGAGTGGTGCGGCGGAGACGGGGCAGGAGAAGAGAGTACGCGAGTATGCGGAATTTTGTCGCGATTTGAAGGTGGTTTTAGGCGATGGGGAGGGGTGGAATGCGTTTATGAATTGTGAGTGGGATTCTTCACTATGGGGATAAATATTTGAGGAAGGTTGACCATGGTGTTTGCTATAGACGCACGAAGACACGACTTAGGTGTTCTGAGTGTGGATATGCTTCTGCAACGCGTGAAACGACTAATAGACGGCCATCGCTCCGTAGACGAAACGTTAAGACTCGAGCTTTATGAACGATTTGGAAAGATTGTTCATGACAATTTACGTGTTTAACGTTTTCCCCCGTTACCTTTTTTTATTTTATTTTTTCGGATTCGATCCCCTAATATTTCATTTCCTCATACATACATGCATACCTCATCATTGGCATATTATTTCTGTTTAGCCCGCATTCTTCTAGTTGTGTATCATTTTATCATGTTGTCTACATCTGTGTCCTATCAGCTTTCACTGTTTGTCGTTTTTCTTTTTCTTTATTCATAACAACTCGTTCTTGCGGCTTCGAATTCATTACAAGTTGAAAGAACCCTATTGTGAGAAAATAAGGAAATACATGGGAAAGGAAAACATCAGTACATCATGGTATGCAAACAAAATCATTATAGGAAGTCCGAAACGCAACCAATCCCCAGAATCAGATCGCAGGACGCAGCGCCCTCAATCGATCAGCCAAAGTCTTATCCTCCTCAACAACTTTCGTCGCTGGCTCCGCAACTTTGGAAAGATCGTGTGATCCGAGGTCTTGTGCGAGCTCGATGTTGGCTTCTTCAGCCATTTGGGACATGAGGCTGTCGATTTGGTCTTGAGGCGTTGAGACGGCGGTGGTGCTGCTCATTGTGTCTTCCATGTAGGAGGTTTGGACGTCAAGGTCTGCGAATTGGCCTTCGAATTTGTCCATTACCATTGATATCTGGCGAATGTGTTAATTAGGAGTTATGAGGGTGTTACTGAGACGGGACGTACTCGCTCGAGGTTCATACTCTCCATCGCCTTATCCATACCCCTAACTACGGAAGTCATATTCCCCGTCACTTGTCGCATCGTAACAGCGGTCTCAACACGACTCGATACAGCCTCGATGCGACTTGCCAATCGTAAAAGATTCAGCTGTTCGTTCTTCTTCCGGATAGCATTAGAAGCGTAGATTCGCGCGCCTTCGGTGTTTCCTTGTTGGAGAGCCTAAAGGAGTCACTTGTAAATTAAGATCTGTGAAGGTTTGGAGGGATATACCTTCTTGAGTTTCGCTTTCTCTGTGTTCTCGTCTTTCTGAGCTTTCTTGGCCTGGCGATTTAACGTCTTTGCTGTGAACTGTATACGAAGGTTAACGCAATCCCTTCAGAGGTTTCGAATCGCCTTACTTTCAGTTGAAATAAGGTCTCTGGATACCAAGATGATCATAAGCATTCTAAAATGAATAATGACCAGGAGGACTTACTCTCTAAATTGCTCATGGTGGCTAATGACGGAGAATAGTGACTGTTATTGGGTGTGACAAGTCCACGCACAGCAAAGACGCGTAGTGATTGGATCACACTTCCACGGTGAACTCCCATTCACGAGGATGCCTACTATTCTGCACGCTGTCTCGTATGGCGCAGTGCTCGTTGCATTCGCATTCGTGACTTTGTCTTTGGGTAGCTAATGCGTCGTTCGATTATGTGTAAAATTCTCTAATGAGTTGGTGTGTAGCAAGTGGATTGCTGTGGATTGCAGAGGTGATTGAGGAGCATTCGCAGACCGCCAAGACGGTCGGGAAACGTGTCATTTATGTGAGTTTAGTGTGGTATATATGCATTACTATTAAATGTCGAGATAATCACCAGGGGGTTATGGCCTTTCACATCCTACTCTATTTGGGAGACCGTGACTTACCACTCAAACACACGCTCTTCTCCGTATTTTGCCATGTTGTCTATCTCACGAACTTCCGGACGTTCCCTGTTATAACGTTAACCTCATTATCCTTTATTGCGAGCTGCGTCTGTGTCGTGGTGGACCATTTCTTGTGGTTCTTCTACTGGAATGATGTTGTGGAGGAGGCAAGACGTGCATCGCGAAGATGGAGACATCCTGCTCATGAGCCACCGGTTGTGTTTCCCAAGTTTATTGATATGGCTACTTTCTTTGGTATTTGCGTGTGGCTGGTAAATGATTCTTTTAACAATACATTTGGAAGTGTCTAACTGGAATAGGTCCCATTGTTCTTGTTCCTTAGCTTGACTGCCAATGAAAATGCCCTTCCCACCTCAATTCGTGAGAAATGCTCTGTTTATTTTACACCATTTATTCTAATACATCTTCAGAACTCTCTGGTGCACACGGCGAACGAAAAGCCCCCCGCCAAAGTCTTTTCGTTTCCGTCTCATCAAAAGTACTTGGACTCCTCCCAGGTCGTTTCCGCCGAAAAGACACCGACACCATCATCGCACCCATCTCCATCCCAAGCCGCCCTTCCTCACCAATCGGTGGTGGTGGTTCTCTCTTGTCACCAACCTTCCAGCCGCGACCTTCTTCCCCCATCGGGCCACCACCAAGGTCTCCGACTCTCCATCCAATGGCTTCACCGACTGCTTCTCAGTTCGGGATGAACTCTTGGATACCTGTTGACCGTTCACGAACACCTCCACGACCGGATAGTCCCAATGAGGGATATTCTGCTGGTGGATTGACGACTCATGATACGACTTCGAGAAGGCGGATTTCTCTTCAGCCGCCGCCTGGATCTAGGAGATAATTATTGGATGTTTTATTTACTTTGTTTTTTGGACCCTGTATTTAGGGTCTGAATTCCGACATTCGGCGTTACGCGTACATAAGGACCCACATGTTTGTCTTGGCTCCGAACTTAACTCGAATTCGTTCAGCAAAATGTGTATACCTATTACGTGGCACTGACTCCAACTTCCAGTTCTGTTACTACCATTGAAGGAACGGTTGGTAATGAAAAAGTTTGTCATTTCCTGCAATTCTTACAGGAATTGGATTGGCTCGCTCACGTATGTAAGCGCGACGAGATCCTAATTGTCTCCTTCCTGCTATGGCAAATCTCATGAAGAAAATCGAACCTTATTTGGCTCAGAAGATACACAACGAAGACCTTCTCGAAAGATCGGGTTCAAGGGCCAAATATGCGTTCTCACCGATACAGCCGAAACCCTTTCTTGCCGCGGACCGACCTCTACGGGATGACCTTACTGCAACTTCCCTCGAAGTATATCATTCAGTGTAAGCTAATGGTCTGGATAGAGTCGTTCAGACAGCCCAGCATGGTGGCCCCTGGCCAAAATCGACAGAATTTGCTTCAAGCCATAGCCGATACGTCTTGACATTTGTTCAAGGTCGTGAGAGGTTGAAATATAGACGTAAGTTTTGAAGATACTTTCTGTAGATACTCACAGTGTTTGCTTGAATCAGAGCTGAAGAATTCATCTTCGGAGGCCACGGAAATTGTTATGGTTCACGACGTTTGAAGTATTACCGGATTTCCTCGATCACGCGAGGGAGAAGCTCTTCATGACCTTCATCCACTGCCCCCGGTTCCAAGAGCGACTACACGGCTTTTTCCAAGCATTTCTGACATTGAATACCTCCTTGAAGACTTGGAATGGACCATCTCTGCGCGACCTAATGAGCCTGGAAGGATAGATGAGCCGACAAGAGGCATCTTGAGACGTTATCGACTGATTCCCGCAAGCCACCGGAATTTAGACCCTCATGGCTTCATATGGAGTGCTCTGGGAAGTACAAGGATCCATGGTACGGCGATGGAGTGGATAGTGATATTTCGGTGGACGAATCCTTCGAGGTCGAACCCAAGAACCCAGACGTTAAGGATGACGGTTTTTCATCCTTACCCAAGGGTTCGCAGTGCCTGGATTACGTCCCTTCGCATACCTCGCGCAGTATCTGGATGTTGCCGTAGCAATCACGGAGCGTCTTCTGGAGGTTTCGTTACGAACTAATGTCCGTTCAGTAAGGGTTTCAGCAATCGACGACTTTGGTTTGGTTATTCACTCTGAGCCCTGTCTACCGCGCTGTCTCTCCCCTCAATTCCTCAGTTTTAATAGGAAACATCTAGGGGTCCTATGAAAGGTATTCCCTTTAGGAAAACAGGGGTTTCACGTCCCTTTATCTACCGGGGCACAACTCGTCGAGTTTCCACTAATTGGCTGTTTCCTCCTAATGATTTTCTTATGCCGAAGATTCTTCCCAAAGTCTATAGAAAGCAAGTTTGTGCTAGATTCAAGTATATATGACGACATGGTTAAGGAGACGGAGAGATAAGCATCCTTAATTGAAAATTTTGCGAAATTCGACACGTGTGAGTGATTCGATGACGGTATCCAACGACGATGAGCGAGAGATTCGTTCGGATTTCTATTTCCTATCGGGGATATCGGTCACGGTATCCCATGTAACCATGTTACATAGAATTTACTCGTGCCTTTTGTGAATTGAGCCATTTGACCATCCGCACTCCTAAATAACAGGCTCAATTACATCATGGGCGCCTCACCGGGCAACTTGACATGCATCTTTACCTTCGTGAATCGCCTCGAGCTCTTATTTTAGTTACAAGTTCTGACGATGAACGACGTGGAGCACCCCCAAGAGCACTAGTATTTCGCGCTACCACTGAAGGATCCAGAAAAGCTCAGGCTGTAGTCGAGTTTGTACCGAAGAGCGAGGTTGATCTCACGGGAGTGTTGAGACCTACGTCCAGACAAATCAAGGGATGCTTGGGCCTGATTCATATCGCTCCTAATGGCAAGGATTATCTGCTGTCATTTCAACTCTTCTAATATACTTCGTTGTTTATAATCTACAGATTTATTCCTTGCCGTTGTAACGTCAGCCACAGAGATTGGGAACCTGTGCCCTTCGGGAAAGACCCCAGAGAAAGTCTCCCGTATTCACGATGTCAACTTTTTCTGCCTTACCTCCTCTTCATATGACGACCTTTCCGGAGCCTCTGAAGGACTGGCAAGTCCAGAGTTCCAACCTGCTGATCAAGTAATGCGGGAACCCTATGCCTCATCCAACCCCCCGCCGACGATGTATGAGCACCCCTGTGCGCCACTTATAAAGATTCTTTCTTCGGGGACATTTTATTATGCGCCGAACCCGCAATGGGATATCTCCACCCGTCTCTCGGAACGAATCAAGAGAATCAAGAGCATTGGACATGATCTGGGAGCCTTCGACGAACGCTTCCTTTGGAACGAGTATGTTGTCCGCAGCTTATTGGATTTTCGTGAAAGACTCGATCCAGAAGAACGGGCTGATCTTGATAAATGTCAATTCATCGTATGTATATTTATGCTTTGAATTGTGCTACATTATCAACTTCTCTGGATAGATCCTGGCTATACAAGGTTATGTAGGAGTATTCACTGTCCCATTGCCTGCTCCTCCAAGAGCTGGTGGACCGACGATTGGGACTCTCGCGATGATATCTCGACTAGGATGGAGACGTGCTGGAACGCGTTTTAATACACGAGGCGTTGACGATGATGGTAATTGTGCGAATTTTGTGGAGGTCAGTTACGCATATTATACTTTATCAAATTTCTCTAATATATTGAGTATAGACAGAGGTTTTATTCAATACCGATTCATTTTGCTACAGCTTCGTGCAAGTGAGAGGAAGCGTGCCACGTATGTACTACACGTTTACTCCGCAGTTCACTGGATTAATTCAGAAAATGCTAGTGTTCTGGGAACAACAGGGATTCCAAACTTTTACCCAAAAGATTCAAGTTACTAGGCCACAGGCAGCCTCTCAACCCGCTTTTGACCGACATTTCGCGCAATTGGTAGATCGATATTCGGCTATTCATGCTATCAACCTTCTTGGGACTAAAGAGAACGAGATGATCTTGACGGCAGCCTATAGCCAGCATTTGAAGGCTGGAAAGACTGCTGGTGGTGATGCCATTGGTTTTACCAATTTCGATTTTCACTCAGTTGTGAGGGCTTTGGGACACGATAGTGTACCTCGAGAAATATTGTGAGTTCAATGGATTTGATATACCTATTGGATAACTTTTCTTTTCCAGACGAGTGCCGGGCCTCCATCGAGATGTGGAGAAGTTTGCCTGGACGACATGTGATGTGACTACAGAAGAAATTATCACCTCTCAGCAAGGTGTCTTCCGAACAAACTGTTTGGATTGGTGAGCATTCTTCCTTATTTTAAATACCATGGAGTAAATATTTCTTTTAGCTTGGACAGAACAAACTTTGTTCAAGACATTTTATCGAAATACATGCTGGAACAATATCTTCGTGGTGTTAACAATGCATGGTCCCTTTCTATGTCGCTTTGGACGTCACACCGAGAAATGTGGGCCGAAAATGGTATTTTGAATGTGTTGATTCGAAAGTTACCCAATATAATATATTGTCAGGTGATGCATTATCGCGCATTTATGCAGGAACAGGGGTAGCGGATAGAGCTTTTCTTATAGAATCAAACTAATTTTCTGGCAGGCTTTAAATACTAGTTTTACAAGAACCGGAAAGCGCACATTAGCGGGTATGTCGGCATTTTATCTTGGGTTCATATACTTATTTAACATTTATGTAGGCGTTTTATCCGATGCAACAAAGAGCGTTTCCCGAGCGTATATTAATAATTTCCAAGATAAAAGCAAACAGGCAGCCATCGATATGTTTTTGGTATGTTGTATGGCGAGAATGCTTTCAGCAAGTGACTGAATACTGGGATCGTTTAGGGTAATATGACTAGTCAGATTCCCGTCACGATATTTGATCCAATACACGACTCTGTGAGGGCAACCCTGGCCCAAAGGTGACTCTAGGATAGTTGCATCCTACAATGAATTTTCTGATCTCTTGCACAGGCTTGCAGAATATTCTTCAACAGAGGCAAAAACAATATTTGTTGGAACGTGGAATCTGAATGGACGAGTATGTTTATATCAGATCATTTTATTCCAATTTGATTTATCAGCTTCGTTGAAGCCGCCGTCAGAGTCGCTGCTGCCTTGGTTATTCCCCTCTAGTAGTAAGTGATAAAACCAAAGCGAGAGGATCTGATTTTAACACGACATTCTACTTCAGACACCCCCGAGTAAGTCACCGGGTAAAACTATTTGATAGCTCTCACACTTTCGTTCCAGACCAGACCTATTCGTGCTGGGGTTCCAAGAAATTGTACCCCTCACCGCTCAGCAAATAATTCAGACAGACCCCGCAAAGAAGTAAAATCTTTGATATACTTCTTCTGTTTGGTCTCATACGTTCGTTTTCAGACAAGTCTGGGAACGCGTCTTATTAGAAACTTTGGCGCGCCGACCTCAGAAAATTTCGGATTATATTATTTTGAGAAGTGAACAGGTTAGCAAAATGTTTCCCGATTTATTTTCTGAGCTCAGTTCTTCTTAGCTGGTGGGAACAGCTCTTATCGTCCTAATAAAAACCCATCTGGTCAGCAGCATTCGGAATGTTGAAGGTGCTACGAAAAAGGTAAATATTGTATCACACCCATCCGTAGAACATTAACCGAACTACTACAGACTGGTTTGCGAGGCATGTCTGGGAACAAAGGGGCAGTCGGTATTCGAATAGATTTCCACGACACCAGCTTCTGTTTCCTAACAGCGCATTTGGCCGCTGGTCACTCGAATATCGAGGAGCGAAACAGCGATTATCGAACCATAGCGAATGGATTGCATTTCCTCAAGGGCAAAACAATTAGTAGTCATGAGTGAGCCCTCCTATAATATACGTAGCTATATCGTGGAGTTAACAAGCATCGCAGAAATATTATTTGGTTGGCCGACACGAACTATCGAATAGATCTGGACAACGATTCCGTTCGATCACTAGTAAAGGCAGGAAAATTGGATGACCTAGTCGCCCTTGATCAGGTTTTTATTCGTTCGTCTCAATATTTGATCCTAAAATCAATAAGATGATTTCTTGCAACAGTTAAAGCAGGTTATGGATTCGAAATTGGTCTTTGTCAGCTTCGAGGAAGGTCCAATATTGTTTCCTCCTACGTACCGGTACGATGTAGGCACGGACGATTATGATACCAGCGAGAAGATGCGTATACCCGCATGGACAGGTAAATCCTTCTGCCCTGCTGTTTGAATTAGTCTCCCGACACTTGTCCTATAGACCGTATATTGTTTAAAGGCGCACAGATAGACTTGGCAAAGTATTCACGAGCAGAATTAAAAGGTTCAGACCATCGACCTGGTTTGTTACCATTTCCATCGAGATTATATCCAAAGCTTACATCCATTCAGTTTTCGCATTATTCCGCGCCGATGTGCGCATCATAGACCATGCCAAACGGGATGCACTGAGCAAACAACTTCTACAAAGTATCATATCCACAGCGCCAGGTGAGAAGGTGGATGAGAAATTGGAGAAACTCACGTTATCGGACGCGAGTGGCCATTCTGGATGTACGCCTCATTCCCATTCCCCTGCTATTTAAATGCTGATAAGGTGTCGTAGTGCCACCTCCGAGTAACGAAGATACCGCGTGGTGGGATACCCTAGGTAATGAAGAATTCGGCTTTCTGGCTTGTTTACTCATTATCCTTGCATAGAAAATCCTAAAGGGGAGATCCCATTGCATTCCATTTCAAATACTTCGAAATCCAACCCTTTCGATGACTCAGAAGACGAGTCTAGCATTGACGATTCACCTTCTTCATCGGACGAGGAGCTCTATAGCCACGCACAGAAGCTGCAAAGCCCTTTGGTCCCAACTAAAAAAACCCCACCCCCGCCTCGACCTCCCAAGCCAGTCGATCGTACGGTAGCATCGATATCCTAAACATTAAATGTACCATCACTACATTATTTATGTTATTTCCCCTAAAACATCAGGCTCTCAATTCGTTGATCTGTGGCTAAATGTATGAATTGGCGCCCATTGCAATTGGTGGTAAGGAGGAACTATATAGCCGTAGTCCTTATCCGCACCTACAGATTCAACTGATTGTAACAGCCAACTGAGCAGGTGCTTCCACTAGCTGTAGTTAATCATGTCTCCCCTGACGGGCGTAGACTCAATAGGAGACCATTTCTCGTCGCCTCAATCGCATTTGTCAGAAAATGGACATTGTCTCAAGCAGTAATTGCACATTTCTGGGATTCTGTCACCAACGATATTTCCTGAGAAATTTATTGTTCCAATCTCATGCTCCTACTGTTACAACCCATCGTGTTTATCGCTGCAAACAGACCCGTGTGGGATGACCTCTCTGCATGCACTATTGAACTCACTCGTTCTATAACAGAAGATTCCCGAGATATTACAGTGAGCATATCTCAACATGGACCCTTAAGAGATGATTGGACGAATCCACGTCAGGCCCTATTTGACCAAGCATTAGCTAGTTTGTTGAGAGGCTTGGGTTTAAGGATACGTTTTGTACCCTTTATTTCCTGTTATATTGTAAGTACTGACTTGACGACCAAGTATATCGATACCGACTCACAATCTCCACGAGTCGCATTAACTTTCAGTTACCTAGGTTCAAGTAGTCGGGTTTATGACAAACGGGCATTCCATGTTATAACAAACAAATATGCGGACAAAGGTCAAATCTCTCTACTTAGACTCAACTGTGTATATAACGATATGTTCAAAGAGGGGGGAAATGATGCGGGATTATTACCCCCCAAAAAAATTCTCCAAAATGTACGGACTTTGAATAAGTTACATTACCATGAATTTCTGCTTGATTTCTAAAACAGTTTAACCGAGGACGCTCACATAAAAGGTCGCTGTTCCGTGTTCGAACTGTTTGAGAACTCGTGGTTGTGGCTGTGGAGCTTCACATATGAGAAAGCAATTTGTAATATAATGGACAACAATAGCAGATGGGGAAAAATACAACAAGAGAACTACGGGTCATGCTAATAAAATAACCCGTGCCTTTAAGTCGGGAGCCAAGAGAATAGATTAAATGAGACCCTGTTTCTTCAAGTCCTCATATGTCTTTTTGTTGTATACATTACCCTCATCGTCTTCAAGTTCCTCCATTGTTTCCTGCTGGAAGATTTCTTGGCGACCCTCCAACTTCAACTTTTCAGCCACTGTAAAGATGAGTATTAGTTTAATAAAAACAAGGATTTGAGGATGAGAACTCGCATGCTAGAGCATCTTCGATACGGGTAATTTCATGGAAATGCTTTGTGTTTGGTAAACCCAAAGCACGCATACCAAATGCGTGTCTCGATTCCTATATAAAAGAAATTTAGATTTTAATCCAGTAAATATTAATCCGTATCAACATACCTGGAAATGTCGATCGAAATTCTTTCTGCCCATATAAACATGATCAGAACAGATCTCGCACCGGTATTCCACGCCTAAACCATGGAGCTTGTACAGCCAGTACGGAATAGGCTTTCCATCCCACCCAAGCGGAAGCTTTAGAGGGTTGTAAATCTTTTCCTCTTCCTCTTCCTCCTCCTTTCCACCATCTTGAGCCGTCGTAGAAGGCGGGGGAACCGTTGGCTTGCGTGCCTCTTCCAATTCAAGTTCACGTTCACGTGCTGTGAGTGAGAACCGTCGTTCGACGTTGGCTTTGGTGTCGGCTAGCGTCCCATCCGCCAATGCGTTCAAGAGATTGGTAACGAGATGCGTTAGCCGAGCAGCATTTCGGTATTTCGAGCGAGAATCATGACCATTCACAGCAGCTTTGGATATCCCATTCGAGCCATTTTGGCTGTTCTCCGCATTATCTACCCCACCACCTTGTTGTCGTTCGACAGCCTTGAGATGCTTCTTTGACTTCAGATGGGCATCGTAGACGGTCTGTTTCGAATAAAGCTTGTGGCATGCGGAACACCATATTCCATCACCTTCCTCCTTAGGCTTCTCCTTAGCAAAATCCCAACCTTCGATCTTGTTTTCTTCCCACAGGGAATCGAACTCGGCTTCGGATTCTTTCTGGATTTGCTCGGTGTCTTGTAGTGGCTGTGTGCGTTTTGTGAAGGAGAGGAGATATGTGTGTAGTGCGAGAAGGTAGCTGAATGAGAACAATTCAATAGGATTCCGCCAAGGGAAAAGCCTGAGACATACGCTTCGAAATCCTTCGTTATCCGCGTTTCTTGGGGTAATTCCCGGTGAACAGGCCCATTTTTCGAGGCTAAAAGAACATCGAGGTATTGGAGGTAGGATATCCGTTTT
>Ga0157379_10002731_pt1 | contig 14883 bp, 12 predicted proteins | sample S25metaG_FD_121802 | JGI IMG/M metagenome (GOLD analysis project Ga0157379, IMG submission 121802) | Switchgrass rhizosphere microbial communities from Kellogg Biological Station, Michigan, USA - S2-5 metaG | ecosystem: Host-associated > Plants > Roots > Rhizosphere > Soil | place: USA... | reverse complement strand
GGACGCCGACTGGCGAGCCTTGTCGTGGATGAGCCGCGTCAAGGTCGCCGTCCACCGGCGGCGGACCGCGTACACGCCGCGCGCCGATCGCTGCCAGGCATGCGGGCTGTGCGTGATCGCCTGCCCCGAACGCGCCATCACGCTCCGACCGCCGGCGATGTAGTGCTCGCGCGACGAACCGGAGCGGCGCGCTCGGCGTCGGGCTACTTCACGCGCTGACGCAGGTTGCGCCGCAGCAGCTTGCCGGTGGAGTTGCGGGGGAGCTCGGGGACGAAGCGCACCTCGACGGGTTTCTTGTACCCGGCGAGCCGATCGCGGCAGAAGTCGATCAGCTCGTCCGCGGTCGCCCGGGACTGCTGACGCAAGACGACCCAGGCGCCGACGCCCTGGCCCCAACGCGGGTGCGGCACGGCGGCAACGCCGACCTCGGCGACCGCGGGGTGCTCCTCGAGGACGAGCTCGACCTCGCGCGGGTAGACGTTGAAGCCACCGCTGATGATCACGTCGTCGCTGCGATCGACGAGGGTGAGGAAGCCCGCGTCGTCGAGGCGGCCGAGATCGCCCGACCGGAGCCAGCCACCGCGCAGCACGGCGGCCGTCGCCTCCGGATCCTGCCAGTACTCGCGCATCATCTGGGGACCGCGCACCGCGATCTGGCCGACTTCGCCCGCGGGCAGCGGCTGCCCATCGAGGTCGACGACGCGCACCTCGTTCATGGCGGTCGGGGCGCCGCAGCTTCCCTGCAGCGCCGGATCGAGATGATCCGCCTTGCGCAGGGTGGTGATCGGGAACGGGCACTCGCTCATGCCGTAGATCTGCAGCAGCACGGGGCCGAGACAGGCGAGCGCCCGCTGGAGGGCGTCGGGAGGGATGGGCGCCGCGCCGTACACGAGCGTGCGCAGGCTCGGCAGCGCACCCGGCGTGCCGCCGAGCGCCTCGACGAGCGCCGCGATCATGGTGGGGACGAGAAAGAGCATGGTGACCCGCTCGCGCGCGATCGTCTCGGCTAGCGCGCTCGCGTCGGTGCTGGCGGCGATGAGGGTGCGCGCGCCGCGCCAGAACGCCGGCGCGAGCAGCGCCTCGCTCGCGTGCGTGAGGGGAGTCACGTGCAGCGCGACGTCGTCCGGCCCGATCTCGTGGAGCTCGGCGAGCAGATTGCGGAGCGAGGTGAGCGCGCTCGCGTGGGTGAGGACGGCCGCCTTCGGCTTCCCGGTGGTCCCCGAGGTGTAGCGCAGCCGGACCACGTCGTCCTCCGTCATGGGAATCGCCGGCGCGTCGTCGCGCTCGGCAGCCAGACGACGCTCGACCTCGGCGTCGCGGCCGCCGACGTCGAGCACCTCGAGCGCCGGCGCGCCGCGTGGCGGACCCGCGGCATCGGTGAGGAGCGCGCGGGCAGCCGAGTGCTCCAGCATGTACGCGGCTTCGCGGGGCGCCAGGCGGCGGTTGATGCCCACCCACGCCGCGCCCGCGCGCACCACCGCGAGCTGCGCCACGACGTGCGCGACGGAGTTGGGCAAACACGTCGCGACGCGATCGCCGCGCGTCACGCCGGCGCGGCGCAGGAGCCGCGCCAGACGATTGACACGGGCCTCGAGCTCGCGAAACGTCAACGCGGACTCGATGTCGCGCACACCCTCGCGATCCGGCCACTGGCGCGCGGCCCGGCGCAGTGATTCCGTCGCGTTCACCAGGATGTCCTGTGCGAAACGCGGCCGGAGCGCAAGCAGCGCGAACGCTTCGACATTGACACCTCGCGAATCGCGGTGCTACCGTTTCCGCGGACGAGGGGAGGTAGGCCATGTCAGGTGGCCAGTGGATGATGCGGTCGGACGATGCGCCGTCACGGCGCGCCCGATTCGTCTCTCCCTCTCCTCTTCCTTCCCTTCTTCCTTCCGAGGCACCGGCACGTTGTCCTCGCTCATGCAACGCCGCTCCGCGGCATGCTGCGGCGAACCGTACTTGCTCGGGCCTTCCGCACACCACTATACTTTTGCATGACAGCAACGCACGCGGGGATCGCGCGCCGTCGCTCGACGCGTTGATTGACCCGAGCTCCCGGCCTGGCGCCGGGAAGGAGCAGTTATGGAAAACGGGAAGAGCGTCTTTGAGAAGCTGATCAAGGACGATCGCGTCGCCCACGAGCAGAAGGCGTGGCACGGCACGTTTCTCGACTACCTGGAGCGCGTGCGTGAGGATCCGAGCCTTCCGAAGCTCTCGCACTCGCGCCTCTACGATGTGATCATCAAGAACGGCACGTCCGACATCCTCGAAGGTGACGACCCGAGGGTGAAGCGGCTGTACAAGGACGAGTCCGTCAAGGTTTACAACTTCTTCCGCGACGAGTTCTTCGGCATCGAGCGGACGATCGCGCAGATCGTGCGCTACTTCCACGCCGCTTCGCTGAAGGGCGAAGAGAGCCGGCAGGTCCTCTATCTGATGGGCCCCGTCGGCTCGGGTAAGAGCTCGCTCGCCGAGAAGCTGCAGCGCGGCCTCGAAGCGAGCGACCCGATCTTCGTGATCGAGGGCTGCCCGATGTTCGAGGAGCCGCTGCACCTGATCCCGCGCCACCTGCGCAAGGAGTTCGAGAAGATGCTCGGCACGCACATCGAGGGCGACCTCTGCCCGGTGTGCCGTTACCGGCTGAAGGACGAGTTCGGCGGTCGCTACGAGGAAGTGCCGATCGCCACGCGCTTCTTCTCCAAGCGCAACCGCATCGGCATCGGCGTGGTACCGCCGGTCGACCCGAACAACCAGGACACCTCGGTGCTGATCGGCAGCGAGGACATCTCGAAGCTCGACCAGTACTCCGAGGGTGATCCGCGCGTCCTCGATCTGAACGGCGCGCTCAACGTCGGCAACCGCGGCGTCGTCGAGTTCATCGAGGTCTTCAAGAACGAGACCGAGTACCTGCACGCGATGATCACCGCGACGCAGGAGAAGGTCATTCCGGCGCCGGGCCGTCACGGCCTGGTCTACGTCGACACCGTGATCTGCGCGCACTCGAACGAGGCGGAATGGCAGAAGTTCCGCGCCGACCACACCAACGAGGCGATCCTGGATCGCATCGTGGTGGTGCGGGTTCCGTACAACCTCCGCCTGTCGGAAGAGGTGAAGATCTACCAGAAGATCATTCGCAACTCCGACTTCCGCGCCCACGTCGCGCCGCACACCCTCGAGATCGCGTCGATGTTCGCGATCCTCTCGCGCCTCGAGCCGAACAACAAGTGCGACCTGATGACCAAGCTCAAGCTCTACAATGGCGAAGAGGTCGTCGAGAAGGGCAAGACGAAGAAGATCGACTTCCAGGAGCTGCGCGAGGACTCGAAGCGCGAAGGCATGAGCGGCATCTCGACGCGCTTCATCATGAAGGCGCTCGACAACGCGTTGTCGGACAACGTCGAGGGCAACTGCATCAACCCGATCAACGTCCGCGAGGCGCTGATCGCCATGGTGAAGGAAGCCGACGTCGGCGACGACACCCGCAAGCAGCACCTCGAGTTCCTGCAGGACGTGCTGCACAAGGAGTACCTCGAGGTCCTCGAGAAGGAGATCACCAAGGCCTTCGTCTACTCCTACCAGGAGCAGGCCGAGGCGCTCTTCCAGAACTACCTCGACCACGCCGAGGCCTTCGTGAACAAGACGCGGGTAAAGGACCGCAACACGCGTGAGGACCTGCAGCCCGACGAGGGCTTCCTCAAGTCGATCGAGGAGCAGATCGCCATCATCGGCTCCGCGGCCGAGGGGTTCCGGCAGGAAGTCATCGCGTACCTGTGGGCCGGCAGCCGGCGCGGCGAGCGCATCACCTACAAGAGCTACGAGCCCTTGAAGGAAGCGATCGAGAAGAAGCTCATGACCTCGGTGCGCGACATCAGCCGCATCATCACCAAGGCCCGCACCCGCGACGAGGACCAGACCGGCAAGTACAACGCCATGGTCAAGAACCTCCTCGACAACGGCTACTGCGAAAGCTGCGTCGACGTCGTTTTGAAGTACGCGGCGAACAATCTGTGGAAAGACTAGAGCGTCATATGAGCCAGGAGGTACGCGAGCTTCGCTCGCGTACCGACGCCCACCGGAGCACGGCCGCGTAGCGGCCGCGCGCACGGGGGCATATGCCAATAAACACCATCTTCCGGCCCTTCCGATCCTCCGATGCGGAGCGCTCCGACCGCACCGCTGGGGATCGGCTGCGGCATCGACAGAAGATCCGCGAGTCGATCCGCGAGAACATCGCGGACATCATCGCGGAGGAGTCGATCATCGGGAAGAGCCGGGACCGGGTCATCAAGGTCCCGATCCGCGGCATCCGCGAGTATCGCTTCGTCTACGGTGACAACGCGCCGGGCGTCGGCCAGGGCAACGGCACCTCACAGCCCGGGCAGGTCGTCGGCAAGGCCAAGAGCGAGGGCCAGGGCGAGGGCGCGGACAAGGCGGGCGATCGGGCCGGCGTCGACTACTACGAGACCGACGTCACGCTCGAGGAGCTCATCGACATCATGTTCGAGGACCTCGATCTTCCGGACCTCGAGCGCAAGGCGCTGCGGCAGATCGAGGCGTTGCGCATGTCGAAGCGGCGCGGCTACCGCACCGTCGGCATCCGCGTGCGGCTCGACAAGCACCGGACGGTCAAGTCACGCGTCAAACGCAAGCTGGCCGCGCAGCGCCGCGAGCGCCTCGACGCGGCGCTGACCCGCGGCGACGGCGACCCGCCCGAGGTCGACGCCGACGCGCCGCCCGAGGAGGCGAAGCGCTTTCCGTTCCACGTCAGCGATCTCGTCTATCGCCACGTCACCACCGACGTGCGGCGCGAGTCGAACGCGGTCGTCATGTGCATCATGGACACCTCGGGGTCCATGGACACGATGAAGAAGTACCTGGCGCGGAGCTTCTTCTTCCTGCTCTACCAGTTCATCGCGACCAAGTACCGCAGCGTCGAGATCGTCTTCATCAGCCATCACACCGAGGCGCACGAGGTCACCGAGGAGGAGTTCTTCCACAAGGGCGAGTCCGGCGGCACGTTCATCTCGTCGGGCTACCAGAAGGCCCTCGACATCATCGTCGAGCGCTACCACCCGTCGCTGTGGAACATCTACGCCTTTCACTGCTCGGACGGCGACAACTTCGACTCCGACAACAGCACCGCTCTCAAGACCGCGAACGAGCTGGCGCAGGTGTGCAACCTCTTCGGCTACGGCGACATCAAGCCGCTCGGCTCGCGCTACTACGAGAGCTCGATGCTCAACATCTTCCGCCGCCTCGACGCCGAGAATTTCCAGACCGTCCTGATCGAGCGCAAGGAAGACATCTGGCCGAGTTTCAAGGCGTTCCTCGCCAAAGAGCGGGTGAAGGACTGAGCGATGGCCAGCTGGGACCTGAACGACCTCGAGTACTGGGACGCGAAGATCCGCGATCAGGCGGAGGCGCTCGGGCTCGACTGTTATCCGCAGGAGTTCGAGCTCTGCAATCACACGGACATGCTCACGTACATGGCGTACTCGGGCATCCCGTCGCACTACCCGCACTGGTCGTACGGCAAGTCGTTCGAGAAGCTGAAGACGCTCTACGAGTACGGCGTGAGCGGTCTGCCGTACGAGATGGTGATCAACTCGAGCCCCGCCCTCGCCTACCTGATGCGGGACAACTCGCTGTGCCTGCAGATCCTCACGATCGCCCACGTCTACGGCCACAACGACTTCTTCAAGAACAACTTCACCTTCAAGACGACGCGGGCCGAGTTCACGCTCGGCACCTTCAAGGCGCACGCCGAGCGCGTCCGCCGCTACACCGAGGATCCGTCGATCGGCGTCGATCGGGTCGAATCCATTCTCGATGCGGCGCACGCGCTCTCGCTGCAGCGCCGCCGCAATCTCGCGGTACGCAAGCTCACGCCCGACGAGGAGCGTGAGCGCATGCTGCAGGCGGCCGAGCCGCCGCCCGATCCGTATCAGCGGCTGCACCAGCGGCGCGAGTACGTGCAGCCGGATCTGCAGAAGAACCCCCTCAGCCCCGAGGAAGACCTGCTGCTCTTCATTCGCGACAACAATCCGTACCTCGCGAACTGGGAGCGCGATCTGCTGACGATCGTCGACGAGGAGGCGCGGTACTTCATCCCGCAGATCGAGACCAAGATCATGAACGAGGGCTGGGCCTCCTGGGTCCACCGCGAGATCATGAACGCGATCGAGCTGCCGCAGGACCTCCACCTCGAGTTCCTCGTGCGCCACAACCAGGTGGTGCGCCCGCAGCCGGGCGGCCTGAACCCCTACCACGTCGGCCTCAAGGTCTGGACGGATCTCAAAAGGCGCTTCGACGAGCCGACCAAGGACGAGATCGAGGAGCACGGCGCCCCGACGATGCCCGGCATGGAGAAGCTGCTCGAAGCGCGCGCCACCGACCGCGACGTCTCGTTCCTGCGCCGGTATCTCACCGAGGAGCTGATGCGCGAGCTCGACCTCTTCGAGTACGAGCCGAAGGGCGACGACCTGGTGATCAGCAAGGTGGCCGACAAGGAAGGCTGGCGCGACGTGAAGGAGCAGCTCCTGCGCAGCGTCGGCATGGCGACGATCCCGGTCATCCGCATCGAGGATGCCGACTTCGGCCACAAGCGCACGCTCTATCTCGTGCACCAGCACGACGACCGCGATCTGCACCTGGAGAACGCGGAGAAGACGCTCGGCTACGTCTATCGCCTGTGGGGACGCGAGGTCGTCCTCGAGTCCGTCGTGAGCGGCAAGCGCACCTTGCTGACGTTCAACGACCGCGGCTTCTCGGCGAAGACCCTGAAGTAGCCCCCGCCCGCCGGGTCAGCGCTGCGCGGACGGTGCGCCGCGACAACGGCGTGTCTCAGGCGAAGTAGTGCGCCGCGTTGGCGGCGATGTGCTGCGCGGTGCGGGTCGCGAGCGCCATCACGGCGAGCTGCGCGGGAACGGCGACGCTGGTCGGGAAGACGCTGGCGTCGGCCACGAAGAGGTTGCGGACGTTGTGCGCTTCGCCGATCCCGTCCACGACCGAGTGGCGCGGATCGCCACCCATCCGCAACGTCCCCTGCGGCTGGAACGACAGGAACAGCGGGTCGTTGGGCCGGACGCCGCGATCGTGGATCGCCTGGTACGCGCCGCGATGGCCGATGGTCACGATGTCGTTGTAGGGCAGGAAGACCTTCTCGGCGCCGGCGGCGAAGCTGATGTCGCTGGCGCGCACCATGGCGTCGACGAGCTGCTCGGAGTCCATGGTGCCGAGGCGATAGCTGACCGTCGGCGGCGCGTCGTCGGAGAGCTCGAGCCGGCCGCGGGTGTGATCGTGCAGGAAGATGCCGATCGTCCCGAGCCGCGGGTAGAGCGTCATGAGCTCGCGATGCTGGGCGCCGTAGCCGGGCAGCACGCTCGCCGCCGTCACCGGAAACGCCGACGTCGGGATGAGAAGATAGCCGCGTCCCGCGCTGTGCTCGTCGAGGTGCAGGAACTCGTCGACGACGTAGCCCTGCGGGATGCCGCGCCAGCCGGTGATGGTCTCGCCGTAGAGCGCGCTCACCGTGACGTGCGGCTGCAGGTGCAGGTTGCGGCCGACCTCGTCGCCGGGGTCGGGAAGGCGGCTCTGGCGCCACACCCGCGGCGAGTTGACGGCGCCCGCGGCGAGGACGACCACCTTCGAGCGCACCTTGAGCGGATGGCGCTCGCCCGTCCGCGTGCGGTTGAAGAGCCCGTCGACACCGATCGCGCGTCCGTCCCGGGTGGCGATGGTGCGCACCTCGCAATCGGGGACGATCACCGCCCCCGCTCTCGACGCCGCGGGAACGTACGTCGTCAGCATGTCTCCCTTGCGGTCATAGGTGCAGCCGAGGGCGCAGTATCCGGAGTCGAGACAGGCGCGACGGTTGTGGAACGGCAGGTAGCCGCGATACCCGAGCTCCTCGCAGCCGAGGATCAGCTTGCCGCCGTTGGGGTTCACCTGCTCGGGCGTGATGCGGCGCGCGCCGATCTGCTTCTCGACCCGGCGCAAATGCGGCGCCAGCGCCTCGTAGGCCAGTCCCGGGAGATCGAACGTGCGCGCCCAGTAGGCGAGGATGGCGCGCGGCGGACGGATGCAGAGACAGAAGCCGGGCACCGTCGAGCCGCCGACGAGACGGCCCTGTGTGACGAGCACGGCGTACTCGGCGCTCGCGGTGGTGCCGCCCTCGCGGTAGATGCGCGGGTACATCACCTCCTCGCGCTGCACGAAGTCGCGGCTCCTGACGTACGGACCGTCCTCGACCACCACGACCGAGTGTCCCGACTCGGCGACCTCGCGCGCGACGACGGCGCCGCCTGCGCCGGAGCCGACGACGCAGACATCGCTCTCCAACGCGACGTCGCTGTCGACCGTGCCGGTGTCGAGGATCATCGAGGCGCGAACCGCTCGCGCACCGTCGCGAGCGGCACCGGCTCCTCGTGCGTGAAGTCGGAGGTGGCGTCGACGCGCCCGAGCCAGGGACCGTCGTAGCCGATCTCCTCCCACGACGCCGGTTGCGCATAGTAGCCGAGGGCTGCGAGCGTCTTCAGCGCGCGGAACACGATGCGCCGCGCCCCGAGGCTGCTCTCCATCCATCCCCGCAGATACGCGTCCTGTTCCGCCCCCGAGAGGCGCGTGAAGCGCTTCGGCTTCAGGTCGAAGAGATGCGTGCCGTGCTCGACGACCCGCAGCATGAGCCGCGCCTGGCCCTGCGTCGTCGGCGGCAGGTCGGCGAGCAGAGTGTCGATGAAGCCGCCGATCTCGTCGCCGCGATCGTCAGGCAGGCCGAGGATGCGGACCGCAGCACGCGTCACCACCGCGAACTCCTTGCGCGAGAGGAACTTGAGGGGCCGCGCGATCGGCGAGTACGTCTGGCAGCCGGACGGCAGCACGGCGCCGAACGCGAGCAGCACCACGCCGCCGAAGCCCGTGCGCAGCAGCGCGCGTCGGGAGAGGTCGATCTGGAGCGCGCGCAGGGCGCTCGCCTCGTCTGGCATCAACACCCTTCCCGCATGAGGAGGTCGCATGCTACGTGCGTCCGCCCGGCGAGTTCAAGGCCTCGCATCGACGTTGGCGGGCCGACGGGGCTCGGCTATAACCGAGGCGTGCCTCTGTACGAGTACCGCTGCACGGCATGCCGCAAGCGGGTCACCGTCCTGACGCTGCGGGTCGGCGAAGAGGTGCACCCGACGTGCGACAAATGCGGCAGCGCGGCGCTCGAGCGGATGATGTCGCGTTTCGCGATGCCACGCTCGGAGGAGGCGCGGCTCCACGCGCTCAGCGATCCGTCATCGCTCAGCGGCCTCGACGAAAACGACCCGAAGAGCGTCGGTCGCTGGATGCGGCGCGTGGGCGGTGAGCTCGGCGACGAGCTCGGTGGCACCGAGCTCGACGAGATGGTCGAGGGCATCGAGTCCGGCGAGGACGCCTGCGACACAGGCGGATGCGGCGACGACAGCGGCGGCTCGGACGACGACTGAGCAGCCGGCTCAGCGCCAGGGCACGCGTCCCTGCATCGACTGCTCCCAGTTCTGCCCGTCGAAGGGCGAGACGGCGAGCAACGACAGATCGACGCCGTCGAGACAGCGGACGTTCACGTCGATCTTGTCCGGGTCGGAGCGCGGTGTGTAGAAGGCGTGCACGCCGCACAGCCGGCAGAAGCGGTGCTTCGCGACCTTGGTATTGAACTCGTAGGTCGTGAGGACGTCCGCGCCGGACACGAGCTCGAACTGCTCCGGGGCGACGATCAGGTGCAGGAAGCCCTTCTTGGTGCACATCGAGCAGTTGCACTCGCTCACGCGATCGAGCGAGGCCGTGACGCGGAAGCGCACGCGGCCGCAGTGGCAGCCGCCCTCGTAGGTCGGCATCAGCTCTTCTCCAGGAGGACCACGGCCTGCGCCGCGATGCCCTCGGCACGCCCGATCGTCCCGAGCCCCTCGCCGCGCGTCGCCTTCACGTTGGCGGCGTCGGGGGCGACCCCGAGCAACTCGGCCACGTTGTCGCGCATACGATCGAGATAGGGCGCGAGCTGCGGCTCCTCGGCGAGGATGGTCACGTCCGCGTTGGCGACGTGCCAGCCGAGCGATCGCACCTTCGCCATCGTCTCACGCACGAAGTCGCTGCTCACGCGGTCCTTGTGGCGCGCATCCGCATCCGGGAAGTGGCGGCCGATGTCGCCGGCGCCGATCGCCCCGAGGAGGGCGTCGGTCAACGCGTGCAGGGCGGCATCCGCGTCCGAATGGCCCTCCAGGCCCCGGCCATGGGGAATCTCCACCCCGCCGAGGATGAGCCGGCGCCCCGGCACGAGGGGGTGGATATCGAATCCCTGCCCGATACGGCCCGGCACGCCGCGAGGTTAGGCAGCGCCACCGGCCCTGTCAACGCAACAGTGCAGACCGTTTACGCTCATGATACGCTGCGTCGACGAGATGACGTCCGCCGCCAAATCCAAGGTCGTCTCCGGGGCTGCGAGCGCCGCCGCTCTGCCTGCCGGGACCTCGGGCACCAATCCGTTCCTGGCAGCGCACTCCGAGGACGTGCTGGCCAGCCTCGGCGACGGTCTGGTCCTGCTCGACCTCGACGGGCGCGTCACCTTCGTCAGCCCACGCGCCGAGGACCTGACCGGCGTCTCGGCGGCGCAATCGCTTGGCCGCAGCGCGGAGCGGGCGTTCGGCGCCAACCCGTGGATCAGCGACACCGCCAAGGCGCTGCGTCTCGGTGAGGTGCGGCGCACGAGCGACGCCGGCGAGCTGGTCTCCCCCTTCGGCAGGCGCACCGCGGTGCAGCTCGTCGCGGCGCCCATCCTCGACGCGCTCGGCGGGGTCGTCGGCACCCTCCTCCTCTTCCGCGACATGACCGCGCAGCGCTCACTGGCCGATCCCGGCGAGCGCGGCAACCGCGTTGGCAACCTCGCGGCCGTCGCCGCCGGTCTCGCGCACGAGATCAAGAACCCGCTCGGCGGCATCAAGGGCGCGGCCCAGCTGCTGGCCGAGGAGATCGGCGCCGAGGCCAGCGGCACGCGCTTCACGGCGCTGATCACGCGCGAGGTCGATCGCGTGTCGGATTTACTCGAGCAACTACTCGAGCTGACGCGCCCGCCGCGGCTCCGACTGGCGGCCGTCAACGTGCACCGGGTCTTGAACGAGGTCATGACGCTCCAGCGCGCCACCACGGATCCCGCCCTCACCATCCGTCTCGTCTTCGACCCGAGTCTTCCGGAGATCTGGGCCGACGAGGCGCAGCTGCATCAGGTGTTCCTGAACCTGGTGAAGAACGCGATCGAGGCACTCGGTCGCAGCGGCACGCTCACCATCACCACCCGGATCGAGACCGATTTCCACGTCCGCCATGCGGCGCGCGATCGCGGGCAGTTCCTCTCGGTCGAGATCGAGGACACGGGCCCCGGCATCGCCGCCGAGGACTGTGAGCGCATCTTCGCGCCCTTCTTCACCACCAAGAACAACGGCACCGGGCTCGGCCTCGCCGTGACCGAGCACCTGGTTGCCCAGCACGGCGGAACCATCACCGTCGACAGCGAGCTCGGCCGCGGCACGCGCTTCCGCGTCCGCCTCCCGGTGGCTGGCGCCGGGGAACGACATTGACCATGGCGCGCGTCCTCATCGCCGACGACGAAGAGTCCATCCGCATGGTGCTGGGCACCGCGCTGGCCCAGGCCGGGCACGACGTCCAGACCGTCGCGACCGGCGCCGACGCGCTCGCGGCGCTGACCGGCGGCGATTTCGACGTCGCCATCCTCGACATCCGCATGCCGGACATGAGCGGCCTCGACGTGCTGGAGCGGGTACGCGGCACCGATCCCGGGCTCATCGTCATCATGATCACGGCGCAGAACACCATGGCGAACGCGATCGAGGCGATGAAGCGCGGCGCCTTCAACTACCTCACCAAACCCTTCGACCTCGACGAGGTGCGCGCGCTCGTCACCCGCGCCGCCGAGATGCACGAGCTGACGCGCACCGTCGGCCGCATCCGTCACGAGATCGGCGGCCGCTTCGAGCCCGGGGTCACGCTCGTCGGCACCAGCAACGCGATGCAGGAGATCTTCAAGACGATCGGCCGGGTCGCGAAGAGCGATGCCACCGTGCTGATCGAGGGCGAGAGCGGCACCGGCAAGGAGCTGATCGCGCGCGCCACGCACTTCCACTCGACGCGTTGGAGCGGCCCCTTCGTCGCGCTCAATTGCTCCGCCATCCCGCGCGACCTGCTGGAGAGCGAGCTGTTCGGCCACGAACGCGGCGCCTTCACCGGCGCGACCGAGCGGCGCGCCGGCCGCTTCGAGACCGCCTCGGGAGGCACGCTCTTCCTCGACGAGGTCGGCGACATGCCGATCGAGCTGCAGGTGAAGCTGCTGCGCGTCCTGCAGGAGCGCGAGTTCAGCCGGGTCGGCAGCACGCAGGTGATGAAGGCGAACGCCCGCATCATCGCCGCGACGAACCAGAGCCTGGAGCGCGCCGTGCGCGAGCAGCGCTTCCGCGAGGACCTTTTCTTCCGCCTGAAGGTCGTGCCGATCACGGTGCCACCGCTGCGCGACCGGCGCGGCGACATCCCGGAGCTGATCCGGCACTTCCTGAGCAAAATCAACGCCGAGATGGGCACCGACATCGCGGCGATCGCGCCGGAGGCCGAGGAGATGCTGATCCGGCACGCCTGGCCGGGCAACGTACGCGAGCTCGAGAACTGCCTCCTGCGCGCCGCCGTCATGGCGCCCGGACGGACGCTCACCCCGGAGGATCTGTCGCTCTCCGACGCCGCGCCGCCGCCACCGCTCAGCGGCTCCCTCGCCGACACCTTGCGCAGTGCCGTCGCGGCGCTGGTGCAGGATCCCGAGCGTCCCGCCAAGGAGCTGCACGCCGCCGTGGTCGCGGCCGTGGAGCGGCCGCTCATCGAGCTCATCCTCGAGCAGACAGGCGGCAATCAGCTGCGCGCCGCCGATCTTCTCGGCATCAATCGCAACACCCTCCGGAAGAAGATCACGTCGCTCGGCATCGCGGTGCCGCGCGGCAGCAAATGATCCTCCCTGCGCGCGTCTACTTCATCGTCGACCCGCTCGACACCGGCCGCGACCCGGTCGAGCTGGCGAGCGCGATGCTCGCCGGCGGCGCCCGCCTGCTGCAGCTGCGCCTGAAGCAGCGCCCGAGCGGTGAGTTGGTCGCGATCGCGCGCCGCCTGCGCGAGCTGACGGCCGCCGCCGGTGCGCATCTGATCGTCAACGACCGCATCGACGTCGCGCTCGCCGCCGAGGCCGACGGAGTGCATCTCGGCCAGGACGACGTGCCGGTCGCGGTGGCGCGCGAGATGCTCGGGCCGGCGCGCTGGATCGGCTTCTCGACGCACAGCGAGGCGCAGCTCGAGGCGGCGTCCGGCCTCGGTGCCGACTACCTCTCGCTCGGGCCGATCTTCGCGACCACCAGCAAGGGCGCGGCTGATCCCGTGATCGGACCCGACGTGCTGCGCGCGGCGCGGCCGCGAATCACCGAGCCGGTGGTCGCGATCGGCGGCATCACGGCGGCGACGGCGCGCGAGGTGCTCGACGCCGGTGCCGACGCGATCAGCGTCATCGCGGCCGTGGTGCGCGCGCCCGATGTCGCACGGGCGACTGCAGAGCTCCTCGCCCTCGCGGGCTGACCGGGGCCGGTACCGCGCCCCCGTGCCGGGCCGGGATCACGGCTCCGGCAGCAGATCCAGGTCGTCGCGCGGCGGGCCCTCGACCAGGTACGTCTCGTCGCCCGGCAACGCGTGGTCCTCGAAGCGCATGAACTCCTTGCGGAAGACGACGCGCACGGTATCGGTCGGCCCATTGCGCTGCTTGGCGATGATGATCTCGGCGTCGTTCTCCTCCGGCGTGTTTGCGAGCTCGCGGTTGTAGACGGCCTCGCGGTACACGAAGGCAATGACGTCGGCGTCCTGCTCGATCGCACCGGACTCGCGCAGGTCGGCCATGAGCGGACGGCGGTCGGCGCGCCCCTCCACCTGACGATTCAGCTGCGACAGCGCGACGATCGGGAGGTGCATCTCCTTGGCGAGGCCCTTCAGCGAGCGTGAGATCTCGGAGATCTCCTGCTCGCGCGAATCGCTGCGTCCGGAGCCGCGCATGAGCTGCAGGTAGTCGACGACGATCAAGCCGAGGGTGCCGCCGGTCTCGCGCATCAGCCGGCGCGCCTTGGCGCGCAGTTCGAGCACCGAGAGGCCCGCGGAATCGTCGATGAAGATCTGCGCCTCCCAGAGGCGTCCCGCCGCCTTGGTCAGCTTGGTGAACTCCTGCTCGCGCAGGTGGCCGGAGCGGACGCTGGCGTAGTTGATCAGCGCCTCCGAGCACAGCATGCGCAGCACGAGCTGCTCCTTCGACATTTCGAGCGAGAAGATGGCGACGGCGATATTCGCCTGCAACGCGGCATAGGTGGCGATGTTGAGCGCGAGCGCCGTCTTGCCCATGCCGGGACGTCCGGCGACGATGATGAGATCGGAGCGCTGCAGGCCGGCCGTGAGACGATCGAGATCGTGGAAGCCGGTGGGGACACCGGTGATCATCTCCTTGCGCTCGTAGAGACGCTCGACGTCCTTCAACGATTGCACGAGCAGATCGCGCACCTTGTAGAACGATGGCTTGAACTTCTGCTCGGCGATCGCGAAGATCTTGCTCTCGGCCAGATCGAGGAACTGCTCCACGTCGGTACGTCCCTCGAAAGCTTGCGTGGCGATCTCGGTCGTCGTGGAGATCAGCGAGCGCAGGATCGCCTTGTCCTTCACGATGCGGGCGTAATAGGCGACGTTGGCGGCGGTCGGGACGCGCTCGGTGAGCTCCGCCAGGTAGGCCGCGCCACCGACCTCCTGCAGCTCGTTGCGCGACCGCAATGCATCGGCGAGCGTGACCAGGTC
>Ga0157379_10002729_pt1 | contig 14887 bp, 13 predicted proteins | sample S25metaG_FD_121802 | JGI IMG/M metagenome (GOLD analysis project Ga0157379, IMG submission 121802) | Switchgrass rhizosphere microbial communities from Kellogg Biological Station, Michigan, USA - S2-5 metaG | ecosystem: Host-associated > Plants > Roots > Rhizosphere > Soil | place: USA... | reverse complement strand
CGTGGTGTGCACCGGGCGCAGCAGCCGTACCCGCGCGCTCCGCTCCGACTACGACCGTCCCGAGACCGTCGAGGAGACCGCCGAGCTGGTCACCTCGCTCGGCGGCCGCGGCATCCCGGAGGTCACCTCCCACCACCTGCTCACGCCGGGCTGGCTGCGCTCGGAGATGATGCTCGAGGCCTACCGCGTCACCGAGGCCAACTGGCGGACCGCGGCGTCGCCCGGCTTCGCGGTCTCCGAGTCGCCCCGCTATGTGGGGCGGGCGGTGGCCGCGCTCGCCGCCGATCCCGCCCGCGCGCGCTGGAACCCGCGCTCGGTCACCTCCGCCGAGCTGGCCCGCGAGTACGGCTTCACCGACATCGACGGCCACCAGCCGGACGGCTGGGCGGAGGTATAAGCCCAGGTCAGCATCCAAAGTAGACATTTTTCCGAATCTGTTCACGGATTTCGTTGACACCCGCCAGCACGCGCTGTTCTATGACCTGGTGACCTACGACACGATCATCCGCAACGGGCGCTGGTTCGACGGCACCGGCGCGCCGTCCGCGGTGCGCAACATCGGCATCCGCGATGGCCACGTCGTCGCGATCTCGCCCGATGCCCTCGACGACAAGGACTGCCCGCAGATCATCGATGCGACCGGCAAGTGGGTGCTGCCCGGCATGCTCGACATCCACACCCACTACGACGTCGAGGTGCTGGTCGGCCCGTCGCTGTCGGAGTCGCTTCGCCACGGGGTGACCACCGTGATGCTCGGGTCGTGTTCACTGTCCACCGTCCACGTCGGAGGTGTGGACGCAGGCGACATCTTCGGGCGCGTCGAGGCCATCCCCCGCGAATGCGTGATCGGCGCCGTCGACGAGCACAAGACCTGGACTAACGCAGAGGAGTACATCCAGGCGCTCGAGGCGCGACCGTTGGGCCCCAACCTGGCGGCGTTCATCGGACACTCCGACATGCGTGCCGCGACCATGGGCCTGGATCGCGCCACGCAGAAGAAGCAACGACCGACCAGGAGCGAACAGGCCCAGATGGAGCGCATGCTCGCCGAGGCGCTGCGGGCAGGCTTCGTCGGAATGTCCTCGCAGCAACTGCTTTTCGACAAGCTCGACGGTGACGTCTGCCGGTCACGAACCCTGCCCTCGACGTATGCCAAGCCGCGCGAACTGCGGCGGCTGAAGTCTCTGCTGCGCCGCGCAGGCCGAATCCTGCAGTCCGGGCCCGACATTCAGAACCCGTTCAACCTCGGCTCGCAGCTGGCCCAGTCGCTCGGTGTCTTCCGCAACCCGCTCAAGACCAGCCTGTTGTCGGCCGCCGACGTCAAGGCCAACCCATACGCGGTCTGGGCCATGGGACCCGCCGCCCGGCTGATCAACCGTCTCGGCGGCAACTTCCGCTGGCAGCATCTGCCTGTGCCGTTCGAGGTCTACGCCGACGGCATCGACCTCGTGATCTTCGAGGAGTTCGGAGCCGGCGCGGCGGCGCTGCACCTGCGCGACGAGGTGGAGCGCAACGAGATGCTGTGCGACGAGTCGTATCGCCGCGTATTCCGCAAGCAGTACGAGAGCAAGTTCGGCGTGCGGGTGTGGCACCGCGACTTCTTCGACGCCAAGATCGTCGAGTGCCCTGACGCTTCGGTGATCGGCAAGTCGTTCGGCGAGGTCGGCCAGGTCCGCGGGGGGCTGCACCCCGTCGACGCGTTCTTGGACATGGTGCTCGAGCACGGCACGGCGTTGCGTTGGCGCACCACGATTTCCAACCACCGCCCCGAGGTGCTGAAGAAACTCGCACGCGAGCCCGGCATCCAGATGGGCTTCTCGGACGCGGGAGCCCATCTTCGCAACATGGCGTTCTACAACATGGGCCTGCGGCTGCTGCGGCATGTCCGCGGCGCGCAGATGGCAGGCAAGCCGTTCATGACCGTCGAGCAGGCCGTGCACCGGTTGACCGGCGAACTGGCCGACTGGTATCGCCTCGACGCAGGCCATCTGCGCGTCGGCGACCGCGCCGACGTCGTGGTCATCGACCCCGAACGCCTCGACGCGACGCTGGATGGCTACGCCGAGGACCGGGTCGAGCAGTACGGCGGGCTGCCCCCGGATGGTCAACCGTAACGACGACACAGTCACCGCCGTGTTCGTCGGCGGCCGTGCGGTCTTCCTCGGCGGCAAGCCGACCGAAATCGTCGGCAAGCAGCGCACGGGGCGCTTCCTCCGTGCCGCGCACCAGGCCCCGGCCATCGCCGCCCAACAGATGGAGTTCGCAAGTGTCAGTTGAGGATACTGTTCGCGGGATGTGGAAGGCGCTGTCGACGCGGGACTGGGAATCGCTGAAGGCGTTTCTGTCCGACGATTGCATCTACCTCGACATGCCTGTGGGCCCGACAGCGGCGGCACGCGGACCTGAAGACATCGTCAAACGACTCAAGATCGGTATCGAACCGCTGATCTCCTATGAGAACTTCGACGGCCTGATGCTCGACAACGGCACAGACGTCATGTACGAGCACAGCGAGGAATGGCACTGGCCCACAGGGGAATCGGCTGTCATGAAGTTCGTCACGGTGCATCAGGTACGTGACGGCAAGATCACGCTGTGGAAGGACTACTGGGACATGGGGGCGCTGACCAACTTCGCGCCGCCGTCCTGGATGGAGGATTTCGCCAACGCCGACATGTCGTGGGTGTTCGACGCGACCGGCCTGGTCTGAGGAGGAGCGATGTTCGATCTGAAGATCACCGGGGGAGCCGTCGTCGACGGAACCGGCGCCGACCGGTTCCGCGCCGACATCGGCGTCAAGGACGGCCGGATCGTCGAAGTGCGGCGGCGAAACGGCGACGATCCGGGTCTCGACGGTGACGCTGCGGAGACGCTCGACGCGACCGGTCGCATCGTGGCACCGGGGTTCGTCGACATCCACACCCACTACGACGGACAGGTGAGCTGGGATCCGCTCTTGGAGCCGTCGAGCCTGCACGGCGTCACCACCGTGGTCGGCGGCAACTGTGGCGTCGGGTTCGCACCGGTCACCCCCGGCCGCGAACAGTGGCTCATCGAGCTGATGGAAGGAGTCGAGGACATTCCCGGCTCAGCGTTGGCCGAGGGCATGACCTGGCAGTGGGAGAGCTTCCCCGAATACCTCGACGCCGTCGAGAAGCGGCCGCTCGCCGTCGATTACGGCACGCAGATCGCGCATGGCGCGGTGCGCGGCTACGCGATGGGCGACCGTGGCGCCCGCAACGAGGAAGCCACTGACGAAGACATCGCCGCGATGGCCCGCATCGTCCAGGAGGCCATCGAGGCTGGGGCGCTTGGTTTCTCCACGTCCCGCACCGAGGGACACCGTGCCATCGACGGCGAGGCGGTACCGGGTACCTACGCCGCAGAACAGGAACTGTTCGGCCTTGGCCGGGCGATGGCCGCAGGCGGCCGTGCGGTCTTCGAGGTGGCACCGCAGGGTGTGGCCGGTGAGAGTCCCGCCGAGGCATCGATCCGCGAACTCGAGTGGATGACCAAGCTGGCGGCCGAAATCGAACGGCCGGTGTCGTTCGCGATGATCCAGACGCCGGGCGCCCCGGACCTGTGGCGGGAGATGCTCGATCGCGCAGGAAAGGCGCTCGAGAACGGGATCGAGGTGTATGCGCAGATCGCGGCGCGGCCGTTCGGGATGTTGTTCGGCTTCCCCGGATACCATGCGTTCACGCACCGGCCCACGTACCGCAAGCTGAAGGCGGAACTGGATCGGCAGGAGTTGGCTCGACGGTTGGCCGACCCGGCGGTGCGAGCGGCGATCCTGTCCGACAGTGACCTTCCCCCGCAACCGCTTCCGTTGTTCGACGGCATGTACAGATTGATCCAGCACAGCGCCGACCGCATATATGCGCTCGGCGACCCGCCGGATTACGAACCCACGTCGGAGCGGACTGTCGCCGCGATCGCCGAGCGCCGCGGCGAGGACCCGCTGGCGGCCATGTACGATCTGATGCTCGAGTCCGACGCCTCGGCGCTGTTGATGCTGCCGTTCTACAACTACGCCGCGGGCAATCACGATGCGATCTATGACATGTTGACGCATCCGGCCGCCGTGTCGGGGCTCTCCGACGGCGGTGCCCATTGCGGACTGATCTGCGATGCGTCGTATCCGACCTTCCTGCTCACCCACTGGGCACGCGACCGCCACCGTGGCCCGAAGCTGTCGCTCGAATACGTGGTGCGCAAGCAGACTCTCGACACCGCAACGCTTTTCGGACTCTCCGACCGCGGGGTCATCGACGTCGGCAAGAAAGCCGACATCAATGTCATCGACATGGGTGCCCTCACCCTCGAATTGCCGAAGATGGTTTACGACCTGCCCGCCGGCGGCCGTAGGCTGATCCAGGGCGCAAAGGGCTACGACGCCACCGTGGTCAGCGGGGCGGTCACCCGGCGCCACGGCGTCGACACCGGTGCCAGGCCGGGCCGGTTGATTCGGGGCGTGCGGTAGTCAACCCAGCCGGTAAACGCGACGCGCATTGCCCTGTGCGATCAGGTCGGCCACGCGGACGGCGTCGCGTTCGCTCCACTCGTCGGCGTCTACGAATTCCTGGAGCACGGCCTGTATTCCGTTGCGCCACAGCCGCGCCCCGAGACAATGCAGTTCGGCCGGGCCGAAACCGTCCGACGAGTACAGGATCTTGCGGAACGGCGCCATCTCGAGCAGTCGGCCGATGAACGCCGCAGAGCGAGCACCGAGGTAGTTGATCGACAGCCCGCCGTCGAGGTACACGTTGTTGAAGGCCTGCGCCAGATAGCCTGCCTCGCGTTCGTAGGGATAGCAGTGCAACAGCATGATCGGGGTGGCGCCGCTGTTGCGCAGAAAGTCCAGCAGATGTAGCGGATTCGTTCTGTGCAGGTCGCAATCGCGGTCGCCGAAGCCGACGTGAAACTGCAACGGCTTACCCAGACGGAGCGCCCGATACAGTCCGAACCGCAGCAGCACCCGGTCGGTGATCCGGGGCTCTCCGCTGTCCCGCCACCTGCTCGCCGCCTCAGCCACCTCCGCGGGCGCCGGCTCGGACAGATCGCCGTCGAAGCCCCCGCGGTAGGCCAGTATCGACTTGGTCCCCACAGCGGTCATCGCCCGCTCGTGCAGGAGGCGGGCAAACGCCGTCGCGTAGTCGTCGGCCGTCTGGATGGCCTCTTCTGCGACCGACTCCAGCCGGACGATCTCGTGGACGTCTCCGACAGAGAGCCCACGCAGCGCATCGAGATCAGCTACCCCACCGGCGAATCCGGAGTCCACCAACCAATCCGACACCTTGGCATCGGAGAGAAACATCTGGGCGAGGTCGGACTCGGTGTACTGACTGCGCCGGTCGAAGTACGCATCAGCCGCGGCGTGCCGCGGTAATCCGAGCAGTGGTGCGCAATGGGCCCTGACCGCGAACCCGAGCTGGGTGTCGAACGCCGAATCGAAATCCGCAAGCGGCTCCACGTTGGCCTCGTTGAGCCCGCTCTCGAACTTGGCGCGGTCAGGGGCAGTCAGCCAGCAGCCGTGCACGTGATGGTCGACCAGCGGCATGTTCTCGATGTGCTCGGCCAGCTGTGGCGCCGATGTGCTCCTCACGTCCGCGACAAACCTCATACACTCCAGGCCAGCCGGAACTTCTCGGTGAGCTCGTCCGAGCTCAGGTCGCCGAAGTTCTGCTGCTCGTAGCGTCGCACCGCGACCACGGCATCGACAGGTGCATCGCCGAGAATGCCGCGCACCAGCGCGGATTGGTCGAGTGCATCGAGGGCGTCGCCCTGGCTCGAAGCCAGCAGCTTGATGCCTGCCTGCTCGCGCTGGGCGTCGGTGAGGGTGGCGGGGTCGACGGTCGTCTCCGGCGGTGGCGGGAGTTTGCGCTCGATGCCGTCGAGTGCCAGGCCGAGTATCGTCGCGGTCGCGAGATACGGATTGGCGGACGGGTCAATGACCTTGACTTCGACGTTCGCGCCTTGTGGATTGCTCGGGCCGCCGATCAGGTATCGCACCGCGGCTTCCCGGTTTTCGGTCCCCCAGCACACATATGCTCCCGACCAATGACCGGGCTGCATCCGGATACCCGACACGATCGAACCGCACAGGACACCCTGCGCTTCTCGCAGTCCCGCCAGCAGGCCCGCGATCGCCGATTCACCTTCGGGAGTCATGCCGGCGGCGCCCGCTCCGCCCGAGAACAGCGGCGTTTCGTCGCGCTTCATCGAAAAGTGCTGGTGTGAACCCGATCCGACGCTGCCCGCGAAAGGCACTGGCGACAGGCTGACGCGCAACCCGTACTGCCGGGCCACTCGCCCGATGATGATGCGCATCAGCACCAGTTGGTCGGCGGCCGCAACGGGTGGCTGTGGCGACAGCGAGATCTCGAACTGGTTGACTCCGTACTCGGGGTGGAACTGTTCGATGGTGATGCCGGAACCGGTCGCCGCATTCATGACGTCGCGAACAAAGCCTTCGAATTCCAATACTCCGGCCAGGCCGTATTGCGCCCACAGGTGTGACGGCTGCCGACTGCCGTCCGGCCCGACGAGCAGAAACTCCATCTCGTGGCCGACCACCGTGGTGATGCCGGCGTCGGTGAGCCTGTCCTCCACCCGCTGCAGCACACCCCTGCTGCAATACTGATCGGGCGAACCGTCCTGATTGAAGAAAGCGCCAGGGGCCCAAGCCAATCCGTCGCCCAGTATCCGTAGCGCGCTCAGGTCGATACGGATCCGCTGGTCCCCTACCACGCCGGTGTTGTCGCCGAACACGATGCCCGCCTGGTCGATGGCGAAGACATGCCACACCGGGCTGGCACCGAGGCCTGGATCGGCGAACGCGCCCATCCGGCGCAGCGGAACCGTCTTGGCAAGGGTGAGCCCGGCCGGGTTGACGACGGTCCCGATCAGCGTGGCGACCCCGTCGGCCTCGAGTTGGGCGATGGCCGCTGCGGCGAGGGGTTTGGCTGCCATTAGTGAAGCTTAAGATCTGAGAGTTGAGTACACATGCGTTCGAGCGACCGCTTGCGGACGTTCGGCTATTGAACGTTGTAGAACGATTTGACGTTCTCGTGCAGCTTTTTGTATAGCGGTGGCGCCTCGTAGGCATCGGTGACGACTTCGATGTAGGCAGCGCCATCGGCTTCCTCGGCTGTCCTGAGTGCGGCGTCGAGCTCCCCGCAGGTGGTCACTCGTGCCGTCAACCATCCCTGACAGCCCAAGGTGTGCGGAAGGTCGGCATAGTTCCATGCTGCGACGTCGTTGTAGGCCATGGTTAGGTCCTTACCCAACATGCGCTCGCTGAGATAGCCAGAGTTGTTGAGCACGAAGACAATCGGGCGCAGCCCATGCCGACCGAACTGGCCGATCTCCTGAGCGGTCATCTGGTGCGCCCCTTCCCCGGTTATGAGGATCAGTCGACGATCCGGCGCTCCGAGCGCGGCGCCGAACGCCGCCGGGGTCGCCCATCCGACCGACGCCCACAGGGTTTGGTTGTGAAACTCCGCGCCGTTGGGCAGTTGTGCGAACGCCAAACCCAGCGAGGACGTTCCGGTGTCGGTCACGATCACGTCATTGGGCCGAAAGAAGCCCGCCCAGCGCGGGTAGAGGCCATCGGCGGTGATCGAGTCGTCACCATCGCCCACGGCCGGTCCAAGCGTGGCCGGTGCGATGGCCGGCCGCTGAGCACTCGTGAAGACGCGCATGGACAGTTGCGCCAGAATGTCGGCCATCTCCACGTCCGGTAGACCGTGTCACCCACGATGGTGCGGTGATGGCCGATGCTGATCGTCTTATGCAGGTCCAGCCGGGCGGTGAACCCCGCGGTATTGCCGTCGCTGAGGATGGCGCCGAGCAGCACCACCACGTCACACGACTCGACGGAGGCGCGTACCGGCTCTTCCATCAGCCGGCCGGCGTACATGCCGATGTAGCCGGGGTGGTCTTCGGCAAGCACTGATTTGTCGCCGAACATCGTCGCGAAGGGCAAGCCTGCGGCGTCGACGAATGCCGCCGCCGCAGCCTGCAGACCCAGCCGCCTAAGCAGCATCCCTGGCAGCACACATGCCTGCCCTGCGCTGTTCAACGCAGCGCTCACGGCATCGGTCGCCGCGGCAAGAGTCTGGGGGTCGCTTGCCGGCGGGCTGAGCGAGGGCGAAGCCCCAAGCACGGGCTTGTCCGCGACGTCGCTGGGAATAGCCATGTAGACAGGCCGCCGATGGTAGAGCGCAGCGGCGATGAGCCTTTCGGTCTCCGACGCCGCGTTCTGCGGCGTCATGATCGCGGTTGCGCACACGACGGCGGCGGCCATCCCACTGAAGACGTCGAACTCACCGTTGCCCAGCGTGTGGTGCACCAGCGCCCGGCTCTCCTGCGTCGGCAGGTTGGGCGTGCCGACCAAGTGAAAAACAGCGAGACTCTCGGCGTACGAACCCGCAATGGCACTTATCGCGGCGAGTTCCCCAACCCCGTAGGTCGTGCATACCGCGCCGACACCGCGCATCCGCGCATATCCATCAGCGGCGTACGCCGCGTTGAGCTCGTTACAACATCCGATCCAACTGACCGATGGATGCTCGACAATCGCGTCATTGACGGGAAACGCGTAGTCCCCGGCGACTCCGAAGACGTCGTCGACACCAATCTCTTTGAGTCGCCTCAAGACGTACTCGATGACGGTTTCAGCCATGTGCCATTTTCGAGCTGTCGGAGGCGTCGAGCAGCAAAACCGCCTGACGCACAGCGAATTACAAGGTGATCTTGCAGGTTTGGCCGATGTCCAGCGTGCGCAGCATCCGGCCCATGCCCAACCACATCGCGCACGACAGCGCCAGGTCCGTCAGCAGCTCGTCGCCGAACTGTTCGCTGCAGCGCGCCCAGAAGTCCTCGTCGTCACGCAGGCCGGTGTGGTCGCTGGCGAAGCGTTCGGCGAACTCGGCTGCGATGCGCTCTTGCGTGCTGTAGCCGGGCCACGTCCGCCATTCTGCAGCGTGGTCGTAGAGGTCCTCGTCGACGCCTGCCGCGATCCCCTCCGAGTCACGGGTGTTCTGACATACCACGCATTCGTTGTCGAGCGCGATGACCATCCGCGCCAATTCGCGAACCCGCATCGGCAGGCGGTTCTTGTTGTAGACCGCGTTGGTGAAACCGGCCATGGCAACCCCGATGTCGGGGGACTTCGCCACCCAGGCGGCCGCGTCGTCGTCGGCGAAAGGTCCAATTCGGCTCATGTCGGCATGGTACGCCGGGGAATGGAAAATTGGAACACGTTCTAGTTTTGCCGTTCAGCCTGCGGCGACGAGCTCACCCCGGTCATCCGCCCAGTCCCGCTGCACGAGCATGCGGTGGGCGATCCGTTCCAAGGCGGCCTCCACCTGCGCCCGGTCCGGGCGTCCCTCGAACGACGACGATGTGGCCAGCTTGTCGACGATGCGGCCGACGATGACCGCCGATATGGCGTCGACCTGTTTGATTCCGGCCTGAGTCAGCCACAATCGGCCGCCGGTGCGCAGCGCCAGACCATCGCGGACGAGGCCGTCGAAGGTGGGTTCGATGACCTCGTAGGGCACTCGGAGCCGCTCCGCGATATCGGTCAGCGTCGCCGAGCCGAACACCTGGTTCTGCCGGTAGATCTGCAGCAGCGCCCACATATGCGGGACCGCCAGCTCGCACCCTGGCTGTTGGGCAAGACTGCGCAGCCGAATTTCCGGCGCGTCCCGAAACAGCCTCCCGACAGCGACTTCGAGGATCTTCTCGGGCGATTCGGTGCTCGGCATTCCGAAGCCCTCGCCGAGATCGGTTGCCGAGACCGTTTCGACCTCGCGCAGCCTCACCTCTTTCAGGAACAGTGAGACAACGAAGCCGACGACCGCGACGGGTACCGCGCACAGGAACACTCTGCCGAGCGAGTCGGCGTAGGCGTCGATTATCGGGGCGGCCACCTGCGGTGACAGGGCGTGCAGTGCCTGAGGAGACTGGGCGGCACGCGGCGGCGCTCCGCTGGCGGCGAGCGCAGGACCTATCCGGTCGGCCAGGAAGTTGGCGAACAAGGAGCCGAAGATCGCTGCGCCAAAGGAACTTCCGATGGTCCGGAAGAAGGTTACCCCCGAGGTCGCCACCCCGAGGTCGGCGAAGCTGGAGGTGTTCTGCACGACCAATATCAGGACCTGCATGCACAGGCCGATACCGGTGCCGAGCACGAACAGATACAGCGACTGCTGCCAGGTGGGCGTCGTTGCGTCCATCCGGGACAGGAGCACGAACGCCACGGCCATGATGGCGGTGCCCGCAATGGGAAACATCTTGTAGCGACCAGTGCGGCTGACGATGTTTCCGCTACCGATGGACGTGATGAGCATGCCCGCGACCATCGGGAGTGTCCGCAATCCGGATGTCGTTGCCGAAACGCCGTCGACGAATTGCATGAACGTGGGCAGGAATGTCAGCGCACCCAGCATCGCGAACCCGACGATGAACCCGAGGATGCAGCACACCGTGAACACCGGGCTGGCGAACAGCCGGATCGGCAGAATCGGTTCCGCTGCACGGATTTCCACCCACACGAAGACTGCCAGTGACGCGACCGAGCCTGCGAACAGTCCGATGATCACGGGTGAGGACCACGCGTAGGTGCTGCCACCCCAACTGGTCGCGAGCGTGAGTCCTGCGGCGCCAAGGCCGACGAAGAGGATGCCTGCGTAGTCGATGACGGGCCGCGCGGCCTTCGCCAGTGACGGGATGGCCGTCGCTCCGACCGCCAGCACGACGAGCGCGACCGGCACATTGATCCAGAATGCCCAGCGCCAAGTGAGGTGATCTGTGAAGAACCCGCCGAGAAGGGGCCCTATCACTGTGGTGACGCCGAAGACCGCGCCGAGCGCCCCCTGGTATCGGCCTCGGTCCCGCAGTGGGATGACCTCCCCGATGACGGCCATCGCCGTCACCATGATCGCGCCACCACCGAAGCCTTGCAGTGCCCGCGATGCGACGAGCGTGGTCATCGATCCGGCGAGCCCGCACAGGACCGACCCGCCGAGAAAAAACAGAACCGACGCCTGGAATACCGCCTTGCGGCCAAACAGGTCGCCGAGCTTACCGACGACCGCGGTGACGATCGTCGACGCCAGTAGATAGCTGGTGACCACCCAGGACTGGTGACCGGCACCGCCGAGGTCCGCGACCACCGTCGGCAGCGCGGTGGCGACGATCGTCTGGTCCAACGCGGCCAGAAACATGCCGAGCAGCACCGCAACGAAGATGAGGTTGCGGCGCTGTGGACTTACCAGGGCACTGCCGGTTTCGGAATCCGCGACAGTGGCCGTCGCTGCCGTTGTTGTCATACCTGCCTCTCATCGGACGACCGATCTCCATAGCCATATCGTTAGACAAGCTATAAAAGTTACGGCCGCGGCTCCGGGAGTCAGGATTGCCGCGCACTCGCGGGCGAAAACAGTGTGTCTGCCCTACAGGGAGGACGGCGGCCTGGACACGCATTGCGCCAGGTAGAGCTGCTCGCCCAACTTGTCCATCAGCTGCAGCTGGGTCTCGAGGTAGTCGATGTGATCCTCTTCATCGGCCAGGATCTTCTCGAACAGGTTCGCGGTGGTCGCGTCTTCCTTCTCGCGGCACATGACGATTCCGGGCTTCAGCCGCGCCATCACCTCGTATTCGATTGCCAGGTCCGCTTCAAACTGTTCGCGCAGAGTCTGGCCGACGCGCAGCGAGAACAGGCGCTGATAATTCGGCAGCCCGTCCAAAATGAGGATGCGGTCGGTGATTTCCTCCGCGTGCTGCATTTCTTCGAACGACTCTTTACGCGTATGTTCGGCGATTTCGGTGAAGCCCCAATTCGCCTGCATCTTGGAATGCAGGAAATATTGGTTGATCGCCGTGAGTTCGCTTGTCAACTGCTCGTTGAGCAGTTTCAAAACGTCCGGATCGCCTTGCATGGTCGCTCCTAAGCAACGTGGGGGCTGGGTCGAGCGTCGCTGTCCGTGGTGCCTCACCAATCTAATGCAGCAGCGACGCAGGAGCGCCCCTTTGGGCCTTGAGACAGGCGTGTTTTCGGCTTTGCCGCCACCGATCCGTGCAGCGGGGCGCGCAGACCAGCGACGTGCCCTGGACTGGCTAGACTAAGTAAGGTTAGACTGCGCTAACAGTTGGCGGCCGCTTCGGACAGGCAGGGAAAACCTATGGGTGAGTACGATTTACACTCACTCATTCTTGCGTGTGATTTTCGCGTCGACGATGTCGACCGGATGTGGAAATGGCTTAAGAAGCACCACGATCCGTTGGCCTCCATCGGTGCCCATCACGTGGTGCTGTACACGTCAATTTGGGAGCCCGGGCGGGTGTTGGTGACAATCGGCATCCGGCAGGCCGGCTCAATGCGCGAGGTATTGCGGTCCCCCGCAATATTCGAGTGGTTCGACATTTCCGGTGCCGACGACATTCCGCCGATATTCGGTGGTGAGGTCGTGGAGAAGATCGACCTCTACGGGCCCTCCCCCGACGACGAGGTCGGCCGCGTGGTGGTCGGCGTGATGGCTTCGGTCGACGACGTGTCGTCCGTGATGGACAAGGTCCACGACGGAATCGAGCGATTCAAGCGCGGTGGTGTTCGCAAGATCTGGGTTTATCGGGCGCTCGACGACGGACGGGAAGTGATGATCCTGCAGGAGATCGATGACGAGCTGAGCGCCCGGCAGTGGATCGACCATCCGGACGCCGCCGCGGAGTGGATGTCCAGGGCCGGTTTCGGCGCATACCCCACTCAGTTCGTCGGCAGGTTCGCGCATCTGATGAGCATCGGCGAGCGGGTCTGACCACCATGTTCGTCTGCCTGTGCACCGGAGCCACCAGCCACGTGGTCAACGAGGTGGTGGCGAACGGCGCGAAGACCTCCAAGCAGATCGCGGAGGCCTGCGGCGCCGGCGGCGACTGCGGACGGTGCCGCCGCACGCTGCGGGCGATGATCGAGGCCCATTACGCGGTCAGCGACCGCGCGGCGGAAACCTTGCGCCGCTAGTCCAGCAGCTGCCGGACGCGTTCGACGCAGAAGCCGGCCAGGTCGAAATCGCCGGTGAGGAGTCCCTCGTTGCGCAGCCTGGTCTCCAGCCGAGTAACCGGGATGGCGAGCTGGACCGCGACCAGCACCTCGTTGTAACGCAGGTTCCGCACTGTGCGGCGTGACATCTGCTCGTACCGACGGACGGTCTCCTCGCGGCTCGGAGTGCCGTCGAGCCGCGGCACACCCTCGAACTCCGAGCAGGCCCAGTCGACGAAAAGCAGCCACGCCAGGTCCGCCTCGTGATCACCGATGTAGGCGAACTCCCAGTCCAGCACCGCAGTGACCTCGAACTGCGGCCCGTAGAGGATGTTGGACAGCCTGCTGTCGCCCCAGCACAGCACGATGTGCTCAGGCTCATAGATGTTGTCGCGCAACCACTCCACGGCGTCGACAAACTCTTGGCGCCGGCTGTTCGGCGACCCCCACGCCAACAACTCGTCGCAGTACTCGACGACCTGTTCCAGCGGGTGCGCTCCCCGCTGCGGCATCAACAGCTTGTCCAGGCGCAGGCTGCGCCAGTCCAGCGCGTGCACATCCGCGATGGCCTGCACGCAGCCCCACCACATGGTGGCTCGCTGTTCGGGGGTGGCGTCGAAATAGAGACCATGCAAGTGGTACGAGGGGAAGTCGGCGGCGGTGCCGATCGTCGGCAGCTGCTCCATCACGTAGTACGGCGTGCCGAGGTCGTTGTCGTCCCGGTCCAGCCAGCACACGGTCGGCACGACGATCGGGGTATCGCGCAGCCGGTTCATCACCATGACTTGACGTGTGAGGTCGTAGTCCGGGAACAAGCTGACGCCAGGCGGTCGCCGAAACACCAACTGTTTCAAGGTCGTCGGCCCGTCCACCCCATCCTGCTGCAGGTCGAACAGGAATGTCTCGGTGGATAGGCCGCGATTGGCGGCGCGCCAATTGGTGATGCGAGCATCGGTGGCCCCGGGAATCCTCTGCCGCGCGATCGGCTCCAGCAGCGCGGCGATCTCATCCGCCGCAGGACGGCCGGGCGATGCCATGTCAGTTGGGTGCGCGCTTTTGGGTGAACTCGGCGAGCGCATCGGCGTTGGCCGCCGCGCCGAGAAGCTCGGCGAAGTGAGCGATCTCTCTGGCGGTCGCTGCCGCGATTTCCGCGCGCGACGGTTCGACGATCGTCTGTTTGACCGCGACCAGGCTCGAAATCGGGCGGGAGGCAAGGACTTCGGCGTGGCGGCGGGCTTCGGGCAGCAGATCGGCCGGCTCACACACTTTCCAGGCCAGCCCCATCCGCTGCGCCTCGGCCGCGTCGATCCACTCCGACGACATCAACAGCCATGCCGCGTTCTGCCTGCCGATCAATTGCGGCAACAGGTATGACGACGCCGCCTCGGGTGCGACGCCCAGGCTGGTGAATGGGGTCTTCAGCCGCGCCGTCGACGCCATGAACACCAGGTCCGCATAGCCGAGAATGGTTGCGCCGATGCCCACTCCGACACCGTTGACCGCGCAGATCAGCGGCTTGGGCAGGTCGGTGAGCGCGTCGATCATGGTGGAGAAGTGGCTGCCCTGCGAATTGAACGCGGGATCGGTGATGCGCCTCTGCATCTCGTTCAGGTCGTTGCCCGCGGAGAACGCCCGCCCCGCACCGGTCAGCAGCACGACAGCCACCTCAGGATCGGCCGCCGCGTCGCGCAGCGCCTCTGCGGTCGCGCGGTACAGATCCTCGTTGAACGCGTTGAGCACGTCGGGCCGGTTGAGGGTGAGCGTGCGTACCCGGTTGTCGTCGGTGATCTGGAGGGTCACCGCAGCAGCGTAAGCGTTAGCCGTTGCTGTACACCCGGGTGGGTG
>Ga0157379_10002728_pt1 | contig 14890 bp, 11 predicted proteins | sample S25metaG_FD_121802 | JGI IMG/M metagenome (GOLD analysis project Ga0157379, IMG submission 121802) | Switchgrass rhizosphere microbial communities from Kellogg Biological Station, Michigan, USA - S2-5 metaG | ecosystem: Host-associated > Plants > Roots > Rhizosphere > Soil | place: USA... | reverse complement strand
GATGCTCGGGCTGGTCGTGCTGAAGATGCTCCCGTTCGACAACAAGTCGGAGTTCCAGGTCGTCGTCGACATGCCCGCCGGAACGCCGGTGGAGCGCACCGCCGCCGTCCTGCGCGAGCTGGGTGCCTACCTGATGCGCCAGCCCGAGGTCACCGACTACCAGGCCTACGCGGGCACGGCCGCGCCGATCAACTTCAACGGGCTGGTGCGTCAGTACTACCTGCGCGCCGGCGGCGAGGTGGGCGACCTGCAGGTCAATCTGGTCGACAAGCATCGGCGCAGCGAGCAGAGCCATGCGCTCGCGACCCGCCTGCGCCCCGAACTGCAGGCGATCGGGCGGCGCCACGGTGCCAACGTCAAGGTGGTCGAAGTGCCTCCGGGGCCGCCGGTGCTCTCGCCCATCGTCGCCGAGGTCTACGGGCCCGATCCCCAAGGCCGGCAGGACGTCGCCCGCGCGGTGCGTCGCGTGTTCGAGCAGACGCCCGGAGTCGTCGACGTCGACGACTCCGCCATTGCCGCGGCGCCACGCAGGCTCCTGCTGGTCGACCGCCGGAAGGCCGCGCTCCTCGGCGTGCCGCAGGCGGCGATCGTGAGCACGCTGCGCGCCGGTCTTGCCGGCGAGGCGACCGCCTACCTGCACGACCAGAGCAAGTATCCCGCCGCGGCGACGATCCAGCTGCCGGCCGAGAGCCAGGGTGACCTCGAGACCCTGCTCCAGCTCGGCGTACGCGGTGCTGCGGGGCAGATCGTGCCGATCCGCGAGCTCGTCACCGTGAGCGACACGCTGCGCGAGCAGCCGCTGCTGCACAAGGACGGGCTCGGCGTGCACCTCGTGACCGGCGACGTGGCGGGGCGGCTCGACAGTCCGCTCTACGGCATGTTCGAGATGCGCGGCGCGCTGCGTGCCCTCGCGACGCCGGGCGGCGGCCGGCTCGGCGAGACCTTCATCAGCCAGCCGGTGGACGCCTGGCGCGACTACTCGCTCAAGTGGGACGGCGAATGGCAGATCACCTACGAGACCTTCCGCGACATGGGGGCCGCTTATGCCGTGGGGCTGGTGCTCATCTATCTGCTCGTGGTCGCGCAGTTCGGCTCGTACCTCACGCCGCTGATCATCATGGCCCCCATCCCGCTGACGATCGTCGGCGTCATGCCGGGCCACGCCCTGCTGGGCGCGCAATTCACCGCCACCAGCATGATCGGGATGATCGCGCTCGCCGGGATCATCGTCCGTAACTCCATCCTGCTGGTCGACTTCATCCGCCTGCAAGTCAGCAGCGGCATGCCGCTCGAGGACGCGGTGGTGCGCTCGGCGGCGACGCGCGCGCAGCCCATCGTGCTGACGGCGCTGGCGGCAATGCTCGGCGCCGTCTTCATCCTCGAGGACCCGATCTTCCACGGGCTCGCCATCTCCCTGATCTTCGGCATTTTTGTCAGCACGGTGCTCACCCTCGTGGTGATCCCGCTGCTGTATTTCGTGGCCTACCGGCGCAAGCCGGCGGTGCCGGTTCCTTCCACCCTTCCTCAAGGAGTAACCCCATGACCATTTGGCGAATCGTTCACATGATGGCCGGCCTGTTCGTCCTGACGTCGCTCGCTCTCGGCGTGTCCGCGAGCCCCCTGTTCGTGAATGGCTGGTGGCTGGCGCTCGCCGCCTTCGTCGGCGCCAACCTGCTGCAGAGCTCGTTCACCGGCTGGTGCCCGCTAGAGCTCATCCTGCGCAAGTTCGATGTGCCGACGGGTCCCTAAGCGAGCGGCGTCTGCCATGCGCGCAAGATCCGTCGCGGTGCTCGTGCTGGCGGCCGCGCTGGCGTCGGCCGCGCATGCGCTCGATGTCGTCGAGGTCTGGCAGGCCGCGCGCACGCACGATCCGGAGCATGCCGCCGCGCTCGCGGCGCGCGACGCGGGCGGCGCTCGCCGCACCCAGGCCGGCGCCTTGTGGCGGCCCACGGTGACGCTCGAAGGGGCGGCGGCCTATGCCACGGGCGAGACATCGACGCGCGGCGCGCACTTCGCTGCGCCGGGCTTCGGCGAGACCAGCGGCGTCGCTTTCGACACCTCGGTGACGGGCGGCGGCTGGGGTCGCTACGGCCTGGCTCTGCGCCAGCCGCTCTTCAGCCGCGAGCGCGACGCGCAGGGGCGCCAGCTCGAGATCGCGGCCGATGCCGCCGATCGCGAGTGGGCGCAGGCCGAGCAGATGCTGATCCTGCGCAGCGCCGACGTCTACATCGACGTCGCGCTGGCGGCCGAGCGCCTGCGCCTGCTCGTTCGCCAGCAGGCCGCGGTCGAGCGCGCGCTGACCGAGGCCCAGGACCGGTTTCGCATCGGCGACCGGCCGGTCACCGACGTGCACGAGGCGACGGCGCGTGCCGCCGGGCTGAAGGCGCAGCGGCTCATGGCCGAGACCGACCTTCAGATGCGCCGCAAGGTGCTGGCGGACCTGACCGGCCTGACGATTGGCGAGGAGGTCGCCGGGCTGCCAGGTGCCGCGCCGGCCGACGACCTCGAGACCCTGCCGGCGTGGCTCGCGCGCGTCGAGCGCGGCAATCTCGAGCTGCAGGCGGCGGAAACGCGGATCCGCATGACCGAAGCACAGGCGCGCGTCACCGCCGATGCGCTCGCGCCGACGGTGGACCTCGTGGCCCGTCTCAGCCAGGAACGACTCTCAGGCGACGGCCACTACGGCAGCGCCAGCACCTCGGCGACGAATCACGCGATCGGCGTGCAGCTGACGGTGCCGCTCTACACCGGCGGAATGCGAAGCGCGCAGCAGACCGAGGCGCAGGCGCTGATCGGCAAGGCGAGTGCCGAGCGCGACAAGGCGCGCCAGCAGATCGGCCAGCAGACGCAGGCAGCGTGGCTCGATCTCGCGGTCGGCGGGAACCAGATCGCCGCATTGGCCGCGGGGCTCGAAGCGAGTCGCGCACGACTCGACGCAACCCGGACGGGCTTGCGCGCCGGGGACCGGACGACGCTAGACCTGCTCAATGCGGAAAACGACGCCGGCAACGCCGAGCTCGCGCTGCGCGAAGCGCGCGCGCGCCTGCTCCTGCGCCGGCTGCGGCTCGCGGCGCTCGCCGGCGAGCTCGACGAGATGGCGCTGCGCCAGACGGCGATGCGCTTCCAGCTTTCCTCTCGATAGACGTCACCAGGAGACATCACATGGCCCACATCGTCGTTCTCGGCGCCGGCCTCGGCGGCATGCCGGCGGCGTACGAGCTGAAGGAAGCGCTCGGCAGCCGGCATCGCGTCACGGTCATCAACGCGGTCGACTACTTCCAGTTCGTGCCCTCGAACCCGTGGCTCGCCGTCGGCTGGCGCGAGCGGGCCGACATCACCCTGCCGATCCGTCCCGCCCTCGAGCGCAAGGGAATCGAGTTCATCGCCCAGCCGGTTGTGCGCATCGATGCCGAAGGCAATGCGGTCGAGCTGAAGGACGGCAGCCGCGTAGGCTACGACTATCTGGTGATCACCACCGGGCCGCGACTTGCGTTCGAGGAGGTTGCCGGCGCGGGGCCGGAACACCACACGCAGTCGATCTGCTCGGTCGATCACGCGGAGCGCGCATGGCAGGCCTATGGCAGCTTCCTCGACGATCCGGGACCGGCGATCATCGGCGCGATGCCCGGCGCATCGTGCTTCGGCCCGGCGTACGAGTTTGCCTTCATCTTCAGCCGCGACCTGCAGAAGCGGCGGCTGCGCCACAAGGTGCCGATCACCTTCGTGACCGCCGAGCCCTACATCGGCCACCTCGGCCTGGGCGGCGTCGGCGACTCCAAGGGAATGCTCGAGAGCGAGCTCCGCAACCACGACGTCAAGTGGATCACCAACGCGAAGGTCACGCGGGTCGAGAGCGGCAGGATGTTCGTCACCGAGCTCGACGACCTGGGCCAGCCCAAGCGCGAGCACGAGCTGCCGTTCAAGTACAGCATTATGCTGCCGGCGTTCAAGGGCGTGGAGCCGGTGGCCGCGGTCGAGGGCCTCTGCAACCCGCGCGGCTTTGTGCTGATCGACGAGCACCAGCGCAGCCGCAAGTACGCGAATATCTTCTCGGCCGGCGTCTGCGTCGCGATCCCGCCGGTGGAGGTAACGCCGGTACCCACCGGGGCGCCGAAGACCGGCTACATGATCGAGTCGATGGTCAGCGCCATCGTGCACAACATCGCCGCCGAGCTGCGCGGCGAGCCGGCGCTTGCCAAGGGCACCTGGAACGCGATCTGCCTCGCCGACATGGGCGACACGGGCGCCGCCTTCGTCGCGCTGCCGCAGCTGCCGCCGCGCAACGTCAACTGGTTCCGCAAGGGCCGCTGGGTGCATCTCGCCAAGATCGCCTTCGAGAAGTACTTCCTCTACAAGATGAAGACCGGGTCCTCCGAGCCGGTGTACGAGAAGTACGTCCTGGGGGCGCTCGGCGTGACGCGATTGATGCGTCGCAGCGACGAGGCAACCACCACCACCACATGAGGATCGGAACATGTACGGATTCCTGACAACCCTGAGCGGGCAACCGTTCGAAGGCGTGCGCGCCCGCGTGATCGAGGCGCTCAAGGCCGAAGGCTTCGGCGTGCTGAGCGAGATCGACGTGCAGAAGGCGATGCACGAGAAGCTGGGCGCCGCGATGCCGCCCTATCGCATCCTTGGCGCCTGCAACCCGCCGCTGGCCCACCAGGCGCTCGAGGCCGAGCCCGACATCGGCCTGCTGCTGCCCTGCAACGTGGTCGTGCGCGAGGCAGCCGACGGCAGCATCGTCGTCGGCTTCCTGGATCCGCAGGTGATGGTGACCGTCGTCGATCGGCCGGGCATCGAGGCGGTGGCCGATGCGGCCCACTTCCGCTTGCGCCGCGCCTGCGCCAGCCTGGGCGGAACGCCGGCGACCCCGGTCTAGGAGCCTGAAGGGCGGTCGCGGGACGTGGGGTCGGTGAGATCCGTGCGGCGATCCACCTGCGCGAGCCGCCCGTCCTTGAGGTGGTAAACGGTGTCGAAGCCTTTGATCATGCGGTGGTCGTGGGGTGACCGCGATCACCGCCGAGTGGCGCTCGCCCGCGATCCAGCGCACTATGGCCGTCACCTTGGCGCCGCTCGCGGGAGGGCTGCAGCTTCGCTGGGGCTCAAAGTCAAGTTGATCGTCGTGGGTGTACTGCGCTCGTTAGACCAAGTCCAACAGTACGTTTGGTTGGCTGGGGGGTCGAGCCTACCTTGCAAACTAGACATCCTGAACCGACTAGACATCCTGAACCGACGCAGCGCGTAGGTGGCACTCGCACCTTGGCCATAGTGAATGTCGAAGTCGACAGGCTTCGAACCCTTGAATGACCACTCCACCTGTTGCTGACGAACGAGCTCACTGCACACTGCCGCTTTCTCGCCGGGGGCAATGACGACCTCGAGCTCGACAGCATCCGTTCCATCCCATTCGATAGCGTTAGCCAAGACACCGCTAGCAGCCAATGGCAGCAGCAAAAGTGCCAACGGAAGATTCTGCAAGCGAAGCATTCGGTAGATAGTACAGCCCGGCTTCTTGGCGCGCTGCGTTGAGCCTAGGAAGGGGGCCCTTACGGGCCAGCAGGCGCTTGCCAATCCGCGTCAGTCCACGCAGGAATGGCGATCATCGTAGGCGTCGGGTAGGTGCCGCGGCGAATGCGCTTCAAAGCACGTCGGACTCGGTATGGCGGTCGCGAGCAACGCGCCGACAACGCCTAGCTCAGTGCGCGAAGGTCAACAGTGAAATGCTCGCGAGTGGTCGAGGTCACGAAGCCGCTGCGAAGCGCAGAAGAGGCGACCCCACAGAGCACGGCCATGGGCCTTTCCTGCCTTAGCTTCTTTCGCTTCTCCTTTTCGCACTCCTCGCTAGTCATTCGGTGACGGTGACTCCTCCGAGGGCCGAGGGGTCGGACCGTCCGACCCGACTCCTTCGCCACGCTCCGTCGCGAGGCCGCCAGTTCGCGTCCGACGAGGTAGAGGAATCGGGAAATACCTAGTGGCGCGGTAGAAGGCCGCCCGGAATACCGGCCAGGCGGTGAACGGTGTGCGCCGCCCAGACGTAGCCACTGCCATTTACGCTCGACCGGCGAGTGCGTCGCGGCTTGCGTATCCGCAAGGTAGGGATGCGGACTGAACGTCTAGCGCCGGTGACGACGGCGACCTTGCCCTTGAGACCCAGGTCCATGCGACGCCCCTTGTTGGATCATTCCATTCTGAGCGCCGGCGGCGTGCCTATAAACGCTGGGACCGGCTGCGTTCAAGGCGCGTTTGGGCAAGAATGGGCCGTGGCCCTCGATGACTTCCACTACCTCGAGATCAGCGAGTTGGCGCGCCTGATCGCGGCGCGCAAGGTCTCGCCCGTCGAGCTGACCGAGGCCATGCTGCGCCGAATCGAGCGCGTCGATCCGGGCTTGAAGTCGTACGCGCTCGTCACGCCGGATCTGGCGCTGACGCAAGCGCGTGCGGCCGAGCAGATGATCGGACGGCACCAGCTCCTATCGCAACTGCACGGCGTGCCTGTCGCCGTCAAGGACCTGTGCTGGACTGAAGGAATTGCCACAGCGGCCGGAATGCCGCTGCATCGCGGCTTCATCCCGAGCGTCGATGCGACCGTCGTCCGCAAGCTGCGCGAGGCCGGCGCCATTCTGCTGGGCAAGCTCCAGCTCACCGAGGGAGCTTTCGCCGACCACCATCCCGACGTCCCGGCGCCACTCAACCCCTGGCACCGGGATCATTGGTCGGGTGCGTCATCGAGCGGCTCGGGAGTGGCGACTGCGGCTGGCCTGTGCTTCGGCTCGCTGGGGTCGGATACCGGCGGCTCGATCCGATTTCCCTCCGCGGCGAACGGCAACACCGGCCTGAAGCCGACCTGGGGCCGGGTCTCGCGCTTCGGCTGCTTCGAGCTCGCCGCCTCGCTCGACCACATCGGGCCAATGTGCCGGAGCGCCAGCGACGCGGCGATCATGCTCGGCGCGATCGCCGGCAGCGACCCCCGCGATCCGACCGCGCTGCGCAGCGAGGTTCCCGACTATCTCGCGGCCGACGATGGCACCCTGCGCGGCGTTCGGCTCGGCTTCGACGAGCGTTACGCCCTCGACGATGTCGACGCCGATACGCGTCGCGCGGTCGAGACCGCGCTCGCGACCGTGCGCGCGCTCGGCGCCGAGATCGTGACGATTCGGTTCCCCGATGTCGCCGGCGCGGTCGCCGACTGGGCTCTCAACTGCGCCGTCGAGACCGCGGTCGCGCACGCCGAGACCTTTCCGGCCCAGCGCGAGCTCTATGGGCCGGGGCTCGCCGGCCTCATCGACGCAGGCCGCGCGCTCTCGGGCCTCGACTTTCAACGGATCCTACTGCGCCGGCGCGACTTCGCCGGCCGCGTCGGCGCCGCACTCGATGCCATCGACGCGATGCTCGTGCCGACCCAGCCGATCGCCGCACCGACGGTGCACCGCATGGCGACGCTCGGCCGGGTGCCGGGCGAGCTCGCAGCGCTGACACGCTTCACCGCGCCCTTCGACATGTCGGGAAATCCGGCACTGACCTTGCCGGTCGCCTTCACGGCCGCTGGGCTGCCGATCGGCGCCCAGTTCGTCGGCCGGCCTCTCGGCGAACCGGCGATCATTCGCGTCGGGCGCGCGTTCCAGCGTGCGACCGATTGGCACCGGCGCCACCCGAAGGTCTAGCGGCGCGGGCGCCGCATGCCGTGGCTGCTCAGGCCGTCGGTCGTTCCGCTTCCTCGATAAGGGTCGTCAGCAAGCGCTCGAGCTGGCGGGCGTTACGGTCACCTAGCAGCGCTTGCAGCGCCGCATGGTGCCGGTCGACCTTGCCTTGCAACTCGGACAGGAGCTCGAGGCCCCCGTCGGTCGCGTAGACGAGGACGCGGCGGCTGTCCTCGGGGTCGGCGGCGCGCTGGACAAGCGACTTGCCGACCATCCGGTCCACGAGCTTGGTAAGCGTCGGCGGATTCATCTGCAGCTGCTCGGCGATCTCGCCCATCGTGTGGCCTTCGCCATCCGCCAGGACGCACAGGACGCGCCAGTGATCGGCGGTGACGCCATCGCGGCCGAACGCCCGGTCGAGCCGCTCGCCGACGACGCGACCGGCGCGCTCGAGCAGCAGGCCGAGATGGGGATCGAATCGAGTCATGCTGTGATATTGTAGAAGTCGATTTCCAGGGAAACAAAACGCGGGGATGCAAATTCCCCGATACCCCGCGCGGGTTCATGGGGAGTGGCGATGCCCGAAACGGCGGTCGGCGATTTCGTCGGCGCGAAGGTCGCGCCATCGCTCGCTCTCGCCCATGCTCGCCGTGCCGCCGCCCGGCGCGAAGCGCTCGCCGACGGCGCCGATTTCGTCGTCGGCCTGCTCGTTCCGATCAACGGCTCGGCCGGCATCTGGGGCCCGTCGTCGATCGCCTGTGCGCAACTTGCCCAGGCCGAGATCAATGCCGACGGCGGCCTGCTCGACCGGCGTCTGCGCCTGCGCATCATCGACTCCTCCGACGAGGCGACCGAAGTCGGCAGCGTCACCGCCGAGCTGATGAACGCCGGCGCGATCGACGCGATCGTCGGCATGCACACGAGCCAGGTTCGCCAGCGCGTGCTTAAGGACGTCGCCCGCCAGATCCCGTACGTCTACACGCCGCTCTACGAAGGCGGTGAGCGCACCCCCGGCGTGTTCGCGCTGGGCGAGACGCCTGGCCAGCAGCTCCGTCCGGCGATCGAGTACCTCGCCAGCCGCTACGCCGCGCGGCGCTGGATGTTCGTCGGCAACGACTACGTCTGGCCCCGCGTCTCGCACCGCCTGGCGGCGCGCTACGTGGGCGAGCTGGGCGGCACAGTCGTCGCCGACCGCTACCTTCCGTTCGGCGCCGAAGACTATTCCGAGCTGCTCGACGAGATCGCGCGCCTCAAGCCGCATGCGATTCTGCTCTCGCTCGTCGGCCAGGACGCCGTGCAGTTCAACCGCGCATTCGGCCGCTGCGGCCTGGCGCGCGACATGTTCCGCCTCTCGTGCGCCATCGAGGAGAACGGCCTGCTCGCGATCGGCGCCGACAATACCGAGGGCCTGTTCGTCTCGTCGGGCTACTTCGCCTCGCTCGACAACGACGCCAACATCGCCTTCAAGGAGCGCTACTACAACCACTTCGGACAACGCGCGCCGACGCTGAACGCGCTCGGGCAGTCGACCTACGAAGGGGTCCACTTCATGGCCGCGCTGGCGCGCCGCGCCGCCGACGAGAACGCCCAGCTGCTCGGCAACCTTGCGGCACCACTCGCCTTCCGCTCGGTACGCGGGATCCAGTATTCGGGCAACGAGCGCTGCGCGCATCCGACCTACCTGGCCGAGGCCGGCGGCCACTTCTTCCAGCGTCCGGTCGCCCTGTAAGGCGAACGGGCCGATTCGGGTTCGACCGAAGCGGCCCGGAGCGTGCGACTGCTATAGTTTCCTCGGAAAGTAATGACGTGGGACGCCGGTCGCGTTCCATTGTTGCGCGGTCGCAGGAGAGGATTCCATGACCTTGCTCGCCTGGCTCTTCGGCCTGATCGTCCTGATCGTCGCGATCGCCGTGACGGTCGCCTTCCTGAACCGCTTCTATCGCAAGACCTCGCGCGACGTCGCCCTGATCCGCACGGGCTTCGGCGGCCAGAAGATCGTCCTCACCGGCGGCACGCTGGCACTGCCGTTCCTGCACAAGGTCGACGAGATCAACATGCGGACGATGCGGATCGAGGTCAGCCGCTCTGGTGCCAAGTCGCTGATCACCGAAGACCGCATGCGCGTCGACGTCGAGCTCGAGTTCTACCTCCGCGTGCAGCCGACCGTCGACGGCGTCGCTACCGCGGCCCAGGCCATCGGCTCGAAGTCGCTCAGCCCCGACGGCGTCCGCAACCTGCTCGAGGGCCGTTTCATCGACGCGATCCAGGCGATCGGCGCCACCTTCACGATGGATTCCCTGCACGACAAGCGCGCCGAGTTCGTGCGCATGATCCGCGAATCGGTGCGCGAGAACCTCGCCCACAGCGGCCTGCAGCTCGAGTCGGTGTCGCTGACGCGGATGGACCAGGCGGCATTCGCTTCGCTGGATGACAACAACGCCTTCAACGCCGTCGGCTTGCGCAAGCTCGCCGAGATCATCGCGACGAGCAAGAAGAAGCGCGCCGAGATCGAGGCCGATGCCGACGTCTCGGTGCGGCAGACGCAGCTAGAGGCGATCAAACAGCGCCTCAGCCTGTCGCGCCAGGAGGAGGAGGCGCAGATCGGCCAGCGCCTCGAGATCGAGAAGCTCAAGGCGACGAGCGACGCCGACACCGCGCGGGCGCGCGAGCAATCGACCGTGGCTTCGGAAGCCGCGCGCATCGAGCGCGAGCAGGCGACGCGAATCGCCGAGATCCAGAAGGCGCGCGAGCTGAGGCGGCTAGAGATCGAGGCGCAGCTCAGCTCCGAAGTGAGGAAGATCGACAGCTCGATCGCGATGGCCGCCAAGCACGCCGAGGAAGCGCGCGCCCAGGCGCAAGCCGAGCTCGCCCGCACCGAGATCGTCCTCGCCCAGGAGCAGCTGCAAACCGAGCGCGAGCGTGCCGTCGCGGACCGCTCGCGCGAGATCGCCCTCAAGCGCGAGCAGGAGCGGGGCGAGGTCGAGACCTCGAAGGCCGAGAGCGAGACCGCCGTGCTCCTGATGACGGCGAAGGCCGAAGCGTCGGCGACGACGACACGCGCCGAGGCGCAGCGCATCCGCCTCACCGCCGAGTCGGAAGGGGCGCGGGCGGTGATAGCCGCCGAGAACTCGCGCACGACCGAGCTGATGCACCTGCAGCTCGAGCAGCATCGGCTCGACCGCCTGCCGGAGATCATCGCCCAGATGATGAAGCCCGCGGAGAAGATCGACAGCATCCGGATCCATCAGGTGACGGGCTTCGGCGGCTCCTCGAATGGTGGCGGCGGCGGCGGGGCGGGCGGCGACGCCGCACAGCGAGCGCCTGTCACCCAGGTGATGGACAGCATCCTCGGCATGGCATTGCAGCTTCCCGCCATGAAGAGCATCGGCGATTCCATCGGCGTGGATCTTTCCGCGGCGGTGGGCGGGCCGAAGGGAGGAGGCCCGACCCCGGGAGCTCCTGATTCCGGAAGCGCGAGGTCGCAGCCCAAAGACTGACGCCGGGCCCGCAGCGTTCGTTGCCATCCGGCGCATCAACAACCGCAGGAGATTCTCATGTCGTTCTCACGTCGCCTCTTCATCGCCTCGACATCCGGCGCGGCCGCCGGCATCGCCCTTCCCTTCCACGTCTTCGCGCAGGGCGCGCCGATCAAGCTCGGCTCGGTGCTCGACAACTCCGGCAACCTCGACGCCTACGGCAAGCCCATGGTGCTGGCAACGACGATGGCGGCCGAGGAGATCAACGCCGCCGGCGGCCTGCTCGGCAGGAAGATCCAGGTCGTCCAGTACGACACTCAGTCCGACATCGCGCTCTACACCAAGTACGCGCAGCAGCTCGCTCGCGACGACAAGGTCGACGTCGTCCACGGCGGCATCACCTCGGCCTCGCGCGAGGCGATCCGGCAGACCTTCCGGCGCGCCAACATACTCTACTTCTACAACGTGCTGTACGAAGGCGGCGTCTGCGACCGCAACTGTTTCGTCACCGGGACGACGCCGGCGCAAGCGGTCGAGCCGATCGTCGAGATATCGCAGAAGCAGTGGGGCAAGAAGGTCTACGTCCTCGCCGCCGACTACAACTATGGCCAGATCACTGCGAAGTGGGTCGCCCACTACGTCAAGCAGCGCGGCGGCTCGGTGCTGCAGACCGACTTCTTCCCGCTCGACGTCGCCGACTTCGGCTCGACGATCGCCAAGATCCAGGCGGCCGCGCCCGACTCGGTGTGCGCCGCCCTTGTCGGCGGCGCCCACCTCTCCTTCTTCCGCCAGTGGGCGGCATCGGGAATGAACAAGAAGATCCCGCTCTACTCGACGACCTTCGGCGTCGGCAACGAGCACCTCGCGCTCTCGCCCGCCGAGGGCGACGGGATCCTCATCGCCGGCAACTACAGCCAGGAGGAGACGACGCCGGCGAACAAGGACTTCCTCGCCCGCTGGGGCAAGCGCTTCGGCGACACCAAGATCGTCCACGAGATCGCGGTCTCGCAGTACCAGGGGATCAAGCTGTGGGCCGAGGCGGTCAAAAAGGCCGGCTCGCTAGACCGCGACAAGCTGATGAAGGTACTGGAGTCCGGCATCGGCGTCGACGGGCCCGCCGGCCTCGTCAAGATGGATCCGGCGACGCACCATGCCTCGCTCGACATCAAGGTGATGGAGGTCAAGGGCCAGAAGCTGACGATCAAGCAGGCATTCAAGCAGCGCCCGCCGAGCGACACCGCCGCTTCGTGCAACCTGGCCAAGAATCCGAACGAGAACAAGCAGTTCGAGGTGACGATCTAGGGCGGGCATCGACGAGGCGCGAGCGGAGCCGTCCTTGGACTACGCAGCCGTCGTCTTCCTCGAGATCCTGTACATGATCGCCTTTCTCGCGCTCACCAGCGCGGGGCTGGCGGTCGTGTTCGGGATGATGCGGGTGATCAACCTCGCCCATGGCGAGTTCGTGATGATCGGCGGCTACGTCACGATCTTCGCCAACCGCGCGGGCATCGACATCTGGTTCGCGATGCTCGTGCTCGCGCCGCTGGTCGTCGGCGCGATCGGACTTGTCGTCGAGCGCCTCGTCATCCGCCATCTCTACGGCCGGATGATCGACACCATGCTCGCCACCTGGGGCCTGAGCCTGCTCATGGTCGGCCTGGTGACGCTGATTTTCGGCAACACGGCGGTGAGCGTCACCGCGCCGATCCAGTCGTACCAGGCCGGCGCCTACCAGATGGGCGGCTACAACCTCTTCATCATCGCCATCGCCATCCTGGTGATGCTCGTCCTCTGGCTGATCCTGCGCTACACCCGCGTCGGCCTGATCGCCCGCGGCGCGATGCAAAGCGCCGACGTCGCGTCCGCGCTCGGCTACAACCCGCAGAAGATCTACATGTGGACCTTCACCGCCGGCGCCGCGCTCTCGGGCCTCGCCGGCGGCGTGCTGGCGCCGCTTACCGGGCTCCTGCCGTCATCGGGATCGCTGTACATCGCCAAGTCGTTCATCACCGTCATCACCGGCGGCGCCGCGATCATCTCCGGCACCCTGGCGAGCTCGATGATCTTCGGCACGATCAACCAGATCGTCTCCTTCGGCTCGACGCCGGTGATCGGCGAGATCGCCATGCTGGCGCTGGCGATCGTCCTGCTGCGCCTGATGCCGCAGGGCATCACCGGCCGCTTCTTCAAGAACTCGACATGACAGGCGGACCCACGTTCGGCGTCGGGCGGATTCGCTGGGGCTGGTTCATCGTCGGCTGCGTCGTCGTCCTGCTGCTGCCGGCGGTGACCGGCACCAACACGCCCACGCTGCTCCTGATCTGGGCTCTGTTCGCGCTCTCGCTCGGGCTGATGTGGGGCTTCGCCGGAATCCTCAGCTTCGGCCACGCGGCCTACTTCGGCCTCGGCGCCTACACCTACGCGATCGCGGCGATGACCGTCGGCGAGAGCACCGGCCCGCTCCTGCTCGCGATCGTGCTGCCGGCGGCCGCAGCGGCGGTGATCGGCGCCATGATGTTCTACGGCCGGATCAGCGACGTCTACATGGGCGTGATCACCCTCGTCGTCACGCTGATCCTGTTCAAGTTCATGAATGCGACGGCCGGCGACGCGTATCACATCGGCTCGGTTCGCCTCGGCGGCTTCAACGGCATCCCGGCGTTTCCGATCCTGAACCTTCCGGGCGATCCGAGCGTCACCGCGTTCGGCACCCCCTTCTACTACGTCGTCTGCGCCGCCCTCCTGCTTTGCTACCTGCTCTGCCGCTGGATCCTCGGCTCGTTCTTCGGCAAGGTGCTGATCGGCATCCGCGAGAACGAGGCACGGGTCGAACTGCTCGGCTACAGCGCGCCGGCGTACAAGACGGCGATCTTCACGATCAGCGCCGGCATGGCCGGGCTCGCCGGGTGCCTGTTCGCTAACTGGGCCGAGATCGTCACGCCCGGCGTGTTCAGCCTTGGCCAATCGGCCGAGGTGATCATCTGGACGATCGTCGGTGGGCTGGGCACGCTGGTCGGGCCGATCGTCGGCGCGATCGTCCTGGGCTACCTGAAGCTGCTGCTCGGCCAGCAGACGCTGATCGACAACTCCCTCGTCCTCGGCGCGATCCTGATCCTCGTCGTCCTGCTCCTGCCGAGCGGCCTCCTGCCGGCGCTGGCGCGTTGGCGCGCGCGACGGGACCGGGCGAGCGTGAGTCGGCGGCAGGCGAGCAGTACGCGCCGACGGCGTGGCCATCGCGGAGACGGGTCGTGAGCGAAACCGTGGTCGACACGCGCGACCTGTCGATGCGCTTCGGCGGGGTCCAGGCGGTCAACAACGTCAATTTCTCGCTCGCCGACCGCGAGCTGCGCTGCCTCATCGGCCCCAACGGCGCCGGCAAGAGCACCTTCTTCAAGTGCCTGACCGGGCAGATCCGCCTCGACCACAGCCACGGCCGCGTCTTCATCCGCGGCCAGGACGTGACCGGCTGGCGCGCCTACGAGATCGTCCGCCTCGGCGTCGGCATCAAGACGCAGGTGCCGTCGGTGATGAACGGCCTCTCGGTCGAGGAAAACCTGTGGCTCTCTGCGCGCCGTGTCGGCACCCGCGAGCAGACAGAGGCGACCGTCGCCGAGGTCATGCAGCAGGTGTCGCTCGAGGCGATCGCCCGCCGCCTCGTCGGCGAGCTGTCGCACGGGCAGCGCCAGCTGGTGGAGATCGGCCTCGTCCTCGCCCAGCGGCCCTGGCTGCTGCTCCTCGACGAGCCCGCCGCTGGCATCACCGGCGCCGAGG
>Ga0157379_10002727_pt1 | contig 14903 bp, 12 predicted proteins | sample S25metaG_FD_121802 | JGI IMG/M metagenome (GOLD analysis project Ga0157379, IMG submission 121802) | Switchgrass rhizosphere microbial communities from Kellogg Biological Station, Michigan, USA - S2-5 metaG | ecosystem: Host-associated > Plants > Roots > Rhizosphere > Soil | place: USA... | reverse complement strand
TTCATCGATCCCGCGCTGGATGCCTTCGGCCAGGAACTGCTGGATCGCATCAATGCGCGGCTGGCCAACCAGGATCCGTTCTTCTCCGCCAGCTTTGACGACGAAGCCACCGCGCTGATCGCGCGCACCCAATCCTTGCCCATCGACGAGAATGGCCGCGTGCGTCTTCCCGATGCGATGATCGAACATGCGGGGCTGAAGGACAAAATCGTTTTCGTCGGCAAGGCGCAGAAATTCCAGATCTGGTCGGTGGAGCGTTACGCCCCCATCGAAGCGGAAGCGCTGGCGCGCGTGAAAGCCCGCATGGAACGCGCCCGCAACGGGGAGGCGTCATGAGCGGCCATCTCCCTGTCATGCTGACGGAAGTTCTTGAAGCCTTGGCGCCGCGTGACGGCGCGCATTATGTCGACGGGACTTTTGGTGGTGGCGGCTATGCCAGCGCCATTCTGGAAGCTGCCGATTGCAAGGTGCTGGGCATCGACCGCGATCCCGACGCCATCGCCCGCGGCCAGGCGCTGGTGGAACGTTTCGACGGCCGGCTGACCCTGGTGCAGGGTGAATATTCGCGCATGGACGAATTCACCCAGGCGACCGACGGCGTCGTGCTGGACCTGGGCGTGTCGTCCTTCCAGTTCGATGAACCCGCGCGGGGTTTTTCCTTCCGCGCCGATGGTCCCTTGGACATGCGCATGAGTCTTTCCGGCGAAAGCGCCGCCGATGTGGTCAACCGGGCGGACGAGCGCACCCTGAGCCAGATCATCGCCCGTTACGGCGAGGAAAAGAACGCGCGGCGCATCGCGCGTGCCATCATCGCGGCACGTCCGGTCACCGGCACCGCCCAACTGGCGGAGATTGTTTCCGAAGCGCAGGGGCCCGCCGCGCTTCGCCATGCCATTCATCCCGCCACCCGCACCTTCCAGGCGCTGCGCATCCATGTGAATGACGAACTGGGCGAGCTGGAACGCGGCCTGGACGCGGCGCTCAATATCCTCAAACCGCAGGGCCGGCTGGTGGTGGTCTCGTTCCACAGCCTGGAAGACCGCATGGTGAAACGTTTCCTCACCGAGCGCGCCACCACGGCGCCGCGGGCCTCGCGCCACGCGCCTGTCGGTGCGCCGGCGCGCAAACCTTCTTTTCAACTTCTGCCGCGGCGGACGCCGTCGGCGGAAGAGATCGAATCCAATCCACGGGCCCGGTCCGCGAAGCTGCGCGCCGGCATCAAATTGGCGGCATAGGAGACAGACATGGTTCGCATCCTGAACTTCTTCTGCGTGGCGTTGATGGGTTTCTCGATCCTGGCGCTCTACCATGTGTCGGAGAAGACCCGTGTCGCCCATATGCGGTTGAACCAGGTCACTACCCAGATCGCGCAGGAAAAGGCCCATATCGGTGTGTTGGAAACCGAATGGCAGCATGTGGCCTCGCCCGAGCGCATTCAGCAACTGGCCCAGGCCAAGCTGGGCATGGCCGACAGCGCGTCGGCGCAGTTGAGCTCGTTCGAACAGTTGCCGCGCCGCGGCGCCGATCCTGCGCCGCTCAACAACACGCCGGTCCATACCGCCAGCGCCCAGATTCCAGCGCCGGCTTTGCCGCCCGCCCAAACTTCCGATCCCGGCATGTGAGGATATGAACGAGGTTCCCACTGTCTTTCAGCGGCGCATCATTATCGGAGCGGTGTTGTGTGTCGCCGCTTTCGCGCTGGTGGGAATCCGCCTTGTCCATGTCACCCTGCTGAAGTCCTGGGACGGTGGCCGTATCGGCACCCCCGTGGTGGCGCGCGCCGATCTCACCGACCGCAACGGCGAATTGCTGGCGCGCGATCTGCCGGTGAAGGACCTCTATGCCCGGCCCCAGGTCTTCTGGGACAAGCGGGAAGCCGCGCATGCATTGGCAGGCGCCACCGGCGCCGACGAACGCCGGCTGATCAACGGTTTCAACAATGCCAAGCATCCCTATGTGCTGATCTCCCGCCAGATCACACCCGATACCGAAGCCAAGGTGATGCATCTGGGCCTGCCGGGACTGGAGTTCGAGCCCGGCGACAAACGCTACTATCCCGATGGCCGCAACGCCGCCCAAGTGGTGGGCGTTACCGATCCCGACAATAACGGCGTCAGCGGGTTGGAATTGGGGCTGCAGAACCAGATTCGCGCCGCGGCCGGCGGCAAGGTTGCCACCTCCATCGACATGCGGGTGCAGTACATCCTGGGGCACGAGGTTGACCAGGCCCGCCATACCTTCCGCGCCCGCGCCGCCGGCGGCGTGGTGATGAATGTGAACACGGGCGAAGTGCTGGGCCTTGTCTCCCTGCCCAACTTCGATCCCAACCAGCGGCGTCTTTCGGAAGGCGATTCCGCCAAGAACATCATGGCCCAGGATGTCTATGAGCTGGGTTCGGTGTTCAAGATCTTCAGCTTCGCGCTGGCGCTCGACGATCACACTCTGCGCAGCCTGGACGAGGTCTTCAACATCGGCCAGGTCTACAAGCTGGGCAAGCATTCGATCCACGAAGCCGAACATATGCCCGCGACTTTGCCGGCGCGCGATATCCTGGCGCAGTCCTCAAATATCGGCACCTTGCAGATCGCCTTGCGCTCGGGGCCGGTGCGCCAGCGCGAATTCCTGTCGCATATGGGGTTGCTCAAGCCGCTCCAGACCGATCTGCCGGAAACGGCGCGGCCGCTTTATCCGTTCTCCAACTGGGGCCAGATCCAGACTGCCACCATCGGCTTCGGCCAGGGCATTTCGGTTTCACCCTTGAGTTTTGTCGCTGCCGCGGCGTCGGTGGTGAATGGCGGCCGCCGCATTACTCCCACTTTCGTCAAACAAGCCGCCACGGATTTGCGTGGTGAGCAACTGATCAAGCCGGAAACCAGCACGCAGATGCGCGACCTGCTGCGCTATGTGGTGACCGACGGTTCGGGCAAGCGTGCTGACGTTCCCGGCTATGACGTGGGCGGCAAGACCGGCTCGGCCCAGGTGCCGGGCGAGCATGGCCGCTACATCCCGCATGCCTTGCGCACCAGCTTTTACGGCGTCTTTCCGGTGCACAATCCGCGCTATGTCGTCTTCATCCTGCTGGACCAGCCGCACGGCACGAAGGAAACCGCCGGGTTCGCCTTGGCCGGCTGGACGGCCGCGCCCACCGTCGGCCGTGTGATCCAGCGCATCGCGCCGTTGCTGGGTGTGCCCAATGTGATGCCGCCGACCAAACTGGCGTCGGGTGACCCGCAATGACGCCACAATCCGATTCTAATATGAGTACAAGGGGCGGAAACGCCGCCATGTTGGGTGTGAAAGATTTTTCCGGCCCGGAATTCAAAGATCTGGAATTAACCGGTCTGGCCAGTGACAGCCGCAAGGTGAAGCCTGGGTATCTGTTCGCGGCGCTTGCCGGAACAAAGACCGACGGCGCACGCTTTGTGAAAGACGCGGTGGCGCGCGGCGCGGTGGCGGTGATGGGACCGGCGGCCATGGCCGACGAAGTTGCCGCCCTGGGCGTTCGCTTTATTCCGGAAGAAAATCCCCGCGCCGCCTTGGCGCATTTCGCGGCGGCTTTTTTTGTCGGCCAGCCCAACGTCGTGGCGGCGGTCACCGGCACCAAGGGCAAGTCTTCCATCGTCGCCTTCCTGCGCGAGATCTGGACCGCATTGGGAAAGCCCGCAGCCAGCCTGGGGACGGTGGGGGTGATCGGGCCTCAAGGCGCGATCCCGCTCTCGCACACCACACCGGACCCGGTCGAGATCCACGGATTGCTGGCGAAGCTGAAACAGGACGGCGTGGATCACCTGGCCATCGAAGCCTCCAGCCATGGCCTGGACCAGCACCGGCTGGACGGGGTGAAGATCGCGGCTTGCGGGTTCACCAATATCACCCGCGACCATATGGATTATCATCCCACTTTCGATGATTACCTGGCTGCCAAGCTGCGCCTGTTCACCGAAGTGGTCCAGGATGGCGGCGTGGCGGTGGTCAATGCCGATGCCGCCCACGCCGACCGCTTCATCGCTGCCGCCCAGGCGCGCGGCTTGAAGCTGATCACCGTCGGCCGCAAGGGTGACACCCTCCATCTCGACCGCCGCGAGGATCGTGGCGGTTCGCAGGACTTGACCTTGCATTACGGCGGCAAGATTTTTTATGTCCAGCTGCCCCAGGCCGGCGACTTCCAGGCCTCCAATGCGCTGGTGGCGGCAGGGCTGGCGATCGGGCTTGGCGAGAATCCCGCAAAGGTCTTTGCGGCGCTGGAACATCTCAAGGGCGCGCCCGGGCGGATGGAAAAAGTGGCCTTCGCCGCCAGCGGTGCCCCGATCTATGTGGATTATGCCCATACCCCGGATTCCCTGGAGAAAGTCTTGGAGGCGCTGCGCCCTCACACCGCGGGCCGGCTGCATGTGGTGTTCGGCTGCGGCGGCGACCGCGACAAAGGCAAGCGTCCCCTGATGGGCGCGATCGCCGCGCGCTTGGCTGATGACGTCATCGTCACCGACGACAATCCCCGCACCGAAGATGCAAGCGTCATCCGCCGCGAGATCCTGGCCGCCGCCAAAGGCGCGCGCGAGATCGGCGACCGTGCCCAAGCTATCCGCACCGCAGTGGCCGACTTGAAGACCGGCGATGTGCTGATCCTGGCCGGCAAGGGTCATGAGACCGGCCAATATATAAAGGGTGAGGTTTTCCCCTTTTCCGACCGTGAGCAGGCGATTGAGGCCGCTGTCGCTTTGGGAGGGCGCGGGGCATGACCTTGTGGACCCATCTCGAAGCCGAGGCCGCCACTTTGGGCGAAGCCAGCCAGGCCTTCACGTTGAACGGCATTTCGATAGACACACGCACCTTGAAAGAGGGCGACCTGTTCGTGGCCCTGCAAGGCGATAATCGCGATGGCCACGCCTTTGTGCGCGCCGCCTTCGACGCCAAGGCTGGGGCGGCGATGGTGACGCACTCGCCCGAAGGGGTCAAAGGTCCGCTTCTGACCGTCGGTCATACCCAGCGTGGCCTGGAAGATTTGGCGCGCGCTTCCCGCGCCCGCAGCCATGCCAAGATCGTGGCCGTCACCGGCAGCGCCGGCAAGACCACCACCAAGGAAATCCTGCGGCTGGCGTTCAACGCTCTGGGCCGCACCCATGCTTCTGCCGCGTCCCATAACAATCACTGGGGCGTGCCGCTCAGTCTTGCCTCGATGCCGCGCGACACCGAGTTCGGCATCTTCGAAGTGGGCATGAACCATTTCGGGGAATTGCGGAACCTGGTGTCCTTTGTCGAACCGCATGTCGCCCTGGTTACCACCATCGCCCCCGCGCACCTGGAATTCTTCGGTACTTGCGAGGCCATTGCCGACGCCAAGTCGGAAATCTTCGAAGGCCTTCTGCCCGGCGGCGTCGCCCTGATCCCTGCCGACAGTCCTTATGCCGCGCGCCTGAAAGCGCGGGCCGGACAGGCGCATGTCTCCCGTATCGTGAGCTTCGGGGAAAAGGGCGATGCCCGATTGATCTCTTTCGCACCCGACGGAGAGGGCATGCGGGTCAAGGCCGATATCCTGGGCCGTCTGGTGGATGTTTATGTGGGCGCGCCTGGCGCGCATATCGCCCAGAATGTGGCGGGCGCGCTGGCGGCCGTGGCCGTGCTGGAAGGCGATGTGTTGAACGCCGCTGCATCCTTGAAGAATTTCGCTGCCCTCCAAGGCCGCGGCGCGCGCTTCGCGGCCGGCGGCATCCAGGTGATCGACGAAAGCTACAACGCCAATCCCGCTTCCATGGCGGCGGCGCTGGCGCTTCTGGGCGACAGCCCAAATAAAACAAATGGCCGCAAGATCGCGGTGCTGGGCGACATGCTGGAAATGGGCGAGGGTGGCCAAGTCCATCATGCCGGCCTGGCTGCGCCGATCGAAGCCAACAAGGTCGATCTGGTGTTTGCCAGCGGCCCCCTCATGAAGGCGCTGTGGGATGCGCTGCCCGCCTCCCGCCGCGGCGCCTATGCCGAGAATTCCCAAGCCTTGGCGCCCCAGGTGATGGCCGCCTTGCAGCCGGGAGACACGGTGCTGGTGAAAGGCTCCAACGGGGCGCGCATGTCCGTGATCATCGATGCGCTGAGGACGAAGGCCTAGATGCTCTACTATCTCTCGCTCCTCACCCACACCGATCAGCTGGCCTTCTTCCGCCTGTTCAAATATCTCACCTTTCGGTCCGGCGCGGCGGTGGTGACGGCGCTGCTGATCGCCTTCCTGATCAATCCCATGCTGATCCGCTGGCTGAAAGTGAAACAGGGCAAGGGCCAGCCTATCCGCAGCGACGGTCCCCAGCGCCATATCCTGGAAAAGGCCGGCACGCCGACCATGGGTGGACTTCTGATCCTGATCCCTTGGGTCGGCTCCACCCTGCTGTGGGCCAGCCTGTCCAACCGCTATGTCTGGATCGCGCTGATGGTGACGGCGACCTACGGCATGCTCGGTTTCCTGGATGACTATTATAAAGTGACCAAGCGCACCTCGGACGGGCTTTCTAGCAAGGCGCGCCTGCTGATCGAGTTTGTGGTGGCGGCGCTGGGCACCTGGCTGATCATGCAGTCGGAGACCAAGGAATTGTCCGGCGTTCTGGCGGTTCCCTTCATCAAGACCGCGCTGTTGCCGCTGGGCATATTCTTCCTGGCGGTTGGTGTGTTTGTGATTGCGGGCGCAGCCAATGCGGTGAACTTCACCGATGGGCTGGACGGCCTGGCCATCGTGCCGGTGATGATCGCCGCCGCCACCTTCACCCTGATCGTCTATCTGGTGGGCAACGAGAGATTCGCCGCCTACCTGCAAGTTCCCTATATCGAATATTCCGGCGAGTTGGCGGTGTTCCTGGCGGCGCTGGTGGGCGCCGGCTTGGGCTTTCTCTGGTACAACGCGCCGCCGGCTGCGATTTTCATGGGCGATACCGGCTCGCTGCCCCTGGGTGGCGCGCTGGGTGTGGTCGCCGTCGCCGCCAAGCATGAGATCGTGCTGGGCTTGGTGGGCGGGCTCTTCGTCGTCGAGACGGTTTCGGTGGTGGTGCAGGTGATCTCCTTCAAGCTCACCGGCAAGCGCGTCTTCAAGATGGCGCCCATCCACCATCACTATGAACAGTTGGGCTGGACCGAGCCCACCATCGTGATCCGCTTTTGGATCGTGGCGGTGGTGCTGGCGCTCTTGGGCCTTGCCACCTTGAAGCTCAGATAGACGCGATGATCCCCAGCCGCCTTTTTGCCAACAGGACTGTCGCCATTTTCGGGCTGGCCCGCACCGGGCTGGGCGCGGTGCGCGCGCTGGTGGCCGGCGGCACCAAGGTGATCGCCTGGGACGACAGCAGCACGGCGCGCGACTTGGGCGGCCAGGAAGGCGCCGAACTGATGCCGTGGCGGGAATGGCCGTGGGAAAATATCGCGGCCTTGATCCTGTCGCCGGGCGTGCCGCTTACCCATCCCCAGCCACATGGCGTGGTGGAACATGCCAACCGCGCCAAGGTCCCGGTGATCGGCGATGTCGAATTGTTTGCCCACGAAATCCGCCCTCAGTCCGACCAGCCGGGCAAGGCGCCGGTCATTGCCATCACCGGCACCAACGGCAAATCCACCACCACCGCCTTGATCGGGCACATTCTCAACCAGTGCGGCTTTAACGCCCAGATCGGCGGCAATATCGGCAAGTCTGTGCTGGAACTGGCGCCGCCTTCGGCCAAGACGATCTATGTGCTGGAAATGTCCAGCTTCCAGATCGACCTCACCCCCGGGCTGCGTCCCGATGTGGGCGTGCTGTCCAACCTCTCGCCCGATCATATCGACCGCCATGGCAGCATGGAGAATTATGCCGCCATCAAGGCGCGGCTGATGAGACAGACGGCGCGCGACGGCCAGGTGGTGGTCGGCGTGGACGACAGCTATTCCTCCGCCATCTTCACCCAGCTGGCGGCGTCTGGCGGGGCCCAGGCCCAGCCGGTTTCGGTGGGCAAGGTGCTGGGCCGCGGCGTCTTTGTGGTCGACGGCTCCCTTTATGACGCCATGGGCGCCCGTGCCGTGAAAGTGATGGACATGGCCCAGGCCAGCCATCTTCCCGGTGCCCACAATTGGCAGAATGCGGCATTGGCCTATGGCGCGGTGCGTCCCTTTATCAGTGATGCAAAAGCCATCGCGGCGGCCATCGCCAGCTTTCCCGGCCTCGCCCATCGCATGGAGGATGTCGGCCATATCGGCAAGGCTGTGTTCATCAATGACTCCAAAGCCACCAACGCCGACGCCACCGCCCGCGCCTTGGCGGTCTATCCCGATATTTTCTGGATCGCCGGCGGCAAGCCCAAGGAAGGCGGCATTGAGAGCCTGGCGGCCTATTTCCCCCGTGTCCGCAAGGCCTATCTAATCGGCGAAGCTGCGCCGCAATTCGCCCGCACCCTGGACGGCGAGGCGCCTTATGAAATTTCGGGTGTGCTGGAGGCGGCCCTGTCCCATGCCGCCGCTGACGCACAAGCGTCCCAGGTAGCGCACCCGGTGGTGCTGCTGTCGCCGGCCTGCGCCTCTTACGACCAGTTCAAGGATTTCGAACAGCGTGGCGACATCTTCCGCAGCCTGGTCGCCAAGCTGCCGCGCGATGCCGGAAACAATCGGGGTGTCGCATGAACCGCGCCGACAAAAGCGGCTTCACCAACTGGTGGTTCACCGTGGACCGCGTCGCCTTGTTCTGCATGCTGGCGCTGGCCGGCATCGGACTGATGCTGGCTTTTGCCGCCAGTCCCGCCATCACCGGGGGGCCTTTGACCGCTGGAGACTTCCGCTATTCGGTCCGCCAGGGGGCCTTCGCGTTGCTGGCTGTCGGCATCCTGGGTGGCGTGTCGTTGCTCAACCTACGCCAGATCCGGATCGTGGCGGCGGTAACGTTCGCCTGTGCCCTGATCGGGTCCTTCCTGGTGCTGTTCATCGGCGCCGATGTGTTGGGCGCGCGGCGCGAATTGGACCTGGGCGCCTTTGCCTTGCAGCCGTCCGAATTCCTCAAGCCCAGCTTCGCCATCCTGGCCGCTGCCGTGCTGGCCGACCGTCAGCCTTTGGCCATTCCCAAGCCGGTGGTGACCTTCCTGCTGCTGGTGCCGGCGCTGGCGATCCTGATCCGCCAGCCGGATGTCGGACAGACCGGACTGTTGCTCTGCCTGTGGGGAGCGATGCTGTTCTTCTGGGGCATGTCCTTTGTCTGGGTCGGCGCCGGTCTGGGCATCGCGGGCGCGCTGGGCCTGATGGCCTATGAAATCTTTCCCCATGTCCATCATCGCGTCGACCAGTATCTCAGCGAGTCCGATACGGGCTATCAGGCCGGATTGGCGTTGAAGGCGTTCGCCCATGGCGGCTTTACCGGGGTGGGACCTGGCGCGGGCACCATCAAGTATCGCATCCCCGATGCCCATTCCGATTTCATCTTCGCAGTGGCGGGCGAGGAGTTCGGCTTTCTGTTGTGCGGCCTGATCGCCTTGCTGTTCTGTGTCCTCACCGTGCGGCTGTTGCTGCGTTCGGCAGGCGCGCGCGAACCCTTCTCCCAACTGGCCGGCGCAGGCTTGGCGGTGGTGACGGCGGTGCAGGCCTTCATCAATATGGGGGTGGCGGTGTCGCTGCTGCCGGCCAAGGGCATGACCCTGCCTTTCATCTCTTATGGCGGCTCCTCGTTATTCGCGGTTGCGCTCACCATGGGTTTTGCCCTGGCGGTGACGCGCCAGCGGCCGCAGATCCGTCTCGCCACCCAGGACGATCCCAGCTTCTTCATGGTGCGGGCATGAGTTCGTCCAACATCATCGTCCTGTCGGCGGGCGGCACGGGAGGGCATCTTTTCCCGGCCCAGGCCCTGGCAGGAGCGCTGGCCAAGCGCGGCCGCCAGATCGTGGTCATGACCGACGCTAGGTTCGCCAACTACGCCACCAGCTTTCCCGGTGCGGGAATCCTCACCGTACCGTCCTCGCCCTTCAATGCCGTCAGTGCGCCGTTCAAGATCCTGGCCGGTATTGCGGTCGCCTTTACCAAATTGTTGAAGCTGAAGCCGGCTGCGGTGGTGGGCTTTGGCGGCTATCCCAGCGTGCCGGTGATGATGGCCGCGACCCTGGCGCGGTTTCCCACCGCCATTATCGAGCAGAATGCCGTGGTGGGGCGGGCCAACCGCCTGGTGATGAATCGCGTGAAGACGGTGGCGGCGGCTTTTCCCATCGCCCGTTTCGCGCCCAACGACAAATCCAAGATCGTGCTCACCGGCAATCCGTTGCGCCCGGAAGTGGAGGCCTTGTGGGCGGCGCCTTACAGCATGCCGGAAGCGGGTGGGCCGTTGCGCCTGCTGGTGTTCGGCGGCAGCCAGGGCGCGCGCGCTATGAGCAAGATCGTGCCGGCGGCGCTGACCCGCCTGCCGCATGACATGAAAATGCGCCTGTCGGTGGTGCAGCAATGCCGTCCCGAAGACATCGAGACGGTGCGCGAAGTCTATCGCAACGCCGAAATTCGCGCCGAGCTGCAGCCCTTCTTCAATGATTTGCCCAAGCGCATGGCAGAAACCCAGTTGGTGATCGCCCGCTCCGGCGCCGGCACGGTGGCGGAGCTGATGGCGATCGGCCGCCCCGCCATCCTGGTGCCGCTGCCCGGTGCGCTGGACGACAACCAAACTCCCAATGCCGACATACTGGCGCGGGCTAATGCCGGCTGGCGGGTGGCGCAGGCCGATTTCACCCCGGATTCCCTGGCCCAGATGCTGAACCAGATTTTCGCCGATCCCTTGGGGCTCGCCCGGCGCGCCTCCGCGGCGCATGCCCTGGCCATGCCGCACGCCGCCGAGAGATTGGCCGATCTGGTGGAACAGCTTGCCGGCGGCAGGAGGGCGGCCTGATGGCAACCCCCGTCACGACTCGTGTGCCGTTGGACATCGGCGCCATTCACTTCATCGGTATCGGCGGCATCGGCATGAGCGGCATCGCCGAGATCATGCACAACCTTGGTTATAAAGTGCAGGGCAGCGACACAGCCGACAACGCCAATGTCAAACGCCTGCGCGCCATGGGCATCACCGTCCATGTCGGCCACAATGCCGACAATCTCAAAGACGCCCATGCCGTGGTCTATTCCTCTGCGGTAAAGCCCGGCAATGTCGAATTCGACGCCGCCCGCGCGCTGTCGCTGCCTTTGGTGCGCCGCGCTGAAATGCTGGCCGAGATCATGCGGCTCAGGTCCTGTATCGCCATCGCCGGCACCAACGGCAAGACCACCACCACCACCCTGGTCGCCTCGCTGCTGGATGCGGGCGGCCTGGATCCTACCGTCGTCAATGGCGGCATCATCAATGCCTATGGCACCAATGCGCGGCTGGGCGCCGGTGAATGGGTGGTGGTGGAAGCCGATGAAAGCGACGGCACTTTCCTGCGCCTGCCGGCCACCGTGGCGGTGGTGACCAATGCCGATCCCGACCACCTGGATTACTACGGCACCTTCGAGAATATGCGCGATGCCTTCCAGCGCTTTATCGAAAATGTGCCGTTCTACGGCTTCGCGGTGCTCTGCATCGACCATCCCGAGGTGCAGGCCATGGTGGGCCGCATCACCGACCGTCGCATCATCACCTATGGGTTCAGCCCCCAGGCCGATGCGCGGGCGGTGAACGTCTCCTTCTCGGAAGGGGCTTCGCATTTCGACTGCGTCTTCACCGACCGCCGCAAGGGAACCGAAACCCGGCTGGACGGGATGAGCCTGCCCATGCCCGGCGAGCACAATGTGCAGAACGCCATGGCCGCCATCGTGGTGGCGCGCCAGTTGGGCGTGGCCGATGCGGTGATCCAGAAGGGTCTCAAGGAATTCCGCGGCGTGGGCCGCCGCTTCACCAAGGTGGGCGAGGTGAACGGCGCCGCCATTATCGACGATTACGCCCACAATCCCTTCAAGATCGCCGCGGCGGTGCGCGCCGCGCGCCAGGCCTACAAGGGTCCCGTCGTGGCGGTGGTGCAGCCGCATCGCTACACCCGCCTGCGCGACACTTTTGAGCAGTTCGCCACCTGCCTCAATGATGCCGATGTGGCGGTGATCGCACCGGTTTATGCCGCGGGCGAGCAGCCGATCGAGGGCATCAATCGCGACAGCTATGCGGAAGCCCTGCGCGCCCATGGCCACCGCAATGTGATCACCATCGAAGGCGAAGAGGACCTGGCAGCAGCGGTGGCGCCTTATGTGAAGCCGGGCGCCGTCGTCATCGGTACCGGCGCGGGCTCCATCACCGGCTGGATGAACAATCTCCCGAAAAGGCTGGAGGCGCAGACGTGATGATGACGCGCCCTTGCGACATGCTTCCGCCGGTTCGGGGTTCGCTCACCATGGGCGCGGCGCTCAAGGACCTGGTGTGGTTCCGCGCCGGCGGGCCGGCCGAAGTGCTGTTTCGTCCCGCCGATGCCGACGACCTGGCCGCGTTCCTGGCGGCAAGGCCGGCGGATTTGCGCGTGTCGGTGATCGGGGTGGGCTCCAACCTTCTGGTGCGCGACGGCGGCATCCCCGGCGTGGTGGTGCGGCTGTCTTCCGCCTTCGGCAAGATAGAAACTGATGGCATGCGGGTGCGCGCCGGCGCCGCTGCGCTGGATGGTGCTGTCGCCCGGGCCGCGGCGGATGCCGGTATTGCCGGTCTGGAATTTTTGCGCGGCGTCCCCGGCACCATCGGCGGCGCGCTGCGTATGAACGCCGGCTGCTATGGCCGGGAGATCAAGGACATCTTCGTCGAAGCTATCGCCATCGACGGCAAAGGCAATAAAATCAGGCTTTCCAGCGCTGACATGGCTTTCGAATACCGCAAGGCGCGCGGGGCGGCGGAAGACCTGATCTTTGTCGAGGCGGTTTTCGAGGGCACGCAGGGCGATCCCGCGGCCATCCGCGCCCGGATGGAGGAACTCTCCGCCAATCGGGAAGCCAGCCAGCCGATCAAGTCCAAGACCGGCGGCTCGACCTTCAAGAATCCGCCCGGCCACAAGGCCTGGCAGTTGATCGACGAAGCCGGATGCCGGGGATTCAAGATCGGCGGCGCCCAGGTCAGCGAGAAACACACCAATTTCCTGATCAACACCGGTGACGCCACCGCTGCCGATCTGGAGGCGTTGGGCGAGGAAGTACGCAAGCGGGTGCAGGAAAAGTCCGGCATCGCTCTGGAATGGGAAATCAAACGCGTGGGTGTTCCTTGAGCACATACCGCAAGATTTCCGTGTTGATGGGCGGCCGTTCCGCCGAACGCGAAGTGTCGCTGTCCTCGGGACGCGGCGTCGTGAAGGCATTACGCGAGGAAGGCTTTGACGCCCATCCGCTCGATCCCGGCGACAATCCCGGCCAGCAATTGTTCGAGGCCAAACCCGACGCGGTGTTCAATGCCCTGCATGGCCGCTTCGGCGAGGACGGCACGGTGCAGGGGCTGCTGGAATTGATGCGAATCCCCTATACCCATTCCGGCGTGCTGTCGTCGGCGCTGGCCATGCACAAGGAACGCACCAAGGATGTCTATCGCGCCGCCGGCCTGCCAGTGGTGCGCTCCATCGTGGCTGACCGCCGCGAGGTGGCGGGCACCCATCTGATGGATCCGCCCTATGTGATCAAGCCGGTGAATGAAGGCTCGTCGGTGGGCATCTACATTATCCGCAAGGGCGACAACCGCCCGCCCGCCGAACTGGGCGGCGACAAATGGAATCTTTCCAACGAGATGATGGTCGAGGAATTCGTGCCTGGCCGGGAGCTGACCGTCTCGGTGATGGGGGATCGCGCGCTGGGTGTGACCGAGATCACCACCGACTTCGAATTCTACGACTATGAAGCCAAATATGCGCCGGGCGGCTCCAAGCACACGCTTCCGGCCGTGATCCCGCAGAAGGCCGCGGATGAAGCCATGGAGCTGGCGATCGCCGCCCACAAGGCGCTGGGCTGCCGTGGCGTCACCCGCACCGATTTCCGCTATGACGATACCGGCGCGAAACACCGCATGATCCTGCTGGAGACCAACACCCAGCCGGGCATGACGCCGACCTCGCTGGTGCCGGAACAGGCCGCGCTGGTCGGCATGTCTTACGCCAAATTGTGCCGCTGGATCGTGGAGGATGCGTCATGCGATCGGTGAATGTGGAGCGCAAGAGCCGTGGCAAGGCCCGCGCCCAGGCCCCGCGTCCCGCCGGCCGTGGGCGCGAGCTGCCTTCCGTGCAGCCCGGCAGCGGGCGGCGCGGCAAGCAGCCGGGTTTCTGGACCGGCTTGCCAAGCCGGCTGTCTCTGTTCGTCCACCGTCCCATAATGGCGCTGTGCGCTGTCCTGGCCGTGCTGGTGCTGCTGGGGGCACTGTTTGCCAGCGGCGTGATCGGCCGCAGCTTCCATGCCGTGGGCCGCGGCATCGACACCGTCACCGCCGACGCCGGTTTCGGCATTTCCGAGATCCATATCACCGGCAACCGCCGCACGCCTTATAGTCAGGTCCTGGAAGTGCTGGGCATGAAGCCCGGCCAATCCATCTTCAGTGCTGACCTTTGGCAGGCGCGCGACCGGCTGGCGCATCTGGAATGGATCGCCTCGGCGGAGATTCATCGTCGCTATCCCGACGCCATTTTCGTCACCCTGGTGGAAAAGCGCCCCTTCGCGCTGTGGCAGCCGCCGGTCACGGCCCGGGGCGAAACCCCGCCCATCCTGGTGGTGGAACGCAACGGCCGGCCCATCACCAGCCATGACGTGGAACGCTTCCGCCGCTTGCCCAAGCTGATCGGCGCCGGCGCGCCGCCGGCCGCCGCCGATCTGGTCGATGCCGTGGCCACCCATCGCGCCATCTCTGCGCGCATCGCCGCCTATGCGCGCCAGTCCGAGCGCCGCTGGAACCTGATCCTGGACGATGGCGTGGTGGTGCAGCTTCCCGAAGCCGGCTGGCAGAAGGAACTGGACGCGCT
>Ga0157379_10002725_pt1 | contig 14911 bp, 13 predicted proteins | sample S25metaG_FD_121802 | JGI IMG/M metagenome (GOLD analysis project Ga0157379, IMG submission 121802) | Switchgrass rhizosphere microbial communities from Kellogg Biological Station, Michigan, USA - S2-5 metaG | ecosystem: Host-associated > Plants > Roots > Rhizosphere > Soil | place: USA... | reverse complement strand
GGCGACGACGCGCTGGATCACCGGCCCGATCCAGACGATCCGCTTCAACGGCTATCCGACGATGCGGATCGCCGGCGACGCTGCTCCTGGCTACTCGACCGGCGAGGCGATGAGCGAGATGGAGCACCTCGCGAGCCAGCTGCCGGCCGGGTTCGCCTACGAGTGGACCGGCCAGTCGCGCGAGGAGCGCCTCTCGGGATCGACGGCGACGATCCTGCTCGCGTTCTCGATGCTCGCGGTGTTCCTCTGTCTGTCGGCGCTCTACGAGAGCTGGTCGATCCCGTTCGCGGTCCTGCTCGCGGTGCCGCTCGGCGTGCTCGGCGCCGTCTTCGGCGCTACCCTGCGCGGCATGCCGAACGACGTCTTCTTCAAGGTCGGCCTGATCACGGTGATCGGCCTGTCGGCGAAGAACGCGATCCTGATCATCGAGTTCGCGAAGGACCTGGTCGCCGAGGGCAAGGACCTGATCGAGGCGACGCTGCAGGCGGTGCACCTGCGCTTCCGGCCGATCCTGATGACCTCGATCGCGTTCATCCTCGGCGTGCTGCCGCTCGCCGTCGCGACCGGCGCGGGCTCGGCGAGCCAGCGCGCGATCGGCACCGGCGTGATGGGCGGGATGATCACTGCGACGCTGCTCGCGGTCGTCTTCGTCCCCGTCTTCTTCGTCGTCGTCCGTCGCGTCTTCAAGGGCAAGGTGCACGCCACTGCCGGCGCGGCATCGATCGCGGCGTCGGCGTCGCACACTGTAGGCGAGGAGCCTGGCCATGCATAGCGCGATCGCACGCACCATCGCCGGCGCGGCGCTCGCGCTCGCCGGCTGCTCGTTCATCCCGACCTACCAGCGGCCGGCGGCCCCGGTCGCGCCGACGTATCCGCCCGAGACCGCCCCCGATGCGGTCAGCGGCGGCACACCGGCTCCCGACCTCGACTGGCAGCGCTTCTTCGCCGACGCGCGGCTGAAGCGCCTGATCGAGCTCGCGCTCGTCAACAACCGCGACCTGCGCGTCGCCGTCCTCAACATCGAGCAGACGCGAGCGCTCTACGGCGTGCGTCGCGCCGACGAGCTGCCGACCGTCGGGGTCGGGGCGATGGTCGCGCGCCAGCCGTTCGGCGCCGACGTCGCCACCGTCTATGGGGTCGGGCTGTCCGTGGCGAGCTACGAGCTCGACCTCTTCGGCCGCGTCCGCAGCCTCAGCCAGGCGGCGCTCGCGCAGTACTTCGCGACCGCCGAGGCGAGGAAGGCGGTGCAGATCAGCATCGTCTCGTCGGTCGCGAACGCGTACCTCAACGTCCTCGCCGACGAGGAGCTCCTGCGCGTCACCCAGGAGACGCTGAAGACGCGCGAGGAGTCGCTGCGGCTGACGAAGCTGCGCTTCGACAACGGCGTCTCCTCCGAGCTCGACTTCCGCCAGGCCGAATCGCTGCTCGAGGGCGCGCGGGCGACGCTCGCGCAGTCGGAGCGCCAGCGCATGCTCGACCGCAACGCGCTCGTGCTGCTCGTCGGCCAGCCCTTGCCCGACGACCTGCCGGCGCCGCTGCCGCTCGACAGCCAGCAGATCGCAGTCGACGTGCCGGCAGGCCTGCCTTCGGACCTGCTCATTCGCCGCCCCGACATCCGCGCCTCCGAGCAGCAGCTCGCCGCCGCCAACGCCAACATCGGCGCGGCGCGCGCGGCGTTCTTCCCGCACATCTCGCTGACCGCGAGCTTCGGCACCGCGAGCAACGAGCTCTCGGGACTCTTCAAGGGCGGCACCTGGGCGTGGACTGGAACCGCACAGCTGCTGCAGCCGCTCTTCGACGCCGGGCGCAACCAGGCCAACCTCGAATTCGCGCGCGCCAGCTTCGATGTCGCCGTCGCGCAGTACGAGCACTCGATCCAGAACGCGTTCCGCGAAGTCTCCGACGGACTCGCCGGCCGTGCCACGCTCGGCGAGCAGCTGCGCGCGCAGACGGCGCAGACCAATGCGCTCGCGGTCGCGTACCGTCTCTCCGACCTGCGCTACCGCTCGGGCGTGGCGAGCTTCCTCGACTCGCTCGATGCGGCGCGCACGCTCTTCGCCGCGCAGGTGCTGCTCGTGCAGACGCAAGCACTGCAGCTGCAGAACCAGGTCGCGCTCTACCGCGCGCTCGGCGGCGGCTGGAACGAAGCCGCCGAGCTCGCCGCGGGGACGACGCCGGCGATCCCGCCGCCGCAGTGAGCGAACCGGAGTCGCCTGCGGCCGAGCGGCGGCTGAGCTCCGCCGCCGAGCGCAATCGGGCGCCGATCCTGGCGGCGCTCGAGCGCGTGCTGCCGGCGCGCGGCGTCGCGCTCGAGATCGCCAGCGGGACCGGTCAGCACGCGGCGCACTTCGCGCGCGCGTTGCCGGGCTGGGATTGGCAGCCCAGCGACGCCGACCCGGCGGCGCTGGCGTCGATCGACGCCTGGTGCGCAGGCGTCGCGAACGTTCGCCCGGCGCTCAGGCTCGACGTCCTGGAGGCGTCGTGGCCGGGCGCGCCCGATCGCGTCGATGCGATCTTCTGTGCCAACATGCTCCACATCTCGCCGTGGTCGACGTGCGCGGCGCTGATGCGAGGCGCAGCGCGCCGCCTCGCGCCGGACGGCGTGCTCGTTCTCTACGGCCCCTATGTCGTCGATGGCGAGCCGACCGCGGCGAGCAACCTCGCGTTCGACGCCGACTTGCGCGCGCGCAACGGCGAGTGGGGCCTGCGCCGCCTTGCCGACGTGACGCGCGAGGCCGAAGCCGCGGGGCTGCGCCTCCGCGAACGGGACGCGATGCCGGCGAACAACCTGCTGCTCGTGCTCGAGCGCGCCGCGCGCGCGGGCTAGCTCGCCGAGGGCGAGGCCGGTCTCAGACGAAGCGAAAGACCAGCGACGCCAGCACCACCGACGCGATGGTGGCACCCCACAACGGCGCCGGGATCAAGGCCAGCCAGAGCAGGTGCAGGTAGCCCGCGGACAACAACGAGATGAACAGGCGGTCGCCGCGCGTGGTGCGCAAGCCGAGCACGCCGCGCCGCGGCCCGCCGCCGGGCACGCGCCACTCCCACACCGCCATGATCACGAGCAGCAAGGCGATCACGCCGAAGAACGCGGCGGTCTGCCACGTCCACGCCATCCAGCCGAGCCCCCAGGTCGGTTGCATCGCCGCGATCCGTCAGACGCGGCCGAGGGCGAAGCCCTTGGCGATGTAGTTGCGCACGAAGTAGATGACGATCGCCCCGGGAACGATCGTCAGCGCGCCGGCGGCGGCGAGCAGGCCCAGCTCGTAGCCCGACGTGCTCGCCGTGCGCGTCATCGTCGCGGCGATCGGCTTGGCGTCGACCGACGTCAGCGTCTTGGCGAGCAGCAGCTCGACCCAGCTGAACATGAAGCAGAAGAACGCCGCGACGCCGATTCCGGCGGCGATCGTCGGCAGGAAGATCTTGACGAAGAAGCGCCAGAACGGATAGCCGTCGACGAACGCCGTCTCGTCGAGCTCGCGCGGCACCCCGGACATGAAGCCTTCGAGGATCCAGACCGCGAGCGGGATGTTGAACAGGCAGTGCGCGAGCGCGACCGCGATGTGGGTGTCGAACAGCTGCAGCGACGAGTAGAGCTGGAAGAACGGCAGCGCGAACACCGCCGGCGGCGCCATCCGGTTCGACAGCAGCCAGAAGAAGAGGTGCTTGTCGCCGAGGAACCGGTAGCGCGAGAACGCGTACGCCGCCGGCAGCGCCACCAGGACCGAGACGACCGTGTTGATCACCACGTAGATCAGCGAGTTGACGTAGCCCATGTACCAGGTGCTGTCGGTGAAGATCTTGCGGTAGTTGTCGAGCGTGAACTGCTGCGGCCAGGGCGAGAAGCCGCCGAGGATCTCGTTGGTGGTCTTGAACGACATGCTGAGCAGCCAGTAGATCGGCAGCATCAGGAACACGATGTAGAGCGTGGGCACCAGCGGCTTCAGGCGCTGCATGGCTTCAGGCCTCGTCGTGGCGCGTCATGACCGTGTAGAACAGCCACGACAGCAGCAGGATGATCAGGAAGTAGATCAGCGACATCGACGCCGCGGGGCCGAGGTCGAACTGCCCGAGCGCGATCTTGACCAGGTCGATCGACAGCACCGTGGTCGCGTTGCCGGGGCCGCCTCCGGTCAGGACGACCGCCTCGGTGTAGATCATGAAGCTGTCCATGAAGCGCAGCAGCACCGCGATCAGCAGCACGTGCTTGAGCTTGGGCAGCTGGATGAAGCGGAAGATCGCCCACTTCGACGCGCCGTCGATGCGCGCCGCCTGGTAGAAGGCGTCGGGGATCGCGGACAGCCCGGCGTAGGTGAGCAGCACCACCAGCGACGTCCAGTGCCAGACGTCCATCGCGACCAGCGTCACCCACGCCGAGACCGGCTGGCGCGTGTAGTTGAAGTCGAGGCCCAGGCGGTTCAGGCCCCAGCCCATCAGGCCGATGTCGGGCAGCGCGAAGATGTTCCACATCGCGCCGACGACGTTGTAGGGGATGAGCAGCGGCATCGCCATCAGCACCAGGCAGATCGACACGCCGATGCCCTTGCGCGGCATCGCCAGCGCGATCGCGACGCCGAGCGGCAGCTCGATCGCCAGCACGATCGCGGTGAACATCAGCTGGCGCTGCAGCGACTCGCGAAAGCGCGTCGACTGCATCACCTGCTTGAACCAGCGCACGCCTTCGAAGAAGAACTCGTTGTTGCCGAAGGTTTCCTGCACCGAATAGTTGACGACCGCCATCAGCGGGATCACGGCGTTGAAGGCCACCAGCAGCACCACTGGCAGCACCAGCCACCAGGCCTTCTGGTTCTCGACCCTGGTCGCCATGTCAGTGGCGCCCGGCCGCCCGAAGCGACCGACGCGCCTCGGGGGATCGCGAACGAAGTGAGCGTGGGGGTCGTTTCATCCTAGTCGACGATCCAGCCGTCGGCGTAGAGCTGGGTGCGCGCCTGATCGAAGCGGAGATGGCCGCCGCCGGCAGGCACGTCCTGGCCCTCGGCGATCAGCGCCTTGACCAGGTGCGCGCCGAGGCGCGCGTCGACGATGCGAAAGCGTCCGACGTCGCTGACGCGCTCGACCTGGACCGGCAGCCCGCTGTCGGCGAAGCGAACGAACTCGGGCCGCACGCCGAGCTCGGTCTTGCGGTCGCGTGCACCGCCCGGGCTTGCCGACGCGACCGGGACGGCGTGGCCGTCGACGCGCGCGACGCCGGCGGCATCAACCTGGCACGGCAGCACGTTCATTCCCGGCGAACCGATGAAATGGCCGACGAACGTGTGGCGCGGACGCTCGAAGAGCTCGACCGGCGTGCCGGCCTGCACCACTTGGCCGTCGAGCATCACCACGACCTGGTCGGCGAAGGTGAGCGCCTCGGTCTGGTCGTGCGTCACGTAGACCATCGTCAGGCCGACCCGCTGGTGCAGTTCCTTCAGCTTGCTGCGCAGGCGCCATTTCAGGTGCGGGTCGATCACGGTCAGCGGCTCGTCGAACAGGATCGCCGCGACGTCGGCGCGCACCAGCCCGCGGCCGAGCGAGATCTTCTGCTTGCCGTCGGCGGTCAGGCCGGCGGCGCGCTGCGCCAGCGTGCGATCGAGGTCGAGCATCGCGGCGATCTCGCGCACCCGGCGATCGACCTCGGCGGCCGCGATGCCGCGGTTGCGCAGCGGGAACGCCAGGTTGTCGAACACGCTCATCGTGTCGTACACGACCGGGAACTGGAACACCTGCGCGATGTTGCGTTCGCCCGGCTCGAGGCCGGTGACGTCGCGTGCGTCGAACAGCACGCGGCCGCGCGTCGGCCTGAGCAGGCCCGAGATCAGGTTGAGCAGCGTCGTCTTGCCGCAGCCCGAAGGCCCGAGCAGCGCATACGCGCCACCGTCGGTCCATCGCAGGTCGAGGCCGCGCAGCGCCCAGTCGGCCTCGACGTCGTCGCGCGGCCTGGCGCGGTAGCTGTGGCGCAGCTGCTCGAGGTGGATCGCCGCCATCGCGTCAGGCGGCCAGGCGTTGCCCTGCGCCGTCGAAGTACAGGCAGTGGTCGACCTCGAGCGCGAAGTCCGCGCGCGCGCCGACGTCGTGGCTGCGCACGCCGCGCGCGAGCGACACCCAGGTGCCGCCTGCGAGGCCGAAGTGGATCACGCTCTCGGAACCGCTGATCTCGCTGATCAGCACCGGTCCGCTGACGGGAACGCCGCCGTTGCCCGTGGGACGCACGTGGTGCGGCCGCAGCGCGACGGTGATCGGGCCGTCGGCGATGCCGTGCAGCGCCGGCGGCACCGACCAGGCGGCCGCGTCGCCGAGCTCGATGCGGCCGTTGCGCTTGGTGGCGACCGCGACGTTGATCGGCGGGTCGGAGAACACGCGTGCGCTCGTCAGGTCGACCGGCTCCCGGTAGACCCCGATCGCCGGGCCGAACTGCGTCACGCGGCCCTCGTGCAGCGTCGCGACATGACCGCCGAGCAGCAGCGCTTCGCCGGGCTCGGTCGTCGCGTACACCACGGTGCAGCCGCGGTCGGCGAACAGCCGTGGCAGCTCGTCGCGCAGTGCCTCGCGCAGCTTGTAGTCGAGGTTGGCCAGCGGTTCGTCGAGCAGCATGAGCTCGGCTTCCTTGACGAGCGCGCGCGCCAGCGCCGTGCGCTGCTGCTGGCCGCCCGACAGCTCGGCAGGCTTGCGGTCGAGCAGCGCGCTCAGCCGGAGCAGTTCGGCGATGGCGCCGACGCGCGACCTGACCTCGCGCTCGGCGAGCCGCGTCACGCGCAGCGGCGAAGCGATGTTCTCGTAGACCGTCTGGTTGGGGTAGTTGATGAACTGCTGGTACACCATCGACACGGCGCGTCGCTGCACCGGCACGCCGGTGACGTTGCGGCCGTCGAACCAGACCTCGCCGGCCGTGGGTTTGACCAGGCCTGCCATGAGGCGCAGCAGCGTGGTCTTGCCGGCCAGCGTCTCGCCGAGCAGGGTGTTGAAGCCCTGGTCGGCCAGCGTCAGGCTGGTGGGATGGATGTGAACGTCGGCGCCGACGCGCAGCGTGACGTCCTTCAGCTCCAAAGTCACGTCGTCGTCGGCCGATGGCGGCCCGCTAGGGCCGGAAACGAGAAGCCGGGCGGCGCGCGCAGGTCGCGCCGCCGCCCGGCCCGTTTGTGCCCTAGTTCTTGACTTGCGTCCAGCGCTTGACGATCTCGTCGTAGTCCGCGGTGATGCCCTTGGGCTTCTCGTTGGCCAGCTTGGCCTTCGGGCCGTCGGGCTTGCCGAGCCACTCCTCGGGCTTCTTCTTCGCGTTGAGGCGCGGGCCGCAGCCGCCATAGGTCTTGGCCTTTTCGTCGGCCTCCTGCATGCGCGCCATCACGTCTTCCATCTCGTTGGCCAGACGGTCCATGGCCTGCTGCGGCGTGAAGGCGCCGGAGTTCACGTCACCGATCTGCTGCCACCAGAGCTGCGCGAGCTTGGGGTAGTCCGGGACGTTGATGCCGGTCGGCGTCCACATCACGCGGTCGGGCGAGCGATAGAACTCGACCAGCCCGCCGAGCTTGGATGCGCGCTCGGTGAACGACTGATGGCGCACGGTGCTGTCACGGATGAAGGTCAGGCCGACGTGGCTCTTCTTGACGTCGACCGTCTTGCTCACCGTGAATTGCGCGTACAGCCAGGCGGCCTTGCGGCGGGGGAGCGGCGTTCTCTTGAACAGCGTCCACGACCCCGCGTCCTGGTAGCCCAGCTTCATGCCGTCCTCCCAGTACGGGCCCTTCGGCGACGGTGCCATCCGCCAGAGCGGCATGCCCTTGTCGTCGACCGTGTTGTTGCCGTCCTTCTTCGGCGCGACCATCGACGCGGTGAACGCGGTGTACCAGAAGATCTGCTGCGCCACGTTGCCCTGCGCCAGCGCCGGCAGCGACTGGTAGAAGTCGTAGTCGGCGGCGCCTGGCGGCGCGTACTTGCGCAGCCATTCGTCCCACTTGGCCACCGCGTAGACCGATGCCGGGCCGTTGGTCTCGCCGCCGCGCGCCACGGTGGCGCCCGACGGGTTGCACGACCCCTTCTCCATGCGGATGCCCCATTCGTCGATCGGGCGCCCGTTGGGCAGGCCCTTGCTGCTGGCGCCGGCCATCGACAGCCAGGCGTCGGTCATGCGCCAGCCGAGGTCGGGCGCGCGCTTGCCGTAGTCCATGTGGCCGTAGATGCGCTTGCCGTCGATCTCCTTGACGTCGACCGAGAAGAATTGCGCGATGTCCTCGTACGCGCTCCAGTTCACGGGCACGCCGAGGTCGTAGCCGTACTTCTCCTTGAACTTCTTCTTCAGGTCGTCACGCTTGAACCAGTCGTAGCGGAACCAATACAGGTTGGCGAACTGCTGATCGGGCAGCTGCCAGATCTTGCCGTCGGGTCCCGTGGTGAAGCTGATGCCGATGAAGTCCTTGACGTCGAGCGTCGGCAGCGTGACGTCCTTGCCTTCTCCCGCCATCCAGTCGGTGAGGTTCACCGCCGACTGCAGGCGCGAGTGCGTGCCGATCAGGTCGGAATCGTTGATGTAGCCGTCGTACAGGTTGCGGTTGGTCTGCATCTGGGTCTGCACCGCCTGCACGACCTCGCCTTCGCCCAGCACCTGATGGTTGACCTTGATGCCGGTGATCTCGAAGAACGCCTTGGCGAGCGTCTTCGCCTCGTACTCGTGCGTCGGGATCGTCTCCGACAGCACGTTGATCTCCAGGCCCTTGAACGGCTTGGCGGCATTGATGAACCACTCCATTTCCTTCATCTGCGCTTCTTTGCTGAGCGTCGAAGGCTGGAACTCGGAATCGATCCACCTCTTGGCGGCGGCGGTGTCCCCGAGTGCGCTCGGCGCGGTCAGCGCGGTCATCGCCAGGGCCACGGCCGTCAGAAACGGTCTCCTGTCCATCGTTGGCTCTCCCCTTTGTTTTGAACGTCCCGCGGCCTGATGGCACCGCGCGGCGATCCTAAGATCGAAACAAAACGAATGTCAATCCGAATTCGCGCCTGTCAATTCGCGCCCAAACGAACCGTCGGGCCGGCGGCCCGGGTGCGGTGCTCGAGCCAACGGCCGACCGCGGCGCGGCTCGGCGCGTCCAGGTGCAGGCCGAGCTTCGTTCGCCGCCAGAGCACATCGTCGGCCACGCGCGCCCACTCGTGATCGCACAGGTACCGCAGCTCGGCCTCGTGCAGCCCCGGCGCGACCTCGGCGCCGAGTCCGGCCGGGTCGTCGAGCAGGCGCTGCACCAGCGAGCCGTAGCTGCGCGCCCAGCGGCGGCACAGCGACGTCGTCAGCTCGGGGCACCGCACGGCGAGCGCCTGCTGGAAGCGCTCGATGTCGACGTCGGGGCGGCCGCTCGGCGCGATCCATCCCTGGAGGTCGCCGCCGGGCAGGAAGGCGCCCTCGGTCCAGCGTGCGGCGCGCACGCGCAGCGCCGCGCAGATGCGGTCGGCGGCCTGCTCTGCCAACTTGCGGAAGGTGGTGATCTTGCCGCCCCACACCGTCAGCAGCGGCGCCGGATCGCTCTGCATCGCGAGCTGGTAGTCACGCGTCACCGCCGACGGGTCGCCCGTCTCGTCGAGCAGCGGCCGCACCCCCGAGTAGCTCCAGACGACCGCCGCGGCGCTCACCGGGCGCGCGAGGTAGCGGCTCGCCTGCTCGCACAGGTAGGCGACCTCCTGCGCGTCGGGTTCGGCCAGGCCGGGGTCGCCATGGCACTCGACGTCGGTCGTGCCGATCAGGGTGAAGTCGGCCTCGTAGGGGATCGCGAAGATGATGCGGCGGTCGGCATTCTGGAAGATGTAGGCATGGTCGTGGTCGAACAGCCTGGGCACCACGATGTGGCTGCCCTTGACCAGCCGCAACGCCTGCGCCCGTGGTTCGCCGAGCTGCCGGTGCAGGAAGCTCGACGCCCACGGCCCGGTCGCGTTGACCAGCGCCCGCGCGCACACCGTCCGCTCGTCGCCGCCGGCGCCCCTCAGGGTGGCCGACCAGCCGCGGCCGTCGACGCGCGCGCGCTCGCAGCGCCAACGTGTCGACACGGTGGCGCCGCGCGCGCGCGCATCGACCGCGCACAGCACCACGAGTCGGGCGTCGTCGACCCAGCCGTCGGAGTAGACGAAGCCGCGCGTGAACTGCGGCTTCAGCGCCGCACCCGCCGGATGTCGGGCGAGATCGAGGCGTGCGACGGCGGCAGCCACTCGCGCCGTGCCAGGTGGTCGTACAGGAACAGGCCGGCCCGGATCATCCAGGCCGGACGCATCGTCGGGTCGTGCGGCATCACGAAGCGCAGCGGCGACATGATGTGCGGCGCGCTCTTCAGCAGCACCTCGCGCTCCGCCAGCGCCTTGCGCACGAGCGAGAACTCGTAGTGCTCGAGATAGCGCAGGCCGCCGTGGATCAGCTTGGTCGACGACGACGAGGTGTGCGACGCCAGGTCGTGCTGCTCGCACAGCAGCACCGACAGCGCACGCCCGGCGAGGTCGCGGGCGATGCCCGTTCCGTTGATGCCCCCGCCAACCACCAGCACATCGACCTCTGACGGGATCGTTGCTTGCATGGTTTCGTTTTGATTCGAATCGATTCGTTTTAGCCGAATCGCCGATCGCCGGCAAGCGGGCAAGTGCGCCTACGGCGGCCGCGGTCGATGGCCTAGGCTCGGGTTGCGCTTCACGGAGATGACGGCGAAGAGCCCTGCCCGCTTGCCGAGATGACCCGCCGCAACCCTGCCTCGCGCGCGCGCCGGCGCACGTCGCGCGGCTTCACACCCAACCCGCGACAGAGCGACCTGCTGGCCGCGGTGCGCGACCACGGCGTGATGACCGTGGAGGCGATGGCGGAGCGTTTCGGCGTGACGCTGCAGACCGTGCGCCGTGACGTCGCATTGCTGGCCGACGCCGGACTGCTGGCGCGCTTTCACGGCGGTGCGCGCGTGCCCAGCTCGACCACCGAGAACATCGGCTACCCGCAGCGCCAGCACCTGAACGAGGCGGCCAAACGGCAGATCGCGCGCGCGGTGGCGCAGGCGATTCCCGAGGGTTGCTCGATGATCATCAACATCGGCACCACCACCGAGGCGGTGGCGCGCGAGCTGCTGCAACACCGGGGCCTGCGGGTCATCACCAACAACCTCAACGTCGCAGCGATCCTGTCGGACAACCCGGATTGCGAGGTCATCGTCGCCGGCGGACTGGTGCGCTCGCGCGACCGCGGCATCATCGGCGAGGCGACCGTGGAGTTCATGCGCCAGTTTCGCGTCGACATCGGGTTGATCGGCATCTCGGGCATCGAGGCCGACGGCACGCTGCGCGATTTCGACCTTCGCGAGGTCAAGGTGGCGCGCGCGATCATCGAGCAGTCGCGCCAGGTGTGGCTGGTCGCCGACCACAGCAAGTTCAACCGGCCGGCGATGGTCGAGCTGGCGCACCTGGACCACATCGATTGCCTGTTCACCGATCGAGCGCCGTCGGCGCCGTACGCGGCGCTGCTTGCCGAGGCCGACGTTCGCTGCGTGGTGGCAGAAGCCTGACCGCGCTCGCCGGCGCGCAGCGCGTGGCCTAGAGCGCGGCGACGGGCGCGAGCGCGCCGAAATCGGCGTCCCGCTTCGATTTCCACGCCGCGATCGCAGCCGCCATCTCGTCGCCGTCGAAGATCGCGCTCTGCAGCAGCGTCATCTGCGCGAGCGACGACGCGGTCGAGTGGTCGCGGGCGTGGTTCAGTGCCAGCTTGGTGCCCGCGATCGCCAGCGGCGACTTCGACGCGATCGTGCGCGCCAGCGCCAGCGCCCGCTCGCGCGCCGCGTCGGCGTCGGCGAGCACGGCGTTGACGAGGCCGATCGCGAGCGCGCGCTCGGCGCCGACGCGCTCGCCGGTGTACGCCATCTCGCGGGCAACGCCCTGCGGAACGATCTTCGGCAGCCGCTGCAGCACGCCGAGGTCGGCGGCCATGCCGATCGAGATCTCCTGCAGGGTGAAGAACGCGTCGGCGCTGCAGACGCGGATGTCGCACGCGGTCGCCAGGTCGAGCGCGCCGCCGACGCAGCCGCCCTGGATCGCGCAGACGATCGGGAAGCGCGCTTCGTCGAGCGCAGTGAAGCAGTCCATCAGCTTCCTGAGCGACTCCTGGAAGCTCAGCCGCTCGCGCGATGTCTTCGTCGCCAGCGCGAGCCCGTCGCCGGCGAAGACGTCGAGCGCCATGCCGGCGGAGAAGTGCTTGCCGGTCGACGAGATCACGAGCGCGCGGGTCTCGCCGGCGTCGCTCAGCGAGCGCACGGCGTCGCGGACGGCGGGAAAGAACGCCGGCGTCATCGTGTTCATCCGTTCGGGGCGGTCGAGCTGCAGGTGGGCGACGCCGCGCTCGTGCGACAGTGCGAAGAATCGGTCGGGGTCGTTCATGGCGGAAAGGTCCTCGGAAGAACGGACGGTGCGAACGCGCGACGGTCTCGCGCTGCGGCGGCGCGACTGGCCCGCGGCCGGCGCACACGGGACCATTGTCATCGTCCACGGTCTCGGCGAGCACACCGGCCGTTACGCGCACGTCGCCGCGCGGCTGAACGCGAGCGGCTGGACGGTCGTCGGCTACGACCAGCGCGGCCACGGCACGAGTCCGGGCCCGCGCGGGCGTCTGGCCGCCGGCGACGACCTCCTCGCCGATCTCGCGGCCGTGATCGACGACGCCCGCCGCGATTCGCCGCGGCGCCTCGCGCTGCTCGGCCACAGCCTCGGCGGCCTCGTCGCCGCGCGCTTCGTCGCCGGCGGACTCGAATCGCCGCGCCCGCCCTGGCAGCGCGACGTCGACGCGCTCGTGCTGTCGTCGCCGGCGCTCGACATCGGCATGACGGCGCTCAAGCGTGCCCTCCTCACGACGCTCGAGCGGCTGGCGCCGAATGTCGGCATCGGCAACGGCCTCGACGTCGAGGCGATCTCGCGCGACGCGGCGGTGGTCGCTGCGTACCGCGACGATCCGCTCGTCCACGATCGCATCGCGCCGCGCCTGGTCCGCTTCCTCGCCGACGCCGGCCCGCGGGTGCGCGCGCTCGCGCCGAAGTGGACGGTGCCGACGCTGCTCCTCTACGCCGGCAGCGACCGACTCGTCGTCCCGGCGGGCAGCGCGGCGTTCGCCGCCGCCGCGCCGGAAGGCGTCGTCACGGCGCGCGCGTTCGCACCGCTCTTCCACGAGATCTTCAACGAGCCCGAGCGCGACGAGGTCTTGAGGGTGCTGACGACGTGGCTCGATACACTGGCCGCTTCGCCTTCGAGGAGCACGACGTGAACGCACGCGACCCGCTGCAGCCGATTCGCAAGGACGAAGCCGAGGCGCTCGGCCGCTTCGCCGCGCGCGCCTGGGACGACGAGATCGTCCCCCGCATCACCGACTACATCGAGGTGCCGGCGAAGAGCCCCATGTTCGACGCCGAGTGGAGCGAGCACGGCTACATCGATCGCGTCGTCCGCGACGCCGCGGCGTGGGTCGAGCGGCAGGCGATCGCAGGGCTGAAGCTCGAGGTGATCCGCCTCGAAGGCAGGACGCCGGTCATCTTCTTCGACGCACCGGCAACGCGCGCGCGCGGCAACGACCCGGGCGCCGAGACCGTGTGCCTGTACGGCCACCTCGACAAGCAGCCCGAGTTCGAGGGCTGGAAGACCGGCTTCGGGCCGTGGACGCCGCGCTTCGAGAACGGGCTGCTGTACGGCCGCGGCGGCGCCGACGACGGCTACGCGATCTACGCCGCGATCACCGCCATCAAGTCGCTCGACGACCAGGGCATCGCGCGGCCGCGCTGCGTCGGCATCGTCGAGACGTGCGAGGAGAGCGGCTCGCCCGACCTGCCGTTCTACGTCGATGCGCTGCGCGAGCGGCTCGGCGCGATCGGCCTCGTGGTCTGCCTGGACAGCGGCGCCGGCAACTACGACCAGCTCTGGCTGACGACCAACCTGCGCGGCAACATCACCGGCACGCTCAAGGTCGAGATCCTCACCGAGGGCGTCCATTCGGGAGACGCCAGCGGCGTCGTGCCGTCGAGCTTTCGCATCCTCCGCCAGGTGCTCGATCGCCTCGAGGACGCGAAGACCGGGCGGCTGCTGCCCGCAAGCTTCCACTGCGCGATCCCTGCCGAGCGCGTCGAGGAGGCGAAGGCGGCGGCGAAGATCCTCGGCGACGAGGTGTGGAAGCGCTTTCCCTGGGCGTGCGGCGCCGACGGCGGACCGACGCTGCCGACGACGACCGATCCGGTCGAGGCGCTCCTCAACCGCACGTGGCGGCCGACCCTTTCGGTCACCGGCGTCGCCGGCATCCCGGCGCTGAAGGACGCCGGCAACGTGCTGCGGCCGTGCACTGCGTTCAAGCTGAGCCTGCGCACGCCGCCGCTGGTCGACGGCGACGCCGCGGCGCAGGAGCTGAAGAAGCTGCTCGAGGACAACGCGCCGTACAACGCGAAGGTGACGTTCTGCACCGACGGTCGCCCGGGCCACGAGCGCGAGGCGCACGGGTCGAGCGGCTGGAACGCGCCGTCGCTCGCGCCCTGGCTCGAGGACGCGCTGCACGCCGCGTCGAACGCGCAGTTCGGCGCGCCGTGCGGCTTCATCGGCCAGGGCGGGACGATCCCGCTGATGGCGATGCTGCAGCAGAGCTTCCCGAAGTCGCAGATGATGGTCTGCGGCGTGCTCGGCCCGAAGAGCAACGCGCACGGGCCGAACGAGTTCCTGCACGTGCCCTACGGCAAGAAACTGACCGCGGCGGTCGCGCAGGTCATTGCGGCGTGTCCGTAGCTGGTGAGATTGAGGTGCACGGGATCGGGACGGCAGAGCGCCCTGTCTTGCTCCATGTCCCCCGGTGTCGGGACATTCGTCCCGAGACCGGGGGACATGGAGGAAATCGGCCACCCGCCGTCCGCGCCCGCGTACGCCGAACGAACGAATGAAGACCAAGGTG
>Ga0157379_10002722_pt1 | contig 14925 bp, 16 predicted proteins | sample S25metaG_FD_121802 | JGI IMG/M metagenome (GOLD analysis project Ga0157379, IMG submission 121802) | Switchgrass rhizosphere microbial communities from Kellogg Biological Station, Michigan, USA - S2-5 metaG | ecosystem: Host-associated > Plants > Roots > Rhizosphere > Soil | place: USA... | reverse complement strand
GTCGGCGGATTGGACCGCGAAACGCGCGCCGAATAGCCCGTTGTAAAGCGCCACGTCGCCGAGCGTTACGGTGCGCGGCGTGGCGTGCCGGATCGTCTGGCCGAGCTGGAAATCCTCGAAGAAGTTACCTCGGGAAGTTTTCGCAGACGAGGTCGCGCTCACAAATCGACTCCTGACTGGGCTCGGCGACGGCTGACCATTCTCACAAAAGCGTGAGACGAATGCCAGCTTGCGGCAACGGGAAACTGATGAGTACGTGTTTCGCGCGTGTGATAGCGAGAAAGCGCAACAGAATGACGGCATGTCGAAGGACAGCATGTCCAAAGACGGCATGATAAAGTGACCGACGGGCTAGGCCCGCTGCATCCGGAGGATCGGCTGCGCCGTATATTCGTCGAAAGCGAGGGACGAGGATGAGCGCTGAAACGATGATCTCGACGACACCCACCCGCACCACGATCCACCCGCGCTGGGTGCGGGTCTGTCACTGGATCAACGCACTGGCGATCTTGGTCATGATCGGTTCCGGCTGGCAGATCTACAATGCGTCGCCGCTATTCGACTTTCTGCTGTTCCCGCGCCAGATAGCGCTCGGCAACTGGCTCGCCGGTGCGCTGCTTTGGCATTTCGCGGCAATGTGGGTCCTGGTCATCAACGGCCTGGTGTACGTGACGCTCGGCATCGTCACTGGCCGTTTTCGCCGCAAGCTGTTGCCGATCCGTCCGGGCGACGTCGTTGCCGACATGAAGGCCGCGTTGACCTTCAAACTCGCCCACGACGACCTCTCACGTTACAACGCCGTGCAGAAACTGCTTTATACAGGTGTCATTCTCGCCGGGGTCGTGATCGTGTTGTCCGGACTCTCGATCTGGAAGCCAGTCCAATTCCAGGAATTGACGGCGGTGTTCGGCGGCTATGATGCCGCACGCTACGTTCACTTCTTTGCAATGGCGGCGATTGTCGGATTTCTTGTCGTGCATGTTGTGCTGGCGGTGGTCGTGCCGAAAAGCCTGCGCGCCATGATCACGGGACGATAGGAGCGTCTCATGCGCCAGCGAAGGCTTATTCCCGGCGTCGATCCGAAGTTGCTGATCAAGGATGCGGCGCGTTTGATGCCCGGAGCCAGCCGTCGCGGTTTCCTGCGCGGAGCGGCGAGCCTCGGAGCACTGACATTCCTCACCGGCTGCGACATTATCGATGGCGATACCGCGGAAGGTGTGCTGCGTAAAATATCCGAACTTAACGACGGGGCGCAGGCGGCGCTGTTCAGCCGCACCAAGCTGGCGCCGACATATCCCGAGAGCGCCATTACCCGGCCTTTTCCGTTCAATGGCTACTATGATGAGGACGAGGCGCCGGAGGTCGACGGTAAAACCTATAAATTGGAAGTGGCTGGCCTTGTCGATAACAAGAAGTCGTGGACGCTCGACGAATTGCACGCGCTGCCCGAGGTATCGCAGATCACGCGCCACATCTGCGTCGAGGGCTGGAGCGCCATCGGCTCGTGGCAGGGGACGCGGTTGTCGGACTTCTTGCAGCGCATCGGCGCTGATACGCGCGCCAAATATGTCTGGTTCAAGTGCGCGGAGGGTTACACCAACACGATCGATATGCCGACCGCGCTGCATCCGCAGACGCAGATGACGTTCAAATTCGACAACAAGATCCTGCCGCGATCCTACGGCTTCCCGATGAAAATCCGGATTCCCACGAAGCTCGGCTTCAAAAATCCCAAATATGTGGTGGCAATGGAAGTCACGAACACCGACAAGGGCGGTTACTGGGAAGACAAGGGCTACAACTGGTTCAGCGGTCTTTAGGTGAGCGATCCTCGGTTATCAGGCGGGCGCCGCGTTGAAAGGTGATGTAGTCCCACGCCCAGTTGAACGCGACCAAAAAGCGGTAACGGAGGCCGATCAAAAAATAGATGTGCGCCACGCTCCAAAACATCCACGCAACGAAGCCCTTCAGTTCCAGCCGACCAAATTTCACCACCGCAGCCCGGCGGCCAATGGTTGCCAGATCCCCAAGATGCACATACCGGAATGGGGCTGGTTGCTTTGATCCGGTAATGCGCGCGGAGATAACCTTTCCGACGTATTTGCCCATCTGCTTGGCGGCAGGCGCGATACCGGGGACGGGCCGCCCCTGATCATCGAGTAAAGAAGCGGTATCGCCGATTACAAAGATGTTTGGATGATGCGGCACTGACAGGTCGTTGGTTACCTTCACGCGGCCGGAAGCGTCCGTTTGGGCTCCGACCCACTGCGCAGCCGGCGATGCCGTAACGCCGGCGGCCCAGATGACGGTTTCAGCGTCAACTCGCCCATTTTTGAGATCAACGCCCCGTGCATCGCAACCAGTCACGAGTGTCGCGGTTCTGACCTCGACGCCGCTCTGCTCAAGGGTATTCCTTGCGTAATCAGAAAGGCGAGGGGGAAATGTCGGCAGCACACGAGGGCCTGCTTCGATGAGAACGATCCGCGCGCGTCGGGGATCGATGCGACGAAAATCCGCAGCGAGCGTCTGTCGCGCGACATCGGCAATCGCGCCGGCCATTTCGACACCAGTCGCGCCACCGCCTACGATCACGAACGTAAGCAGGCTCTGCTTCTCGTCACTGTCCGGCATCAGCTCGGCCCGTTCAAACGCAGTCAGAATTTTGCGTCGTATGGCTGTGGCATCCTCGATGCGCTTGAGGCCTGACGCATAATCCGCCCATTCGTCGTGGCCAAAGTAGGAATGCTGCGCACCAGCTGCGATTACGAGATAGTCGTATGGCACCTCGCCAAACTCGGCGCGAACAAGCCTCGCCTCGGCATCGATGCCGAGAACATTTTCCATGAAAACGGTGGCGTTGCGCTGGGGCCGTAAAATGTGCCGGATCGGCCAGGCGATATCCGCCGGTGAAAGGGCGGCAGTCGCTACTTGATAGAGCAGGGGCTGAAAGCAATGGTGATTGTGCCGGTCGATAACCACGACCTCAGCAGGGGCACGCCGCAGGGCCTTGGCGGCCTCGAGGCCACCAAACCCTGCTCCAATGATCACCACTTTGATCTTACCTTCCGCCATTCTGTTTCCCTGTCCTGGCGCCACCTCAACCTGCATCACTGGTTGCCAAGTTCGCAACGACGCTTTAGCAATCCGCCAGCGGCGTTTCTGCGAGGTATAGTGTATGGCTACCCACAATCTGCTTCTTCTGCCCGGAGACGGGATCGGCCCCGAAGTCATGGGCGAGGTGAAGCGTGTCATCGATTTCTTCAACAAAAAAGGCTCCGAGAAGTTCGCGACCGAAGAGGCGCTGGTTGGGGGCTGCTGCTACGACGCGCACAAGGTGGCTATCACCGACGCCACGATGGAAAAGGCAAAGGCGGCGGACGCGGTGATATTCGGCGCAGTCGGCGGGCCGAAATGGGACAAGGTGCCCTATGACGTGCGACCCGAAGCTGGTCTGCTGCGCCTGCGCAAGGATCTCGATCTTTACGCCAATGTGCGCCCAGCCATCGTCTACCCGGCGCTGGCGGAGTCATCGTCCCTCAAGCGTGAGGTCGTGGAAGGTCTCGACATTATTATTTTGCGCGAGCTGACCGGCGGCGTTTATTTCGGTGAGCCGAAGACGATCACGGACCTCGGCAACAACCAGAAACGCGCGATCGATACTCAGGTTTACGATACCTATGAGATCGAGCGGATCGGCCGCGTGGCTTTCGAGTTGGCGCGCAAGCGGCGCAACAAGGTCACTTCGATGGAAAAGCGCAACGTCATGAAAAGTGGCGTGCTGTGGAACGAGGTGATGACGCAACTGCATGCACGCGAATTCAAGGACGTTCAACTTGAACACATGCTCGCGGACGCCGGCGGAATGCAATTGGTGCGATGGCCCAAACAATTCGATGTCATCGTGACCGACAATTTGTTCGGCGACATGCTGTCGGACATCGCGGCGACATTGACGGGCTCGCTTGGCATGTTGCCGTCCGCTTCGCTCGGCGAGGCGGATGCCAAGACCAAGAAACGCAAGGCCCTCTACGAGCCTGTGCACGGCTCGGCGCCGGATATTGCCGGTAAGGGCATCGCCAATCCGATCGCCATGATTGCGTCATTCGGAATGGCGTTGCGCTATTCGTTCAACCTCGGCAAGCAAGCCGATTGGATCGATCAGGCGATTTCGGCAACGCTTGCCAAGGGTCTGCGCACCGCCGATATCAAATCGGAAGGCACCAAAGTCGTTTCAACGACGGAGATGGGATCAGCGATCCTGGCCGAACTGGAACGGCTGGCCGCGTAGGCCCGCCACTGGGAAGATGAAAACAAAACCGCGGCCGGCGGCCGCGGGTTTTCGTTTCAGTATCCGATCCAGGGATTACTCTTGAACGGCAGTGTCCACGGTCCGGGAAGCGCGGAACTCGTGTTGTAAAGACCTGCCGACGTATTGTTGATCACGCTGCCGGCGTATTGGTTCGGATTTTCGATATAGCCCGTATTGCCGACGCGCTCGCCGGGAAACGTTTCCGTGCCCGGATCAAGATAGGATCGCTTCTGAATGATAACGCGCGTGCGCGTGCGACCGTCCTCGTCGCGGGTCACCACGACGGTCCGGTCACGATTGTAGGTGATGGTGCTCTTTTTCTTGGTCTGGCTTGTCTGAGCATCCGCGGATGCAGCCATGAGAGCTAGAGCTCCGGCCAGGGCAATTGCGGCGGTGGCGAATTTCAAGCGCATATTTGATCCTCGGGGGCTCTCATACTGCAATGCAGCTTAACGACCTTCCGTTCGGCGTAACAGGCCTGAATCACGAACAATTGTCCATGATATTTATCAAAAGGCCCCGCCAGCGAGAGCGGGGCCAGTCATTTAGGCCGTTCCGGCGCCGTACGCTGGCTCAGCTGCCGTAATTTTTTGCCAGGTAGTCCGCGATGACCTTGGCGTCGTCGTCGTCGATCGGCGCTCCGAGGGCCTTGATCATCTTGGTGACTGCCGCACTCCAGCCCGCCGCATTGAGGAAGGGCGAGTTCATCGGGATATAGGCGAGGGTATGGCAGGCTTGGCAATTAGCCTCCACTTTGTCGACGCCTGGTGCCTGTTTCAATTTGATGACCTGCTCGGCGGCGTATGTCGGCGACGCGATGAGAGCGGCGACAAGTACAATGATGATTTTGTGCATGGTGCTCTCCTCACGCAACCAGCGTGATGCTTTGCATGACGTTGTTGTGGTATCCGGCCGGATTGAAAATCAATTCGGACACCTGGCTCTGGCCGAGCTTGTTGGTGGCGTTGACCATCACCGTGTTGTTACCTTTTCTGGCCGCGAGATCGAAGCTCCACGGCCGCAATGCGAAGCGGCCGAGATCCTGGCCCAAAGTCGCCGATCCCCAGGTCTTGCCGCCGTCCGTTGAAACTTGCACCGTCCTGATGCCATAGCCTCCGTCCCAGGCCATGCCGCTGATTGCGACCTTGCCGGCTTTCACTTTGTCGCCGTTGCGATGGCTGGAGATCAGTGAATTGACCACCATTTCGGTAATCGGCGTGTTCGCGGCGGTTTCCTGGCTGATGAAGCGATCCCTGACCGGAAATTTTCCGATTGGAATCCGATAGGCCGGATTCATCCAGAAATTTCCTTCGGGCTTCGTCAGCGCGTTGATTGCAATGACGTGCTTCATCCAATAGGTGCCGGTCCAGCCGGGCACGATGATGCGCGCGGGAAAGCCATTGAAGTGCGGCAGCGGCACCCCATTCATCTCGTACGCAACGATCGTTGACTCATCGATCGCCTTCCAGACCGGGATACTCTTGATGAAGTCCGGCGTCTTATCGACGGTGGGGCCATCGGCACCATTGAAGACGATTTCAATCGCCTCTTTCTTTAGACCAACTTTGTCGAGCACATCTTTGAGGCGGGCGCCTTTCCAGCGCGCGCAACCCATGGCGCCATAGCCCCATTCCACGCCTTGCACGTGCGGCTTTGACAGTCCGCGCCGGTTGCCGGAGCATTGATTGACCGCCACCACTTCGATAGCGGGCATTTTCTTCAGATCGTCGAGCGTGATTTCCGCGCGCCCGTTGGCGCCATCACCGCCGACTGCGATCTTGTAACCTTCGGCTTTGATCTCCGGGATGTCCGCCAGGTGATAACGAACGTAGAACTGGTCGTTTGGTGTGATCGGCGTCCGCAGATATTCGATGGGCGCCTCGTAATTCGGCGGCCGGTCGGAAAGCTGGATCAACGGCTTTTTACCGGGCAGCGTTCCCATCGTCGCGTAACTTGCGACGCCTTCGGGCACGCCGGCAGTCAGCGGCGCACCGGCCGCATTGGCCACTGAAAATTTCAATCCGGAAACCGCGAGCGCGGCACCTGCGCCGGCCGTCCCAATCAGGTGACGTCGTGTGATCATCGTTTCCTCTCCCCAGAGGTTTCTAAAGCCGGCCATCGCTCGGCCTTAGATATTCTTATTGGAATATGATCCGACGATTTTTGCTCGCGGTCAATTGCAGAGCGGCTGACCGGAAATCTGTTTTGCAAATCCCATCGAATGGGATTTCGCTGCCGACGTAGCTCACCGGCCAATGCGGCGCGGCTGAGGTCTATTGGCGACTGCTTTCCAAAGAAGATGATATTTCGGGGTGGCTGCCAGAATCGGGTCGCGCTGACCGCAAAAACTCCGGTTGCGCTCAGCTTGCGCGAACAGCAGGCCCACTTTCGGCTCACTGCCGGCAGCCAGCAGGGTCAATCGATCGAGGGCGCAGGCCAGAGTGCTTTGCTCGATGAATTCGCTGCCGCTCTGGCAAAACCAGCCGGACAATTGCAGGCGCGGATCTTCGAAGGCGCGCACATAGGCCAGGCATTGACGCGGTGAGCCTTTCGAGGCGGTGAAGAAAAAGACTGTCAACGGTCCAAACTTGCTGGCGAGGTCCTGCTCTGCACGTCTGAGTCCGGCGGGCCGGAGTGCTGCCGCATTCTCAAGGATCTCGGCCTGCGGGTCAGCGAAAGTCTGGATTTCTGTGCCAGGACGATAAATTTCGACATGCAGATAGGGTGCAGTGCCGCCTGCATCGCCAAGCTCCAGAATGTCCTTACGTCCCCCGCCGACGGCATGCCGGTGGATGGCGTAGGCCGCGGCCACCTCGGCGGCTTCGGGAATCGACAAGGCAAAGGCGGGAAAGGGCCGCTCGATCTCTATCCATTCTGACTCATGCACCGGAGTGATGGCGCCGATCGCTTTCGGCGGTTCAAAAAGACGCGCGGCCGCTATGGACAACAGCGCAACCGCACACAGATATGCGAGCAGGCGCACGAAGTTGGACGGCAGTTCATCTCGCCATGAGTGCAGGGCGGGGTGCATGCGGTCGTCTTTGACTGGTTGCCGTTGTGTTAGGGGCAGTTCTCGCCTAGAAGCGCTGCCAACCGGTTGCCCCTTACCGGAGGGCAGGTGGTAATTTATTCCGGAGCGTTAACAATGGGTTACAAGGTCGCCGTGGTGGGTGCCACCGGCAATGTCGGGCGCGAAATGCTCGACATTCTGGCCGAGCGCAATTTCCCCGCCGACGAAGTTGTCGCCGTCGCATCGCGACGCAGCCACGGCGTGGAATGCTCGTTCGGCGACAAGACGCTCAAAGTGAAGGCAATCGACCATTTTGATTTTTCGGATGTCGACATCTGTCTGATGTCTGCCGGCGGTGCGGTGTCCAAGGAATGGTCACCGAAGATTGCCGCGCAGGGTGCGGTGGTGATCGACAATTCCTCGGCCTGGCGGATGGACCCGGACGTTCCTTTGATCGTGCCGGAAGTGAATGCCGATGCGATCGTCGGCTTCACCAAAAAGAACATCATCGCCAATCCGAATTGTTCGACCGCTCAGCTTGTCGTGGCGCTGAAGCCGTTGCACGAGAAGGCGAAGATCAAGCGTGTCGTGGTTGCGACCTATCAATCGGTATCCGGCGCGGGCAAGGACGCGATGGACGAACTGTTCTCGCAGAGCAAGGCCGTGTTTACGCTCGATGAAGTGGAAACAAAGAAGTTTCCAAAGCGGATCGCCTTCAACGTCATTCCACACATCGATGTGTTCATGGAGGACGGCTACACGAAGGAAGAGTGGAAGATGATGGTCGAGACCAAGAAGATTCTCGATCCCAAGATCAAGCTCAGTGCGACGTGCGTGCGCGTGCCGGTCTTCGTCGGGCATTCGGAAGCCGTCAACATCGAGTTTGAAAATCCGATCACTGCGGATGAAGCGCGCGATATTCTGCGCAATGCACCCGGCTGTCTTGTCATCGACAAGCGGGAGGATGGTGGTTACGTGACGCCTTACGAATGCGTGGGCGAGGACGCAACCTATATCAGCCGCATTCGCGAGGACGGCACCATCGAAAACGGCCTGCAGATTTGGGTCGTGTCTGACAATTTGCGCAAGGGTGCCGCACTCAACACGGTGCAGATCGCGGAGTGCCTGATCAATCGCAAGCTGATCCAGGCGAAGCGTCGCGCGGCGTAAGTTCAGGTTTTCCGGAATTCGCTATCTAAGAGGCGCGCGCGGGACTTTCCTGCGCGCGAATTTGGTGCGCCAGCTGCTGGAAATCCGCCAGCGCGGCGTGGCGTTCATTGTAGAAACGGACGAGCCGTTGTGCCGTGGCCATCTGCAGGCGATCGAAACTGTGGCGCGCGTTCTCAATTGCCTGCGGCGAAAAGCGGAAGACCTTGCGGCGCAATATGCATATGTGTTTGACGGTCGGCCACGAAAGGCCTGCCGCCTTGGCCAAGATCAGGGCAAAATCGGTGTCCGGGCGGGCGTCATTCATGACGCTCTCGACCAGTTTGATCGGGGCCCCGGACAACGCCGACAGCGCGGCGACCGTTTCTTCGAACCTGCCGTTTTTGGCGTATTCGGAGACCACCGGGTCGAGCGCAACGCCCGAACGCCTGACGACGTCGAACTGCGCCGCCGCCTCGCGGAAATCCCGTTTGGCCTTCGGCTGCCCCGCCGTATCCTGCCCGGTGATGTCGGTCAGTACCTTGTGAACTTCGTAGACCGCGTGTGGATTGCTCGCCGCCAGCTTTTCGAACACGACCTCGGACGCCTTCGCGATCAATGCGTTGAAATGCTCCTGCGGGATGTCCTTGCGCATGGAGACGCAAATCGCGAGCACCTCGTCGTTGATCGACCGGTCGACCAGCTTGGTGTAGCCGGCATCGGAAATACGCGCGCCTTCGTTGCGCGTCACGGAAAGAACGACGTCACGATTGCCGTGCGTGACCAGCACGTCGCTGACTTTTTCGCTGAGCGAGGAACGCTTTGAAATAGCGAGAAGTCGGTCCTGGCTTTTGCCGCTCGCGATCGCCAGCAGATCCTCGTCGGACAATCTGTTGGACAGGCTCAGGATCGGTCCCGCAACCTCGATCGATTCATCGTGCGCGAGCTTTCGCACGGTCATCGGCGGTGCGTTTGGCGCAGGGGCCAGGCGGTGGGCGAGCTCGGCCCGTGCTTTGGTTTCGATTTTCTCCGCGATTCGCGAGATCACGCCGTCGAACAGGTCGACGTGGTCATCGGAATAACTGTCGGCGCCGGCGAGAAAAAGGTCGGTGACGCGGCGAAGAATATCCGCCTGCTTGTCGGCCGATCCCGATGCGAAAGTCCCCTCGATCTCAGCGATAATCGAGCGCTCTTCAAGCACGGCCTGCAACGTCCCGGTCATGAGAAAATCCGGCTAGCTGTAGCCGTAGGTCATTACCATCGCGTTAGGCAGAAACCACGCATTCTCGGTAACTGTTTTTCCTGGGGTGGTTCGGATTCGTAAGGAGAATCCACACGAATACGGTTAAGAGAAATCAGGCGTCGTCAAAAACGTGGCTGGGCAAACAGGCGCCTGTGATCGTCGGCAGCGACCTGGATGAATTGTCCCGTCGCTGGGTCGCGTATCGAAAGCTGCCCGGTCGCAACACCGAAGTAAGCGGCATGCAACGCCAAGTGTCCGCGGCCCACCTGATTTTTTATCCATGGGAAAGTCATCAGGTTGTCCAGCGTTTTGACAATTGATGCCTGCTCGAGTTGGGTCAGATATTGACCAAGCGGCCGGTCGCCGCGCGGACCGACTTCCGCAGCCGCCGGCGCGACCAGCGCCATCCAATGGCCGATGAAATCGCCAGGCGACAACGGTGCAGCCTCTTCAACGTAGGCGCGGATACCGCCACATTGGGCGTGCCCGAGCACGACAATGTGCTTCACCTTGAGCGACTGCACGGCGAACTCCAGCGCGGCCGAGACCGCTCGCTGCGCACCGTCAGGCGTATAGGGCGGGACCAGATTGCCGATATTGCGCACGACAAACAATTCACCGGGCCGTGCATCGAAAATGACTTCGGGTGACACGCGCGAGTCGCAACAGCCAATGACCATGATCTGCGGCGACTGCCCGCTTTCGACGAGGCCGAGATAGCGGTCCTGCTCGTGCCGCAGCCGACCGACCAGAAAGGCGCGATAACCATCGATAAGTTGCTCGGGAAATTGCATGGCCTGACGATTGAGAAAAACGAGGGCAAACCCCACACAATCATGCCGCGCTTGTCGTTGGCAACCCGCAGAGCGGAGTGGCGCACCGGATGCATGGACGATAGGATTTTGCCGGGGAGCCCGCCTGAATGACCGTCCGCCCGCGCCGCAGTGTTTTGTACATGCCCGGTTCCAACGCCCGGGCGCTGGACAAGGCGAAGACGCTGCCGGCCGATGGCGTAATACTCGATCTCGAGGATTCTGTTGCGCCAGACGCCAAAGTGGCCGCACGCCAGCAGGTCATCGATGCGGTCAAGGCGGGCGGATTCGGTGATCGAGAAATTTTTATCCGGATCAATGGTGTCGACACGCCGTGGCATGCCGACGATCTCTCGGCGGCCGCGCACGCTGCTCCCGATGTCATTCTGGTGCCCAAAGTATCGAATTCCGACACGCTGGAGCTGATCGGCCGCCGCCTGCTCGATATGGGAACGGATCATAAGACCCGGGTCTGGGCGATGATCGAAACGCCGCTTGCGATTTTCAATATTCTGTCCATCGCAGCGGTGGCGCGTGATTCCGAAACCCGTCTCGCCGGATTCGTGATGGGAACAAACGACCTTGCCAAGGACACGCGCGCACGTCTTGTACCCGGCCGCACGCCGATGCTCGCATGGCTTTCGATGTGCGTCGCGGCCGCGCGCATACACGGCGTTGATATCCTGGACGGCGTCTACAACGACATCGGCAATGCCGATGGGTTTGCGAAGGAATGCGCACAAGGCCTGGAATTCGGCTTCGACGGCAAGACGCTGATTCATCCGAGCCAGATCGAGCCCTGCAACATGGCATTTTCGCCATCGCCGGCTGACGTCGAACAGGCGCGCAAGATGATTGCGGCGTTCGACCTGCCCGAAAACAAGGGCAAGGGCGTGGTCTCGATCGATGGCCGCATGGTCGAGCGCCTGCACGCCAACATGGCACGGCGTACGGTCGCGATCGCGGAGGCTATTTCCGCGCGTTCCTAAGGCCTCCACGCAGGCAATTGTTTGATGCCAAGAAATGTCACAGAATGCGCCATGATTCACCACTGGCGCACGATTGCGGTATCGCTCGCGGCCCTTTTGTCCGCGTTGCCATTCGGTATTGCCGCCGCCGAGACGTCCGACCGCCCGGCAAAATCAGAAACGGCGAGCTGCGCGCGTCCGGACTTTCGCGTCGTGCTTGATGTCGGTCATACCGCGAGGTCACCCGGCGCCAAGAGCGCGCGCGGTGTTGACGAATTTGATTTCAATCTGCGACTCGCCAAGCAAATCGATCAGGCTCTTCTCGATGCAGGTTTTGCCAAGACAGTTCTTATGGTGACCGACGGGCGAGCAAATCAAAGCCTGTACGCCCGGGTAGCTCGCGCCAACGACCTTTCGGCGAACCTTCTGCTGTCCATCCACCACGACGCGGTGCCTGACCGGTTTCTGGAGAGGTGGGAGTACAATGGCAAGCGGGAAGGATTCAGTGACCGGTTCAAAGGCCATTCGATTTTCGTCTCCGACGACAATCCCGATCCGAAGGACAGCCTTTTGTTCGGCAGCATACTCGGCCAGCAGTTGAAGGCGCGCGGCTTGCAATACACGCCGCACTATACCGAGAACTTTATGGGTCGATGGAAGCGTGTGCTGCTCGACGTCGATGCCGGTGTCTACCGCTACGATACGCTGTTCGTGCTGAAGAAGACGCAAATGCCCGCTGTGCTGCTCGAAGCGGGCTCGATCGTGAACCGCGAGGAGGAATTGGAAATGTCCTCGCCGGAGCGGCAGCAGCTCATCAGTGCCGCCGTGGTGGACGCGATCGACGGTTTCTGCGCCGCGCAATCAAACAAGCCCACGCTGCAAATTGCGAAACGCTCGAAATCCAGGCATGTGCTTTCGGCGCATTCGCACCGGCGGGCGCGCGAGCGCACCGCCAATGCCACGCCGCCAACGCCGGGCTCCCACGCAATCCTCGATATCCATTAACGCGGCGGTTTTCAGCCCTGCCAAAGCCGTCCAGTTTAGAACATTTTTAAAAAGCAGTTTTATTTTGACTTAGCGCAATGCGCCGGTTAGCGAATACCCAGATTTGGGTGTCCGATGATCGTTTGCTCCTGCAATGTTCTGAGCGACCACGAGGTACGAAGCGCCGCAAGTGCTGCGGCACGCCGGTCCACCAGTCATGTCTATGGCTGCCTTGGCTGCAGCGCCCAATGCGGCCGCTGCGCCCGCACGATCCGCAAGATTATCGACGAAACGCTTAACGGCGCAAAAGTCGGCTGCCCGGTTGGCTGTGCCTGCGCGATGCACGCTGCGGACCCCATCTAGATCCCACCCGAACAGTCCCCGTTGTGTCCAAATACGCTGCCGGCCGGCAGCGCACGTCCTGATTTCTTGGTACTGTTCAGCCATGAGTTGGGCGCTTGCTGCGCGCCATGACAGGAGCGAGTTATGAAGGGTGACGCGAAGGTCGTCGAGTTTCTCAACAAAGCACTTCGGCACGAGCTGACGGCTGTCAATCAGTATTGGCTGCACTATCGGCTGCTCGACAACTGGGGTTTCAAGGACCTTGCGAAGCAATGGCGCAAGGAATCGATCGAGGAAATGGAACATGCCGACAAATTGGTCGAGCGCATCATCTTTCTCGATGGGTTCCCGAACATGCAGGTTCTCGACCCGTTGCATATCGGACAGAACGTGAAGGAAGTGCTGGACTGCGACTTGGCTGCCGAGATGTCGGCTCGGGCCCTCTATCAGGAAGCGGCAACGCATTGCCATGGCGTGCGGGATTACGTGACGCGCGACCTTTTCGAGAAGCTGATGTCGGATGAGGAGCATCACATCGACTTTCTCGAAACCCAGATCGATCTCGTCGCTAAGCTTGGCGTTGAGCTTTATGCACAGCATCACATCGGCGAAATGGGCGAAGAAGGCGGCGATTGAACATGCGGCGCGACTGTTTTCTGGCGTCCATCGCACTGCTGCTTTTCCATTCGCTCGCCTTCGCCGACAATATTGCGCCAACCGGAACGTTGCGGGCAGCCTATCTTTCCAGCAATCCGGCCCAGGCTGTGCGCGATCCCACCACCGGAGATATTCGCGGCGCCTCCGCCGATCTTGCGCGCGAGCTGGCAAAGCGGCGTAACGTACCGGTTGCACTTGTGCCGTTACCGAATCCCGCGGCGGTGATTGAGGCCGTTGCCAAGGGTGAGGCCGATATCGGTTTTGTGGCCTATGCCCCGGAACGGGTCGGGACGGTCGAGTTCTCGCAAATCTACATGCTGGTGCAGCAGTCGTTCCTTGTTCCGGACAATTCACCCATTCGCGCCGTTGCCGATATCGACGCGCAAGGACTGCGCATTGCCGGAGGCAAGGGGGATTCGGTCACGCTCTATCTTGCACGCAATTTGAAACACGCGACCCTGGTCGAGACAGACAACACGCCAGCCGATGCAAAGCGCAGGTTGCTGGCAGGTGAGATCGACGCCTATGGAGCCAACCGCCAGCGTCTCACCAATTTGCTGAAGGAGATGCCTGGCTATCGGCTGCTGCCGGACAGTCTGTTCGGCGTGACCCAGGCGATCGTCGTGGCGAAGGGAAAGACGGACGTCCTCAACGACATCAACACTTTCATCGATCAGGTTCGTGCATCCGGGTTTTTGCAGGACGCGATCGCAAGGAGCGGCGTGATTGGCCTTGAGATGGCGCCGGCCGGCGCCAAGCTGGAACGGTAGTCACGCCCAGGGGCGCGCCGCTCCGGCTTTCTTCTCGTAGCTTTCGATCTTGCCCCGCTTCTGCTGCGTGAGGCCGATATCATCGAGGCCGTTGAGCAGGCAATGCTTGCGGTGCGGGTCGATGTCGAAATGAACGACGCCGCCATCGGGGCCACGGATTTCCTGCTTCTCGAGATCGATCGTCAGCGTCGCATTGGCGCCGCGCTCGGCGTCATCGAAAAGCTTTTCGAGATCTTCCGGAGACACCCGGATCGGCAGCAGTCCGTTCTTGAAGCAATTGTTGTAGAAGATGTCGCCAAACGAGGTCGAAATCACGCAGCGGATGCCGAAATCCATCAGCGCCCACGGTGCGTGCTCACGCGACGAGCCACAGCCGAAATTGTCGCCGGCCACGAGGATCTTAGCCTTGCGATAGGCCGGTTTGTTCAGCACGAAATCCGGATTTTCGCTGCCGTCGTCCTTGTAGCGGCGTTCGGAGAACAGGCCCTTGCCGAGACCGGTGCGCTTGATGGTCTTCAAATACTGCTTCGGAATCACCATGTCGGTGTCGACATTGATGATGTGCAGCGGGGCGGCAACGCCTTCGAGCCTTGTGAACTTTTCCATGGTTTCTCCGACTTCGCCTCAGCACCCTAGAATGGCTCTTTTTCTTAAGGCGTCCGGTGTTTTGGTCAATAGCGGATG
>Ga0157379_10002718_pt1 | contig 14929 bp, 9 predicted proteins | sample S25metaG_FD_121802 | JGI IMG/M metagenome (GOLD analysis project Ga0157379, IMG submission 121802) | Switchgrass rhizosphere microbial communities from Kellogg Biological Station, Michigan, USA - S2-5 metaG | ecosystem: Host-associated > Plants > Roots > Rhizosphere > Soil | place: USA: Michigan... | reverse complement strand
CCTTCTGATCGCAGCGCCGGTCGCGATCATCAACCGACTGCGGCCTCCGGGTTCGACCCCGTCGGGCGGAGCATCCGTTCGTTTTGAGATTGCGCCACCCGTGGGCGCGGCCTTCGGAAACAGTCACGCGTCACCCGGGTTGGGTGTCAATGCCGAAACGACGTTGTTTACTCTTTCTCCGGACGGCTCGCGACTGGCGTTTCTCACAACAGAGCCATCAGGCCGCAGGGGTATCTGGCTGCGGCCGATGTCGAAGCTCGAACCCAAGCTGATCCTCGGGACCGAGGGAGCGGACTCGGTGTTCTGGTCGCCTGACAGCCGTTCAATCGCATTTTCAGCGAACGGAAAGCTCAAGCGGCTCGATCTTGCGGGCGGTCCGGCGGTGCCCTTGTGCGATGTGCCTGGAGGCGGAGGTCTGAGCGGCACCTGGGGCAGCGGCGCCATCCTGTTCGCGCAGCGAGGGCGAATATTTCGCGTGCCGACGACCGGTGGTCAGCCGACGACGGAGGTGCAACCCAACGCCTCGATCGGAGAAATCTCGGTCGCCTGGCCCTGGTTTCTGCCCGACGGCCGGCGCTTTCTCTATCTCTTGCGGTTACCGGACCGCGAGTTCCGTTTAATGCTGGCGGATGCGGGAAAACCGCCCGTAATGGTGCTGTCGGCGATGTCCAACGCGCAATGGGTCGATCCGGACTACGTGGTCTTCGCGAGAGAAGGGACACTTATCGGACAGCGAGTCGATTTGGCTAGCGGCCGCGCAGTCGGCGAACCCTTCGCGATCGCCGATTCGGTGGAGTACACGCGCGGGACTTCACGAGCATCGTTCTCGGTGTCGCGTACCGGGGCGCTCGTGTATCAAGCTCACCCCGACATGACGCAACTGGTCTGGTTCGACCGCTCCGGTCGGGAATTGGGGTCGGTCGGGCCTCAGGGCGACTATCTGACAATGCGGATCTCGCCGGAAGGACGGCGAGCGCTCATCGCGCGAGCGGATCCACGAACTGGCGCCTACGTTCTGCGGGTGCTCGATTTCGAGCGGCCGGACGCTGAGACACGGCTGACGTCGGAACCCAGGAGCGAAATGGGGGGCGTCTGGACGCGAAATGAGAGCGCCTTCTTTTCTGCCGAAACCAGAGAAGGTAGCCTGGCGATTTTCTACAGGGACTTGGGGACCGGCTTTGAGAAGCGACTGCCGCTACCAAAGGGTCTCGCGGGGGCAGAAGATGTATCGCCGGACGGACAACTCGCATTTTTTCAGAGTACGGATGACGGACCAAACCTCTGGACGATGCCCGTCGACGCCTCGCGCGCGCCGTCACTGCTCGTCGCCAAGGCCATCGGTGCCCGCTTCTCGCCCGATGGCCGATTCGTATTGTCGGTGTCGCCAGAGTCGGACCGTGCTGAAGTGTTCGTCCAGCCGTTGTCGCCTTCCTCGGCAAGGATGCGCGTCTCGACGCGAGGTGGCGACCACCCTCTATGGAGTCCCAACGGAAGCGAGATCCTCTATCGTTCGGCCGACGGCCACATCGTCTCCGTGCCCGTTCGTACCTCGAAGTCGCAGACGATCGAAGTCGGCTCCCCCGGGACGCTGTTCGCCATCAAAGGGAAATGGCCCTGGAGAGACTTCGACATGTCTCCTGACGGACGATTTCTTGCGATCGTCCCTCGACTCATGGCGGCCGAACAGTCGCTCACCGTCGTGCTGAATTGGACCGCCGACGTCCCGCGCTGACGCGCTCACGCAGTGGTCACGGCCGCTGTCAGTGCCGTGCAAGCAGAGCCTCCGTCGTGGACAACGCTCGTGCCGTCCACGGCTTTGTACCACGAGGAGGCTTTGTGCACCATCACACTGGCCGCTTCACGACCGTTCCGGGCTATCCGCTATCCTTCGAATAAGAAGGGTCGCGATGTCGCTTGGTTGCACCCCTCTGTCACACTGATCACGGTGCCATCGACTGGGTTGAAGTTCGTGACCTTGTTGGTGCCATCCCCACTGAGGTAATAAGGCTCTTCGAAATCTGGAGTTTCCGGATTGTCACCCTTTATTAGATCCGGATGGCTAGTGACTTCAGTGACTCTGACGCGCCGGCCCAGATTGTCAAAGCTGTGAGAGCGAAAAAACACAAGAAAGCCGTGACCGCTCGCGCGCTCCCATATGCCCTGGCCGGCGCTCCGCGAGGGAAACGGCGCGGGCGGGCTGCCGCCTTCTACCAGTGTGCCGCGCATATATGTGGTCATGCTTTGGAAGGTGGCGATCACCGCGTACGGCGCCGGCGGGCAGGTCACGATCTTCACCTCATTCAGCCACGTGCCTTCCAAGGTTCCGCCGCTTTCCGTTTGCGCCGTTGGTTCGAAGCCCAGAACCCTCACGCCCGCGAATATGAGGATGCCGACGGTTGCCATGGCGGAGATAGCTGCGAACAGTCTGTTTTTTCATCGCATGGTCCTTTCATGATGTCCATCGATCGACGGCGATTGTTTTTTGGAACAGATCTCGTTGTCCTGGTGGCTCCTTCCCTCCGGTATTTGTGCCGGGTCAACGCCAGTTGGTCACGGAGCGATGTTCAGTGTGTCGCCGCCCGCTTTCTGCTCGCGCTGACTTCACGCGCCACGGTCAGGCCGGTGTCGACCGCCGCGGCGGTCTCGTACGACCGCGCACCGTTGCGGCCGTCGTCCTGATAGAAGGCGAGCATCGAAGCCATGCTGGTGACGGATCGGTCGCTCAACACTTCCACCACGTGCTGCAGTTCGTGACCGATTGAGCCGGTAAGGTCGACGGGATCTTTACGAAGATCCACGAGGATCCGCAGGTAGCGCCGGCCGCCGGCGGCCACGACGTCATTCACCAGACAGGCGTTCAGCTTATCGGCGCCCCTGCGACACCTGCCCGATTCGACATAGACAATGCCATCGGTCGTTTCGAGCGTCTCGATGAGGCGCTTCAGTGTCGCGGAGTCCCGGATACCGTCCACCAGGAGTGCGATAATCTGGGCGCTCGATGACCTCAACTGAGATTCGCTCCGCCACGACGCTGCATCCTGCGCAGTCACTGTCAGCGACAGCGCGAGAACAAGTACGGTCACCATCGCCCACCTCCAGATGCGTTCGAATCGAACGCATTGCGATGGTGCGACTCGAGGTGATCAGAAGTCGGGGGCGGCGGCGGGGAAACTCAGGGGAATAGCGGGGGAACGCGCGTGATCGTCCGATTCGGGCTGTTTACCCTCGATACCGACCGGCGGCTGCTGATGCGCGATGAAGTCGACGTGCATCTGACGCCGAAGGCGTTCGATCTTCTCGCGTTGTTGATTCAGGAGGCGCCACGGGTGCTTCGGAAAGCGGAACTGCACGAGCGACTCTGGGCGGGAACGTTCGTCTCCGACGCGACACTCGTGGGGCTCGTCAAGGAGATCCGTCGCGCGTTGAACGATCGTGACGCGACGTCACGGCTGATTCGAACCGCATTCGGAGTGGGATATGCCTTCTCTGGCCACGTCCAGAACAGCCCTTCGACGGAACACCAGCGCAGGCCGGAGGTCGGCGAAGGCAGTTGGTGGATTGTGGCCGGGAGCCGAAAAATCCCACTCGGCCAGGGCGAGCACTTCATCGGCCGGGATCCGGCATCAACCGTGTGGCTGGACGTGCCGGGCGTCTCGCGCCATCATGCGCGGATCGTGATCGACCGCAACGCCGCATCGATCGAGGATCTGAATAGCAAGAACGGCACGAAGCTTCGCGAGCAAGTCGTGACTGGAAGCTCGCCGTTGCACGATGGCGATCGCATTCAGTTGGGTCCGATCCTCGTGGTGTTCCACGCGTCCGCGTCGGGTCTCTCCACCGCGACCGTGTCTGGCGACACGTCGCAGCTTCGGCGATCGCGCAAATCTCCAACGCGAAAGACCGGCCGACGCGAGGTTTAGGCGCACGCTTCGTCCGCGCCGCCGATCTCGAACCGGCCGACTCCGGTGTGCAAAACAGCACAGTCAGCGAGCGGTCCGCAGGCATACCCTCCTCGGATCGACGCATGGTGCTCGGGCGGTTTCGAACCTCGATCGACCGGGCCAGTGGACGCAGGAGGCGATGTCGCCATGTCTGGGATTCGACGCCGTGTGTTTCTTGCTCTGACCTGTTCGCTCATCACTCCGCCAACAGCACGTGCGCAAGGACTGGCGGCGATCGGGGGCCTGGCGAAGGACGCGTCCGGCGCAGTACTTCCCGGCGTAACAGCGGAAGCGTCGAGTCCGGCGTTGATCGAGAAGACCCGTGCCGCCGTCAGTGACGGAACCGGGCACTACCAGATTGTCAGTCTGCCGCCCGGAACCTACGCGGTGACGTTCACGTTGGCGGGATTCAGCACAGTCAAGCGCGAAGGCATAGAACTGACCGGGTCGTTTGCCGCGACCGTGAGCGCCGAGATGAAGGTCGGTCCAGTTTCGGAAACGATCACGGTGAGCGGCGAATCGCCGCTTGTGGATGTGCAGAGCCACATCGTCCAAAAAGTCATGACGAAGGACGTCATCGATGCCATTCCGACGCCGCGACTTGGCGTGTCGCTGGCGGCGCTCCAGCCGGGAATGGTGGTGTTCAACGGCGGTTTCGCCGGCGGCGCCGGCCAAAGCCAGCGTGCGTCACTGACCGATCAGGACGTCGGCGGGCAGAACGGGGATGTGTTGACCGACTTGTCGATCCACGGCAGCCGGCCGGCCGACATGAAGACAATGTGGAACGGCCTGTCGGTCGCAACCCAGGTCCGTTTCGGCGAGTCGACGAGCTCCGCGCCCAGCATGACCGCGTTCCAGGAGGTCTCGATCGACACATCGGGCGGCGACGCGACCTCGCAGGCCGGCGGTGTGCGGCTGAATTACACGCCGCGCGACGGAGGCAACACATTCAAAAGCGTGTCGTTCATCAGCGGCGCGAACGAAAGCATGCGTGCCACCAATTACACGGACGAACTGAAAGCCAAGGGCCTTTCGGCGCCGGGCGACCTGGAGAAGGTGTACGACATCAACCCTGGATTCGGCGGGCCGGTCAAGAAGGACGCGTTGTGGTTTTTCTTCACGGCTCACTGGTTGAACGCGACGAACTTCCTGCCCGGGAACTTTCCGAACGCCAACGCGGGGAAGCCAAACGTCTGGACGTACGCGCCCGACACGAGCCAGCCGCAGAACACGAGCAACGGGTACCTGCGCGAGGAGACGCTGCGGCTCGCATGGCAGGCCAGTGCGAGGAACAAGTTCGGGTTCTACTGGGCCGACAAGTACCGCTGCACCTGTCTGCATCCGGGCGTGGCCACCTCGAACGAGGCGATAACCAACTCGGGCATTTTCTATCCGTTTTCGGATCAATGGGGAGAATGGACGGCTCCGGTCACGAACAAACTGCTGCTCGAAGCGGCCATCTTCCGCCATCAGGAAACCTGGGGGGGCGTTCCGGCGCCGTTTGACCTGGTGGATCCGGGCAGCGTCGGCGTGTTTGAGCTCCAGCCACCGCCCGGGCAGATCATCAACACCTATCACGGCGTCGTCGGGCCGGTCGCTCTGATGAGCCACAATCCGAACGTGCGATCACGCTTCGCGCTGTCGTACATCACCGGTTCGCACGCCGTCAAAATGGGGTTCGATCAGGCATGGGCTAGTCGGTGGAATTACACCTTCTCCTCCCTTCCGTACAGCTACACGTTTCTTGGCGGCGCGCCATTTCAGGTGAATCTCAGATCCGATACCTTCCCGAATCCCATCATCCAGGAAAACAGGGTCAAGAGCGACGGCGGCGCCTTTGTTCAGGATAAATGGACACGTGGGCGTCTCACGCTGCAGGGCGGCATCCGTCTCGATTGGTTCAGCGCGTATCTGCCGGAGCAACACGTCGGACCGTCGGTCCTCACGCCGAACCGGAACATCACCTTCCCCGAGTTCGAGACGCTCGATTGGAAAGATGTGACGCCGAAGATCGGGATGGCGTACGACCTGACGGGCGACGGCAAGACGGCGCTCAAAGTGTCGGTGGGCAAGTACGTCCTCGGCCAGGCCGGCGTCGGCGGCAATGGTCTGTCGACGAACGGTCCCGCTCAGGCGCTCCAGAACACCACGCCGCGGGCCTGGAACGACAGCTTTTTCGGAGCCGGCGATCCCCGTTCGGGAAACTTCTTTCCCGATTGCGATCTGAAGAATGCTGCGACCAACGGTGAATGCGGGCCATGGATCTCTCAAGCCTTCGGATCGACCACCCCTGTCGCATCCGTCGACGACGAGGTCAGGTACGGGTGGGGAAAGCGCCAATACCAGTGGGAGCTCTCGATCAGCGCTCAGCGCGAGATCATTCGTGGCCTGTCGGTGAACGGTGGCTACTTCCGTCGCCTGTACGGGAACTTCTACGTCACCGACAACCTGAACGTTGGCGCGTCCGACTACCAGGAGTACAGCATCATGGCACCGACGGCAGCCACCCAGGGGAACGGGCTGCCTGGAATCGCGAGCGCTGCGCTGCTGCCGGGCGGCGGCGGCTATCCGCTGACGGGACTCTTCATGATCAGTCAGGCCGGACTGGCGAGCGCTCCCAATAGTTTCACAACGTTCGCCGACACCTACGGCAACCAGGTCGATCATTGGAACGGGTTCGATGTCGGCGCCAGCGTCCGGGCGTCGCACGGCCTGATGTTCCAAGGCGGGATCAGCACTGGACACCAGTTCCTGGACAATTGCGCGGTGGTGGCGACCGTACCGGAAGCGTTGTTCCAGACGACCGACATGTTTGTATCCGCCGCCTGGCAGCAACAGCGCACGTGCCGCGTCGAGTATCCGTGGCTCACGCAGGTGAAGTTCCTCACGGCGTACATGATCCCCAAGGCGGAGGTCCAGGTCGGTGCGACGCTCCAGAGCATCCCGGGTTTCGAGCGCTGGGGTGCGAACTGGCAGGTGCCGAACAGCGTGATCACGTCGGTCATCGGCAGGCCGGTGCCAGGAGCCGGTCCCGGCAATTCCGGATTTACAGCGATCAATGTCGTCGAGCCAGGCAAGTTTTACGGGGATCGGCTGAACCAGCTCGACATGCGGTTCGGGAAGGTTCTCAGGTTCGGACGCGCCCGCTCGATCGTCAGCGCCGACATCTTCAACGTGATCAACTCGAGCATCGTCACGAACGAAACCCGCGCCCTCACGACCTGGCAGCAGCCGCTGTCGGTGATCGGTGCGCGCCTCCTCAGGCTCTCCTGGCAGTTCGATTTCTGAGGGATCCGAACCGGCCGCCACGGAAGTTTACGTCTGCCTTCTACCTTCTTCCTTCTGCCTTTCCATGTCCATGGCCGCATTCGCCAGCCGGTCGGCGTCGGCGTTGAACGCGCGGCCGACGTGCTCGAACGTCACCCGACCGATGTCATGTGACAACAGGCGCGCTTTCGCGTGCAGCGGCTGAAGGCCTGGATGCTTGACCTTGAAGCGGCCGAGCATCTGCTGGACCAGGAGCAGTGAATCGGACCGCACGTGAACCGCGCGATGTCCGTGCGAGCGCGCCCATTCGAGCGCGGCGAGGAGTCCCCGGTACTCGGCGACGTTGTTGGTGGCGACCCCGATGGATTCCGCGAGCTCGGCGATCAGCGCGCCGTCGGCTCCTTCGATTCTGACACCATAGCCGGCGGGACCCGGATTGCCGCGGGCGCCGCCGTCGATGTACGCCACTATCCGATCTTCCGGCGACATCTCAACTCACCACGATCAGCGCAGCACCCGCAGAGAGATTCCAATCTTCACTGTGAGGGCTGGTCGCTGACGCTGTCAGGCGCGGGCGCCGGCGGATGCACGAAATAGAGGATTCGCTGACAGCTGTCGCACTGGATGATCTCCGAGTTGCGCCGCACGTTGTTGAAGACCTGCGGACGCAGCCGGACGTGGCAAATGGTGCAGATGCCGTCGCGTGCCTCGGCCACGGCGACGCCGTTGCGGCGCCTGGCGACGCTCTCGAACCGTGCGAGCAGCCCTTTGTCCATCGCCTCGACGACGGCCGCCCGCTCGGCGGCGAGGCGATCGCGGGTCGCTTTCAGCTCGGCGGATTCGCTGGCCATGGCGCGGCGGTCGGCTTCCACCGCCTTCTGCTCGCTCGCCAACTCGGCTTCAGCGCGTTTGAGGGTTGCGGTCAGCTCGTCGGCTTCGAGCATCCGCTCGAGGATCTTCTCTTCGAGCGCCTTGATTTCGCCCTGCGCGTAGTTGATTTCCTTCTGGACGGCGGCGTACTCCTGGTTCGTTTTCACCGCCATCGCCTGTTCGCGGAACTTCGACAGCCGTCCCTGGTGGACCGCGACGTCCTTCTCGATTGCGCGGCGCGCTTCCTGATTCTCCGCGACGCGCTGTTTTGCCGACGCCAGGCGCCCGCGCGCGCCTTCCAGCCGCGCATCGAAGGCCTTCTCGCGCTCGGGTTCGTCGGCCAGCCGCCGCGAGGCCTCCTGCGCGGCGGAGTCGAGCCGCTGCAATGTGATGACGTGCTCGAGATCGGAGCTCATACCAGCAAAAAAGCCCCGGCGCTGTGCGCACCGGGGCTTGGCATCATCGAGAGGCACCGTGCCGGATGCACAGTGCCGGATGGGGGCCCGCTCAGCATCTTGCCTTGGCTCTCGTGCATTGGTCGATTCCAAGTAGTGGGCCCACCAGGATTCGAACCTGGAACGGGCCGGTTATGAGCCGGCGGCTCTGACCGTTGAGCTATGGGCCCAGGGGAAAGTGTAAAGTGCAAAGGGTAAAGTGCAAAGTTGAAACTTTGCACCCTCACTTTGACCTTTCCACTTTGACCTTTCCACTTTCTTATGTGGTTCTCCCTTCGAGGAACGCGCGCAGCTTGCGCGAGCGCGACGGGTGTCTCAGCTTCCGCAACGCCTTGGCTTCGATCTGGCGGATGCGCTCGCGCGTGACGGCGAAGCTCTGACCGACTTCCTCGAGCGTATGTTCGCTGCCGTCGCCGACGCCGAACCGCATCTTGATCACCTTCTCTTCCCGAGGCGTCAGCGTCTTCAACACCGACTCGGTCTGTTCCTTCAGGTTCAGATTGATGACCGCCTCGGCGGGGGACACGACCTGACGGTCCTCGATGAAATCGCCCAGATGTGAGTCTTCCTCCTCACCGATCGGGGTTTCGAGCGAGATCGGCTCCTGCGCGATCTTGAGGACTTTGCGGACTTTGGACACCGGAATGTCCATCCGCTTGGCGATTTCCTCCGACGTGGGCTCGCGGCCGAGCTCCTGCACGAGCGCGCGTGAGGTCCGGATCAGCTTGTTGATGGTTTCGATCATGTGTACCGGGATGCGGATCGTCCGCGCCTGATCGGCGATGGCGCGCGTGATGGCCTGACGAATCCACCAGGTCGCGTAGGTCGAGAACTTGTATCCCCGGCGGTACTCGAACTTGTCGACCGCCTTCATCAATCCGATGTTGCCCTCCTGAATCAGATCGAGGAACTGGAGGCCGCGGTTCGTGTATTTCTTCGCGATCGAGACCACGAGGCGAAGATTCGCCTCGACGAGTTCTTTCTTTGCCTGCTCGGCCTGATACTCGCCGCGGAGGATCGTGTCGAGCGTCTTCTTCAACTCCGCCGGATCCTGCTCGAGTCCGTCGGTGAGCGTTTTGAGCTTGACGCGGAGGTCCTTGATCTGGCGGAGCGAGTTCTTGCGATCCTCCTCGCGGAGCTTCTGCTTCTTGTTCTTCGGGTTGAGCAGACGGTTGAACCCCTCGATCTCGCGCTGGACCCGCTGCACCGAGTCGACCGCGTCCTTCATCGACTCGATCAGCCGTCGCTTGACCGGCTCGGTGAATTCGATCTTCCGGATGTAGCGCGACAGCTCCACGCGCGCGCGCATCGCCGCCCAGCGGCTGCGCCGATACTTCCGCTTGTCGCGGGTGGTCGCGCCGCGCGGCGTCTCGCGAAGCTTCTCTTCCAGCTTCTCGGAATTCCCACGCGCCCTGCGAACGGCGTCGATCTGTTTCTGGACCTGCCTGGAACGCTCCTGGATCCGCTCGTCGGTGATCTCCTCGTCGTTGAAGATCACGAGCTCGCGGATGGTGCGGTCGCCGGTGTGCAGATGATCGCCCAGCTCGATCACCTTTTTGGCGATCAGCGGCGTGCGCGAGATGGACTTGATCACGGCGAGCTTGCCGCGCTCGATGCGACGGGCGATTTCGACCTCGCCCTCCCGCGTGAGCAGGGGCACCGTGCCCATCTCGCGGAGGTACATGCGAACCGGATCGTTCGTCTTGTCGAGCGCGCCCGGCGTCAGGTCGAGCTCGAGCTCTTCGGCGCCCTCGGCAGTGCGGTCGAGCGTCTTTTCGTCGCGGAGATACTTCTGGTCCGAGTCGATGACCTCGATGCCGGCGCTGCCGAACGTGTTGAAGAGGTCGTCGAGCTCGTCGGACGAGGTGATTTCAGAGGGAAGCAGCTCGTTCACCTCGTCGTACAGCAGATAGCCCTTCTCCTTGCCGATGGAGATCAGCTGCCGAACCTCGTCGTATTTCTCCTCGATCGACAGGTGCGCGTCGTCACCGCGTCCGGCCGGACCCCCGCCCGGCCCGTGCGCGTCGTCACTGTGGGCACCGCGCCCTAGGTGAGTTTTTCGATCCGATGCAGTAGATCTATCTTTCGTTGCCACAGTGCGTCTATCTCGTTTCCATGTTGACCGGCTCCCAGCTCCTGCAGCCGGTCAATTTCACGTTGAATGGCAGCGCGTTCGCGATCCCAGCGCATCCGCTTGATCTCCCGGGCGCAATCGAGCGCCGGGGCGAGCGGAACGGAGGAGGCGGCGATGCGGGTGACAAGCTGGGCGTTCACAGTACTTAGACGCTCCAAAAGCGCCGACGGTAAGAGCTTAACCGGTTGATCGCGTAGAGTACGCGTCACCTCGAAAATTTCGCGCGCCGCCAGGCCTTCAAGATCCTCTGGCTCAAGTTCTTCGAGCGCCTCCAACGCTTGAGCCGTGTCATGGAACAGTGCCGAAATCAGCTCGCGTTCGGCTGGCTTCAGCCCGCCAAGACTGGGCAAATCGGCGCCGGCGAGCCCCGTGCGCCGTTTGACGGCCAGCTTTCGAAAGGCGCTTCGGACGACCTCGTCCGTAATTTGCGCCTTGAACGCCACCTTTTCGGCAAACTGGTCCCTTGCCGCTTCGGTGGGAGCAAGGTTGGCGACTGGCAACATCCGGTCCAGGAATTGCCGCTTACCATGATCCTGGCGCAAGTCCAACCCGCGGGTGCCCTGCTCAAGGAGGTACTCTAAATACGGCTTGGATGTGCGCAATCTTTCACGGTATCGAACCGATCCCTCCTTTCGAATGAATGTATCGGGATCTTGGCCCTTGTCCATTACTGCGACATTGACCTCAAACCCTTCCCTTACAAGGAGATCGCACGACCTGGCAGCCGCGGCCTGGCCGGCGGCATCCGGGTCGTAGCTCAACACAATCTTGGTGGTAAAGCGGCGAAGCAGCTGCGCCTGCTGCGGCGTCAGCGCGGTGCCGCAGGAGGCGACCGCCGGCGCCGCCTGCGCTTGAAACACCTGGGCAAAATCGAAGTATCCCTCGACCAGCACTGCAAACTCCGCTTGCCGGATCGCCGATTTCGTCAGGTTCAACCCGTAGAGGATCCGCCCCTTCGAGTAGATCGGCGTCTCCGGGGAATTCAGGTACTTCGGGACCTGATCGGCTTCCATGGCGCGGCCCCCGAAAGCAATGACCGAGCCGGTATCGCGGCAAATCGGCACCATCAACCGGTTACGAAAGCGGTCGATCACCTCGCCGTTGTCGCGCTTCAGGACCAGACCGCTCTGCAGCAGCAATCCGTCGGAAAAACCCTGTTTGAGGAGCCGCGCCAGTAACGGCGCCACCCCGGCCGGAGCGTATCCGAGACCGAGCTTCTCGATCGTCGGGGCGGCGAGGCCGCGGTCAGCCAGCTGGCGCCGTGCCCGCGCACCGGCGGGGCTGTCGAGCTGCTCACGGAAAAACCCCGCCGCAATCTCGTGCACCTTCAGCAGCCCCTCGCGCAGGCTCGTATCACGATGCCCATCCTCGCTCGTCCCGTCGGTTGCCTCGGGAAGGGCCACCCCGGTTTTCTGTGCGAGCATCCGGACGGCATCCTGAAAACCGATCTTTTCGTGAAGCTCCAGAAACTTGAAGGCGTCGCCCCCGACGTTGCAGCCAAAGCAATGGAAAAAGCCTTTGTCGGGGTGCACGTGAAACGACGGAGTTTTTTCTGAATGAAACGGACAAAGGCCTTTGTACGTGTTGCCGACCCGCTTGAGCGGTACGTACTCCTGGATCACTTGAACGATGTTCGCCTGGAGGCGGAGGTCGTCGATGAATTGCTGGGGGAAAAGGGCCAACTTACTCCTTCAGCTCCACCACTGTCACCCCGCCCCCGCCCTGTTCGGGCGGCGCCGTGGCGAATCGGGCAACCAGCGGATGTTGTTGCAGGAAACCCGCGAGCGCCCGTTTGAGCTGTCCGGTGCCGTACCCGTGGATGACGCGCACGATGCGCTGATCGCCAAGCAGCGATTCGTCGAGGAACCGTTCGGCGCGCGCAATCGCTTCGTCGACGTTGCAACCGATGACATTGAGATCCGCCACCTGCCCGTCGCGCGGCTGCAACTGCACGTGGACGCTGATCGTGGCGGCCTGGGTCGCCACGCTCGCCACCACGCGCAGATCGCGGATACTGGCGCGCATCCGTTTGCCGCGGACGTCGAGGTCCGCGGTCCCGTCGTGCACCGAGGTCACGACGCCCTCGAGGCCCAGCCCGCCAACCACCACTCGATCGCCGATCGAAGGTGCGCTGGACGGCGTGTTGAGCGCCGCCGCCATCGGCTTCGGCGCGCCTTCCGGCTCCGTCGCCCGCTTGACCACGGCGTCGACGGCCGCTCGTGCGTCGCTGCGCGCCGCGCCGGTCGCCCCGGTGGACACTGTCCGGCCGCTTTCCTGTGTGATGGCGGCCGTCTTCATTTTCAACTGCGCGATCACATCGTCGATCTCACGGCGGGCCCGGCGAAGCTCGGTGTCGAGCTCTTCGTTCAGGCGGATACGAGACGCCTCTTCGCGTTGCCGGAGCGCGTCCTCCCGCTGCCGCAACCGCACGCCGTCGGCTTCGAGGGTCTGACGCTCGCGCGCGGCCAGACGATGTTCGTGGTCGAGCGCGCGCATGTCGTGATCGATCTTCGCGAGGTGCTCCGCGAGCTGGGCGTCGCGCTCGCTCAGATTCCGGCGCGCCGCGGCGATGATCGACGGGTTCAGCCCCAGGCGACCGGCGATTTCGAGCGCAAGGCTCCGGCCCGCCGATCCGTAGACGAGTTGGTAGGTTGGCTCGAACGTCTCGGCGTCGAATCCGAACGCGGCAGCCGTCACTTCGTCGGTCGTCGAGGCATAGGTCTTGAGCGCATCGTAGTGGCTCGTGGCGATCACCGTCGCCCCGCGGTGCCGGAAGTGATCGACGACGGCGACGCCGAGTGCCCCGCCTTCGACGGGGTCGGTGCCGGAGCCGACTTCGTCGAGCAACACGAGCGCGGGGACGACGAGGTGACGGTCCATCGCCGCGATGTTCGCGACGTGGCCGGAAAACGTGCTGAGGCTCGCGTCAATCGACTGCTCGTCGCCGATGTCAGCGAACAGCGAGCGAAATACCGGAAGCCGGGAACCCTCCGCCGCCGGAATATGCAGGCCGGCCTGGGCCATCATCACCAGAAGGCCCGCGGTTTTGAGTGCGACGGTTTTCCCTCCCGTATTGGGACCCGTGATCAACAGACACGTGGCCGGCGGAGTCATGGTGATCGTGACGGGAACGGGATTCCGCCGGTCGAGCCCGGCTGGCGGCCTCGCGTCGCCCAGGCGCGCCGTCACCTCGGGGATCAGCAGCGGATGCCGCGCGGCGCGGAGCTCGAAGGCGCCGTCGGTCGAGAGGCGGGGCGCGACGCCTTTCACGAGCGCCGAAAATCGCGCGCGCGCCTGCATCACGTCCAGTTCTATCGCCGCGTCCATCGTGCACTGAAAGTCTTCGACGCGGCTGCGGAACGACTCGGTCAACGCGAGGAGGACACGCCGGACGGCCTCGACCTCCTGCTCCTCGAGCCCGACGATGTCGTTGTTGATCTCGACCGTGCTGAGCGGCTCGAGAAATACGCTGGCGCCGCTCGTTGACGCTCCATGCACGATCCCCGGAATGGCATTGCGGTGCTCGGCTCTGATCACCAGCACGTAACGGCCGTTCCGCTCGGTGACGACTTGTTCTTGCAGGTACTTCGCCGTCTCTTTCCCGCGCAGAAACGACTCGAGCGTCCCGCGCAGTCTCGTCCGCTGTTTCCGAAGCCGTTCGCGAACAAGCTTGAGCTCCGGACTGGCGTCGTCCACGACTTCGCCCGACGGTTCGATCTTCTCGCGCACGGATGCCGTCTCGCGTTTGAACGACCGGACGGCGCTGGTCGTGGCGTTCAGGAGCGGAAACGATCCGGCGGCCCGCCGGATCGCGGCGTGCGACTCCTCGATGGAATCGAGAAAATCGGCGAGCGCGAGGAGATGAAGGGGTTCGAGCGGCCGTCCTTCGATCGCGAGCGCGGCCACGATCCGGGGCAGATCGCCCGCCGCGCGCAGCGGAAAGAGGCTGTTGGCGTCCAGAAACCGCACCGTTTCACTGGTGGCGGCCAGACACTCGGTCACGCTCTGCGGATCATTGGACGGGACCATCTGTCCCAGACGGGCGCCGCCCATGGGCGTCAGGGCCAGGCCGCGGACGGCCTCGACGATGCGGTCGAATTCGAGAGCCCGGAGAGCCCCTGACTGCATAGGCGAAACTTGATGTGGCGGACGTTACAGCGGACGGAGAACCTTTAATACTAACGCATGACTTCGGCCAGAAGCCAGCGGCAATCGTCAAGGCGCCTGCTGTCGGCCCGAATCCACGGCTTCACAGATGGTTG
>Ga0157379_10002717_pt1 | contig 14932 bp, 15 predicted proteins | sample S25metaG_FD_121802 | JGI IMG/M metagenome (GOLD analysis project Ga0157379, IMG submission 121802) | Switchgrass rhizosphere microbial communities from Kellogg Biological Station, Michigan, USA - S2-5 metaG | ecosystem: Host-associated > Plants > Roots > Rhizosphere > Soil | place: USA... | reverse complement strand
GGAAGCGGACTGGAAGGCACGCGAGTCGCAATGGCTGCCGTCAAAGGACGACCGCGCGTTCGTCGCGTCGCTGATGGGCAGCGTCGGCGAGCCCGGCAAGTTCGCGAACTGGATCGCACCGCCTCCACGCGGCATCAACAACCATCCGTTGGACTTTGAATACGTACGGTTCAATTGACCGTGTCGAGCGCAGCCACTTCGGGAATCGCGATGGCTCAGTCGGCCACTGAGGCGGCCACGGTGGAAGTGATCCGCCAGCACCTCATCGATCCGGAGATCTGCATCCGCTGCAACACGTGCGAGGAGACGTGTCCGATCGACGCGATCACCCACGATGCGCGCAACTACGTCGTCGATCCTGCGATATGCAACAACTGCAACGCGTGCATCTCGCCCTGTCCGACGGGCGCCATCGACAGCTGGCGACAGGTCGCGCGCGATCGTGCCTTCACGCTTGACGAGCAACTCTCGTGGGATGCATTGCCGGTACAGCAGGCGCTGGATGTCGCCGAGGGTGATTCGACTCCGGCCGAGATCGCGCAGATCACGGCGGTCGCCTCCGCCGGTCAGGGAGGCGCGGCCGCGCCGCCGTGGTCGGCCGCGCACCCTTACATCAATCTGCATACGCTGCAAAAACCCGCGATCGCCACGGTAACCGGTAATCACCCGCTGTCCGGCGAAGGCGCGTCGGCTGACATCCGCCACCTCGTGCTCGACTTCGGCGCGACGGCGTTCCCCGTGCTCGAAGGACAGACGATCGGAATCCTGCCGCCCGGACTCGACGCCGGGGGCAAGCCGCATTACGTCCGCCTGTATTCGGTTGCGAGCCCGCGCGACGGCGAGCGGCCACGTTACAACAACGTCGCGCTGACTGTGAAGCGCGTGACGCACGATCACGATGGACAACCGGTCGACGGCGTCGCGTCGAATTATCTCTGCGATCTGATGAAAGGCGATCAGGTCAAGGTGGTGGGTCCTTTTGGCGCGAGCTTCCTGATGCCGAACCATGCAGGATCGAGCCTGCTGATGGTCTGCACCGGCACCGGGTCCGCGCCGATGCGTGCGATGACGGAGCGCAGGCGACGGCGCATCGCGGAAAAGGAAGGCGGCGCGTTGATGCTGTTCTTCGGCGCACGCGCGCCCGAGGAGCTGCCGTATTTCGGTCCGCTGATGAAGCTGCCGAGCGACTTCATCGACATCAATCTTGCCTTCTCGCGGGTGCCCGGCAAGGCGAAGCAGTACGTGCAAGACCTGATTCGCGATCGGGCGACCGATGTGGCACGGCTCCTTGCGGATGAAGACTGCTTCATCTACATCTGCGGATTGAAGGGTATGGAAGACGGCGTCGCGCAGGCATTCCGCGACGTCTGCCGGAAGCACGGCATGGAGTGGGATGCGCTGCTGCCAAAGCTCCGCGAGAACGGCCGCTACCATCTCGAGACCTATTGAGCTGCCCCAACGCGTGCCGAGCGACGACGAGATGCCCATGCGCGCTCTCCTTCCCCGCACACAACCAACGACCGAAGCACGGCGGCCCATCGAACTGATCGTCGCGGGAATGCGACAGCCGGTCTGCGCGCCGAACCGCGTGCTGCTCGATTCGGGAAGGTTGTGGAGCGGCTATCGGCTGGAAGCGTTTCGCGCGCCGGCACGATGAAATTCTCCGAGTTCCACCCCGGCCAGACCTTCGTGCTCGGACCGGCGTCGCTGACGGAAGCCGACATCCTCGCCTACGCACGGCAATACGATCCGCAATGGTTCCACGCCGATCCGGTGCGCGCGGCAGCAAGCCGCTGGAACGGCCTCATCGCCAGTGGCTGGCAGACCTGCGGCGTGGCGATGCGCCTCGTCGTCGACGCGCTGCTCGCTGACTCGGATTCGTTCGCGTCGCCGGGCCTTGAATACCTCAAGTGGCTGGCGCCGGTGCGCGCCGGCGACGCGCTGATGCTGCACGCCGATGTGCTCGACGTGCGCCGGTCGGCGCGCCAGCCGACGCTCGGCATTCTCAAATGGCGCTGGCGCCTCGTGAATCAGGATGGCGCGGACGTCCTCGAACTGGTCGCCACCAGCCTGTTCGATACGACACCGTCGTCCGGCGGCTAGCGAGGTCGTTCGCGCCGCCGATGGACCTGCCCGCGCTCGTCGCCGACTACGGCTACCCGATTGCCTTTTTCGGCTCGATGCTCGAGGGCGAGACCATCCTTGCGCTCGCGGGGCTCGCCGTGCATCGCGGTCACCTCGCGCTCGTTCCGGTGTGGCTGCTGGCCGCCGCAGGTGGCGCGCTCGGCGATGCGATCTATTTCGCGATCGGTCGTCATTACGGTTCCGGGCTCGCCGCGCGGTTTCCCCGCTTCGCCCCGGCGGTGGAGCGCGTTCAGCGGCTCGTGCTGCGCGGACCTGTGCTGTCGGTGATCGGCGTGCGCTTCCTGTACGGCGTACGCGTAGCGGGGCCTATGGTGATCGGCGCGAGCGCGCTGCCGTGGTCGCACTTCCTTTTTTTCAACGCTTGCGGGGCGTTGCTATGGTCCGCGTGTTGGCTTGCGCTCGGCTACACGCTGGGCGAAGTCGCGCAGCGCGTGGTGGGGAATCTCGCGCACGTCGAGCGCGAGCTGTTCCTCGCAGTGATTGCCATCGCCATCGTCGCCACCGTCGTCATCCGGTGGCGGCGGCGCGTCGCGCGCTGACGCGTCGGCCCCGTTTGTCCAAAGCGGTGCACGGGCCTCCGTATCGCACCGCTTTGGTGGGTTGACGCGGCGTCGCACAGGCCTCGCCGCCGTCGCGCAGAGGCGCGAAATGATCGACGAATCCTCGCGTTAGTGATGCGCGGCCCCCGGTGGCATGCCTTGTGCAATGCATCAAGGCGGCACCATCGCGAAGCAATCCGGGTCACCAATACGGCGCGCGCGACCAGGCCATCGAAGCCGTTCACATCATTCATTCACTCGGGGGCACCTCATGGAACGTAGAAGTTTTCTGAAGCGCGTCGCGCTGTCGGCGGCGCTGGCGACAGCGGGGCTGGCGACGGGATCGACCGCGCTCGCGGCCGACACGATCAAGGTGGGTGTGCTCCACTCGCTTTCCGGCACGATGGCCATCAGCGAAACGGTGCTGAAGGACGTCGCGCTGATGGCGTTCGAGGAAATCAACGCGAAGGGCGGCGTGATGGGCAAGAAGATCGAGCCCGTCGTCGTCGATCCCGCGTCGAACTGGCCGCTGTTCGCCGAGAAGGCGCGGCAGCTCATCACGCAGGACAAGGTCGCCGCCGTGTTCGGCTGCTGGACGTCGGTGTCGCGCAAGTCGGTGCTCCCGGTGTTCGAGGAAACCAACGGTCTCTTGTTCTACCCGGTGCAGTACGAAGGCGAAGAGCTCTCGAAGAACGTGTTCTACACGGGGGCGGCGCCGAACCAGCAGGCCATCCCCGCCGTCGAGTACCTGATGAGCAAGGAAGGCGGGGGCGCCAAGCGCTGGGTGCTGCTCGGCACCGACTACGTCTACCCGCGCACGACGAACAAGATCCTGCGCGCGTTCCTGAAGTCGAAGGGCGTGGCGGACACCGACATCGACGAGAAGTACACGCCGTTCGGGCACAGCGACTACCAGACGATCGTGGGCGACATCAAGAAGTTCGCGGCCGGCGGCAAGACTGCAGTCGTGTCGACGATCAACGGCGACTCGAACGTGCCGTTCTACAAGGAGCTCGGCAACCAGGGACTGAAGGCGACGGACGTTCCGGTGGTTGCGTTCTCGGTGGGTGAAGAGGAGCTGCGCGGCGTCGATACCAAGCCGCTCGTCGGCCACCTCGCGGCGTGGAACTACTTCATGTCGCTCAAGAACCCGGTCAACGAAGGCTTCAAGGCGAAGTGGGCCGCGTACGCGAAGGCGAAGAAGCTGCCGGGCGCCGACAAGCCGCTCACGAACGACCCGATGGAAGCGACGTACATCGGCATCATGATGTGGAAGCAGGCAGTGGAAAAAGCGAAGTCGACCGACACCGACAAGGTCGTCGTGGCGATGGCCGGCCAGAAGTTCAACGCGCCGGACGGCTTCGACATCAAGATGGACGAGAAGAACCACCATCTGTGGAAGCCCGTGTTCATCGGCGAGATCCAGGCCAACGGCCAGTTCAACGTGGTCTGGAAGACCAAGGGCCCGATCCGCGCGCAACCGTGGAGCCAGTACATCGAAGGCAACGACAAGAAGAAGGACGAACCGGAAAAGAAGTGACGGAGCAGTTGTCCCGGGAGCTGGCTTCCCGGGACAAGGCCGAGGGACCTGCCGTTAGAACCAACAGCAAGGCAGGTCCCTCGCTTTAGCGCGGGACGATGTCCCGACGCAGCCAGCACCCGATTTCAGTCAGGACGCCGCAATGCCATGGGGACGCGCCGAATTGAATGCCTTCACCCGACGAATCGTCGCCGCCGCGCGACGGCTCGGCTTGCTGTGCGCGGTCGCCTTGGCGATGCCGGCCGGCGCCGCCGTCGCGCCGGAAGCGATTCGCGATCTCGCTTTCGGCGACGGCGACGCACGCAGCAAGGCGATCGCGACGCTCGGCGCGAGCGGCGACCTGGCCGCGCTGCCGCTCTTGCAGGCGGTGCTGGACGGCGACGTCAAGACGGTCGGCGAGGATCGCGTTCTGCTGGTCAAGGGTGACGACGCCACCGATCTCCTGACCGGCAAGGCCGTGAAGCCCGTGCCCGAGGGGGTCGAGGATCTCACTGTCAACAACCGGATGCGGCGCGAGCTTGGAACGGCGCTCGCAGCGCTCAAGCTGGTCTCACCGGAGCGCGCCACGCGGCTCGCGGCGGCGAAGGAGCTGCAAAACGGCGGGGCCGACGAAGACACGCTGCCGGCCATCTCCGCTGCGCTCGCGAAAGAAGCCGATCCCGAAATCAAAGGCATGCTTGCACTGACGCAGGCGGCAGTGCAGCTCGCCAGCACCGACAGGACGACGCGGCTCGCGGCCGTCAAGGCACTGGCGCAAAGCGACGCCGGTGCGACGAAGACGCTGCTGCTCGGCGTGCTCGACCGCAAGGCCGGCCAATTCGTCGAAGCCGACGCCGAGGTGCGCGCCGAGGCCGAGCGCTCGCTCAAGGCCGTCGAATCGCGGCTGTCCACCGGCGAAATGGCGGCGCGCATCTTCAGCGGCATCTCGCTCGGCACGATCCTGCTCCTTGCTGCGCTGGGCCTCGCGATCACCTACGGACTGATGGGCGTCATCAACATGGCGCACGGCGAGCTCATCATGATCGGCGCGTACGCGACCTACGTCGTGCAGAACCTGTTTCGCAAATATTTCCCCGGCGCGTTCGACGCGTATCTCGTCTGCGCAATTCCCGTGGCGTTCGCCGTGGCCGCGGTCGTCGGCATGGTGCTGGAGCGCACCGTCATCCGCTGGCTCTACGGCCGCCCGCTCGAAACGCTGCTCGCCACGTGGGGGCTGTCGCTGGTCCTGATTCAGTCGGTGCGCACGATTTTCGGCGCGCAGAATGTCCAGGTGGAGAACCCGTCGTGGATGTCCGGCGGCATCGAGATCATGACGGGGGTGGTGCTGCCGTGGAGCCGCATCGCCATCATCGCTTTCGCGGCGGGCGTGCTTGTGCTGATGTGGCTCACGCTGACGCGCACGCGCCTCGGCTTGTTCGTGCGCGCAGTGACGCAGAACCGCGCGATGGCGAGCTCGCTCGGCGTCCCGACGGCACGGGTCGACATGCTGGCGTTCGGCCTGGGCTCCGGCGTTGCCGGCCTCGCCGGCTGCGCGCTCTCGCAGATCGGCAACGTCGGTCCGGACCTCGGCCAGAGCTACATCGTCGACTCCTTCATGGTCGTCGTGCTGGGCGGCGTCGGGCAGCTCGCCGGAACGGTCTACGCGGCGCTGGGGCTCGGCATCGTCAACAAGTTCCTGGAGGCATGGCAGGGCGCCGTGCTCGCGAAGATCGCCGTGCTGGTCTTCATCATCATCTTCATCCAGAAGCGGCCGCAGGGCATGTTCGCGCTCAAGGGCCGCACGGTGGAGGCGTGACGCCGTGCCCGTAGGCTTCGTACCGCTCAACCTGCGCACCGGCACACCGAACTTCGCGCGATTGTCGGCGAGCGCGACGTGGGTGGCGCTGGGCGTTGCGGCGCTGCTGATCTTCGTCGTCTTTCCCGTATGCAACCTGCTCGTCCCGCCCGGCAGCGCGCTGCACATCTCGGATTACTGGATCACGCTCTTCGGCAAGATCATGTGCTACGCGATCGTCGCGCTGGCGATGGACCTGATCTGGGGATACACGGGCATCCTGTCGCTCGGACACGGCCTCTTCTTCGCGCTGGGCGGCTACGCGATGGGCATGTACTTGATGCGCTCCATCGGCCACGAGGGCGTCTATCAAAGCGACCTGCCCGATTTCATGGTGTTCCTCGACTGGAAGGCCTACCCCTGGTACTGGCGCTACACCGATCACTTCTGGTATGCGGCGCTGCTGGTGGTGCTCGTTCCCGGGTTGCTGGCCTTCGTGTTCGGGTACTTCGCTTTCCGCTCGCGGATCAAGGGTGTCTATTTCTCGATCATCACGCAGGCCCTCACCTATGCCGCCATGCTGCTGTTTTTTCGCAACGACACGGGCTTTGGCGGCAACAATGGCTTCACCGACTTCAAGCGCATCCTCGGCTTTCCGATCACTGCGCCGTCGACACGCATGGCGCTGTTCGTGCTGACGGGCTTCGCGCTGCTCGCTTTCCTGCTGATCGGCCGCGCGATCGTCGACTCAAAGCTCGGGCGCGTGCTGACGGCGATCCGCGACGCCGAGACCCGCGTGATGTTCTCCGGCTACAACCCGCTCTATTTCAAGCTTTTCATCTGGACGCTGTCCGCAGTGATCTGCGGCATCGCGGGCGCGCTCTACGTCCCGCAGGTGGGCATCATCAATCCGAGCGAGATGTCGCCGGCCAATTCGATCGAAATCGCGATCTGGACGGCGGTCGGCGGACGCGGCACGCTGATCGGACCGGTCATCGGCGCCGCCGTCGTCAATCTCGGCAAGAGCTGGTTCACGCAAACGCTGCCCGAGTACTGGCTGTTCGCGCTGGGGTTGCTGTTCATCCTCGTCACGCTGTTCCTGCCGCGCGGCATCGCAGGTCTGTGGAAGCGGCGCACGTCATGAGCGGCATGCTCACCAGCGGCGCGTCGGACACGAGCGGCGGCATCGGCGGGCGGGTGTTGACCGATGGCGTCGACATCAGCCACCGCGGCATCCTCTATCTCGAGGGCATTTCGGTCAGCTTCGACGGCTTCAAGGCGCTGAACGACCTGTCGCTGACGATCGACGCCGGCGAGCTGCGCTGCGTCATCGGACCGAACGGCGCGGGCAAGACGACAATGATGGACGTGGTGACGGGCAAGACGCGGCCCGACCTCGGCACCGCGTACTTCGGCCAGACGATCGACCTCACGCGGCTGTCCGAGCCGGAAATCGCCGATCGCGGCATTGGACGCAAATTCCAGAAGCCCACGGTCTTCACGAATCACACGGTGTTCGAGAATCTCGAGCTCGCACGCAAGGCCGACAAGCGCGTGTGGCCGACATTGACCGCGCGGCTCGATTCGACGGCGCATGGACGGATCATGGCCGTGCTGGAGACCATCAAGCTCGCGCCGGAGGCTGGCCGTCTCGCAGGCCTGCTGTCGCACGGACAGAAGCAGTGGCTCGAGATCGGAATGCTGCTGATGCAGGAGCCCCAGCTCCTGCTGCTCGACGAGCCCGTTGCCGGCATGACCGACGACGAGACGATGCGCAGCGCCGAGCTCTTCCGCTCGCTCGCGGGCGACTACACGCTCGTCGTCGTCGAGCACGACATGGATTTCGTCGCGCGCATCGCGGACCGCGTCACGGTGCTGCACGAAGGCCATGTGCTGGCGGAAGGCTCGATGCAGCAGGTGCAGGAGAACGAGCAGGTCATCGAAGTGTTCCTCGGTCGATGACGACCCCCACGCTCACTGCGTTCGCTGCCCCCGAAGGGGGAGCGTGCCTCGCTTGGGACGGCCCGGCGCGAGGCATGACGACCCCCACGCTCACTGCGTACGCTGCCCCCGACGGGGGAGCAAGCCTTCCTTGGGACGGCCCGGCGGAAGGCTTGACGGCCCCCACGCTCACTGCGTCCCGCTAGCAAATGCTTTCCATCGCGAACCTCAACCAGTACTACGGCGGCAGCCACATCCTGCGCGACGTCGCGTTCGACGTGCCCGACGGCAAGTGCACGGCGCTCCTCGGCCGCAACGGCGTCGGCAAGACGACGCTGCTGAAGTGCCTGATGGGGCTCCTGCCGATCCGCTCGGGCGACATCCGCCTCGGCGAAACGAGCATTGCGGCGTTGCCGCCGTACGCGCGCGCCGAGCTCGGCATCGGCTACGTGCCGCAGGGACGCGAGATCTTTCCGCGCCTCACCGTCGGCGAAAACCTGCAGATGGGCCTGGCGACGCAGAAGCGCGGCGCCAGCGTGCCGGGCTTCATCTTCGAGATGTTTCCCGTGCTGAAGGACATGATGAACCGCCGCGGCGGCGATCTCTCCGGCGGCCAGCAGCAGCAGCTCGCCATCGGGCGGGCGCTCGCGCTGCGGCCGAAGCTGCTTATCCTCGACGAGCCGACCGAGGGCATTCAGCCGTCGATCATCAAGGACATCGAGCGTGCGATCCGCAAGCTGACCGGCAGCGGCGAAATGGCGATCCTGCTGGTCGAGCAGTATTACGATTTTGCGAAATCGCTGGCGGACCGCTATGTCGTGCTGTCACGCGGCGAGGTGGTGGCGAAGGGCGAGGGCGCCCGCATGGATGCCGACAACGTCCGCGCGCATCTCGCGGTCTAACTGCGCCGGTGTCAGCGCCCGCGTCCGGCGGCGCGCCAGTCGGTGTGGACGTGCATATCGTCGAAATAGGCGCGAAGCGCGAGGATCTCGCCCTGCACGTCGAGCGGAAATCCCGCGCGGCCGCCGCGGTGGTCGATCAGCAGGTCGAAGAGATAGCCGCGGACGAGCGCAGGATCGTTCCAGCCATTCGCGAGCGCGTTCGCGATGCGCGGATAGCGGTCGAGCAGCGTGAGCGGTCGCACCGGGTGCGGGAGGTCCTCCACCCAGCGCAGCGTCGCGGTGAACGGCTCGTTCGCGGGCGAGGCGCGGCGCAGCCGCACGCCGTCGCCGGACGCGGCGGCGCGCGCAGGTTGCGGGGCGTGCGTTTCCTGCGGTGTGCGCGCGAAGGTGTAGACGTTGGATTCGCCGTGAGCGCCTTGATCGAAAGTGCGATAGATCGACATGTTTGGTACCGTGGAACGCTTTGCGTTGGCGACCGCGGACGAGTGGGATGTGCACGAACCGACGCAAACTCCAAGCCAATGGCCAATGCAGCCGATCAACGGTTGACTCCCGTGACGGACGTCGCGATCGACCGCTTCCGCAACGGCGGAAAGCGCGTAAAACACCACGTTTGTCAAATCATCCGACACTTCCGCGCCGTCGATCGCGCATTGTCAAATCGCTCGACAGTGCTCGCGGCGGCAGAATCTTTCGCATCGCGGCACCCGGCCGTCATGGCCAGAGGCCGCGTTTCGCGCCAGAATCCGTGCATGGCGCATCGCCTCTTCCCGTTCCGCTTTCGCGATCCTGTCACCGGCAAGTGGGTCAGGGCGCGCTACAAGGCGACGCGCGACGAGATCGCGCAGCGTCATGCGCAATGGGAGATTGCCGGGCCGGCGGAAGTTCGCGACGGCGGTGCAGCGATGTTCCGTCCGCACTATCGCATTCTCGCGCATGCCGAGATGCTGCGGCTCACCGAAGCACCGCCTGTCCTCCACCCGCAGCGCGCGACACCGCCGGCGCTCGACGCGCTGGAGGCCGATCTCGTGCGCCTGTTCCTCCGCCGCTATGTCACCTATTGCGCGCGTCAGCGGCGCTATGCGCAGATGCAGGGCGCGGCCCAGTTGCACGCCGAGGTGCACCGCGCATGCGGTAGCGCGGCGTGGCCGAACCACGGATAATGCCGGCGCGGCCACCCCCGGGAGATGACATGTCGCGGTTCAATCGTCGCAACGCTGCCGTCATTTGTGCGCTCGCTCTCATGCTGTGGACCGAGTTCGCGCAGGCGCAATGGGTCATGCTCGCGCGGCGCGCCGTCGGTCGCGTCGAGCAGATGTCGCAGACGGCGCCGAACGGCAACACCACGTACGACACGGCGACCGTGATCGTCGAGGTGCCGAGCGACAAGGTGTTCGCCACCGTGCAGCAGTCGGTGCGCGCGGCGCAGGGGATCACCGTCACGCGCGAGGATCCTGCGGCGCGCCGGATCGAGTTCACGAACGGCACGCAGTTCGCAGGCATCCAGGCGATCAACCTCGGCGACAATCTGACGCAGCTCATGGTGTCCTCTGCGCACGCGACCGGCCCCAATGCGCCGACGGCGACGATCGTCGAGCACATCATTGCGGCGTGCAAGGCCATGAACGTGGAGTGCTCGCGCGGCACATGAGCGCGCGGGTGGGGCGAGGGTGGGCCCGCCTGGGATCGAACCAGGGACCAAACGATTATGAGTCGTCTGCTCTGACCGACTGAGCTACGGGCCCGCCATTCCGGATGCGCCCGTCGCACGAGCCGGCTGCGACGGCGACGGCCGCGTGGTTCGCAGCGCGGAAATTATAGCCGACGCAGGGTCGGACGGCCGGATTCACCCGGCCGACGGCCAATGGAAATTCCGATGCTGCATCATTACCTCCGCCCGTTGCTCTGCCCGCAATCGGTTGCGCTGATCGGCGCATCCGAGCGGCCGGGCTCGCTCGGGCGCATCGTGTTCGAGAACCTCCTCGCCGGCGAGTTCAAAGGCGCGCTCTACCCTGTCAATCCCAACCACGCGCGCGTGCTGGCTCAGCGCACCTACGGCTCGCTTGCGGACATCGGGAAGCCGATCGATCTTGCGATCATCGCGACGCCGGCGGCGAACGTTGCCCCGGTCCTCGACGGCCTGGCACCGGGTGCGCTCAAGGCTGCGGTGCTGATGAGCGCCCCCACCGCCGTCGATCGCGCGGCGTCTGCGGCGTGGATGCGCAACGTCGCGGCGATCGCCCGTCGCCAGAAGGTTCGGCTCATCGGCCCCGGCGCGCTCGGCGTCATACGCACCGACATCGGCCTCAACGCGACGTTCTGCGCCCCGGCCGCGCTGCCGGGGCGGCTTGCGCTCATCGCGCAGTCGGGGGCGGTCAGCGCCGCGATGCTCGACTTCGCGGCGCCGATGGGCGTGGGCTTCTCGACGGTCGTCACGCTGGGCGGCGGCATCGACGTCGGCTTCGGCGAGCTTCTCGACGCGCTGCTCGTCGATCCTGCCACCGACGGCATCATCCTGTATGTCGAGGACGTCGGCGATGCGCGGCGCTTCCTGTCTGCGCTGCGCGCCGCGGCGCGCACGAAGCCCGTCGTCGTGCTCAAGGCCGGGCGCTCGCTCGAACCCAACCGCATTCCCTCGCACGATGCGGTCTTCGATGCGGCATTGATGCGTGCGGGCACCGTGCGCGTGCAGACGTACATGCAGCTCTTCGCGGCGGCCCGCATCCTGTCGCTCGGCCGCATTCCGCGCGGCGAGCGCCTCGCCATCGTGTCGAACGGCCACGGTCCGGCGATGCTTGCCGCCGACGAGGCGCAGTTGCGGCACGTCGCGCTCGCGAAGCTCGCACCGGAGACCATCGTCGCGCTCGACCGCATGCTGCCGGGATCCATCCTGCGCACCAACCCCGTCGACGTGCGGGGCGGCGCGTCGCCCGAGCTGTTCGCCGCGGCCGTGCGCGCGACGCTCGACGACCCTGGCGTCGACGCCGTCGTGGCGCTGCACGTCGCGCGGCCGGTCGTCGGGGCCACGGACTCGGCGCGTGCGGTCGCCGACGTCGCGCGTCATTCGCCCAAGCCCGTGCTCGGCGCCTGGCTCGGCGCAGTGAGCCGGCGCACCGTCGACGATGCGCTCGGAGCGGGCGGCATCGCGAACTTCTTCACGCCCGAGAATGCCGTCGATGCGTTCTCGTTCCTCGCGGTCTACCGGCGCAACCAGGCGTGGCTGCTCGAGGTCCCGCCGCCGCAACCGGCGGTCGACCCGCCCGACTACGCGGCGGCCGAGCGCATTCGCGAGGCGGCCGAACGCGCGGGGCGCACGCGCCTTCCGGCTGGCGATCTCTACGCGCTCCTCGCCGCGTTCCGCATCGGCGTGCCGCCCTTCGCGCTCGTCGAAACGCTGGGCGAAGCCGAGGCGGCGGCGAAGCGTCTGCGCTTTCCCGTGCGGCTCATGCTCGAAAGCGACGAGGGATCGGCCGACGCTGCGCAGCGCGAGGTCCGCACACGTGCGGCCCTTGCGCGCGCCTGGGGCGAGCTGCACGCGTCAGCGGCGGCCGAGGCCGCCAATCGCAGCGGCCGCACGCTGATCGTGCGCGCGCCGCGGCTGCCCGCCGGCCCCGCGTTTGCCGTGGGCGTGGCGACCGACGCAGCCTTCGGCCCGGTCGTGACGATCGGCGACGGCAGTGGTGCAGCGCTCGCGCCACCGGGCGTGATGCTGCCGCCGCTCAACCTTCGTCTCGCGCGCGATCTCGTCGTGCAGACGTTTGCGCCGGCGCGGCGCAGCACGGCAAACGCGATGCCGGAGTCCACGCGCGAAGCGCTGGCGACGCTGCTCACGCAGGTGTCGACGCTCGTCTGCGAGCTGCCGTGGCTGCGCACGCTGGACCTGCGGCCGGTCGCGATGGTGGATGGCGCGTTGCAGGTCGCGGCGACGCGCGCGGCCGTCGAGCCGCGCCGCAAGCCGCAGCCGGGCTACCGGCACATGGCGATCCATCCGTACCCGGCCGAGCTCGTCGACGTTGTGACGCTGCGCGACGCTACGGTGCTCGCGATCCGCCCGATCAGGCCGGAAGACGCACTGCTCGAGCGCGCGTTCGTGAACGGGCTGTCCGAACAGACGCGCTATTTCCGCTTCTTCTACCAGCTCCACGAGCTCACGCCGGCGATGCTCGCGCGGTTCACGCAGGTCGACTACGACCGCGAGCTCGCGCTCGTCGCCGTCGCCAAGGATTCCAAGGGGCACGACACGTTCGTCGGCGTCGCGCGCTACATCACGAACTTCGACGGCGAGAGCGCGGAGTTCGCCGTCGTCGTCGGCGATGCGTGGCAGGGGCGGGGAATCGCCGGCGCGCTGATGCAGCGTCTAGCGGCGGCGGCGAAGCGCAAGGGCCTCGCACGCCTCGTCGGGACCGTGCTGCGCGCGAACCCCAACATGCTGAAGTTCACGCAGTCGCAGGGTTTCCACCTGCGCGACGACCCTGAAGACGGCGAGCAGGTGATCGCCGAGCGCGTCCTGTGAGCGGTGGCCGACTTCGGTTAAGATTCGCCGCATGAAAATCCTGTTCGCCACCGATGGCTCCGCCGCGGCGCTTGCGGCGCTGGAAAGTCTCGTCGAGCGGCTCCGCTGGTTCGCGGGAACGCCCGAGCTCACAGTGCTTACCGTTCACTACGCGATGCCGTTCAAGCGCGCGGCCGCGTGGGCCGGCCACGAGGCGCTGAAGAAGTATTACGACGAGGAATGCGACGCCGCGCTGGCGTCGGCCGTGACGGCGCTGACGGCCCGCGGCGTCGCGCATCGAACGGAAAAGCGCATCGGCGAGCCCGGCGCGACCATCGTCGCTGCGGCACAGGAGGGCGGCTATGACCTCATCGCGCTCGGCGCGCAGGGCCACTCGGCGCTTGCGCACTTGATGATGGGGTCCGTCGCCGCGAAGGTCGTCGCTGGCGCGCGCGTCCCAGTGCTGCTGCTGCGCTGACGGCGCGCCCCTCGGCGTGCCCATCGATCCGCCACAGGCGCGTTACGCGCCGCAGGTCTTCGACGTTGCCGACGCCGACGCGGCGCGCCGCATCATCCTCACGCCCGAGGCCGGCACCACCACCGACGTGCGCTGGGCGCGCGAGACGCCGTTTCTCGCGGACTGCATCGTCGAGCGCTTCCGGCTGACGGAGCGCCACGTCGTGCTCGACTTCGGCTGCGGCATCGGCCGCATGGCGAAGGCGCTGATCGAGCGCACCCGCTGCTGGGTGATCGGCGTCGACCTGAGCGTGCGCATGCGCGAGCTCGCGCCGGCCTATGTGGATTCGCCGAAGTTCGCGGCCGTGTCGCCCGAAATGCTCGACCTGCTGGTCGCGCGCGGCCTGCGCGTCGAGGTGGCGCTCGCCGTGTGGGTGCTGCAGCACGTCGCGCGGCCCGGGCGCGACGTCGCCCGTCTGGCGGAGGCGCTCGCACCGGACGGCGGCCTGTTCGTCGCGAACAACGTGCGCCGCGCGGTGCCCACCGATGCCGGCTGGGCGCACGACGGCATCGACGTGGAGGCGCTCCTCGCCACGCATTTCGAGGCGCGCTGGCGGGGAACGCTTCCGGCCGAGATCGGCGGCGAGGTGCTGCCGCAGGCGTCGTTCCTCGCCGCCTATCGCCGGCCCTGAAGCGCTGCCTCAAAAACCAAGGGCGCCCCCGCGAGGGCGCCCTTGGTTCGTCTCGGGGAGCGACGCCTGCTACTCGCCTTCGAGGAAGCTCCGCAGCTTCTCGGACCGCGACGGGTGACGCAGCTTGCGCAGCGCCTTCGCCTCGATCTGGCGGATGCGCTCGCGCGTCACGTCGAACTGCTTGCCGACTTCTTCCAGCGTATGGTCGGTGTTCATCTCGATGCCGAAGCGCATGCGCAGCACCTTGGCCTCGCGCGGCGTCAGCGTGTCGAGGATGTCCTTGCACACATCGCGCAGGCTCGCGTTGACCGCGGCCTCCGACGGCGCGACCGTCGACTGGTCCTCGATGAAGTCGCCGAGGTGCGAATCGTCGTCGTCGCCGATCGGGGTCTCCATCGAGATCGGCTCCTTGGAGATCTTGAGGATCTTGCGGATCTTCTCCTCGGGCATC
>Ga0157379_10002716_pt1 | contig 14935 bp, 12 predicted proteins | sample S25metaG_FD_121802 | JGI IMG/M metagenome (GOLD analysis project Ga0157379, IMG submission 121802) | Switchgrass rhizosphere microbial communities from Kellogg Biological Station, Michigan, USA - S2-5 metaG | ecosystem: Host-associated > Plants > Roots > Rhizosphere > Soil | place: USA... | reverse complement strand
GCTTCGGCCTAGCAGGGGCCGCGAGTACTTGGCCACGCTTGACCATGCCGTAGTCAGCGGCCTCTTGTGACTTCGAAGCAAGGTGGTGCCGACTCTTTAAAGCGGCGCTGCATGTCGTCTCAACGGTTCCTTCGCCTGCGGATCCCGAACGGCGGCGTCAGCACGTCGAGGTCGATCGTCTGCGCCATCGCCAGGTAGCCTGCGCGGTTGGGATGGATGAAGTCGATCGCAGCCGTGCTGCTGTTGGGCTGGAACTCGGGTCGCAGCCTGCCCGTAGCGGGATCGATTGTCACCGCGTCGAAGTCAGCCACCGAGTCGAAAATGCCGGCACTACGGATGAAGGCATTGACGGCCTGCCGGCGAGCGTCCTGCTCGGGGGTACCCGTGGTACCGAACCCCAAGGCAGAGGTGAGCGTCGCCTGGATGATCTTGATGCCCGGCCGGCGCGCCCGAAGCGTCGCCACTCCGGTTCGGATGCCGGCGATCACGGACTCCGCACTGGCCCCGGCGTTCAAGTCATTGATTCCTTCCATCCAGATAACCGCGGTAACGCCGGAGAGGCCGAGCACGTCTCGATCGAGCCTACTCAATGCGGGAGGTCCACCGGCACCGGCGTCCGTGAGGATGCGATTGCCGCCGATGCCGGCGTTGGCTACGGCCACCTGGTTGCCGTAGGCCTCGAGAAGACGGCGGCTGAGATCGTCGGGCCAGCGGTCGTCGCCGTTGAGCGTCGAGCCGGTACCGTCGGTGATCGAGTCGCCGAGCGTCACGACCGTCATCGCATTGCGGAGGCCTCGAGTGTCGACCGCATCGAGGAAGTACCACGACGAGCTCGTGTACGGAAACGCTTCGTCGGTCTCCTCGTCACTGTGTACGCCGGCGCCGGGCGCGGTGATGTAGTTCGTCTGCAAGGCTTTTGAGTGCCACGTCATCGGGCCGCTGCTGCCGACCACATGGAAGCTTATGGCGAGCTTGCGTCCGAATAGGAGAAGCTTCTCCGGATCCCGGGCGAAGTCGAGGGAGACCGCGTCGCTCCACAGGAGTTGGCCCGCGGGGATGACGATCCGGCGCCGTCCGCCTTGGAAGCGAACCGGCGTGTTGGTGTCCTCCTCAATGGTTCCGGCGCTTGCCTGCAAGCCCACGTAGACGTTGTCGAGCGTGAGCGGCTGCGTGCCGAAGACATTGCTGAAGCGGAAGCGGAAGGTGTCCCCCCACACCGTCGGGCGCACGATCATGCGGAAGCTCTGCTCGTTCGCGCTGGTGGTGCCGTTCGGGAACGCGAACGTCAGCACCGGCTGCAGTACCGCCGTGCTCAGGGGATAGGTGCCGTGCGCCACCCCGGCCCATGTCGTCAGCCAATCAGCGGCGTTGCTGCCGCGTCCGTTGTCGCTCGCTGCAAGGGCGCGACTTGCGCTGAAACCGCCGCTGCCGGCCAGTGCCGCTGCAGCGGAAGCCGCCTGCAGAAAGCGCCGACGAGAGGACGCTTCGCCATTGCCGCTTTGACGGGGCCTTTGCCTGTCGCTCATAAGAGTCTCCTGTGTTGTCCGAGGTGTCCTGCCGCTGTCTCTCAAACTAAGAGCGGGCTGCGCATGCGTTCGCGTATTGGTCAGAATTTCGACGGGCGACCGCCTATCCCCCCTCGACGCAAAGGCGTCCGTCGTCGGCAAAAACAGTGCCGAAGTCAGGGCGGACCTTCAGCGTCGACCTGATCGACCTGGCTTGCGGTAGTCCCTGGCGGCGTCTGCCGCGTCGCGCTTCAACGCTGCGCTGGTGTCCGGTCTAGGCTCCGGCCCGCCGATACCGCGCATCCCGTGGCCAGGTCGCGTCTCAGGCGGGTCGGGCCGACGCACGGGAGCGAAGTACATCGCCTTGCAGCCGACGCACGCGATGAAGTCGGTCACAACAGCGGGATGGGGCCTGCGCTGAACGACATGCGCTCGAAGTTCTCGTAGCCGCAAGGGCACACCAACTCCATCCATGACGCAACTGTACAGACGTACAGTGTCTGCGCCACAAGCGTTTGGCCGTTAGGTGGGTTGTACGGTGGGTCTAGCGTCGAATGCCTCGGGAAGGCGCGAATTTGCTAGAGGCCTGGCGGAGACGGTGAGATTCGAACTCACGGAGGAGTTGCCCCCTCGGCAGTTTTCAAGACTGCTGCCTTAGACCACTCGGCCACGTCTCCGCGCGCGACGTTGCGATCGCCGCGGCGCGCGATCTTCGCATGAGAGCCCGGCCGCGATCTCCGCGCTGCCGCTGACGACGCGTGCTCAGTGACCGGCGGCGCCTGCGCGTCGCTTGGGAGAACTTCGGGCCGGGGCGCAGCCGACGTGGAAGACCTCGTGACCGTCGGCATCGAGGCGGACCGCGGTGAGCCGGCCGCCCCAGACGCAGCCGGTGTCCAGACCCAGCAAGTCGTCGCGCTCGACCAGGCCGAGCGCAGACCAGTGGCCGAACGCGATCGGCACGCCCGCCGTGCGCCGGCCCGGGACATCGAACCAAGGGCGGAAGCCCGGGGGAGCGCCGTCGGCGCCGTCCTTGGTCTGGAACTCGAGCGTGCCGTCATCGGCGACGAAGCGGATCCGCGTGAGGGTATTGAGCGTGAAGCGCAGGCGCTCTTCGCCGTCGAGCGAGTCGCTCCAGCGCGCCGGCTCGTTGCCGAACATGGCGGCCAGGAATTCGCGCGGCGGACGTTGGCGCAGGTTCTGCTCGAGCTCGGCGGCCAGCCGCAGCGTCGTCGCGAGGTCCCACTGCGGCACGACGCCCGCGTGCAGCATCAGCCAGCCCTGCTCGAACACCGCCATGCGTCGCGTTCGCACCCACGCCAGCCAGTCCTCGCGGTCCGGTGCGTCGAGGATGTCGTCGAGCGTGTCGCTGCGGTGGCGCGGACGCACGCCGGCGGCGATGGCAAGGAGGTGCCAGTCGTGGTTGCCGAGCACGCAGCTCGCCGCCGCGCCGAGGCCGCGCAGCCGGCGCAGCGTCGCGAGCGAGCCGGGGCCGCGATTGACGAGGTCGCCGAGCACGTAGATGTGGTCGCGTGACGGAGAGAAGGCGATCTCGTCGAGCAGCCGGTCGAGCGCCGAGGCGCAGCCCTGGATGTCGCCGACGAGGTAATGCATGGATCGATTCTGCTACGCTGGCTGCCCCCGACCGCTGCGCCCGCGCATGGACGTTGCCCTCCTGCTGTTCCTGGTCTTTCTCAACGCCCTGTTCGCGATGTCGGAAACGGCGCTGACCGCGAGCCGCAAGGCGCGCCTGCAGGTGATGGTGGAAGCGGGCGACTCGGGCGCGAGCCATGCCCTCGCCCTCCACGACAATCCCACCAAGTGGCTCTCGGTGGTGCAGATCGGCATCACCTCGATCGGTCTCCTGAACGGCATCGTTGGCGAGGCGGCGTTCTCGACCCGGCTCGCCTCCTGGCTGCGCTCGCAGGTCGCGATCAGCGACCGCGCCGCCGAGCTGTCAGCGCTCGCCCTCGTCGTCATCATCATCACGTTCATCAGCATTGTCTTCGGTGAGCTCGTTCCCAAGCGGATCGGCCTGATGTATCCCGAGACCATCGCCCGCTTGGTCGCGCGGCCGATGGAGTGGCTGTCGACGCTGACGCGGCCGTTCATCAGGCTGCTCACCTGGAGCACGAACGCGACGCTGTCGGTGATCGGCCTTCGCAAGGCGCCCGACCGCAGCGTCACCGAGGAGGAGATCGCCGCCAGCCTCGAGGAAGGGCTCGATGCCGGCGTCATCGAGGCGCAGGAGCACCAGATGGTGCGCAACGTCTTCCGGCTCGACGATCGCCAGGTCAACTCGATGATGATCCCGCGCGGCGAGATCGTCTGGCTGGAGGCGACGAGCACCGCCGACGACGTCCTGCGCGTCATCGGCGACGCCGAGCACTCGCGCTACCCGGTGTGCCGGAGCGGCCTCGACGACGTGCTCGGCGTCATCACCGCGCAGAAGCTCCTCCAGCGCGCGATCAAGGGCGAAGCCTTTGCGGTCGACCAGGACCTGCAGCCGCCGGTGTTCGTTCCGGAGACGTTGTCCGGAATGGAGCTGCTCGAGCACTTCCGCGGCTCGAGCGCCCAGATCGTCTTCGTCGTCGACGAATACGGCGAGGTGCAGGGAATGATCACCGTGCGCGACGTCCTCGAGGCGATCACCGGCGAGTTCTCCACGGCGACCGAGGACGACGCGTGGGCCGTGCAGCGGAGCGACGGCAGCTGGCTGTTCGATGGCCTCATCCCGACGCCCGAGCTGAAGGACCGGCTCGGCTTGAAGGAGCTGCCCGAGGAGGACCGCGGCCGCTACAACACGCTCGCCGGAATGATCATGCTGCTGCTCGGCCGGCTTCCCGACACCGCCGACTCGGTCGACTGGGAAGGCTGGCGCTTCGAGGTCGTCGACCTCGACGGCAAGCGCGTCGACAAGGTCCTTGCCAGCGCGCTCGCGCCCGAGGCGGTGTCGCAGGAAAGCGCCGGCCCGTGACCGAGGCGCGGCGATGACGGCAGCGATCTTCGCGCGCACGCTCGCGAGTGCGGCGATGGCCGAGGTCTTCTCGGACCGATCGATCGTCGCCGCGATGCTCGCCTTCGAGGCGGCGCTCGCCGAGGCCGAGGCCGCCGAAGGCGTGATCCCGACGAGCGCGGTCGCGCCGATCGTCGCCGCGACCCAGGCGGGCGTCGGCGCCATCGATTCGCTCGTCGTCGAGGCGCGCCGAGCGGGCAGCCTGGCCATTCCGCTCGTCGGGCGGCTCACTGCCGCGGTTGCCGAGCGCGACGCGCCTGCGGCGGCCTTCGTGCATCACGGCAGCACGAGCCAGGACGTCATCGACACCGCGATGGCGATCGCGACCCGGCAGGCGCTCGTCCTCATCGACGCCGATCTCGCGCGCCTCGTCGCTGCGCTGGCTGCGCTCGTGCGCGTGCACTTGGACACGCCGATGCTGGCGCGTACGCTGATGCAGCCGGCGCAGGTGATCAGCCTCGGCTTCAAGATCGTCGCCTGGGTGGCGCCGCTCGCGCGCGCCCGCGAGCGCCTGGCCCGCGCCCGCGCGGCGGCGCTGCGGCTGCAATTCGGCGGCGCGGTCGGCACGCTCGCGCCGCTCGGCGCCAAGGGCCCGGCGGTGGCGCGCCGCCTCGCCGCGCAGCTCGAACTCGCTCCCGCCGACGGCGCGTGGCACGTCCAGCGCGACGACTGGGCGGCGCTCGGCTGCGAGGTCGCCGTTCTGTGCGGCTCGCTCGGCAAGATCGGCCACGATCTGGCGCTGCTCGCGCAGGCCGAGGTCGGCGAGGTCGCCGAGCCGTCGGGCGCGGGCCGGGGCGGCTCGTCGGCGATGCCGCAGAAGAAGAACCCGGTGGCGGCGATGACCGCGATCGCCGCCGCGATCCGCGCGCCGCATCACGCGGCGGCCGTGCTGGCGGCGATGGCGCCATCGCACGAGCGCGGCCTGGGCGAGTGGCAGGCCGAGCTGGCCGAGTGGCCGTCGCTCTTTCTCGCGACCCACGGCGCGCTCGTCGCCCTCGCCGACGCCTGCGGCGGGCTCGAGGTCGACAGCGCACGCATGCGCGCCAACATCGAGCGCCAGCATGGCACGGTGTTCGCGGAAGCCGCCGCCGCGCTGCTCGTGCCGTCGCTCGGCAAGGCGAAGGCACACGCGCTGCTGGCGAGCTTGTCGTCGCGCGCGACGCGCGAAGGCGCGCAGCTGCACGCGCTGTTGCGCGCCGATCCCGCGGCGCGGGCCATCGATGCGGCGGCGCTCGAAGCGGCTTTCGACGTCGACGCCGCGGCGCGCCATGCCGGTGCGCTCGCGCGAGTCCAGCTCGATCGGCTCGCGCCTTCGCCTTCCTGAAACGAGCCCCCCATGAGCAACGAACACCAACCCCCCGAGCGCCGCGACGACTTCGATCGCGGCGTCGCCAACCGCCGGACCGTCCTCGGCGACGAGTGGGTCGATCGCTCGCTCGCGGGCGCGAGCGAGTTCAACGCCGACTTCCAGAGCCTGATCACGCGCTACGCCTGGCACGACATCTGGGGTCGGCCCGGCCTCGACCACGAGACCCGGCGCCTGCTCGTGCTCGGCATGACGATGGGGATGGCGCGCTGGGAGGAGTTCGAGTTGCACTGCCGCGCCGCGGTGCGCGGCGGCGTGCCGATCGACAAGATCAAGGAGACGCTGCTGCAGGGCGCGATCTACTGCGGCGTTCCGGCCGCCAACACGGCGTTCAAGATCACCGGCGAGATCCTGCGCGCCGAAGGGCGTGCGCCGGCGCCGCGATCGCTCGCCGCCGACTCGCGCACGGCAACGCATCACACGTTCAGCGCGCCGCAGCTGCGCGTCACCGTGCAAGGGCAGGGCCCGACCGTCGTCCTCAGCCATGCGCTCGGCCTCGATCTGCACATGTGGGACGAGCTCGCCGAGCGGCTGGCGCCGACTCACACCGTGCTGCGCTACGACCAGCGCGGCCATGGCGAATCGGCGCGGCCGGCCGGGCCGTATGCGATCGACGACCTCGTCGACGACGCAGCGCGCCTGATCCGCGAGTGGGGCCAGGGTCCGGTCGCCTTCATCGGCCTGTCGATGGGCGGCATGGTCGGCCAGGGGCTCGCCGTCCGTCACCCCGAGCTGCTGCGCGGCGCCGTCCTCGCCAACACCGTGGCGCGATACCCGGCAGCGGCGCGGCCGACCTGGGTGGCGCGAATCGCGGCGGTCGAGGCAGGCGGAATGCCCGCCGTCGCCGATGCCGTCGTCGAGCGCTACCTTCACGCCGACTATCGGGCCGCGCACCCGCAGGTCGCCGATGCACTGCGCAAGCGGCTCCTGCGCACCGATCCGGCGGCGTATGTCGCCGCCTGCCACGCCGTCGCCAACGTCGACTGGCTCGACCGCCTCGCGTCCGTGCGCCTGCCGACGCTCGTCCTTGCCGGCGCGCGCGACGCCGGCGCGACGCCCGAGATGGCCAAGGCGATCGCCGAGCGGATCCCTGGCGCCGAACTGCGCGTCTTCGCCGATGCCTCGCACCTGAGCGTGGTCGAAGCCGGCGACGAATTCCTTACCGCGGTATCGTCGTTCCTCGCCTCGCTGCCGTCGCGCTGACGCGCGCGGCGCCCTCCTTCACGGACACCGCCATGAGCAAAGCATTCGCCTCCCAGGCCGACCTCGCCGACAAGCAGGTCACCTTCACCAAGCTCTCCGACAACGCCTACGCGTACACCGCCGAGGGCGACCCGAACACCGGCGTCGTCGTCGGCGACGATGCGGTCATAGTGATCGACACCCAGGCCACGCCGGTGATGGCCGAGGACGTCATCCGCCACATCCGCACGGTGACCGACAAGCCGATCAAGTACGTCGTCATGAGCCACTATCACGCGGTGCGCGTGCTCGGCGCGAGCGCCTACGGCGCGAGCGAGGTCATCGCCAGCGAGGACACTCGCGACCTGATCGTCGAGCGCGGCGCCGCCGACATGAAGAGCGAGATCGAGCGCTTTCCGCGCCTGTTCCGCGCCGTCGAGACGATCCCCGGCCTGACCTGGCCGACGCTTACCTTCAAGGGCGAGATGACCGTCTGGCTCGGCAAGCTCGAAGTCAGGCTGATGCAGCTCGGCCGCGGTCACACCAAGGGCGACACGGTCGCCTGGCTGCCGCAGCAGAAGATCCTCTTCAGCGGCGACCTGGTCGAGTACGGCGCGACCGCCTATGCCGGCGACGCCTACTTCAACGACTGGCCGCAGACGCTCGACAAGGTCGAGGCGCTTGGCGCCACGGCGATCGTCCCCGGCCGCGGCGCAGCGCTCACCGATCCGGCGATGTGCCGCGACGGCATCGCGACGACGCGCGCCTTCATCCGCGACCTGTTCGCGAGCGTCAAGTCGGGCGTCGCGCAGGGCCACGACCTCAAGCGCGTCTTCGCCGACACCGACGCGGTGCTGCGGCCGAAATACGGCAGCCAGTTCATCTACGAGCACTGCATGCCGTTCGACGTCTCGCGCGCCTACGACGAAGCGACCGAGCACCGCGACCCGCGCATCTGGACGGCCGAGCGCGACAAGGCGATGTGGGCGTCGCTCGGATGAGCGGCGCGAGCACCGACGTCAACGACGCGACCGCGCGCTTCGGCAGCGGTCGCGCGGTCCATCGCGTCGAGGACGCTGCGCTCCTGGCCGGCCGCGGCCGCTTCGTCGACAACGTCGCCGAGCCCGGCCAGACGATCGTCGCCTTCCAGCGCTCGCCGCACGCGCACGCGCGCATCGTCGCCGTCGAGGTCGACGCCGCGCGCGCCATGCCGGGCGTTCTCGCGGTCTATACGGGCGCCGACCTGGCCGCCGCCGGGATCCAGCCGATGCCGACGACGCCCGACTTCCGTCGCGCCGACGGCCGCCCGACGGTGTCGCCGCCGCGCTGCGCGCTCGCTCACGAAGTGGCGCGCTACGTCGGCGAGGCGGTCGTCGCCGTGGTCGCCGAGTCGCGCGAGGCTGCGCGCGACGCGGTCGACAGCGTGACCGTCGAGTACGAGGAGCTCCCCGCGGTCGCCGACGTCGCCGCCGCGACCGCGCCCGGCGCGCCTGCGCTCGCGCCCGACGCTCCCGACAACATCGCTGCCGAGATGCGTCACGGCCATGCCGAGAAGGCCGCGGCCGCGTTCGCGCGCGCCGCCGTCCGCATCGAGCTCGACCTCGTCAACCAGCGCGTCTCGCCGGTCGCGATGGAGCCGCGCAGCTCGGTCGCCACGTTCGACACTGCGACCGGGCGGCTGACGGTTCGCATCAGCAACCAGATGCCGACCGCGGTCGCCGCCGGTCTGGCCGGCGCGCTGCCGGACATCACGCAGGAACAGGTCCACGTCCTCGTCGGTGACGTCGGCGGCGGCTTCGGCATGAAGACGGGCATGTACCCTGAAGACATCGTTGTCGCCCACGCGGCGCGCGCGCTCGGCCGGCCGGTGCACTGGCAGGCCGATCGCAGCGAGGAGTTCCTGTCCGGCTCGGCCGGGCGTGACGTCACGAGCCACGTCGAGCTCGCCCTCGACGGCGAAGGCAAGGCGCTGGCGCTGCGCGTGCGCTCGCTCGCCAACGTCGGCGCGTATGCGACGCCGGCGGGCGTCGCGATCCAGCTGCTGATCGGCCCGTGGGTGTCGACCAGCATCTACGACATCGCCATCGTCGACCTGCACTACAAGGCGGTGCTGACCAACACGACGCCGACCGGTGCCTACCGCGGCGCCGGCAGGCCCGAAGCGATCTACATCATCGAGCGGCTGTTCGACGCGGCGGCACGCGAGATGAAGCTGGACCCGGCCGAGCTGCGCCGCCGCAACATGATCCGGCCCGAGCAGATGCCGTACAAGAACCCGCTCGGTCAGACCTACGACAGCGGCCAGTTCGAGAAGATCCTCGACCAGGGCCTCGCGCTCGCCGACTGGAGCGGCTTCGCCGCGCGCCGCGCCGAGTCGCAAGCGCGTGGGCTGCTGCGCGGCCGCGGCATCGCCTCGTTTCTCGAATGGACCGGCGGCAACGCACTCGAGGAGAAGGTCAGCGTCGACATCACGCCCGACGGGATCATCGAGATCTTCTCGGCGACGCAGGCGATGGGCCAGGGGATCGCGACCAGCTACGCGCAGCTCGCGGTCGACGTCTTTGGCGTGCCGATCGACCGGATCCGCATCGTCCAGGGCGACACCGCGCGCGGCAACGGCTTCGGCAGCGCGGGCTCGCGCTCGCTCTTCACCGGCGGCTCGGCGGTTCGCGTCGCCTCGGAGCGAACGATCGACCACGCGAAGGCGCTCGCCGGCGAGGCGCTCGAGGCCGCCGCCGGCGACATCGAGTATCGCGCCGGGCGCTTCGCCGTCGTCGGCACCGACGTCGGCATCGATCTCTTCGCGCTCGCCGGCAAGCAGCCGGGGCAGCGGATCCACCTCGAGGCGTCGGCGGTGGCCGGCGGGCCGACCTGGCCGAACGCGTGCCACGTCTGCGAGGTCGAGGTCGACCCCGAGAGCGGCGCCGTTCGCGTCGTCGCGTACTCGTCGGTCAACGACATCGGCCGCGTCGTCAGTCCGACGATCGCGCGCGGCCAGGTCGACGGCGGCGCGATGCAAGGCCTCGGCCAGGCGCTCTGCGAGCAGGTGGTGTACGACGAAGACAGTGGTCAGCTCGTCACCGGCAGCTTCATGGACTACGCCGTGCCTCGCGCCGACCTCGGCGCCGCCTTCCGCACCGAGTTCGACACGTCGATCCCGTGCCTGCTCAATCCGCTCGGGGTCAAGGGCGTCGGCGAGCTCGGCACTATCGGCGCGACGCCGGCAGCGATGAACGCCGTCATCGACGCGCTCGACCACGCCGGCCTCGGTCGCGCCGCCGAGACGCTGCAGATGCCGGCGACTTCCGAGCAGGTGTGGCAGATGCTGCGCTCCCGGTCATCCTGAGCGAAGCAAAGGATCTCTCCCGTCAGCGAACGCTCTCGTCTCAGCCCGGATCGGGAACGAACGACGGGAACGCATCGGGCTGGCGCGGCGTCGGCCGCGCGCGCGGGATCACGCCGCTCGCGAGCAGGTTGGCGTAGCTGTCGTAGCGCACCTGAACGATCTCGGCCGGTGTCGACGTGGCGCGCTCGAACGCGGTCTGGGTGGTCGGCGAGTATTCGCGCTCGCCGTGGCCGGTGCCGAGCTTCTTCTCGTCGCGCGGCGCCGGCTCCGAACGCGATCGCCGCGCAGCGTCTTGTGCGGGCGCGGCGTCGGCCGTCGTCCCGGCCGGGGCTGCGGGCGCCTGACGCTCGGCTTCCATGCGATTGGCCGCGCCGCTTTCCTTGGCCGCGACCGGCGGCCCTTGCTGGAACCAGCCGCCGAGCGGCTCCGGCACGCGCTCGCGAAATACCGCGGCGCCGATCACGCCGACGTTGTCGGGGCGGCCGGTTCGTGCGGCGTAGGAATCGGGCAGGGCGGTGAAGTAGAACGCTGCCGCCTCGGAATAGCTCTTGCGCCAGCCGGTGATCTCGGCCGACTGATAGGGCGCGAGCACGTAGCCGGTCTGCGACACCGCGGCGGTCTCGCCGCTGACGGCATTGACGCCGTCGACCGAAAGAACGACGAGGACTCGCCCGGGCGACCGGTTCGTCAAGCGGACCGCGTAGCGATCGCCGGGTCGGCCGGCGACGTAGCTCGTGCCGCGATGGCGCCAGGTCGACAGCGTCTCGCCGCGGCTGCGGTCGACGATCTGCAGGTCGACCAGCGAGCCGACGGCAGCCGCGGGAGGCGAGCTGCAGGCGCTGGCCGCGGCGGCGGCGAGAAGGGTGAGCAGGGCGCGGCGCGTGGGCATGGCGGTCTCCGAGACGGGGGTGATGACCCCCGTTGAACGGAGGGCCGACGCAAACGGGGTGAACCACTCAGGCCGGCGATCGCGGGACCGGAGAGCGCTCGTCGGGCGACGCCGGCGGCGCGAAGCAGCAGGTGGTCCAGGCGAAGCCGATCGCCTCGTCGAGCACTGCCTTGACGCCGTCGCTTGTCGTCCACCAGCGATCGAGCGCGTAGCGTCGCGACGGGGCAGCGAAGACGCCGACGTCGACCTCCGGCCCGAACGCCATCTGGAAGACGAGCCGCGAGCGGCGCGCATGGACGCCGCCCGAGAACAGATCGACCGCGTCGACCTTCCCGCCCTGGCGACGCAGCCACTCGCGCACGACGATGGCGCTGAGAAAGGTGCGGTCCTGCGCCGATTCGGGCGCCGCGACGGCGACCACGGGGATCGAGGTGACGCCGTGTCGACGCAGGTAGTCGGCGGCACGCTCGGCATAGGTCGGCCAGGATTGGCCCTCGCGCCAGCTGTCGATCGGGCCGCCCGAGGCGACGACGCGCTCGTAGCGGCCGCGACCGATCGCTGCGATCGCGGCGTCGAGGCCGTCCTCGTCGAGCCAGCCTTCGACGATCAGCGTGCTTGCGCCGCGCCCGTCGCGAGTGGTGGCCGGGCGCTCTGCGGCGAGGTAGTTGGCGAGATTGCGAAGCGCGATGAGGCACGCGGCCGCGACGACGACGACGAGCAGCAACGCGCCTTGCCACGTCGGCAGCCAGATCTGTCGGCGGCGAAACATCGCGGGCACGGGCAGCACCTCCTTGCGCGTTGATCGGACTTCGAAGGCGTCGACTTTGTCACGACTGTGCCGCGAGCTCGATGTGCGTTCTCGTTTCCGCGGATTGTCACCGTGATGCGAACCACGTCGGCGAATGCGATTCGGCGAACGGTCGCGCTCTTTCGCGAAGCGCTCGGGACAATCTCGCCATCAGGGATCGGACTGCGCACGATGCGTCGGCCGAAACCGGCAAGGAAAACGAAATGTCCAGCATCCATTCGATCATCCGACACGCCGCGAGCGTCGCGCTGCTCGCTGCAGCCGCTGTCGCCGGCCCGGCACACGCGGTATCGATCGACGTCGGCTCGTACTCGAACACCGGCCTCGGCGCCGAGTTCGCCACCCCCTACGACACCTTCTCGATCACCGGCGACAAGTTTTCGATCGCGATGCCGCAGGCGCCGATCGCGATCTCGCTCGGCACGTTCTGGTTCGAGGTGGGCCCGAACTGCTACAGCTGCACGCTGGCGCCGTCGTTCGACGCCATCCTCGACGTCAAGGTGCGCGGCGAAACGCAGCAGCTGCATATTCCCTATGCCTGGCACTCGTCGGGCCCGAACGACTTCCTGACCTTCTCGCAGCCCGCGCCGCTGATGTTCGACTTCGGCAACCAGGGCATGTTCGTGATCGCGCTCGACGCGATCGCGACCCTGGTGAGCCCGAGCGGCAAGGTCTACGGCGACCTGTACGCGACCGCGTCCCTCGCCCCGGTGTCGGTGACGCCGGTCCCCGAGCCCGCCAGCTACGCGCTGATGCTCGCCGGCTTCGGCGTCGTCGCCTTCATCGCGCGTCGCCGCCGGGCTTGATCGCCATCCAGCAAAACGGCCTCGCCGAAGCGAGGCCGTTTGCGCTCGAGATGGCGAGCGATCAGCCCCTCTTGCCGCGCCTCCTCGCGATGAAGCCGATCGCGCCGATCCCGGCCAGCATCAGGGCGTAGGTCTCCGGCTCCGGAATCGCCGAGACCAGGCGGATCGCGGCGATCGTTTCCGGGCCGCCTTGCGCGTTGGCGAAGGTGGCACCCACGGTGAACACCTCGGCGCCGGCGTTCGCCGCCATCGTGGCGTTCAGTTGATTCTGCTCGGCCGTTGTCAAAGCGAAGACGATGCCCGAGCCCCCCAGACCGGACGCGACCTGGTTCAGCGTCAGGCCGCTGGCGGCGGTGTGCTGTTCGAGCAGCGCCCCTGCTGCGCTGTAGACGTTCAACGTGATGGTGCCCGCCAGGTTCGCGTTCGTGAGCAGCGGGCTCGGCGCAGTGGTGACCGAGGGCGTGGCCTCCGAACCCGGCTCGGCGAGGTTGACGATGAATGCGAGTTGGCTTGCGTTGGTCAACGCGAGATCGGCGAACGTGAATGTGCGCGATTGCGATTGGCCGCTGCCGGCGTCGCCGAACGTGGTGCCGTTGAAGAGGACTCCGCCGCTTTCGGTGGTGGAGCTGCCCGCGCCCTGCAGGAACAGGGTCGTGAACGAGGCGCCTACGCCCTGTCCGCTCAGCTGGACGTTGGTGAGCGGAACCAGTTCTGCGCGGGCTGGTGCGGCGGCCAAGCCGACCGCGAGCGCCGCCGTCGCTAGAGCTATGGGTTTGTACTTCATGGAAAGGGATCTCCTGGGAAAGGGAAGGTGCATTCGCAGTTGCGAGTGCGGACCGCAGCGGCTGTTCCCGCTGCATGGCCGAGTCTCCGGATCGACGACGTCGATGCATCCCCCCATCCACGGGGATTTCATTCGTGTGGGCTTGCAAGAGGGGGCAGAACGTGGCAATGCGCGTGCCCGCACGCGGTGATTGCCATCGGTGCGGCGGTGAGGCGACCATCCGGACGCGAGGAGGGATGCAGCGACGGCGCAGGCGAAGCAGACGCAGCCGAGCGCTTCGCTATGAGGCGCCGTTGCTTGCGCGAATCGCTTCTCGAGCAGGTCAACGAGTCACTTTCATCCGCGACCGATGCTGAAGTCGTCGGTTCCTGTACCGCGATCCGGGAGACCTTCGAGGACGAGACCGCATTCCTGCAGCGGCGTGAGGAACTGAGATGAATGCTGCCTCGATAGTTCTGGTACTCGCGGTGAAGCCTGCAGCGCGAGATGACTGACGGCTGCGCTCAGGCGGCGGCCTCGTCAAAGCGACCTATCATCTGCCGCGCAAGAGCTCTTGCTTCGCATGCTCGTTCATGGGGAGCGCGGAGACGTTGCGGAATTCTTGCGAGGCCTCGCTAACTCGATCGAAAGGCAGTCATCTAACGATGTCAGGGCCTCGATGCACTGAGCGTGATCTCGCTCATCAGTCCTAGCTTCGAGGGAGCAGGCCGTTCGCATGGCGAGTCGGCTCGTGCAAACCGTGCCTTTCGAGTAGCAAGAGCAGCCTAGGCTCTAGGTGCGGGTTCCAGCCATCGTGGTTGCACGTCCAACATCTGTCGCAGGCGAAAGCACCGCCAATCCTGTGCTCAGCTTGCGCAGCGAGCGACGACGCGCCCCGAGGATTCGGCCGGAGCCGATGCTCTGGTGCTCTGGTCAGACCTCCCAGCTTCCGGCCCGTCAGTCAAATCCCCAAACCTTAAGGTTGGCGGTCTGCGCACCACCAAGAATCTTGTACTGAACGGTCACCGATGTGAGCCGCCCCTTCACTCCCGGCGCATCCTTCGCAGCAGTTTGCCCCCCTGACTTCACGACCCCGACATCCGTCAACGTATCGTCCTTGCGATTGTCCCAATGAAGGACGACATTGGTGATCTGCACGTCAGCGCCCTCGACCGAGAGCTTCACCTGCTTGACGTCCTTATCCCATCGACTGCCCTCGCTCTTGATCGACGCGCTTGGATCGGTGGCCTTGAGCGT
>Ga0157379_10002715_pt1 | contig 14935 bp, 9 predicted proteins | sample S25metaG_FD_121802 | JGI IMG/M metagenome (GOLD analysis project Ga0157379, IMG submission 121802) | Switchgrass rhizosphere microbial communities from Kellogg Biological Station, Michigan, USA - S2-5 metaG | ecosystem: Host-associated > Plants > Roots > Rhizosphere > Soil | place: USA: Michigan... | reverse complement strand
ATCCTGGAAATTGCCTTCGAACCATTCGACATGGCTGTCGCCTTCAAAGGCCAGCATGTGGGTGGCGATGCGGTCCAGGAACCAGCGGTCATGGCTGATGATCATGGCGCAGCCGGCAAAGTCTTCCAGCGCCGCTTCCAGGGCGCGCAAAGTGTCCACGTCCAGGTCGTTGGTGGGTTCGTCCAGCAACAGCAGGTTGGCGCCCGACTTCAGCATCTTGGCCAGGTGCACGCGGTTGCGCTCGCCGCCCGACAGTTGGCCGACCTTCTTCTGCTGGTCGCCGCCCTTGAAGGCGAAAGCGCCGGTATAGGCACGGCTGTTGATCTTGGTCTTGCCGAACTCGATGATGTCGGTACCACCGGAAATTTCCTGCCACACCGTCTTGTTGGGATCGAGTGCATCGCGTGACTGGTCGACATAGCCGATCTGGACGGTGGGACCGACCTTCAACGTGCCGGCATCGGGCTTTTCCTGCCCCGTCAGCATGCGAAACAGCGTGGTCTTGCCCGCGCCATTGGCGCCGATCACGCCGACAATGCCGCCCGGCGGCAGCTTGAAGTTCACATTCTCGTACAACAGGCGGTCGCCATAACCCTTGGCAAGATTGTCGGCCTCTATCACAAGGTCGCCCAACCGTTCCGCCACGGGGATCATGATGGTGGCAGTGGCCTGGCGCTGCTCCTGGCTTCTGGCGACCAGATCTTCATATGAATTGATGCGCGCCTTGGACTTGGCCTGGCGGGCCTTGGGCGATTGTTTGATCCATTCGCGTTCGCGCGCGATGGTGCGCTGCTGCGCCGCTTCCTCGTTGGATTCCTGCTTGAGGCGCTTTTCCTGGATTTCCAGGAAGGAGGAATAATTGCCCTCATGCGGAATGCCCTTGCCGCGATCCAGTTCCAGGATCCAGCTGGTGACATTGTCCAGGAAATAGCGGTCATGGGTGACTAGTATGACGCAGCCGGGATAGTCGCGCAGCGTGTGCTCCAGCCATTCCACCGACTCCGCGTCCAGATGGTTGGTGGGTTCGTCCAGCAGCAAAATATCGGGCGCGTCCAGCAACAGCTTGCAAAGCGCTACGCGGCGGCGTTCGCCACCCGACAAGGTTTCCACCTTGGCATCGCCATCGGGGCAACGCAGCGCGTCCATCGCCTGGTCGACTTTTGAGTCCAGGTCCCATAGGCCCTGCGCCTCGATCTCATCCTGCAGCCGCGCCATCTCGTCGGCGGTCTCGTCGGAGTAGTTGGCGGCGATTTCGTTGAAACGGTCCACCAGCGCCTGCTTCTTGGCGACGCCTTCCATCACATTGCCGCGCACATCCTTGGTCGGATCGAGTTGCGGTTCCTGGGACAAATAGCCCATGCGGACGCCATCGGCCGCCCAGGCCTCGCCGGTGAAATCCTTGTCCATCCCCGCCATGATTTTCATCAGGGTGGACTTGCCGGCGCCATTGACGCCGACGATGCCGATCTTGGCGCCGGGATAAAAGCTCAGCCAGATGTCCTTCAGGACCTGTTTGCCGCCGGGATAGGTCTTGCTGAGACCCTTCATCACATAAACGAACTGCGGCCCGGCCATCTATTTGATTCCATTATGAAAAAAAGTGGTCATTCTAGCTGTCTACTTTCTATCCAGGATATTTGAGGGTCTCTGACCGGCTTGGGCGCACTTGTAGGCCATTGCAGCCCCCGATTTCCACCTCTCAGCGCTTCTTGGCCAATGGTTCTTTCCTATATGGTTTGGGCGATTTCTGCAGCCTCGGCGCGTGCAAAGTCTTACCTTCAGCTATTATAGCTTGGGAGACGCCGATGGGATTGTTCGACAACCTTGAAACCAAGGCCGGCCAGATCGCCAAAGAGATCGGGCTCCCCGTGACGGATGTGCACGCGATCGCAAACACGTTTCACGCCAACCTCACGAGCAGTGACGGCAACCCTGAAGAGGCTATCGAGGCCGCCGCCGCTCAACATGGCGTGGACACAGCGACCGTGCGGGAAATCATAACCCGGGCCGGCGGTTTGGACAGCGAGATCGGCGATATCGCCGAGCATTCCGTTAAGCCCGGCGGCATTTAGTAAAGACGTCGCCAACCTGATCGAGAAAAACGGTCCGCGCCAGCGGCGGTTTCATGGCAACTCTGGCGCGCCAGGCACTTAAGTGGCCGACCCATTCATCAAGCGCAAATAGTGCTCGGCGTGTTGCCAATGCTGCTCGCGCGCAACGGCATCATCACCATTAGTCGCCTGCGCGAGACTGCAATAATGATCGTATTTCCGCTGCCATTGGCTTTGGTTGTTGGGCGCGGATTGCAGGCCCGCTTGTGGGCGCGGCAAGTTACGCGCGGCATTCGGGCGTGAGCGATTGCGGCCGTTGGAGTTCATTTGAGATATCATTTTGGACATTCTTGGGGTCCGCCCCCTCGGTTAATTTTCAGTCCCGTAGCAGCGGCGGATGAGGTGTGGGCCTGTCGGCCAAAGGCTCAATGGTTCTCCATTGAACACGCCAGGGTTCGACCCTCGGCAGCCCTTATGTGGGCACCCTCGACCCAATATGCAAGCAGCGACGAGACCGACGGAAGTAGCCCGCGCGTCGCGAGGTGGCGCTTGTGGGGCGCGGCCCCACACAAGCGCACCACGACAAGTCCACAAAAAGCAGGTTTCCCCGCCCAAAAACGCAGCGCAACACCGCCTGGGCAGATACCCAGGCGGTGCCCGTTCGTGCTCAGACGGTTGGCACGGCGCCCAGACGGCTTCGCACCGCCCGGGCGGCGGCAACCATCGAAACCAGGGCCGGTTTGACTTCCTGCCAGCCGCGCGTCTTGAGCCCGCAATCGGGATTAACCCAAAGCTGCTCGGGCTTGAGAACGGTCAGTGCCTTTTCCAGCAAAGTTTCCATCTCCTGCTGACTGGGCACCCGCGGACTGTGGATGTCATAGACGCCGGGGCCAATGTCGTTGGGATAGGAAAAATTTGCGAAGGCCTCCAGCAACTCCATGGCCGAGCGGGAGGTTTCGATGGAAATGACATCGGCATCCATTGCCGCGACCGCACCGATGATGTCGTTGAACTCCGAGTAGCACATATGGGTGTGGATCTGGGTTGCCGCGCCGACCCCACCCGCCGTCAGGCGGAAGGACTCCACCGCCCAATCGAGATAGGCCTGCCATTCCGATTTGCGGATGGGAAGGCCTTCACGCAAGGCCGCTTCGTCGATCTGGATCAGCTTCACCTGGGCCTTCTCCAGGTCGATCACCTCGTCGCGGATCGCCAGCGCGATCTGCAGGCAGGTATCGCGCCGCGGCTGGTCGTCGCGCACGAAACTCCATTGCAGGATGGTAACCGGGCCCGTCAGCATGCCCTTCACCGGCTTTGCGGTGTAACGCTGGGCGACCTGTGTCCAATGCAAGGTCATGGGTTTTGGCCGGCTGACATCGCCGAACAAGATGGGCGGCTTGACGCAGCGCGAACCATAGCTTTGCACCCACGCCCTGTCAGTGAAGGCAAAGCCGTTCAGCTGTTCGCCGAAATATTCCACCATGTCGTTGCGCTCGAACTCGCCATGCACCGGCACATCGATGCCGATTTCATCCTGCCAGCGCATCGCTTCAGCAGTCTTGTCTTCGAGCAGCCTGTCATAGTCGGACTTTTCCATGTCGCCCTTGCGGAAGCGGGCGCGCGCTTCGCGCAACTCCTTGGTCTGGGGCAGCGAACCGATGCTGGTGGTGGGCAAAAGTGGCAGCTTCAACAGTGATTGCTGAAGCGCGATGCGTTCCCGGAACGCCGGCTGGCGCACCGCCATCTGCGGCGTCACCGCCGCAAGCCTGGCCTTCACCGCCGGATCATGGATGCGGGGCGAGGTGGCGCGAGATCCAAGTGCCCGGGCATTGTCCAGGAAGTAGCGGCCATCCCGCGCCCCATTGGCTGCCTTGGCAAGGGCGGTGACTTCGTCCAGTTTCTGGGTGGCGAAGGAAAGCCAGTCCTTCAGTTCAGCATCCAGCTTGGTCTCGGTGTCCAAATCCACCGGCACATGCAGCAGCGAGCAACTGGGCGCGATGATCAGGGCCTCGCCCCGCAACTGCCGGGCGCGTTCGATTCCCCGTTCTGCGTCGGTGAGCGCGGTCTTCCAGATATTGCGGCCATTGACGACACCCAACGACAGAATCCGGTCCTTGGGCAGCGCATCGCAGACCTCCTCCAACTGCTCTGGCGCGCGCACCAGATCGACATGCACACCTGCCACCGGCAGGCTTGCCAGGGCGGGCAGATTGTCGCCCACGGCACCGAAATAGGTGGTCAGCATGATCTTAACGGGGAGATCGGCGAAACCGGCATAAGCCGCCTTGAGTGCCGCACGATCCACATCGTCCAGATCGGCGACCAGGACGGGTTCGTCCATCTGCACCCATGCCGCGCCCGCCTGGGCCAGCGCGGTCAGCACCTCGCGATAGACGCCGAGCAGCCTGGGCAAGAGCGCCCAGCGATGGGAACCGTCGCGCATCTTTGCCAGCTTGAGGAAACTCATCGGTCCGATCAGCACCGGCCGCGTGATGATGCCCAGAAATCCGGCTTCCCGGAATTCGTCCAGCACCTTGCTGCTGGACAGGCGGAATTGCGTGTCCGCGGTCAATTCCGGCACGATGTAGTGATAGTTGGTGTCGAACCACTTGGTCATCTCCATCGCGGGCGCGTCGGCGCGGCCTCGCGCCATGGCGAAATAGAGCTCCAGCGGCACTTGGCCGCCGTCATGACAGAAACGCGGCGGCACCGCGCCCAGCATGGCGATGGTGTCGAGCATCTGGTCATAGAGCGAGAAGTCGTTGGAAGGAATATGGTCGATACCGGCCTTCTGCTGGACGAACCAATGGCGGGCGCGCAAGGCGGCGGCAGTTCTTGCCAGCGCCCCAGGATCGAAGGCGCCGCTCCAATAATTCTCCAAGGCTTGTTTGAGTTCGCGGTGGCTTCCGATGCGGGGAAAGCCGAGATTTGCTGAAAGGATCACGAGATACACTCCGTTGGGCATGGGTTGGCAAGGCGCATGGCCGCCCTTCCCAAAGGACCAACCAGGCGCGTGTCACCGCATGACGAAGCGATCGCGACGTTTGCCCTTCAGGAACCCACCGTTCCCTCGGCTTAGCGTGACACCCGATAGCAGGTCTCCTGGCTCGCGGGTCCTTACCTTGGGCTGTCTTCCCGGACTTTGCAGTCCAGTGACGGTGTATCGGCCCTTGGTTCGCCGCTGACAGTTGCGGGGGCAGCGCCGGTCTTGCACCGGCTTCCCTATTAATCCCTCTCGGGAGCTATCGCTTGGGAAAATAGGCGGCTCGGAGGGCCGACGTCAAATAGGACGGATCAGAACTTGATCTTGGCGCGCGACAACAGCGACACCGACGTGGCGCCGGGCTGGCCCTGGGCGTTGGTCTGATAGCCGGCATTGGTCTGCAATGCCACGGCACCGTCCAGGAAGTTCGTGACATAGCCGACCTGGATATCGGTTTCCGGCGCGCGTCCCAACGGCAGGCCCTGCGCCACAGTCAGCGGCACATCGCCCGACGACGGCAAGGCCGCAAAACTGCCGGCCATGCTGGGCGCGGGCCGGGAGAAGGAAAGTCCCAGCGCATCGTCGCCGAACACGCCGCGCTTGGCGATCGCCACGGAATAGGATTCCTCCCGCAAGGTGCCGCCGGCAAGACCGTTGCGCGGATCAAGCTGGGTCAGGCCTTCGCTGAAGGAGGCGGTGGTGACCCAACCCTTGCCGAGATCCATATGCGCCGACAGTCCCACCGCCGCGGTGCTGGATCTGGAAGCAAGACCGGCTTCGCGGGTGAAGCCCAATGGAAGGCCCGAACGCTCCGACGCAATCGCGGTGAGATCGACGCCCAAGGTGCTGGAAAGATCGAGCGAGAGACCACCCAGAAGCGATTTGCTCTGGCTGGCGTCGTAGGTCAGCGCCAAAGGACCGGTGGGCGCGGCGGGATCGAAGTGAAAACGGTCCAGCCGTTCGTCGCTGAAGGCGGCGCCCAGGCGCACGCGCATATTGTCGGTGGGCGTGAAGGTGATACCGGCATAGCGGCCGCCATCCGCCAGCGACAGATACGGTGCGGTCACCGCCGACAGGAAGGGCGAGGCACTGTTGCCGTAGTTGGTGAAGCGGGTCGCAATATCCAGGCCTTTGCCAAGATCAACAGCCAGGTTCGATTGCAACAAGGCGCTCGAAGCAAAGGGAGAAGGCGCCGGGGCATTCAACGACAGGCTGCTGCCCGACAGCGAAGCCACCACCGTGGATTCCACCGCGCCGCCGGAAACACCCGGGGCGGAAAGCTCATAGGCCGAAACCGCGCGCGCGGCGCCAAAGGATTGCAGGCTGGGATTGCGGTCGGCAGCAAGCACCGGCACCGCTGCGATAAGCGCAACGGCAACCCCCGCGGCCCATACCGCAGCGTGCCTGAAATGACCCATAGCCTACCCCTGGAAAGGGGCCCCTCTTGTAGAGCTAAGAAATTACCAGACCGGCCGTTCCGGTCCAAGGAAAAGGCGGATTTATATGAGGCTTTCCGGCCACAGATGACCCCAACAACGCCGTCAGGACCGCCAAGGACCGAGGGTCTTTGTAATTATATTTCAAAAACCGGAGACAGGCTTGTCCTAGGCGGCGCCCAGCCTCCTCCGGTCGCCGTTTTCGGGAGTGGCCAGCTGGGCCAGGGTCTGCCTCAGCTCATCGGGCCGGAAAGGCTTCTGCAGAACGGGCCTGGAGCAATGGCGGTCCGGGATGCCCCGCGCGCCATAGCCGGTGGCAAAGACAAAGGGCGTGCCCCTTGCCGCCAAGGTATCGGCAAAGTCGAACACATTGCGGCCGTTGAGATGCACATCCAGCACTGCCAGGTCGTAATCCTGCGGGCGCCGCATGGCATCGTCCAGATGGCCGGTGACACCAGCCACCTCATAGCCAAGCTCGTTCAACAAATCTTCGAGAAACATGCCGACGATGATTTCATCTTCCACAATCAGGACACGGACACCCATCAGCAGACATTCCTTTCACGCCACCAGACCTAAAGCAGCTTCATCTCCCAATTGCACACCAGGCCCGCCGGCCTGAAATCAAGGCTCACCGTGCCGGATATCTCCCGCGCCAGGCCTTGCTCGATCAGGCGCAGGCCGAAACCGCGATGCTGCGGCGCTTCGACCGGCGGACCGCCCTTTTCCTCCCAACACAGTTTCAGCAGGCCGCCGTCGGGCTCCAGGCTCCAACGGACATCCACGCTTCCGGTGTCGTTCGACAGGGCGCCGTATTTCGCGGCATTAGCGGCCAGCTCATGGAATGCCATGCCCAGTGCCAGCGCCCGCTTGGGATCCACATGCACGGCGGGGCCCTCGACATGGAAACGCGTATGGTTCTCGTCCCGCCAGGGCCGTAAAGCGCGGCGCACCACACCTTCAAAGGAGGCACCTTCCCAATTGTCGAGGGTGAGAAGATCGTGCTGGCCGGACAGGGCGAACAGCCGCGCCAGGAAGGCTTCGCGCGGAATGCCATCGGCACCTTTCAAAGTCTGGATCGCCATCGCCTGCACCGTGGCCAAGGTGTTCTTGACCCGGTGGTTGAGCTCATCCAGCAGCAGGTTCTGATGGCGTTCGATGCGGCGGCGATGCTCTATTTCCACCGCCAGGTGATCGGCGGATTTGGCCCGCTCGCGCTCGACTTCAAAACTCTCGATATTGACCACGGCGGCGGCGATCTGGCGCGCCACCAGGCCTGCGAAATTCTCAAAACCGTCATCGCCGCGGCGGCGATAGGGGTTGGCAGCGAGGATCAGCGCACCGCGCGGCGGCGCATCGGCGCCCGCTGCTAAGGGCAGGACCAGGGCGTCATGCGGCGGGTCGTTCCAGGGGCCCTTGGGCAGGGAGGCAAACCTCTTGTCCAGCTTCACCCCGACGTGCGCTGCGCCGCTGCGCGCGACCTCACGCACCGGCCAGGGCGCCCCCGCTTCCAAAGACATGGTCTCAGGCGCCGCCGGATGACCCGGCGCGATACCGGTCTGGCCGCTCAAGGTTGCGTGCGCGCCATCCTTATCGAAGCGATAGATCATCGCAAAAGGCATGTCGCGCGGGTCGGTGGCCAAGGCCTGCGCGGAAAGGGCATAGACGTCCGCGACCGTTTCGGCATCCCAAGTGCGGGAGGCGATCTCGCGCAACAGCGCCAGCCGCCGCGCCCCAATCATCCTGTCGGTGTCGTCGGTATTGGCACAGACGATGCCGCCGATGCTGCCGTCTTCTTCCGGCACGGGCGAGAAAGAGAAAGTGTAATAAGTCTCTTCCGTATAACCGTTGCGTTGCATCAAAAGCAGTTCGGCCTCGGAATAGCTGGCCTCGCCTTGCATGGCGGCGGAAATACGGCCGCGGATCTGGTGCCATATCTCCGCCCAGACCTCCCGCGCGGGCCGGCCCAGGGCGCCCGGGTGCTTGCCCCCGATGATCGGCAGATAGGCATCGTTGTAGAAATTGATCAGCTCGGGACCCCACCACACCCACATGGGCTGGCGTGAGGCCAGCATGATGCGCAGGCAGGTCTTCAAAGTCTGCGGCCAAGCCTGGGGCGGCCCCAGGGAGGTGGCGTTCCAATCGAACTGGCGGATGGCCGCGCCCATCTCCCCACCGTCCGTGAGGAAATCCGGCACGATATCGGCCGCGATAGCTTTGTGATGCAGGTTCATTTGTCCCGACAGACCTTGCACACGCCCCTCCCGAACCCCACCTCAACGCCATACCGGGAGCTGGGTTCCAAATCGGACCGTTTTCCGCGACAAATATGGGGAACTTGCCATCAGTTGCGCGGTTCTATGTCGAGCGTTAACGGCAGCGGGGCGCCGGGCCTGGGCCCTTTGGCCAGTCGAGCGGGATCATGATGAAAGCTGCCGTTCTGCCCTTCGACACCATGGCCGAGGCCTATGCGGCGGTGCGGGCGCATAGCGAGGCGCTGGCCGCGCCTCTATCGGCGGAAGATTGCGCCATCCAGTCGATGCCCGATGCCAGTCCCGTCAAATGGCATCTCGCCCATACCAGCTGGTTCTTCGAGACCGTGATCCTGGGCAAGCGGCCCGGCTATAAGTCGTTCGATCCCCGCTTCGCCTTTCTGTTCAATTCCTATTACGAGGCCTTGGGCCCGCGGCATCCCCGGCCGCGCCGCGGTCTTTTGACGCGTCCGTCGCTGGAGGAGGTCTATGCCTATCGCGCGCATATCGACCGGGCCATGGCCGAGGCCTGCGGCGATGAAAGCGTGCATGACAAGATCCTGCTGGGGCTGAACCACGAACAGCAGCACCAGGAACTGATCCTCACCGACATCAAGCACGCGCTGTTCGCCAATCCCCTTCTGCCCGCCTACCGCGCCGCGCCGGCCGCCGCCGCAACGGCGCAGAAGCTGGAATGGCGCGAGCATCAGGGGGGCGTGGCGCTGATCGGCCATGACGGTGCGGGTTTTTCCTTCGACAATGAGGGGCCTCGCCACCAAGCGCTACTGCGGCCTTTCCGCATCGCCTCGCGGCCCGTCAGCAACGGCGAGTACCAGGCCTTCATGGCCGATGGCGGTTACCGCCGCCCCGAATTCTGGCTGTCGGACGGCTGGGCGCGGGTGCAGGAGGAAGGCTGGGACGCACCGCTCTATTGGCTCAAGGATGATGACGCCACGGGCGCTCCACTTGTCTTCACCCTGTCCGGCGTGCAGCGGCTGGATCCGCACGCGCCGGTGGAGCATGTGAGCTTCTATGAAGCCGCCGCCTATGCCGCCTGGGCAGGCGCGCGGCTTCCCACCGAATTTGAATGGGAGGCAGCGGCGGGCCTGATGCCGCATGGCCAGGTGTGGGAATGGACCCGCTCGTCCTACGATCCCTATCCCGGCTTCAAGCCCTTTGAAGGCGTCGCGGCCGAATACAATGGCAAGTTCATGGTGGGCCAGTTGGTGTTGCGCGGCGGGTCCGTCGCCACACCTCCGGGACATGTGCGGCCGACCTATCGCAATTTCTTCCCGCCTGGAGCCAAGTGGCAGTTCAGCGGCATTCGTCTGGCAGAGGACCTATAATCATGGACACGTCCCTGGCGCGCGTTTCGCATGTCAAAACTTCCCTAGCGGAAAACTTCGCCGGCCATCTGCTTGCCGGTCTCGGCAAGACGCCCAAGGAGATCGCCTGCAAATATTTCTACGATGATGCAGGCTCGCGCCTGTTCGATGCCATTTGCGAGCTGCCGGAATATTACCAGACCCGCACCGAGATGACGCTGCTGAGACGCCATGCCGGCGAGATCGCGGCCCTGATGGGCCCCGAGGCGGAGATTGTGGAATTCGGCGCCGGTTCGTTGCGCAAGGTACGCCTCCTGCTGGATGCGCTGGCCAATCCGTTCGCCTATACGCCCCTGGATATTTCCGGCGACTATCTGCAAGACGTGGTGCGTTCGCTGGCTGCGGACTATCCGGCGCTTATCTTAAGGCCGCTGGTCGAGGATTTCACCGGACCGCTGGACATCCCCGCCCTGCCCGGCCGGCCCGACATCCGCCGTGCCGGTTTCTTCCCCGGCTCGACCATCGGCAATTTCAAGCCGGATGCCGCCATGGCGCTGCTGCGCCGCATGCGCGCCAGCCTGAATGGCGGCGGGCTGCTGATCGGCGTGGACCTGGTCAAGGATCCTGCCAGACTGCATGCCGCCTATAACGATGCCGCCGGCGTCACCGCTTTGTTCAACAAGAACCTGCTGGCCCGCGCCAATCGCGAACTGGATGCCGGTTTCGACCTGGAAGGCTTTGCGCATTATGCGCCCTACAATCCGGCCCTGCACCGCATCGAAATGTATCTGGTCAGCCTCAAGCGCCAGCGCGTCAGCCTGTGCGGGCGGCAAATCGAATTCGCGCAGGGCGAAGCGGTGCACACCGAGGACAGCCACAAATACACAATCGAATCCTTCCGCGAGATGGCCTGCCGCGCGGGCTTCAATCCCCGCGCCGTCTGGACCGACGAGGAGCGGCTGTTCAGCGTGCATTGGCTGGAAAGCCGTTAAGACGCGAGAAGAAGGATTGGGCCGTTCCAGTCTTTGAGAATGGCGGTCGCGGTATTACCAAAAAACAGTTCCTCGCCCGGGCGTGCGCTGACCCCCATCACGATCATCGAGAAATTGCGCCGGGCTTCCTTGAGGATGGCGTCGGGCGCGGCGGACCGCGGTGAAATGCGCGTCCGGACGGTGACGTCATAGCGCTCGCCCAATTCCACCGTGTCCTTCAGCACGCTTTCCTCCCGCAGCCGGGTGCGCGAATGGCCGTCCGTTTGGGAAACGAACAGGGCATGGACTTGCGCTGAACTGGCGCGCGCCAGGGCGCAGGCGATCTCGGCGGCGCGACGCGACTGTAGCGAACCATTGACCGGCACCAGCAAACGGCTCCGGCTGTTCAGCGGGCTGTTTCCCGCTGCGGCGAGGATGATCAGCGGACCTTCGAAGCCGGCGGCCAACCGCGTGATCTTGGGCGCAAAGCCGCCATCCTCTTCCACACTGCCGTCCAGGCCGATGAACATCAGGCCATAACCCTTGCGTGCCTCGTCTTTCACCACATCGGCCGGCGAATCCACCGGCACCCGTGCCGTGAGATGCACTTTCTCCGGATCGGGTTCTGCTTCGTCGGCGATAACTTTGGCGGCGCTTTTCTTGGCCCCGGCCTTCACTTCCCTCGCCAGGGGATCGGCCGCAAGATCGGCGCCCGTTTCCGCGCGCGATTGCGCGGCGGGCTCTTTCTCGTTGTTGGAATCCGTGTCCTTACGTTGTTCGGCTGACGCGGATGTCGCTTTCGGTGCTTTCGCTTCGCGGATGTCGCTTTCGGTTTTGGCTGCATCGCGAAAATCCGTCTCCAGCCTAAGCATGGTCACCGGCATGCCCTGGGCGCCGGCCAGCAAGCCTGCAAGCCGCGCCGCCATCCGTCCCACCCGGCTTTCGTCTACCGCCAGCAAAAGTCTTTCCAACTGCGGTAGAAAACCCCGCCGGTCCACGGTTTCGCGCGTGATGCGGGCCTCTTCTTCCTTGCTCATGGGCAGCCCGGCCAGCGCCGCGCGCAGCATGGGCGGCATCGCCATGGTGGTGATCACCGCCATGGTGACGATCATGGTGTAGAGATTCTGGCTCAGCACACCCATGGAAAGACCGATCGATGCCACGATCACTTCCGTGGAGCCACGGGCATTCATGGCGCAGCCCAGGGCAAGGCTTTCACGCCAGCTCAACCGTCCGAGCGTAGCGCCGACAAACGCGCCGGAAAATTTTCCGACGCTGGCAATGGCGATCAGCAGAGCGGTAAACCCTACCAGGGTCCAGTCTTTCAGGATGGTCAGGTCGGCCGCGAGGCCCGACATGCCGAAAAAGATCGGCATGAAGAATGCCGTGATCATGCCCCGAAGCTGGGTTTGAATATGTCCGGTAAGAATGGGCGATTCCCCCACCAGCACACCGGCCATGAAAGCCCCCAGCACGGTGCGCACGCCCAGAAACTGGGTCATTTCCGCAAAGGCGCCCATGATCACCAGGATCGCGGTGACCACGGCGAAATCGCTGCGGAAATTGTCATTGACCCAGCGGATGATGGAAAAAACCAACCAGCGGCCGGCGGTGAAGCAGAAGGCCAGGAACAGCGCCACCCCGCCCACCGTCCAGGCGAGGTTGCCCCAGTTCACACCATTTCCACCGGCACTTGCGCCATTGGCGCCGGCGATGCCGAAGGTAATGGCGATGATCACCCAGCCACAGGTGTCTTCCATGATGGCGGTGGTGACGATTAGCTGGCCCAGATTGCGGCGCATGAAATTCATTTCCCGCACCACCATCGCCACGATCTTGATGGAGGAGATGGAAAGCGCCGTGCCTAAGAACAGCGAAGGCACCAGCCGGTCGCCACCACCGAACAGCATGGCGGGACCGAACTGTCCCAGCAGGAAACCGCAGGCAAAGGGAAAGGCGATGCCGCACACGGCAATGGCGATGGCGGCTGCGCCGGATTTCCGCACCAGCCTGAGATCGGTTTCCATGCCGGTCAGCAGAAGAAGCATCAGAATGCCTATTTGCGACAGGCCGTCGATCATGCCTTTCTGGGCTTCGTCCTTGGGAAACAAAAAATGCTGCGCTTGTGGCCAGACCCAGCCGAACAGCGAGGGCCCCAGAATGATTCCGGCCAGCAAGGTACCCATCAGCGAGGGTTGACCGAGACGCTGCATGCCCTCGCCCACCAGCCGCCCCACAATCAGCAGCAGCAAGACCTCGGCCACCAGGATCGCTTCGGCCCGGCCGGTGCCGCTGGAGCCGTTGCCCGCCGCCCGGCCCGCGGGTTTCTGTGCTTCACCGGCTGTCCCGTTGGGCTGATGGCTGGACATGGTCTGGCTCTGCTGCGCGGGTGCAGCATGGGCCGTGGACACGGCTTCCCCGATCCGCGCCATGGCGAACAAAAACACCAACCCCAGGGCGAAAACCGCGAGGCCCGAACGCAGGACGGAAAAGGACATGGAAACCGGATTGGACGACTGCCCTGGAACAACGCGGAAGGGTCCCTTTGCGTTCGCGGCCCGCTTGCCAGGGCGGAAACGAAACGCCAAGCTGGCCGCCAATTTTTGGGGAGGACTTCCATGAAGAAGACACTGATTGCGGGTTTTATCGTATTGGCGTCGGGCGCCGCTTTCGCCCAGTCGGGCGGTCAGTTGGCCGTACAGCAAGGCACCAACACCCAGACCTATGACGTTCCGGCCGGCAGCAAGCCGCAGACCGTCATCATCACCACGCGCGACCTCAAGGATGGGGAGACCACCTCGCCGCACATGCATTTCGGGGTGGAGATGACCCAGGTCGTCACCGGGTCGTTTGAATGTTATGTGAAGGGTCAGCCCGTGATGCGGATCCCTACCGGCGGAAGCTTCGTGATCCCACGCGAGGCGCCGCATGATTGCCGCCCGCAGCCCGGCAGCCCGCCGGTGCATCTGGCCGTGACCCTGGTGATCGACAAGGGCACCGCCCCGCGCACGCCGGTTTCCGATGTGCTGATCCCGAAGTAGTTTGAGGCTGGCCAGCGGAGAAGACTTCCGCTGGCCAGTTCCTTTGCAGAAGAGCCGCTTGATCCGGATAGAAGTAGATGTGGCTTCTCTACGCGTTCTCCGGACCCATTCTGTGGGCTGCTTCCACCCATATCGACAAATTCCTGGTCGATAAATATTTCCGCGACAGCGACACCGCTGTGCTGATGGTGTTCACTGCCCTTCTGGGCGTGATCGCCCTTCCTGTGATCTGGTTGTTCGAGCCCAAGGTTCTGGCGCTGCCCTGGCTCGCCACCGGTGTGATGACTGCATCGGGCATTCTTTATATGGGCGCGATGCTGTTCTATCTGCGCGCCATCCAGACGGAAGAGGCGTCTGTCGTCGCGCCGCTGTTCCAAGCCAATACGCTTTTCACCTTCGCGCTGGGCGTGATTGTCCTGCAAGAAATACCGCGCTGGGAGCAACTGTTGGGGGCCACTCTTGTGGTGATCGGCGCGCTGGGCCTGTCGCTGGACAAAAGAATGCACCTGAGCAGCTTCAAGCCGCGGCTGGTAGCGCTGATGCTGGCGGCGACCTTCGCGGTGGCGCTTTCCAGTGTTGTGTTCAAATTCTTTGCCGTGCGGGACGAGTTCTGGAGCACCACCTTCTGGACCTTTGTGGGTGAAGGCCTGTTCGGCGCCGCCATCCTGGCCGTACCCAAATATCGCCGGCAGTTCGTCGTGCTGTTCTGCAAAAATCCCGGTGCGGTGATTGGGGTCAACGCCGCCAATGAATTGATCAATCTGGGGGGCGGGCTTGGGGTGCGCTATGCCTCGCTGCTGGCGCCGGTGGCGCTGGTCTCGGCCATCTCCGCCACCACCACCTTTTTCGTCTTCCTCTTTTCCATCCTGCTGACCT
>Ga0157379_10002711_pt1 | contig 14939 bp, 13 predicted proteins | sample S25metaG_FD_121802 | JGI IMG/M metagenome (GOLD analysis project Ga0157379, IMG submission 121802) | Switchgrass rhizosphere microbial communities from Kellogg Biological Station, Michigan, USA - S2-5 metaG | ecosystem: Host-associated > Plants > Roots > Rhizosphere > Soil | place: USA... | reverse complement strand
CACGTTTGCCTTCCTGATCAGCGGCGGCAGCGGCAAGTACAGCGGCAGCGTGAGCCCGGGCGCGGGCGCCACCGGCGGAGCGACGGCCACAGTGACCGACGCGGCCATGAACGTCGCGTTCACCGTAGTTTCCCACGGCGACTTCACCGTCAACGTAACGGATGGTACGGTGGTCGTCACCGGCAAAGTGCACTGCTCCTGACGCAACCTGTAGTGCAACCGAAAACGGCGCCCTCCGGCGCCGTTTTCCTTTTGCGATGGCGATGCTAGGCGACGACCGCGGCGAGATCCTCGGCGCCGACGCCGGAGCGCAGCGTCGCCCGGCCCAGCGCCTCGAGCAGGACGAATCGGATCGTCCCGTCGGCAACCTTCTTGTCGCGTGACATGAGTGCGTGCCAGCGAGCCGCCTCCATTGCCGGCGGGTCGAGCCGCAGCCCTGCGGCAGCGATGAGATCGCGCACCCGGCGGGACTCCTCAGCCGGGAGCCCGCACACCCGTTCGGACAGACGCGTGGCGATCGCCATTCCGGCAGCGACCGCTTCGCCGTGCAGCCACGTGCCGTAACCTTCCGCCGCTTCGATCGCATGGCCGAACGTGTGGCCGAAGTTGAGGAGCGCGCGCTCGCCGGTCTCGCGCTCGTCGGCGCCCACGATCTCGGCCTTGATGCGACAGCTTTCGTGGATCGCATGCATCAGCGCGTCCGCGTCGCCCGCCAGCATCCGGCCGAGGTTGCCCTCCAGCCAGGCGAAGAACGCGGCGTCGCGGATGGCGCCGTACTTGATCACCTCCGCAAGGCCCGCACGCGTCTCGCGCGGCGCCAGCGTGCGAAGGCAATCGGCGTCGATCAGCACGGCGCGCGGCTGCCAGAAGGCGCCGACCATGTTCTTGCCGAGCGGGTGGTTGACGCCCGTCTTGCCGCCGACCGAGGAATCGACTTGCGCGAGCAGCGTCGTTGGGATCTGCACGAACGGCATGCCGCGCTGGTAGATCGCCGCTGCGAAACCCGCGAGATCGCCGACGACGCCGCCCCCGAGCGCAACGAGCGTCGTGCCGCGCTCGGCGCGCAACTCGAGGAGGCGCATGAGGATGTCCTGCAGCGTCGCGAAGGTCTTGTAGCGCTCGCCGTCGGGAACGAGGATGACGTCGGCGTCGAGGCCGCGCCGGCGCAGCGACGCTCGCAGCGGATCGAGGTGATGCGTCGCGACGGTCGCGTTGGTGACGATCATCGCCCGGCGCCCCAGCGCATCGCCCAGCAGATCGCCCGCGTTGGCCAGCAGGCCGGCACCGACGTGGATCGGATACGTGCGCGCGCCGAGCGCGACCGTCAGCGTCTTCATCGCGCGCCCGCGCCGGCTTCGAGTGCGCAGACGAAACGCATCACCGCTTCGCGCTCGGAAGGGATCACGTGATCGGCGACCTCGCGGTAGAGCGCGTCACGCTGCTCGTAGAGGTCGAACAGGCGCTGGCGGGGATCGACCGCCTGCAGCATCGGCCGGTGGCGACTGTTGCGCACGCGGTCCCACAGCGTCAGCGGATCGGCGAACAGGTAGACAACCGTCCCGTTCGCTTTGAGCCGCTCGCGACTCGCCGGCCGCAGCACGGCGCCGCCGCCAGTGGCGAGCACGACGTCCGTCATGCGCGTGAGATCGTCGATCACCGCTTCCTCACGATCGCGGAATCCTGCCTCGCCTTCGATCTCGAAGATCGTCGGGATGGACACGCCAAGCCTCTCCTCGAGCTCGTGATCGGCGTCGACAAAGCGCTTTGCCAGCCGCCGCGCGATCTGCCGGCCGAGCGTCGACTTGCCGGCACCCATGAGGCCGACCAAAAAAAGATTGCCGCGGTGCAAAGTCACCGCGGCATTGTAGAGGATCGGGCGCGCCGTCCCGGTCGCGCGGCGCATCAGGCTGGAGCGCGATGAAGCCGCGCTCCGCCCCGGAAAATTACTTCACCGACGTGATCGATTCGCGGACGATCCGCGGCGTGAGGAAGATCAGCAGCTCGGTCTTCTGGCTCGAGCGGGCTGTCTGCTTGAACAGATAGCCGAGGATGGGCAGATCGCCGAGGAACGGGACCTTGTTGACGTCGCTCGTGATCTGCTCCTCGTAGATCCCGCCGATCACCGCAGTGTCGCCGTTGTTGACGGCGATCTGCGTAATCACGTTCTTGGTGTCGATCGACGGATACTCGCTGCCCTGGATGCGGACGACCTGGCCGACCGTGTCCTTGTGGATCTCGACGTTCATGATGACGCGGTTGTCCGGCGTGATCTGCGGCGTCACGTCGAGCTTCAGCGTCGCGTCCTTGAACTGCACCGTTGGCTGGCTGTTGTTGTTGCCCTGGATGATGTAGGGAATCTGCGTGCCCTGCTCGATGTGCGCCTTCTGGTTGTCGCCGGTCACCACGCGCGGGCTCGAGACCACCTTGCCGCGGTTGTCCGCCTCGAGCGCGGACAGTTCGAGGTTGATCAGGTTGCCGCTGCCGAGATTGATGAGCGTCAGCGCGAGCTGGCCGGCGGGGTTCACCACGGGCAGGTTGACATTGAGCTGTGGCGAATCCGAGTACCCGGCGGAGGCAATGCCCGAGGCCAGCTCGAACGGCGTCTGCGTGCGGGTTTCGCGTGTGGCCGTCGCCGACGTTCCCGAGCCGCTCGTCGTGACGACCGGCTGCGTGCTGAGCGAGCCGCCCGAGCCGAACGCGTAGCGCCGGTTGAGCAGCGTCGCGCCGGTCTGCTGGCCGAAGCGGATGCCGAGCTGCCGGCTGAACTTGTCGTCGGCAATGACGATGCGCGCCTCGATCATTACCTGCTTAACCGACGTGTCGATCTGGCGGATGATCCGGCGGACGTCGTCGAGCTTGCTCGGGACATCGGTGACGAACAGGATGTTGGTGCGCGGGTCGACAAAGGCCGTGCCGCGGCTGGAGAGGAAGCGCGCCCCCGAGGCGCCGTCGCCACCGCGTCCGTTCTGCACGTTCACGATGTCGAGGATGTCCCGCGCCTTCGCGTAATTGAGCTGGAAGAGCTCGGTCTGCAGCGGTTCCAGACTCGAGATCTGCGCCTGAGATTCGAGCTGCTGCTTCTCCTTGAGCGCAAGCTCCTCGCGCGGCGCGATCAGAACGATGTTGCCGTTCTTGCGCATGTCGAGGCCCTTGGTCTGCAGGATGATGTCGAGCGCCTGGTCCCACGGCACGTCCTTGAGACGCAGCGTCAGGCTGCCGCTCACCGTGTCGCTGGTGATGATGTTGAGGCCGGTGAAATCGGCGATGACCTGCAGCACGGCGCGCACATCGATGTTCTGGAAATTGAGCGACAGCTTCTCACCCTTGTAGCCACCGCGCGTTCCCTGCGTCAGCTTGTTCGGGTCTTCCTGGACCGGCTTCACTTCGATGATGAAGCGGTTGTCGGTCTGGTAGGCCGAGTGTTCCCAAAGTCCCTTGGGCTCGATCACCATGCGCGCGTTGCTGCCCTGCGCGAACGTGTCCACGGCGACGATCGGTGTGTTGAAATCGGCGACATCGAGGCGCCGCTCGAGGTTGCGCGGCAGCGACGTCTTGAGGAAATCGATGACGAGCGTCTTGCCCTGCTGGCGAATGTCGATGCCGGTGCTCGCGTCCGAAAGGTCCACGACGATTCGGCCTTCGCCATTGCTGCCGCGGCGGAAATCGATGTCGCGCAGCGCATGCGTCGAGTCCGATGCCCGCGCTTCCGCGAAGCGCTGCACTTGTGGCTGCTCGGCACCGGCGGCGCCGGTGTCGGCCAGCGTCACCAGAACGTCCTTGCCGACGACACTCGTCTCGAAGACCTGCGGCGAATTGAGATTGAAGACGACGCGCGTCCGGTTGCCCGCCTGGACGAAGTTGAGGCTGCGCAGCGTCGCGTTGTCGACGGCGCGCTGGTTGCTCGAGAGAGCGCTCGTCGTATCGAGGAAGTCGAGCGCGATGCGCGGCGGATTGGCCACGGCGAAGCCGGCCGGCGGGTTGGCGGGCGCCTCTCTCAGCGTGAACTTGACGATCGTCCGGCCCGAAGCGCCGCGGGTGACGGTGACCTGCTCGATCGCGTTCGTCGCCTGCGCAAGCGCATTGCCGGCGAGGAAAGCGCCCGCGAGCGTCGCCAGGGCGACCATCCAACCTCGGAGAGCACCCGCACGGACGAAGCCGGCGTGGCGTCTGTCGCTAGACCCGATCATTTTCTGCTCCCTGGTGGTCTCTGGTCCGCCTGCAGGTTCAGCGTGCTCGAACGCTCGGTCCAATCTCCGGACCCGTCCTGCACGAGTTCCTTCAGCTTGACTTCGGACTCGGAAATGCCGGTGACGACGCCGAAGTTCTGACCCATGTAGTTTCCGGCACGCACCTGATAGATGTCTTTCTCCGGCGTGCGCACGAGCGCATAGACGCCCTTGCCACGCTCGAGCGTGCCGACCATCGACAGCGATTCGAGCGGATAGGCTTCGAGCGGCTCGCGCCGGCGCGTGAGGTCGGGCGCCAACTTGCTGCTGCCCTTCTGCGGCTCGATCTTGCGCGGCTTGAAGGGATCGGGAAGGTCGTATGCGTTATAGGCGAACGGCTCGTACGGTTTGATCTGGGGCAGCGGGTCGAGGCGGCCCTTGGAGTTCTTGCCCTGGTCGGCCATCCAGTTCCGCAGATCCTGGTGCGAGTCGCCGCCGCAGCCTGCAATGAGCGCGGCAGCGGCCACCATGGCGATGAGTGCGCGCTTCATCGCTTCGCCGCCTTGTCCTTGGCCGCCTTCGCGGCGGCACGCTGCTTCGCGAGCTCTTCCTCGTCGAGGTAGCGGAACGTCTTGGCGACCGCTTCCAGCGACAGCGTTCCGTTGTTGTTCGCAATGGCGAGGTCATTCAGCGTCACGATCCGCGGCAGCTGCGCGACGTCGCTCGCAAACGCACCCATGTCGTGATAATTGCCGGTGATGCGGATGGAGATCGGCAGCTCGGCATAGAAATCGGCCATCCGTTCCTGGGCGGCGGGGCGGAAGAGCTCGAACTGCAGGCCGCGTCCCAAGCCTGCCTGGTTGATGTCGGTCAGCAGCGCATCGATCTCGGCGCGATTGGGTAGCTGCTTCACCAACGCGCCGAACGACTGCTCCACTTCCTTCAACTGCTGGACGTAGAGCTCGAAGTTGATCGCCTTGACCTTCTTCTGCGCGTACTGCTCGCGGAGCTTCAGCTCCTCGCCCTGCGCGGCCTCGAGGGTGTCGTACTGGTCCTTCCAGTCGAAATACGCCCCGGCGGCCAGGATCAGCAGGAACAGCAATCCCAGCATGACGATCTTCGGCAGCAGCGGCCAGCTCCCGGCATCGCGGATGTTGAGGCGGCGGATATCGTCGAACGTCATGCCGGCCTCTTGTCGGCAGCAGGCGCCGGCGCGCCGGCAGCGGGCGGCGTCACGGCCTTGACCTGGAGATTGAGCGTGAACTGCGACAGCTTGGCGCCGCTGCCCGCGGTGGCGCCCGGCGCCGGCACGAGCTGGACTTCAACGAGTTCCGGTGATCCGAGCCACGGCGACGCCTCTACGTTGCGCATCAGCGTCGACACCCGCGCGTTGGACTGCGCGTAGCCGACCAGCGTGACCTTGTTGCCTGCCTGCTTGATCGAGCGCAGGTAGACGCCGTCCGGAAGCTGGCGCACGAGCTGGTCGAGCAGATGCACGGCCTCGCTGCGGTTGGCCTGCAGCGTCTCCACCACCTGCTTTCGCGCGAGGACGGCCTGGATCTGCTCGCGCAGCCGGTCGATTTCCTTGATCTGCTCGTCGAGCTTCGCGATTTCCGTCTTGAGGAGCGTGTTGCGGCTCCGCTGGTTGTCGATCCGCGCCGCGAGCACGCCGTGCACGAGCGCAACCACCGCGACGCCCAGAATCGCCAGCGAAATCGCCAGCGAAACGAACTGCCGCTGCCGGGCCGCTCGCTTCTGCGCCCGGTGCGGGAGCAGATTGATCCGTGCGGCGCTCATCCGAGGGCCCTCGCGTTAGCCGCGGACAGCATCATTCGAAGCTCCGCATCGCGAGGCCCGTGGCGATCAGCAGCATCGGGGCGTCCTGCGCGAGCTGCCGCGAGCGAATGCGCTCCGACGTCTGCATGCTCGCGAACGGATTGGCGACGATCGTGCCGACGCCCGCGCGCTTGGCAACGAGGTCGTCCAGCCCCGGCAGCAGTGCGCCGCCGCCGGCCAGCACGATCTGGTCGACCTGATTGTAAGAGGTCGACGTGAAGAAGAACTGGAGCGCCCGGGTGATCTCGAGCGCGAGCGTTTCCATGAACGGTTGGAGAACGTCGCTGTCGTAGTTCTCCGGCAGGCCCTGCGTTTTCTTGGCCGACTCGGCTTCCTCCGGCGACAGGTTGAACGCGCGCTGGATGTCCTGCGTCAGCTGGTTGCCACCGAACGCCTGGTCGCGGGAGAACAGGAACTGGTTGTTCCGCAGGACATAGAAATGGGTGACGTGCGCGCCGATGTCGACGAAGGCGATGTTCTGGTCGCGGCCATTCGCGGGCAGTTGCGGCCCGATGAGCAGGAAGGCTTCCTGCGTGGCGTAGGACTCAACGTCCATCACGCGGGCCTTGAGCCCGGCAGCTTCGGCGGCGGCGACGCGATCCTCGACCTTTTCCTTGCGCGACGCGGCGATCAGCACCTCGACCTCGTCGGCGTTGTTGGGCGCGGGGCCGAGCTCCTGGAAATCCAGGTTGACCTCGTCGAGCGCGAACGGGATGTACTGGTTGGCTTCGGCCTCGACGGTGACCTCGAGCTCCTCTTCCTTCTGGCCGGCGGGGACGATGATTTTCTTCGTGATCACCATCGCGGCGGGCAGCGCAAGCGCTACATTGCGGTTTCGGCTGCCGAGGCGCTTCCACGCCCGGCGCAGCGCGTCCGCCACCTGGTCGAGGTTGGCGATGTTGCCGTCGGTGACGACGTCCTTCGCCAGCGGCTCGATGGCGTAGCGTTCGAGACGGAAGGTGCCCTTCCCGACGGCCGACAGTTCGACCAGCTTGACGGCGGTCGAAGAGATGTCGGTCCCGACGAGGGACGGCGTCTTCGTCTTGAAAAAGTCCAGTGCGGACGAGAGGTTTTCTGAGACCATGGGTGTCAGTCCGGATGCTGACAATTTACATTAAAGTTTGGGAGCAAGTGCAACTCATGTCAATTTGTTTTGCCTTTTGGAGACCTGTCTGTTGCATCGCCGCCTATAATCCTATTTCGATTGTCCGGCCGGCCCCCTGAGGCCCGATATCCGTGCTCAAGCGCTCGTTACTCTATGTTTTTTCGGTCGTTCTGGGCCTCGGCCTGGTCGGTGCGTTGCTCGGCGCGTTTGTACTGGCCTTGTTGTGGCCCACATTGCCGTCCCTCGACGCGCTGACCGACTACCAGCCCAAGATTCCGCTCCGTGTCGTCTCGGCGGAGGGCGATCTCCTCGGCGAGTTCGGCGAGGAACGGCGCGCCGTCGTGGCCATCGCCGAAGTCCCGGATGTCATGAAACACGCCATTTTGGCCGCCGAAGACGAGCGCTTCTATTCGCACGGCGGTGTCGACTATTTGAGCGTCCTGCGGGCGGCGCTGGCCAACCTGTCGTCCGGGGCCCAGCAGGGCGCCGGAACGATCACGATGCAGGTGGCGCGGAATTTCTTCCTGACGCGCGAGAAGACGGTCACCCGCAAGATGCGCGAGGCGCTGCTGGCATGGAAGATCGAGGCGAGCCTCACCAAGGACGAGATCCTCGAGCTCTACGTCAACCAGATCTTCCTCGGCCAGCGTTCGTACGGCTTCGCCGCCGCGTCGCAGATCTACTTCGGCAAGCCGCTCAAGGACCTGTCCGTCGCCGAGGCGGCGATGCTCGCCGGGCTGCCGAAAGCGCCGTCCGCATACAACCCCGTCACCAATCCGCGGCGCGCGAAGACCCGTCAACAATACGTGCTGCGGCGGATGCATGAGCTTCGGTTCATCAACGACGACCAGTTCCGCGAAGCACAAACTGCGCCATTGGTCGTGCGCCAGGGCCTGCGCGACACCCTGCCCACCCACGCCGAATTCGTCGCCGAGATGGCGCGGCAAGTGGTGTTCGACGCGTACGGCGACGAGGCGTACACGAAGGGACTGACGGTGTGGACCACCGTGCACCGCGCCGACCAGGACGCCGCGTACGCCGCCGTGCGTCGTGGCGTGATGGACTACGACCGCCGCCATGGCTACCGCGGTCCGGAGACCTTCGTCAGCCTGCCCGACGATCAGGCCGAGCAGGATGCAGCGCTCGACAAGGCGTTCCAGGAATCGCCGGACAGCGACGCGCTGCTCTCGGCGGTCGTGCTGCAGGTCACGCCGGCGGAGGTCCGCGCCGTGCTCGCCAACGGCGACCAGGTCCAGGTCAGCGGCGACGGCCTCAAATTCGCCGCCCGATCGCTCACCGACAAGGTACCCCCGGCGCAGCGCATCCGCCGCGGCGCGATCGTCCGGGTGACGCGGGACGACAAGGGCCACTACGCGATTACGTCACTTCCGCTGGCGGAAGCGGCGTTCGTCGCGGTCGCGCCGCAGGACGGGGCAATCCTCGCGCTCGTGGGCGGCTTCGACTACGACCGCAACAAGTTCAATCACGTCACGCAGGCGCTCCGCCAGCCGGGCTCGTCGTTCAAGCCCTTCATCTACTCGGCGGCGCTGGAAAAGGGCTTCTCGCCCTCGACGGTCATCAACGACGCGCCGTTCTTCGTCCCGGCGGCTCAGGCCGGAGGCGAGGACTGGGAGCCGAAGAACTACGACGGCAAGTTCGACGGCCCGATGCGGCTGCGGTTGGCGCTCGCGAAATCGAAGAACCTCGTGACGGTGCGCGTGCTGCAGGCGATCGGCCCGCAGTACGCGCAGGACTACATCGCGAAATTCGGCTTCGACCCGAAGCTGCATCCGGCCTACCTGACGATGGGCCTCGGCGCGGGCGCGGCAACGCCGATTCAGATGGCGACCGCGTATTCGGTGTTCGCCAACGGCGGCTATCGCATCACGCCCTACCTGATCGCCCGCATCACCGACGCCCGCGGCAACGTGCTGTCCGAGGCGAACCCCGAGGTCGCCGGGCAGAAGGCCGAGCGCGCCATCGATCCGCGCAACGCCTTCATCATGACGACGCTCCTGCGTGACGTCATCGCTTACGGCACGGCGACGAGGGCGCTCGAATTGAAGCGCAAGGACCTGGCCGGCAAGACCGGCACGACCAACGAGAACGTCGACGCCTGGTTCTGCGGCTTCAATCAGGCGCAGGTAGGCATCGCCTGGATCGGATTCGACCAGCCGAAGACGCTCGGCCTCAACGAGACCGGCGGCGTGGCGGCGCTGCCGATCTGGATCAGCTACATGCAAAAGGCGCTGAAGGGCGTTCCCGAGAAGCTGCCCGAGACGCCTGCCAACGTGGTGTCGGTGCGGATCAACGCCGAATCCGGGCTGCGCGACGACGGCAGCAGCCTGTCCGACTGGTTCTATGCAGAGAACACACCGCGCGGCCGCGAGGAAGCGGCGTTCGCGCCGGCCGCAGCAGCCACGCCGGGCGCCACCGCGCGCGACGCGCGCGACCAGCTGTTCTGACGGCGATGGGACATCGCGGCCATTCGGCGTTCAAGGGCCGGCCGTACGCCGCCGACCCGTTCGGCCGCGACGGTCAAAACCGTGTGCGCATTGCGCAGACGGCGGCGCGTCTGATCGCCGAGCACGGCCTCACCGACTGGGCGCTCGCCAAACGCAAGGCGGCGCGTCAGCTGATGCTGTCCGAACGCGAGGGGCTGCCCGACGATGGCGAGATCGAGGCAGCGCTCGCCGAGCACCACGCCATTTTCGGCGGTGACGAGCATGTCGCCACGCTACGGCAGCAACGGAAGGAAGCGCTGAAGTGGATGCGGCGGCTCGCAGAGTTCCGGCCGACCCTCATCGGGGGCGTCGCGGCCGGCTGGGCGACCGAGTACAGCGACATCCGCCTTGATCTGGTCGCCGACGATGCCAAGGCGGTGGAACTCACGCTGATCAACGCCGGCGTTGCCTACCGGCTGCCGCCGGTGCAGCGCGCCGACGGCGCGGCGGAACTGCACATCGACACGCCGATCGGCGGCCTGCGGCTCATCGTGCGCAACGACAGCGCGGCGCGCCAGCGGCCCGCGCGCAATGCCCAGGGCAATCCGGCGCCGCGCCTCAGCGCGGCGGCGCTCGAAGCGCTGCTCGCCGACGCCGGGACACCATAAGCCGCGACGGCGTCCAGCCTCCCGCCGGGCCGTCCCAAGGGAGGCTTGCTCTCCCTCCGGGGGCAGCGAACGAAGAGAGCGTGGGGGTCGATCTACTCCTTGAGCCAGCGTGCAGCCACGAGCGCGTAATACGTGAGGATTGCATCGGCGCCCGCGCGTTTCATGCCGGTGAGCGCCTCGAGCGCACACGCGCGCTCGTCCAGCCAGCCGGCCTGCGCCGCCGCCTTCAGCATCGCGTATTCGCCCGACACCTGATATACGGCGGTCGGCATCCCGAACGTGTCCTTCACGCGCCGCACGATGTCGAGATAGGGTAGTCCGGGTTTCACCATCACCATGTCGGCGCCCTCGTGCACGTCGAGGTACGTTTCCCATAGCGCCTCGTCGCTGTTCGCGGGGTCCATCTGGTACGTGTACTTGTTCCCGGTGCCGAGGTTCGCCGCCGAGCCGACCGCGTCGCGAAACGGGCCGTAGAACGCCGACGCATACTTGGCGGAATACGCGAGGATGCGCGTGTGAATGCGGCCGGCGCCGTCGAGCGCGTTCCGCAGCGCGCCGATGCGCCCGTCCATCATGTCCGACGGCGCGACGACGTCGGCTCCCGCCTGTGCGTGGCACAGCGCCTGCCGCACGAGCGCTTCCACCGTCGCGTCGTTGACCACGTAGCCGCCGGCGTCGATGAGCCCATCCTGACCATGGCTCGTGTACGGATCGAGCGCGACGTCGGTGACCACGCCGAGGTCGGGAAAGCGCCCCTTCAGCGCGCGCACTGTCCGCGGCACCAGGCCGTCGTCGAGCCACGCGGCAGCCGCGTCGTCGGTCTTGTGCTCGGCGCCGACCACCGGGAACAGCGCAATCGCGGGGACCCCCAGCGCCATGCACGCCTCGGCGTCGTGCAGCAGGCGGTCGATCGTCTTGCGCGAGATGCCGGGCAACGACGCGACCGGCTCCTCGCGCGACGCGCCGTCCAGCACGAACACCGGGTAGATGAAGTCGTCGGCGGCAAGCCGCGTCTCCCGCACCATGCGGCGCGAGAAATCGTCATGCCGCATCCGGCGCATCCGGCGGCCGGGAAACGTCCCGGCGAAGGAAAAGCTCATGCGAGTCCCCTCGTCGTCATCGTGTGCATTCTAATGCGCCGACGAAGCATCGAATGTTCAGGATGAAATGCGGAACTCCGCCTGCCCCCGCCGGTCCATGAAAGCAGACGGTGTACGTCTCCCGCTTTCCTCCCTGAGCGGGTGCCCGGTGTCGGATCAACCCGATGCCGGGCGTTCTTGGGCCCCGCGTCACTCCCCTTGATCGCGGGGCCTTTTTTCGTCCGTTGGTTGCGTGGCGGTGGCGCGCATCGCCGTGACTTCCGCCGGGTACGTGGGCGGTCACACTCGCGGCAACCACTCCGCCAGAACGGCGTCGGCAGCCTCCACCCCATCGCGCGATGCGGCCGAAAATTCCACGACGGTGACGGCCGCCGCCGCGTGCGGGTAACGCGCATCGACGTCCGCGCGTACCGCCGCATGCGCGTCGCGGCGCTCAGCGCGGTTGAGCTTGTCCGACTTGGTGGCGAGGATCAGCACGGGACGCCCGGACGGAAGAAAGCCGTCGAGGACCGTGTAGTCCATGTCCTTCAAACCGTGGCGCGCGTCGACGACCAGCACAAGTCCGACGAGCGTCGAGCGTGTGGTCAGGTAGTCCCACAGGAACTGCTGCCAGCCGCGCTTGATCTCGCGGGGAACCGCGGCATAGCCGTAGCCGGGCAGGTCGGCGATGCGGCCGCCGCGCGCGAGGTCGAAGAACACGATCTGCTGCGTGCGGCCCGGCGTTCGGCTCGCGAAAGCGAGTCGCGTCTGGCGCGCCAGCGCGTTGATCGCGCTCGATTTCCCCGCGTTGGAACGTCCGGCGAATGCGACTTCGGCGGGCCCGGTCGGCGGAAGCTGCGGTGCCGCCGCGGCGGCGATCAGGAACGTCGCCGCGATAAGCGGCTTGAAAGGCCGTTCGGGCTCCGGTGTCGCTGCCGCCGGAACCGCGCCCGGGGACTCCGTTACAATGTCGCGTTTTTTCATTGGCGGGCGCCTTTCGAGGGCGCGTGCGCCGTCCTCGTCTGCAAGGAGTTAGTCGAACATGTCACGCCACAGGCTATTCGCCCTCATCGTCGCGACACTGCCGGCCGTGGTGGCCGCGCAGGAAGCGGCGCCACCGGCGAAGGATGCCCTCGCCAAGGCGCAGCAGACCGTCACGCAGATCTGCGCCGCGTGCCACGGCGCCGACGGGAACAGCGCGGCGCCGGCAAATCCCAGTCTCGCGGGCCAGCACGCCGACTATATCACTCTGCAACTCGCGCACTTCAAGGCGGGAATCCGCGTCAACGCCGTGATGCAAAGCATGGTGGCAACGCTCAGCGACGCCGACATGAAGGCGCTCGGTGTCTATTTTTCGCAGCAGAAGCTGAAGGGCCAGACCGCAAAGGATCCGGCGACGATCAAGGCCGCGCAGCGGCTCTACCGCGGCGGTGATGCCGCGACCGGCGTTCCGGCCTGCGCATCGTGCCACTCGCCGACGGGTGCGGGGATTCCGAAGAACTACCCGCGCGTGGGCGGCCAGTACGCCGACTATAGCTACATGCAGCTGAAGGCGTTCAAGGCCGGCGAGCGCGGGGCGGACAAGGACGGCAAGGACATCAACGGCAAGATCATGGGGACCATCGCCGGCCGCATGACCGATGCGCAAATGAAGAGCGTTGCCGACTACATGGCGGGGCTGCGCAACTGAACGCCGCGGCAGCGGCGCCGCCCGGTCCGCGCATCGCCGCCCTAAACCTCTATCCCGTCAAAGGCTGCCGGGGTGTGCCGCTCGACGCCGCTGAGGTGGCCATCACCGGGCTCGCGCAGTACGGCGCCGGCGATCGCGAATGGATGGCGGTCGATCGCGACGGCCGGTTCGTGACGCAGCGCGAATTCCCCCGCTTGGCCCTGGTGGACATCGCGCTCGACGGGAAGGCGCTCGTGTTGTCGGCGCCCGACGCGGCCGCCGTGGCCGTCCCGCTCGCCGGCCCCGCGACCGCATCGCGCGACGTCACGGTGTGGCACAGCGACGTGCGTGGCGTCGACCAGGGGGACGCGGTGGCGGCTTGGCTCTCCGCTTTCCTGGAGAGCGACCTGCGCCTCGTCCGCTTCGACCGCGCAACGCCGCGCCGCTGCAATCCCGATTACGCCGGCGCCTCCGGCGCGCACACGTTCTTCGCGGACGGTTACCCGATCCTCGTGATCGGCAGCGCATCGCTCGACGACCTGAACGCGCGGCTGCAGGCGCACGGCGAGCAGGCGCTGCCGATGAACCGCTTCCGTCCGAACCTTGTCGTCACCGGCCTCGATCCTTATGCCGAGGATCACGTCGAGACGGTCGCGTGCGGGCCGGTCATGCTGAAGCTCGTGAAGCCGTGCACGCGCTGCCAGGTCACCACGACCGACCAGGCGAGCGGTCGCGTCGGCATCGAGCCGTTGCCGACGCTGTCGACGTATCGCCGTAACGACGCGCTCGGCGGGGTCACGTTCGGCATGAACGCCATCGTCGCCGCCGGTGCCGGCGGCACGATCGCCGTCGGCGCCCCCGTCACGATCGACTACCGCTTCTGACATTGCCCGCCGGCGCGCCCGCCTGGCGCACGCCGGCGCGCAATGCTCGTCAGCTTCCGACCGGCGTGCACATGATCACGGCGTCGAGGCCGTAGCCTTCGGGAATCCACGTCGCCGGATCGGCGCGCATGTCGTCGCGCGTCGTGACGTCGGCGGTGTAGCGATGGTTGGTCGTCACCTGATTGAAGAAGCGCCAGATGGGGTTGGTGTTCGCCGGACATGCACCGGTGACGGTGTCGGGCAGCGGAATGTAGAACACGCTCGCGCTCTCGTAGATCCAGTCGACCGGGTGTGCGGCGGCAGTCGCCGCGCATTCTGCCGGGCTTGCCGAGTAGAAGTGCGAGTCGCCGTACGCAGGTGCGCGATAGAAGCGGCACACGGGACTCGCGCCCGCGATCTGCGTCGCATACGCGAGGAAGCGGAACCCGGTGCGCTCCCAGCCCGGGTGCACGCCGGTGTCGAGGTCATTGATCTCGCCCGGCGCCGTCGACAGGAAGTAGTGTTGCAGCGAGCCGTTGTAGAACTCCACCGCCACCGTCGTGCCGCTCGGATTGTTGCCCGGCGTGAGGTACTGGCGCGTCAGCGGCAGCATGTTGTCGAGCCGCGAATAAATGTCGAGGCCCGCCAGATTCGTGCACGAGGCTTCGCCGCCGAACAGGCCGCCGCGAATCTCGTAGAAGCCGCCGGTGGTGTTGAACGTGAGCAGCGCCGCGCCGCTCGAGCCGCCTTCCGTCGTTCCCTGCGAGTAGCGTGCCTGGATGAAACTCGAGCCGTCGGAAAAGCTTTGATAGCCGGGCGACGCGCCTCCCGCCCATTTCTTGAGGTCGCCGGACGGATGATGGATGACCGATATCGTGTCGTTCGTTCCCACCGGGTCGGCACGCCACGCCGAGAAAAACGTTCCGGCCGGCGGCGGCACGACGAGACGCACCAGCGCCCAGTCCCAGTCCTCGCTCCGCGCGAGCAGCGTCGCGCCCGTCGCTTGCTGGACGTAGGACGGCACGGCGTTATTGCCGCACGCGACCGCGTCGAAGAACCAGTACGTGTTCATTGTCCTGGCCGCGGTGGCTGAGTTGATGCAGTGGTTG
>Ga0157379_10002706_pt1 | contig 14945 bp, 24 predicted proteins | sample S25metaG_FD_121802 | JGI IMG/M metagenome (GOLD analysis project Ga0157379, IMG submission 121802) | Switchgrass rhizosphere microbial communities from Kellogg Biological Station, Michigan, USA - S2-5 metaG | ecosystem: Host-associated > Plants > Roots > Rhizosphere > Soil | place: USA... | reverse complement strand
TCGACACATCCTTGACGAAGAAATGGGCCGGTAAGTCGATCAGGCCAGCCTCCAAGGCAGAAACGACCACGAAGGCTTGATCGGGGACTGGAGGGGGCAGCTTAGGCGACATGGTGGTGCAAGGTGAGTGGGAGGAATTAGTAATTCCATTACAAACTAGGATAGAAGGAATAAGAAAGAAGAAGCCATTATGTGCCGAGATGCGGGGAGTTTGTTTTCCAATGTCGTGTTCTGGGAATAGTTTACTGAGTGTGGTAAAGATCGAATTTCGCTAGTAATGGATGCTTACAGTTAATGGTTTTCGTGAGAAATCCGTGACAGTCACAGGGTGGCATTCGAGGAAATAATAATACACCGAAGATATGTCGTCATGGGAGAAATCTACCGGCGTTGAAACAACTTGTCATATTCTTCGCTGTGTGCTATGATTTCTCCTCATCTCATCTGGATGCTATGCACCACGTGTATGGCAATTTCTCAAAATTGTCAACCGCTGAGTTATCGAAGTGGAGACCTCCAGAAAGTCCAGACGGGCATTGAAGACATTACCTCTGGACGGATGCGTTTGGAGTGTGCAATTTCTTGACGTTATTCCATCTTATCAACCAAGAGAGCTATGTGAAATTGGCAGACGGGCTTATTAACGCCGTTCATGACATGTTGGGCTATACTCGAGATGGGTCCAGTCGACTACCAGGAGTGAGCGACTCGAAACCCCTTGAAGGCGGTTTGCGTATCGGGAAATTTGAAGCATCCGGTCCAGATGGTGATGGGCAGTACTATCATTATCTGAGAATGTGGATGTTTGCGCCGAGCAGAATGTCAATCACTGCTGGAGAGAAGAATATAACGACTTAGCAGTGCGACTTGTGGTGCATCCTCGTTTCGTTTACGATGAATCGCAATTCGAAGAGACCGAGTATGGTGTGGAAGACGAGTACGGATCTACAAACGGTCCTTGTTCCTAGAGAGGGGAGTGTGGATTCTATTCAAGGATACGTTGTCTATAACTTGATTCAGAAGACCGCTGAGGATCCAAATGTCTTGTCAGACGAAATCGAAGACCTGCGAAAAGTCTTCAAAGGGAGGTATAATACCTATAAATCTACGGACCCGGAATGGCTGTCTGGACAGCGTGGTTTACTGAAGCCGAAATAAAAGAGCGATGGGTTGTCAATATCAAAGAGCGTGCTCTGATGTGTATAGGTTCGTTTTTAATCGAAATCCGCATTCCCGCAGCCTCTGAGAAAAAAAACTTGGTACACTCTTTGCTGAAGATTACTTCGATTCGGAGGGTGAATTCTCCGCGGTACCATCTGGCATTTCGAGACTTTGGAACCGCAATGGGCCTTCGATGTCTCGATCCAGAATCTCAATTGGACCCGGTTGGAATAGAAAGATAGAAAGCGTGGCAATCTCGTGCCCAGAGTATCCTCAACGACTGGGAGAAGGTAGGAATTATTGATCGCATGGCTACGCAGAGGTGATGGCACACAGTGCCGTAACCAACGTGATGTATTGCTCTGCTCTTGAGCCTGGAGGTAAAGCTCTATTGAATTTTCTTTGCGCGGTCTCATTCAAAAGATTTCAGTGTTTCGGGGGTGTATCAGCTGAGAGTCCAGAACACGAGTAGGAAACGATTCCTATTGAGAATAGAATAGATTCATTGATTACGTATGTTATTCTGTATTCATAAATTCTCAGATAAATGATTGAAGAGAAATACGATACTAAGTTTGTGACATCGCGTGACATTTCGCGTCGTAATATACAGTCCGAAAGCAAGCCAAGAAAGAATGTGATCGGGAGAATATTCTGAACCTATAAGACGGGATATATACCAGAAGGACTCAATGCCCTACTCCGAGCATGAGGTATAGGCTGGACCACAGACCGCTGAGCCACAGCAGAGAAGATATAATGTACAAGCTCCTTCAGAAGTCCTTTTCTGAAAGAGGATTGGGAGCATCTCAAGGATAGTCTTGAAAAGTTTGGGGATAGATGACGAAACGAGTTATGTGGATCCCATGACAATTTCCATTTCGTCAACTCGAGTCTCGCCTGTGGCAGATACGGTCTGAAAAACTTCTGATCCCGAGGCCAAAGAGTCAATAAGAAGGGAGAGTTTTGGATGATCCAAGTTTGGTTCCTGTGTGACGTTATAGATCGGAAATGGACAAGTTAATTTACAAACATGCCTTCCGGATCTCTTCCAAATCATCTTTGAATGCGTCTGCCACCGAAGCCATCCAGAACTTGCGGAATTTCTCCTTGAGTTCCTTTTCATGCTGCTTTGCTGCATCGGCGTCCACCTGAGAGGGTAAAAACGGTGGGATAGCGGCGGTAGGAGGTGTCGGTGACTGGGAGAGAGGCTTCCGTCTAGCTGGCTCCTTCGTTTCTACTTTTTCCACAGCCATATGAGAACTCGTTGAGGAGGATGCTGAGTCGGAAGAAGACGATGAAGATTCTGAAGAAAGAGACTCTGAGTCGGAAGAATCAGAGCTCTCATCGGCGGGGACGGCTTTGGTGATGGAGGGAGTTGGGGTTGTTATTTTTTGTTGTTGTTCATCTGCTGAAGATTCTGAAGACGAGTCTTCGGACGACGAGGAGACATTGCGACGTTTTCGCTTTCGGATGCGTTTTCGAGGAGGCATCTGGTAAAAGCAACCGCTGAAATTTCTGTCACGTTTTGTCACGTTCCTTCTCGATTACAATGAACTCGAAGAAAGTTGGTGTTCTAGGTACGCCAAGCTTGATACCAATGGTATTTGTTTTTTCGAGTTTGACTTGAGATAGGTGGTGGTCAGCTTGGTCGCATGCTGGCAGCGTCGGCCTCTCTGCTCAATGTTCCAATTAGCATACTCGATGTCGGCCAGGATTCACCAGCAAAACAAGTCGTCGCTCCTATTCCTCCTCTTTCTCATATCGACGGCCCTTTCACCTCTCCCGATGATATCCGGAAGCTCGCCTCACAAGTTGATGTGTTGACCGTCGAAATCGAACATGTAAACGTTGACGTTCTGGACGAGATCCAACGAGAGACAGGCGTCGAAGTTCATCCCAGTCCTCGTACCATACGCACAATACAAGACAAGTATATCCAAAAGGAGCATTTACAGAAAGCTGGCTTACCACTTGCCGAATATGTTCCTGTGGAGCGGAACGTTGAAGGTGTGGAAAAGGCCATTAGCCAGCTTGGCCTCCCTCTTATGCTGAAGAGCCGGACATTGGCATACGATGGTCGCGGAAACTATGTCCTTCGTAGTGAAGATAATAATGCTATCTCAGAAGCATTATCTGTACTTGCGGACCGTCCTTTATATGCGGAACGTTGGGTACCATTTGTAAAGGAGGCTGCAGTCATGGTAGTTCGCACGAAAGAAGGCGTCGTCCATGCGTATCCTCTTGTTGAAACTGTTCACAAGGAGAATATCTGCCACCTTGTCTTTGCGCCATTCCGAGCCCCAGGCGATGTTTCAGTAAGGGCCCAACTAATAGCTGAAGATGTTGCCCGTACTTTCGACGGTGCTGGTGTCTTTGGTGTTGAGATGTTTATTTTGGAGGATGGTATGTTTTCTTTGCATGTTATTTCTACATTTACTCACGTTTTATCCCGAGGCACTGTCTATGTTAATGAAGTTGCGCCTCGACCCCATAATAGTGGACATTACACGATTGAAGCCTGTTACACCTCGCAATACGAGAACCACCTGCGAGCGATCCTTGGCTTGCCGCTTGGAGATACACGTCTTATCACACCCTCTGCCGTCATGCTAAATCTCATTGGAACGAGCGATGATCCCACATCTGTCTTTGAACTTTCACATAAAGCCCTGACCATTCCTGGAGCTCATGTCCATCTATACGGGAAAAGTGGCTGTAGGAAAGGCCGAAAGATGGGCCACATAACTATTGTTGCTCAAAGTGATGCGGATAGCCGCGATCGTCTGCGACCACTTCTCGAGACTATGTCCTTAGGCCCTGCGAGTCAGTCCGATGCTGCCATCTATACTCCACAACCACTTTCTCCTTCACACTCACATCCATTCCCGCTTGTCTCAATCATTATGGGATCAGATTCAGATCTACCAGTCATGCGTGCGGCGGCTGCGATTCTCACACGACTAGAGGTTCCTTATGAACTGACGATTGTCAGCGCGCATAGAACGCCAGAAAGGATGGTGCATTTTTCAAAAGGCGCGAGAGGAAGAGGTAAATTAACTTTCGTGTGTTCTAATTCTAGCTCACGCGTTCCAGGCGTGCGGGTGATTATTGCGGGTGCTGGGGGCGCAGCGCATTTACCTGGAATGGTTGCGGCATTGACCCCCCTGCCTGTTGTTGGTGTTCCGGTCAAGGGTAGCAGTCTGGATGGGGTTGACTCCCTACATAGCATTGTCCAGATGCCGGTATGTCCCACCATTCTATCGTGATTGACTAAGCGTTGACAATTGTCTAGCGAGGTATTCCAGTGGCGACAGTGGCGATCAACAACGCCCAGAATGCTGGTCTTTTAGCAGCACGGATTCTAGGCGCTGGTATGCCACAATTAATCGATCGTGTCGACGAATATATGAAGGAGATGGAACAAGAGGTGGAGAAGAAGATAGAAAGGCTGGACCATGTCGGATGGGATGCTTATCAGTCCATCAGATAGTTAGAGTGAAAGGAAAAAAATGCAGTATTTGGATACGAGTACATACTTTTCCTCGACGCGATGCGGGTATACAGGGCGATTTTTAGGAATACAGATCGAACGGCAGAAAGGGTACATTGCGAGTATCATCAGAATTCAAGTACGGGTTGAACCAGTCATGGGGTATGTCGACATCTTAGGGTTTCTAACCTTCTCTACGCAGTAGGTATTGCCTTGTTGTTCGAACTAACCTCTTTAACTTCGTCAATAATCGTCTGTATTTCAGCGGCTTCCAGCAAGAGATTAGTGGTTTGGAGGAGATCTTCTCGGATTTCACGTCGAAGTCTGGCATTACGTGCCCTGAAGAATTGCTGCGAGCGAGAGAAGCTATCTTGCATAATCGCTATTTCGAGCCGTAGTTCAGCAATGAAAAGAATGTCGGCGCGGACTGAATAGGCGAGTGTTTCGGCGGAAGTTGTGAAAGACGGTTGAGAAACGCGTTTCATTGGAGGTTTGAGGAAGGTGTTTCGGTAGTATTCGTACGAGGCATTGCCATTTTGTGCATTAGATCCATTTCCTGTCGAATCTGACGCGTAGTTCATGCAGGAATTGTAACCATGTTCGCTCGACTGGTGCTGCAAGACAGGAAGACAGTATTGATTCCAATATGTCACTCTGTAGGTTTCCTTCGCTCCTTCAATCGAAAGGGGGTCGAACTGCGAGTTTTGGGTGCGCTGCGTTGACATACTTGGATAACTTTGGTTGACGGTGCGGCGCAGTGAGTTGGGCGGAGTTAAACTGAACAGACGCCCGAGACTTGCGTAGCTTGATTCCGAACCTCATTCACTCTAACTTTCCCCCTCTCCTCATTGCCCCAAATGTCGCAACCAAGTGGTTTGGGAATGGAGATTGTCTCTGTTATCAACAAGCTTCAAGATGTCTTTTCAGCTGTGGGCTCTTCAGCGGCGGCCATAGACCTTCCCCAAATCTGTGTGTTAGGAAGTCAGAGTAGTGGCAAAAGTAGTGTACTAGAGGTACGTTTGAATATGTGTTAGCTTTGTTCATATCTGACTTCATATTAGAACATCGTTGGTCGTGATTTCTTGCCACGAGGAACGGGTATTGTCACTCGTCGTCCTCTTGTGAGCCATATCAACCATTCTCAATAAACCTTTCACTCAATCATGCATATTTCAGATATTACAGCTTATCCATCGTCCCGCCACTTCTAAACCGACACCAAATGGTGCCGCCGCAGGTTGGTAATATCGTCTCCATTCGTTGCAGGCAACTCACCTACGAATTGCAGCAACCGCCCAGAATGGTTCTGACCCGCACAGTAATGAGAACGAGTGGGGCGAATTTTTGCACCTTCCTGGGGAGAAATTTTATGACTTCAACAAGATTCGTGCGGAAATTGTCCGTGATACAGAGGCGAAGACAGGAAAAAATGCAGGTATGTTTTGATGATTTTGGTCCAAATGCGACAATTGCTTATGCGGCTATACAGGCATCTCTCCTCAACCTATTAATCTTCGTATATACTCTCCCAACGTCGTTACATTAACACTCGTCGATCTTCCTGGTCTTACGAAAGTGCCTGTCGGAGATCAACCTAAGGATATCGAAAAGCAGATTCGAGATATGCTGTTAAAGTACATTTCAAGGCCTTCATGCGTTATTCTTGCTGTCACTGCTGCCAATACTGATTTGGCGAACTCTGACGGTCTCAAAATGGCTCGTGAGGTCGATCCCGAGGGTACACGCACAATTGGTGTTTTGACCAAAGTGGATCTTATGTATGTCTTGTGTTTCTGGTCCAGTGTTTCTGCTAATGAATTATTTATAGGGATGTTGGTACGGATGTTGTAGATATCTTGGCTGGTCGCATTATTCCTCTTCGCTTGGGCTATGTCCCCGTTGTAAATCGTGGTCAACGGGACATTGACACTTCAAAATCGATCGCTGCGGCACTAGAACACGAACGACTATTCTTTGAGACACATGCTTCTTACAAGAGCAAAGCCCAGTATTGCGGTACACCTTTCTTGGCCCGTAAACTTAACCAAGTGCGTTGTCTGCCACCGCCACGCGTCTGTCACTTAATTTTGCCCTTCAGATTTTAATGCACCATATCCGCGCCACCTTGCCAGACATCAAGGCTCGGATTACCCAACAACAGCAAAAGTACAACGCAGAACTGCAAAGTCTGGGAGGTCCTATGGGTGATGGGAACTCTGGAAATGTCGTTCTTTCCGTCATTACCGAGTTCACTTCTGAATTCCGTACTGTTATTGACGGAAACACGAATGATTTGTCTCTTAATGAGCTGTCTGGTGGTGCCCGTATTAGCTTTGTTTTCCATGAGCTATTCAACAATGGCATTAAGTCCATAGATCCATTTGACCAAGTGAAGGATGGAGATATTCGTACTATTCTTTACAACTCATCGGTATGTTACAGACTACGCCAGATCTATTATTCAGAAACTTGACGATTTTTCCAGGGTTCAACGCCAGCTTTGTTTGTCGGTACAACCGCATTTGAAGTCATCGTCAAGCAACAGATTAAGCGGCTCGAAGACCCATCCCTAAAGTGTTGCCAACTAGTTTACGACGAATTGATTCGAATCCTTGGGCAACTGTTATCAAAGATTGTGAGTAGCTATGAACTTGCATTAATTCTGTACTCATTGTCCCATAGCAAACATTCAGGAGATACCCTGCTTTACGCGAACGATTCAACTCCGTTGTGGTGGCTTTCTTCAAGAAGGCCATGACACCGACTACCAAACTTGTAACGGACTTGGTCGCGTATGTGATGCTTCTCCTTACAGGTGCTTTCCCCGTTGACGTTATGTACAGTATGCAGGCTTGTTATGTCAACACAACGCATCCTGATTTCCTCAACGGACATAAGGTAAGTAAACTATCGCAACTTAACCCTGAACAATTATCAACTTTTTGTATTTAGGCCATGTCTCTCGTCACTGAACGTCTGAATGCTGCCAAGGGCCCTCCCCCGCAGGACAACCCCAAGTCAGGAAAATTGGCCCCTGGCACTGTTAACAACAACAAGGATCTTGAAGTTGATATTAAAAAGGATGAGCCGAGTTTCTTCGGTTCATTCTTTGTTGGCAACAAGGGCGCTGCAGGTGCTAAGAAGAAGGGAGCAGCAGCAATGGAATCAGTAAGTTTCGTTATCTGCCAAAACTTCATGCCGAGATGTTAAACAACCCTTTAGCCACCGCCTGTGATTCGTCCTCAAACTGCGTTGAATGAACGAGAGACCATCGAAACGGAAGTTATCAGTAAGAATCGTCGTCTTAGCATGGCATTTTTCAGTTCTAATTCGTGACACAGAACTTCTTATTCACTCGTATTTCAATATTGTTAAGCGGGAGATGATTGACATGGTACCCAAGGCCATTTCTCTGACGCTCGTCAACTACTCGAAGGAATCCCTACAACGCGAATTACTGGAGGAACTCTACAAGCCTGATGTCCTGGACGAGCTTCTCAAAGAATCTGATTTCGTTGTCAGTCGGCGGAAGGAAGTTGTATCCATGCTGCAAGCCCTCAATAAGGCTGAAGAGTACGTGCTACCTTTTCTGCATGATATATGTTGACCCATTTGCTTTAGGATTGTGGCTGGCGTATGATCATTTATGGCCATGGGAAGTCGGGGTGTATATACTTTCTCTATGTTCCACTATGCATAATATGGTTTTAATATTCCTTTACGTTTACTTTCTCTCGGTCTTCGACTTTGCACTAGTATCTTCATCCATGCAGCTTGTAGAAGTCCAGCATTGCTAATTTATTATCGTAATCTCGGTCCCGACTGTGACTAAGTCGCGATCTGTGACTCCCCTTCGCGATGTCACCCTGTACTTGCTGTGTTACAAAGTGACTATAGTAGGTTTGATTCAAGATATAACGTCGTCTACTTACCTTTACTTATTCCCACCTAGTGCGATTTCCCTTCATTTCCCTTAGTCCCTTCATTCGCAATACCAATCTCTCTTCACGAATACGCCTATTCTCTTCCTCAAAGATGCCCAAGGTCGACCATGATCATGAGCTCATTGTGGCTCTCCAAAAGCTCTCAAAGAAATCTCCAAAACTCGTCCGTTCATCTGAATATGCAGCCCCAGCAGACCCAAATATCACGATCAGGAGCTGGAAGATGAACGAGTTCAAATATTATGACATTCCGTCCCCATTCCCAACTCTTGCTCGTGGTTTGTTTACAAGATGGATATCTGATAACCCTGAAGAAAAGAGTCCCGAAGGAAGCGATTCCGGTAGATATACGATTGTGGCTCGTGGGTATGACAAATTTTTCAATATTGGTGAAGTACCTTGGACGAACGTGGGTTTTATTACCGCAGGCGGTCTTTGCGCTTTGACTGATTCATTTATAGTGGAAAGCTTTGGAAACGCATACCGTTGCTCCTTACTATCTTACGCTCAAGTCAAATGGTTGCATCATCTTTATCGCCGCTCTGACTCCGGACAGGCTCGTTGTCACTTCTAAGCACTCTGTTGGTCCCGTGGCAGGACAAGAACATAGCCACGCGGGCGTTGGTGAGCGCTGGCTTCTCAAGCATCTCGCAGCTGTTGGAAAGACCCCCGAGCAATTGGCACAGACTTTGTGGGAGAGGAACGAGACTGCTGTCGCTGAGGTGTGTTTCCATTCCACAATTTCATGTTGCGGTGATACTCCCGTTCTCCTTTGCACCGTATACGCGTATAATTTGAGGCAATTTTACTTTCACTCAGTTCTGGCTCGTCATATGTGTCCACATCTTCTTTCTTCCCCATCTTGTTCACCCGATAACTGACTGCAATCCTATCTCAGCTGTGTGATGATGACTTCGAAGAACACGTCCTCCCTATACCTACGGAAATGACTGGTCTTCATCTTCACGGTCTTAATACTCGCACTGGTGGTTTCCAAACACGCGAACCTTCCGAAGTTGAAGCCTTCGCCCGCGAATGGGGCCTTATCCCAACTGCATTTGTCACACTCAACACCGTCGACGAAGTCCGCACATTCACTGAAGACGTCTCCAAGTCGGGCAAGTGGAATGGAATCCCCATCGAAGGTTTCGTCGTCCGGACACAAATTGCTAATTCATCTGACGCACCACGATCGGCTGAAGAAGTATTAAACTTGGATGGTGAGCAGGCAAGCGGAGGAAGGAAGAGGAGAGACGGAAGGGATGCACCACCCTATCCACCTGGATCGTCTTTCTTCTTCAAGGTCAAATTCGATGAACCGTACATGATGTATCGTGATTGGCGCGAGATCACCAAGGCCATCCTCGGCGCGAAATCTGGCTCCGAACCACGTATTTCTAAGGCGAAGTTGAATAGGCCCGAAACAAGACTGTACAAGCAATGGGTCGAACGTGAAATCAAGCAGAATAGAAGGGCTTTCGATGGCTATACTAATAATCATGGGATCATTGCCACACGGGAACGGTTCTTGAAGTGGTGTGAGGAGGGAGGGAGTGTTGACGTTGTGAAGACTCTTGAAGGCAAGCCGAACATGGCGCGGGAAGGTGGGGATAGGAAGTTTGATAAAACGATTATTGTCCCAATCGCCATTCCTGGATGCGGTGTGTGTTATCATTATCTCAGTTGGAAAATGTGAACTAACAATCTCATGCAGGAAAGACATCCATCGCAGTTGCATTGAAACACCTTTTCGGATTCGGACATACCCAAAGCGACGATGTCAAGGCTAAAAAGGCAGCACCTATCTTCCTGAAGAATGTTTCCGATCTCCTCAAAAAGAACAACGTAGTCATCGCTGATAAGTATGTCATTTCATCGTTATATTGTTAGCGTATGTTTACCCGTTATCCAGAAATAACCATCTTGCTCAACACCGTCAATCCCTTCGCGACATTGCTACCAAGTTGAACCCACCCGCACGACTCCTAGCTCTCAACTGGTCTCTAGATTTGCCACCCGCGATCGTCCATCGTATCTGTGGAGACCGTGTTCAGCAACGCGGTGAAAATCACCAGTCACTCCGAGCAGACGAAGCTAAGTCCCATGAAGATGTTATCTGGATGTTTATCGAGAAGACAGAGCCAATCTCCGAGAATGAGGTTGATGATGTTATTGACATGGATATTGAAGAAGGCATCGAGGAGAATCTTGCAAGAGCCGTTGAAGGAATCGTCAGGGTGTTGGGCATTGAGCGTCCGAGTGAGGAAAAGGTCAAAGAGGCGTTGACGACCGCGAGGACTTATGCATACACGCCGGCTGAGAAGGAGAGAGAGAAGGGTAAGAAGACCAAGAAAGAACCAAAGCCTCGTTATTTCGGTCTCTTGCCTGAGATTGACCTTGAAGCGGTGGTTGGCTCAAAGGTCGCTGAATTGGAGGCGACCCACCCGGCTCGTATCTTTTGGCAAGAATTGGTGAAGAATGGACGCGTTGCCTCTCGTCCGCATATCACCCTTGTCCATTCCAAGAGTCTTCCTGCCGAACAACCTCTCTGGGATCGCTCCATGTCTCTTCACTGTTCAACTTCCCCTCCAACTTTCAACTTTCAACTCAGTCATCTTCTATGCAACGACCGTGTCATGGCCATTGCGATTGCCGATCTGGAGGCGGTCGTGGAGGAAGATGCCGATGATACTTCTGGAGTCGATTTCGTGGGCAAGATGGGTGATGATGTGAAGCAGAGGTTGCACATAACTGTGGGGACAGCTGGAAGGGACGTCAATCCGTTCGAGGCACGAGGAATGGTGGCAGAATGGAGGAACGGCAAGGAGACAACTGCAGTGCCTCTAGGTGGGAGAAGTCAGGGGAGGGTTAAAGGGCTAATGTCATAATCTTCGTAACGAGACAAAGTTCTATTCTGAAAGTGGGTATAATGGTATTATTTAATGTAATGTTATTAATGTATCGTTAAAAGTAGCCACCTAAACCGTTGTTACCCCCAGCTCAAAATGTAGAATATGTCACCGAAACCCTCGAATAACTATCACTATATTACAAGTAAATCTGAAATACCGCTTGGTTACTCTCTCCTTTGTACAAGATAATTAGAAGTAATTTATATTTAGTGAGGGCACAAGAAAACCCATTAGAAAAAGAAATGAATGGCACGACCCGGGATTGAACCGGGGACCTGCAGATCTTCAGTCTGTCGCTCTCCCAGCTGAGCTATCGCGCCAATGAATACTTAGTGAGGATAAGACAGCAATCCTCAAACGGCAGTCATGTAAACCTCCCTTTCACCACGACTCGCGTCCACGGAATAAACCCAAAGATATATCGAGGGAGAAGATCGATAAGCAGACGCGTCCGTCTGATCAGCGTTGCGGGTACGAGCTGTCACTCTGTAGTCACGGCGCTTCTACAAATCTACGAGTCAGCTACGAGTCACTGATCGCCACCATCTTTCTTTGCCTCCCCCAAATCCTAGACCATGACTTTGGATGTCCTTGATTTTATCCCACAAAAGGGCGGAAATCCCGATGCAATCAAGGAATCGCAACGCAAACGAGGAAACTCTGTCGAAGTCGTAGATGAAGTGATCGCGCTGTACGATCTGTGGGTAAAACGTATGCGATGTATTGCTTTTTGCTGTTATTTTATTTATTTATTTTGGGGGGATTTCATGCAGAGGATTTCGAGTTGAACGGCCTGAATAAAGAAAACAACGCATTGCAAAAGCAGATAGCTGCGAAAAAGAAAGTAAGTTCTTCCCTCGTATTCCTCGTGGCAACAATTGCTTCTTACTACGTGCAAATAGAACAAAGAAAGCGCCGATGACCTCCTAGAAACCAAAAAGGCCATGGGTGAAAAGATCGAGGCTCTGAAGCAGAACGTAAAGGACACAGAACAGCTAATGAGGATCAAGGCGGCATCCGTGGGGAACATCGTTGGGAAAAGCGTGCCAGTTAGCATGACAGAGGTACGTTTGAAATAATGGATTCTGAGGAAGAGGTACAGATGTTGAAGGATGTCGGGTGATAGGATGATAATGTGACAATGCGGACATGGCATCCTGATGGTCCTAATGCACAAGTGGAGCAAAAGAAAGATATTCTGGCGCACCACGAAGTTCTTCTGCGGCTTGATGCAATGGATCTTGAACGTGGTATGTTTTTAATACCTGTTCTCTCTTCCCGATTTCATTCTGATTCTGATTTCAACTCTCCAGGTTCGAAAGTCGCCGGACACAGAGGCTACTTCCTCACGGGCGATGGTGTAGACCTCAACCACGCTCTCATTGCATATGGCCTCGATTACCTGCGCAATAAGGAGTACAAGAAGATCCAGGTGCCATATATGATGAATAAGGAAGTCATGGGGAAGACCGCACAATTGGATGCATTCGATGAGGAACTTTATAAAGTAAGCCCATCTTTATCTGTTCACCAGCTATCCATTTATTTATTTACGGAATTAGGTAACGGGCAGTGAAGAAGACAAATATCTCATTGCCACCTCTGAACAACCCATTTCCGCATTCCACTCTGATGAATGGTTCGAAAACCCGGCGACTCAGCTTCCCATCAAATACGCGGGTTACTCGACTTGCTTTAGGAAGGAGGCTGGTGCCGCTGGAAGGGACATGTGGGGAATTTTCCGAGTCCATCAGTTTGAGAAAGTTGAACAGGTAGGTTCCATCCGTCTCCAGCCCACCCCCCCTTCATTCCTTCTGAACTAATATTCAAACTCCAAGTTCTGCATAACCTCTCCAGAGAAATCCTGGGAGATGTTTGACATTATGCTCTCGAATGCCGAAGGCTTCTACCAATCCCTCCGCGTCCCTTACCGCGTCGTCGCCATCGTTTCTGGCGCTCTCAATCTCGCTGCCTCCCAGAAATATGATTTGGAGGCCTGGTTCCCGTTCCAAGGTGCGTATAAGGAGTTGGTTTCGTGTTCGAATTGCACGGATTATCGTAAGGAATGTTGCCTTGATGATATTTTCATTTGTTTATGAAGGGTTATCATACAGAGAGCCGCCGTCTCGAAATTCGCTGTGGTCTCAAAACAAAAGACCAAACTCGTAAGGTATACGTACACATGCTGAACGGAACATTATGCGCTACGGAACGCGCATTATGCTGTATTGTTGAAAACTATCAGACTGAAGAGGTACGTAATCTTTCCTCCGAATTTTCATCTAACGTTGATTTTTTCCCCCCATACGCAGGGTCTTATTATACCTGACGTTTTACGTCCTTACATGCAAGGAAGAGATTTCCTTCCCTGGAAGAAAGAGTTACCCAAGAATCTACAGAGAAAGAAGGCATAAACGCCGAAGGGTCTACGGGGTGTAATTGATGTACAAAGCCAGAGCGATAGAGAAGGAAGGCTATGGGAGCTGGATACCCTACTGTTTGTCATTCGATGTTAATGTGTTGTGGAGGTTACTTCCTCAAAGCGGGTGAAAATCTTTCGCCGATGTATAAAGGAATGATGATGTCAGATTGAAAATCAGGGGATTAAATGTATAGCTACTAGAAGTACAAGAGGACTCAATGATTTAAAGTGAGGTGGATGTGACGGCGGGCGTCACTACGAAACTGAGAAACATGACTAAAATAGATGAAAATAGGATATGTAGTCACTGGCGTTGAATTCGCAAGGAGCTACAAGAGCTCTTGTTCCGTCCTAAATACATGATTGCGGAAAGTACTAGAAATGTGTAGAAAATAAATTGATGGAAAAAGTGAAACATTACATCATGGCGCAACCCTTACATCACCTCCCTCTCAATGCCGAGCACCTGCGAGGCGGAAGGTGAAGGGAAAAAATGACTTGAAAAAAATAGAATATAGGAGAAGTATTGAAACAAGAAGTATTGAAATTTAAAAAAGTGCCTTAAAAGATCAAACAAAAGCATTGTTGAATGTAATAAAAGTGACCAGACCAGGGTTTGAACCTGGAAGAGGTATATTAGTTAAGTATACCCAACATATTGACGATGATATGACTTTGTAGTATCATGCAATTCAACAAGCATCAGCAGGTTCCTGTCTGACAAAGGCCAGGGCTATTATGACTCAATTCCTGGGGTGGGGTGGGGGTCAGAGTATAGTTTGGAGGGGGTCAGACAAGTACAGGTAGGGGTGTGGCTTCATGTTAAGTCCTGTTCCGTCCTTCACCTCCGAACCAACTCCGAGTCCTCCGAAACCTCCGATATTCCTTATCCCTATTCTGCCCCCGTTCCGACTCTTATCTTCTTATCTCCCTTGTTCCGATTCTGTTCATCCCTGCTTTCCTTTCTGTCCGACCCTTTCCTATTATCATGCAATTGTTAACCATGTGGTTCC
>Ga0157379_10002704_pt1 | contig 14949 bp, 13 predicted proteins | sample S25metaG_FD_121802 | JGI IMG/M metagenome (GOLD analysis project Ga0157379, IMG submission 121802) | Switchgrass rhizosphere microbial communities from Kellogg Biological Station, Michigan, USA - S2-5 metaG | ecosystem: Host-associated > Plants > Roots > Rhizosphere > Soil | place: USA... | reverse complement strand
CTCCGTCGCGCATCACGCCGACCGATGATTTCGATCGGCACCGAGACGTTCTCCAGCGCGGTCAGCGAAGGAATCAAGTGAAAGAACTGGAACACGAAGCCGATCTTCTCTCCGCGCAGCTTGGCGAGCCGGTCTTCATCCAGCTTTGTGATATCGACGCCATCGATCGACACCGATCCAGAGGTCGGGGCGTCGAGGCCGGCCAGCAGGCCGAGCAGCGTCGACTTGCCGCTGCCCGAGGGTCCGACGATGGCCAGAAAGCGGCCGCGCTCGATCTGAAGCGACAATGGATGGAGGATCGTCAGCGGCTCGGAGCCGCTCATGACGGTTTTCGACACCTCGCGCAACTCGATCATGGACTCGAGGCCTTCCTGGGTTCGCCGCGGACGGCGTCGTCTTCGATCATCGGCTTCAGAACGGTCCAGACCGTGTCGGCCACGATCTGCGCGCCCTCCGCGGTCGGATGGATGCCGTCTGCCTGATTGAGCTCAGAGATTCCGGCGACACGCTCCAGGAGAAACGGGACGAGCGCCACCCGGTATTTCTTCGCCAGAGCCGGATAGACCTTGTGAAAGTCGAGGGTGTACTTGAGACCGTAATTCGGCGGCGCTTCCATCCCGGCGAGCACGACCTTCACCCGCCGCGCCTGAGCACGCTCGATGATTTCGGAAAGATTGTGCGTCAATTGCGCGGCCGGCAGGCCGCGCAGGCCGTCGTTGCCGCCGAGGGCGATCACCAGGATTCTGACGTCACCGTCGAGCGCCCAGTCGAGGCGCGAGAGGCCGCCTGCGGACGTATCGCCCGACACGCCGGCGTTGACGATGGTGTAGTTCAACCCCTCGTCTTCGATATGTCGCTGAAGGCGGGACGGAAAGGCCTGGGCAATCGGGAGTCCCAGCCCTGCCGTGAGACTATCGCCGAGAATGACGATGCGCGGCCCGTTGGCGCCGGCCACCGGCGGCTGGATCTCGGCCGTTGCGGCCGGCGGCGCGGCGCGCTCCTCAGACGTATCGGTGCGGCCGCCGCACGCCGCCGTGCACAGCACGGCAACCACCGCCGCGAGTCGAGGGATCCCGAGGCAACGTCGCATGACCGGCTACCCGGACCCGAGCCGGGCGCGCAGCGCCGCGATGGCCTGCTCCAGCATGTGCCGGTGGGCCGATGACGTTGCGTTGCGGAGATCGGCTTCCGCGCGGGCCAACGAGAGCTCGAGGGACCGCCGGCGTTCGCGCGTCTCGCGTTGCTCCGGCGTCACGGCCGGGACGATCGTCCTCGAACGCTGGGATTCCGCCTGCTGATACTCGACGTCTTTACTCTCGAAGCCCCGTGCCATCGAAATAGTATGCTGGAGAAATGCACAACGTGCACGATCTCCTCTCGAGAGTGGCCCGCGCTCGATGACTGAGCTCGCGCCGGTCACGATCGTCATCTTCGGCGGCGCCGGAGATCTCGCCCATCGCAAGCTCCTCCCGGCGCTGTACAACCTGCACGTGGACCGCTTGCTGCCGCCGCGATTCGCGGTCCTCGGTGTCGGGCGCCGGGCAATGAGCGACGACCAGTACCGGGAGTTCGCCAGGGACGGCACGACACAGTTTTCTCGCCGTCCTCTGGAAGACGCCGCGTGGCAGGCCTTCGCGCCCGCCTTGGCATATCACAGCGGAACACTCGAAGACACCGCGGCGTTTCGCTCCCTCGGCGCACGGCTCGACACGATCGAGCACGAGCGCGGCCTGCCGGGGAACCGCATCTACTATCTCGCGGTTCCGTCGACGATGTTCGGGCCGACCGTCGAGCAGCTCGCCCGCGCCCGCCTGGTCGGAACATCGGACGCCACCCCCTTCGCGCGTCTCATCGTCGAGAAGCCGATCGGGCGCGATCTGGCGTCCGCGCGGGCCATCAACGATCAGATTGCCGCGGTGTTCGCCGAACGCCAGATCTACCGAATCGATCATTACCTGGGCAAGGAGACGGTCCAGAACATCCTGGTCCTGCGATTCGCCAACAGCATCTTCGAACCGTTGTTCAATCAGAAGTACATCGATCACGTGCAAATCGCGGTTGCCGAGCGCGAAGGCGTCGGCACGCGCGCCGGTTACTACGACCAGGCAGGCGCGCTCCGGGACATGGTGCAGAACCATATCCTGCAGCTTCTTGCGCTCGTCGCCATGGAGCCGCCCCGCTCGCTCGAGGGCGATGTCATCCGCGACGAAAAGCTGGAGGTTCTGCAGTCGCTTCGGCCGATCGAGGGGGAAGCGGTCGACTCACAGGTCGTGCAGGCGCAGTACACCACCGGGTTCGAGGCCGACGCCCCGGTACCGGGATACCGTGAGGAGAAGGGCGCTGCTCCCAACTCAAAGACCGAGACATTCGTGGCGCTGCAGGTGGCCATCGACAACTGGCGGTGGGCCGGCGTGCCGTTTTTCCTGCGTACCGGTAAGCGGCTGCCGAAGCGCGCGAGCGAGATCTCGATACATCTGAAGAGCGTCCCGCCCATCCTGTTCAATGCAAACCCGGCCGCGCCGCTCGAGACCAACGTCTTATCGCTCAGAATCCAGCCGAACGAGGGGTTTTCCCTGACCATCGAGTCGAAACGGCCGGGACCGGACGTGCGTCTCACGCCTGTGAAGATGGACTTCCAGTACGGGAGCACCTCACCCGAAGCCTACGAACGGCTGTTGCTGGACGTCATCGCCGGCGACCCGACGCTCTTCATGCGGAGGGACGCTGTCGAAGCCTCGTGGAAATGGATTACCCCGATTCTCGATCGCTGGACGGCACGCCCCGCCGCGCCGCTCCCGACTTACGCGGCCGGAGAATGGGGACCGCCGGAAGCGAACAGGTTGATCGAATCCACCGGAAGACGATGGAGGACCCTTTAGGATCGCGCGAGAGTTACCCACGACACGGATGCCACAGGCCTGGCCAATTGGGAGACAATGGAAGCGTCATGCGCTATCTCGTCACGGCCCGCGTGAAGGAGGGACAGTCGACGGCGCTCCGTCGCGCCATCGACGACGGAACGCTTGGCCGGGGTTCGGTAGCCGGCGGCGAGTACCTCCGCAACATGGATGAGGCCCGAGAGGGCGATGACGGCCGCGTGCGGTGGGTCGAGGTCTGCTTTTGCCCGACCCCGCTCGAAGAGGAGCGTGAATACTGGGACCAGTACTTCACACTCGACAAAGTGCAGGACGCCCACGCGCGAAGCCGGTGCCGCGACGAGAACGGGACCGAGCCCTGGGCCTGCTGCGATTGCGACTGTTCGGCTCGCCTCGAAGCGCGGCTGGCCGGGTCCGGCCGCGCGTTTCTCGACTCGCTCCGCAAACGTACTTAGCGCACGTCTCAAAACGATGGCTCATGGCTGAAGGCTGATGGCAAAACATTGGATGAACGCGGCGAAAAGCCATCAGCCATAAGCCATCTGCCCTGATTTTGAAACGCACTCTTCGCTATACTCCGCACGTGCCATCCAGTTCGGTGACTGCGCTGCTCGCACGCGCCGCCGCTGTTCTCGAGCGCGGCCAGGGAGCCGCGGCCGCACAGATACTCGCGCCGGCGCTGCGGACCGGATCGCTCCCGCGGGAAGAGGATCTCGCCGTGCGGTCAATGCTCGCCGAGGCGTCTCTGCTGCAAGACGATCCCGACCAGGCCGCGACGGCGCTGGGACGGACACCCGACACCCTGCGCGAGACGGTTTCCGCCGGCCAGCTCTCGACGCTCTGGCGGCTGCACGGCCGGCTCGCCTCGGCCCGCGGCGACCAGTCGCGCGCGATTGGCTTCCATACCCGCGCATTGAAGCAAGCCGAGCTCGCCCACGACTCCCGGGCCATCGGTCTGGCCCACTATGAACTGGGCCAGTGTTATCGCCAGGTGGGCGACGCGGCGATCATCCGCCACCACATCAGCAAAGCGGCGCCCGCCCTTCATGCGGTGGGCGACCGGCGCCATCTCGCGCTCGTCCACTCGCTTTCCGGAATCACGCTGGCGCAGGCCGGGCGCCTGGACGAATCGGTCGCGGCGCTGCGCCACGCGGAACGCCTCGCCTCCGCGGTTCAGGCCGACGACGTGCTGGCGACGGTGTGCGGAAACCAGGCGAACGTCATGATGTTGCAGCACCGCTACGAGCAGGCGCTCGGACTGGCGGAACGGAGCCTGACGCTGCACCAGGCTCACGGGTCGGGCCACGGCCTGGCGGTGGCGCTCGCCACCTTCGGGCAGATTTGCGTGCGGCTGGGCGAGCTGACGCGCGCCGCCGAGGCCCTTCACCGTGCGCTCGAAGTCCGCAGCCCGATTCAGTTTCACGAGACGACCGGCGCCGTCTTCGACACACTGGCGCAGATCGAGCTGATTCGCGGCGGGTACGAGATGGCCAGCGATTACCTCGTGCGCGCCAGCGAAGCCTATGGCGCGTACGGTCGGCAGACCAGCCGGTGGTACGAATGGTCGGTTCGCATCCTGAACGCGCGGCTCGCGTTGAAACGCAAGCGGGTCGAGGACGCGGTGGCGCTGGCCGACGAGATCCTGAGCGCCGGCGCGCCACCGCCCGATGCTTTGCAGGCCAGGCTCATCGCCGCGGAAGCGCTGATCGCGGCCGATCGGCTCAAGGAGGCCGACCAGCGCCTCGCAGACGCCGCCGCCGCTCTCGATCCGCGGACGACACCCGCGGTGTGGGGGGAATATCTGCGTCTGCGCGGCGCCCTCGACGCGAAGAACGGAGACAACGCCGAAGCGTTCCACGAGTTCTCACAGAGTGCGGCGCTCCTCGATCTGCTTGGTGAACGGTACCAGGCCGCTCTGAGCCATCTGGCCCTCGGCCGCCTCATCGCCTACACCGGCGCCCGGTCGACCGCCGAACCGCACCTGTCGCGGGCGCTGGCCGTCTTTCAGCAACTCGGCGCCGACCCCGATCGCGCCGAAACCGAAGCCGCCTTGCGCCTGTTGACCATTCCAGGCTCGGGCGAATGCATCATCGCTCCGGAGAGCGCCGACGATGCACTCATGCGACGCATCGTCGACGCGGCGGTGCTGCCCGAATTGCTGGGGCGCGAAGCCGCAGCGGCATTGTTCGAAGCGTCGATGTCGGAAGCCGCGGTCGTTTTCGTGCTGAGCACGGACGGGGAGATCCGGGTGATCAGCTCAGCCGGCTGCAGCGCGGACACGGCGCTCGAGTTGGCGACATTGGTGGCGCAAGGCGCCTCGCACCCGAAACAGGTAATCGTGGTTGAGCCTTTGGGCCGCGAAACGGGAGGTTCACGCTTCGCGGTGATCGCGTCCTCGCGGCCGATCGCGCACTCGGTGATGCGCCGGCTGCGCATGATCACCACGGTGGTTCGCCAGGGCTATGCGCTGTGTCACGCACGCGACCGCCCGTCGGAGCCCGTGGGCGTGCGCGTGGAACGCACGTTGGAGCCGTTGCTGCCGGGATTCGTGTGCGCCAGCACCGCGATGACGCATCTGGTCGAACAGATCGAACGGTTGCAGGGAAACGACTTGACGGTTCTCATCACCGGCGAGAGCGGCACGGGCAAGGAACTGGTCGCGCGCGCCGTTCATGTCGGATCCCATCGGAGTGCGGCGATTTTCCTTCCCTACAACTGCACCACCACCGGGCGTGAGCTGGCGGACAGCCAACTCTTCGGCCATCGTCGTGGCAGCTTTACGGGCGCGATCTCCGATCAACCGGGGCTGATCCGATCTGCGGCGAATGGGACGCTGTTCCTTGATGAGATTGGCGATCTGGCACTCGACGTCCAGCCCAAGCTGCTGCGGTTTCTCGAGTCGCGGGAAATTCTGCCGGTCGGTGAAGCCCGGCCGCTTCGGGTCGATGTCCGCGTGCTGGCCGCCACCAACGTGGACCTCGAACAACGCGTCGCGGAAGGGCGGTTCCGGGAGGACCTCTATTACCGCCTCAGTGTGATTCGCATACACGTGCCGCCTTTGCGCGAACGACGCGAGGAGATCCCCCACCTGAGCACTTACCTGCTGCGGGAGGCCTGCGAGCGGCTGGCACGGCCCGACGTCAGCCTGAGCCCCGAAGCCCTCGATCTGTTCTCGGAGTACTGGTGGCCCGGCAACGTCCGCCAACTCAAGAACGAGATCCAGCGGGGCGTCGCGCTGAGCGTCCCCGGTGGCACGATCAAGGCGTCACACCTGTCTCCGGAAATCACTTCGAACAGGCTGTCGGAGCCGATCTCCATCGCCAGGGCCGTCGCGCCATACCGTCCGGGCCGCTCCACGCTCGCCTCGGCAGTCGAACAGGTCGAGCGCGACCTGATTCAATCAGCGCTCGATCGCAATGCGGGAAATATCTCCCGTACGGCTCTACTGTTGGGCTTGACCCGACGAGGGCTATACTTGAAGTTGCGACGCCTCGGACTCGAGTCACGAGCGAGTGTGGGTATTCAGTAATCGAATACTATATACACACTTACGGCCGAGATGGATATCAACTATCCACTCACGCAGTCATCCCGACACCGCTTGCTGCTCCGCTAAATCGGTGCAAACGCGTGTCTTAGTGTAGAAAACCTCCCGAGGGAGGTTACATGGGGGATATCGGCGCGGAGATTGTTAAGCAATAGAGCAGAGTCGACCACAATCGATTGGGGGGTACCGTGAAGCATATCTGGGAAGAAAAGAGATCCACGACCAGAGCGACGGAGACCAACGACATGCGGGCCTCGGAGCGGCGGGCCCTCGTGCTGCCAGCGAGGCTGGCGTGGAAAGACCAGCGGGGCGTCAATCGATTCGCCAGCGTCGTGACGCGCGATATCAGCGACTCGGGCGTCTTCGTGGAATCGGCCTCGGCCCTGTCGATTCCGCTGTATCGGCTCGTCCAGTTTCAGGTCGAACCGACCGCCCGCGTCGGGTCCGATCTGCCGGAAGCGCTGCGACAGGGACGCATCCTGTCAGCAGTGTACCGCGTGTCCCGCCCAGGCCAGCAGGCAATACACGGTCTCGCGTTACGGCTGATGGTCGAGCCGAGGCGGAAGCGTCAGCTGACGATCGCCGAATCGGAACTGAGAATCTGCGCGAATTCCTGATTCCGATTCGCTACTGTTCGTTTCTCTTTCTCCAGAAGCGGGCGAGCCCGCGCCAGTTGAGATCAAAACGCCCGGCGACTTCGTAGAGTCTCGCGTCGTTTTCGCTCATGCGCCGCCGCAGGTCGCGCCGGCACTCTTCGAGGAACCACGTTTCCCGCTCTTCGTCTGTGCCCTCCCGCGCGAGCGATGCCTCCACCAGACGGCTCATCGTTTCGAGACTTTCACGCAGCGCACCGAAATGCGCCCCGACGGGAGCCGCGGGGCCGAAGTGGGTGAGAAACAGCGTCTCTGGATGCCACTGCTCGATCCGCGCGAGGCTGTCGGACCACGCCGGTAGATCGACGTCCGGCGGAGGTGTCGGCGCCAACACGTCGCCGTCCGGCATGATCTTCACCCCGGCCGTGTCCCCGACGAAGGCGAGGGCGGCATCCTTGACGAAGTAGCTGACGTGATGCGAGGCGTGGCCTGGTGTATAGGCGACCTCGATCGCGCGCCCGCCTTCTTCGATCCGCTCCTCGCCGTGAAGAATCACGAGGTTCTGCTCGGGGACCGGCCGCACTTCGCCCCACAGCCGCTCCATATCATCGCCGTACAGCCTCGTCGCGCTCGCCAGCAACTTGTCAGGGTTGACCATGTGCGGGGCGCCGTTCACATGCACATACACCCGCAGGCTCGGATTCTCCCGAACCAGCGTGCCAACCGCTCCGGCATGGTCGAGATGAATGTGCGTCAGCAGGATCGCGGTGACGTCACCGATCGTGATCCCCGCCGGCGCCAGACCTGCGCGAAGTCCTGCCAGCGAGCTCGACGGACCAGGATCCACCAGCGCGACGCCCGATGGCGCGCCAATCACCGCCGTGGCGATCACGCGCGGAGTGTCGAGAAAGTGCAGATCGAGGTAGAAGATGCCGGGTGCGAGCGTGTTCATGATTCAGGATTGCGACGCCATCGAATGTAGGCCACCACCGCGACCACGGCGACGGCCGCGAGCGCCACGAGGCCACTGCCACCGATCCATCGCTCGAGGGTATCCCAACTATACGCGAGGCTGTAACCGGCCAGCGCGATGGCCGACGACCAGACCACGGCGCCAGCCGCGTTGTAGAACAGGAACGTGCGCCACCCGAGCCCGCTGCCGCCGGCCAGGATGGCGCCGAATACGCGAAGTCCCGTCACGAAGCGCGCGATGAACACGGTCGGCGGACCGTAACGCTCGAAGAATCGATCGAACTGCCGGAGCCGGGCGGCGGTGAGGCCGACCACGGCGCCGTGGCGCTCCGCCAGCGCTCGTCCGCCGCGGCGACCGATGAGAAACCCGATGTTGTCGCCGAGGATCGCCGCCGCGGTGGCGGTGAGAATCACCCAGCCGAGCGAGAGGCGGCCAAACTGCGCCAGCGCGGCTCCGGCGAGGAGTGTCGTCTCACCTGGAACCGGCACGCCGGCGTTTTCGAGCAGCACGCCGACAAACACCACGGCGTAACCGTACCGCGCGAAGAGATCGACCAGCCACTCAGGCAATCCGCGTCATGCTAACAGAACGCCGCGCGAGCCCGTATAATCGCGCAGATGATCCTCGAGCAGTTCTATCTCAACTGTCTGGCGCATGCCTCGTACCTGATCGGCGATGAGCAGACCCGCACGGCGGCGGTCGTCGATCCGCAGCGGGACATCGATCGATATCTGGCCTTCGCGTCCGAGCACGGCCTCGCGATCAAGCACGTCCTGCTGACCCACCTCCATGCCGATTTTGTCGCCGGCCATCTCGAATTGCGCGATCGATGCGGCGCGACCATCTACCTCGGCGCCGCCGCGCGCGCCGAATACGCATTCACACCGCTCGCCGATGGCGATCGGATCGAGCTCGGCCGCGTCCGGCTCGAGGCTCTCGCCACCCCCGGGCATACCGCCGAATCGATCTCGATCGCGGTGTACGACCTCGATCGCAGCGCGACGAAGCCGCACGCGGTACTGACGGGCGACACGCTCTTCGTGGGCGACGTGGGCCGTCCAGATCTGAGAGTGGCGCTCGGCTGGTCGGCGTCCGATCTCGGCGGCCTGCTCTACGAATCGCTTCGAACCAAGCTCATGACGCTGCCCGATTCGAGCCTCGTGTACCCCGCCCACGGGGCCGGATCGCTCTGCGGCAAGGCCCTCAGCAAGGAGACGGTCTCGACAATCGGTCGCGAGCGGCAGACGAATTATGCGCTGCAGCCGATGTCGAAAGCGGCATTCGTGGAGCTGGTCACAGCCGACCAGCCGGACGCCCCTCCCTACTTCACCTACGACGCGGTGTTGAACAGCCAGGAGCGACCGACGCTCGACGAGGCCCTCGCGCGCGAAGTCAATCCTGTCACGCTCGACCAGGCGCTGGCCTTGCGGGAAATCGGCGCCCAGGTGCTCGACACTCGCGATCCCGCCGACTTCGCGGCCGCGCACCTCGCGGGCAGCCTCAACGTCGGCCTCGGAGGGCAGTACGCGACGTGGGCCGGCACCATTCTCAGCCGCGATCGCCCGATCGTCATCGTCGCCGATCCCGGACGCGAGAACGAGGCCGCGATGCGCCTCGGCCGGATCGGCTTCGATCACATCGTCGGTTACTTGAAGGACGGTTTGCGCGCCCTGGACGGCCGTCCCGAATTGACGACGACCACCACCCGTGTGAGTCCGGCGCTGGCGGCGGACCTCCTCGCGTCGGAAGATCCGCCGTTTCTCGTCGACGTGCGAGCGCCCGGCGAGCGCGCACAAAAGCACCTGCCAGGAAGTGTCAGTCTCCCGCTCAATCACCTCGCCGAGCGCGTGCGGGAATTACCCATGGATCGCACGCTTCTGGTCTACTGCGCGGGAGGATATCGCTCGTCAATCGCCGCAAGCGTGCTGCAGCATCACGCGTTCGCGCACGTTCAGGAGCTCGCGGGAGGCATCGCTGCCTGGGAAACCGCTGGACTGGCCATAGAAAAGTCTGAAGTTTAAAGCTTAAAGTCTAAAGTCTAAGTACGAAGTCGAAAGTACGAAGTCTGACGCACGAAGTCTGACGTACGAAACCTGACGTGTGAAGACTTCAGACTTTAACTACGAAGTTCGAAGTTCGACGTTCGAAGTTATTGAGCGGAGCAGGGAGTTGGACGCCACTTGCTCCCGTCAGCCTCTTTCTTGAACCCGGTGCTCGTGATGAACGGCTGATTGAGGTTCTTGGCATCCTCGACGGTCGTCGTCACCGTGAACCACTGGTCGCCGTTCGGTTCGTTGTGACGATCGAAGTACTCGGTCAAGACCGTTGTCTCGCTGTAGGGCACTCCGTTCTTCCGCAGGTAGCCCGCCTTCATGCGGGTCGTGACAACCTTGAGCGATCCGAACCGTGGCGCGGGGGGCGCAGCGCCCGCGGCACGACCACCGCCGCCACCGCCACCGCCACCACCACCGCCAGCCCCGCCCGCACCACCACCACCACCACCACCGCCGCCTCGTCCAGCCGCGCCAGCGATTTCCCAACTCGCCACGGAGTACCCCTGCCACCCCTGATCGCCGGCCGGAGGCTGCGCGTCGCCGAAGTGCAGCAGACGCGTCTGCGTCCCGGCATCCGCTTCGATTTTCAGCGTGTTCTCGTCCTGCCACGTGATGTGCAGACGACCGGGCACGCGCATCAGGGCTGCCGCCCCGTACGATTTGCACGCGTTGCCTTCCCGCTCGTCCTTTGCCGGATCCCACGTGTCCGCGAGCCGCCGGCCTTCGTTGCTGATCGGAACGCTGGCGTAATCGCCTTTTGGAGGCGTCACCATCCGCCAGCGCCAGTCTTCGGTCACCACCGATACCCACCAGCCGGTGAGATCGATGGGCGCCTGCGCTTGCGGCGTCTGTGGGGCCTGACCACGTCCACGGCCCTGACCGCCGGCGGGAGGAGCCGCCTGTCCCGCTCCAGGAGCGGCTGGAGCCTGGCTCTGTCCGCCGCGGGCCGGCGCCTGCGCCCCAGCCGCACCGAGCGTGGCCATGCCAATCAGGAGCGCCCCGGCAGCCGCGATCGAGGCGCGCATCCTCAGTAATCTGTGCCTCATCGTTCCTGGTCCCTGCTCCCTGGTGGGGCGTCTTCGTTGAATCAGTACTACCGCCGAACTCGCAGAACTCGTCGAGGGTTCTGGTTCATGAGAAATCGGCGTGTTCGGCGGGCTCGGCGGTTAGCCCATGGTCCCGAATCAGCTTGTGCGTGCCCCTGGTCCCTAGCCCCTAGTCCCTGCTAATCCCCAATCCCTGCTCGCAGCAGGTCATCTTTTGCCAGTCTTCATCTCCGTGAAGATCTTCTCGACGAACTGATCGGTCGTCTGCAGACCCCCGGCCGAGCCCCACCTCGCATCGTAGTCCAGGGTCGGCTTCGTCGATCTGAACTGGTCCAGCGTCATTCCCTTCTTCACAGCGTCCTGCGCGCGGTCCCGGATGATCGTCAGCATGTCGCGGTACTCGAGCACGTCGTGCTCGTCGCACAGGCGTCCATGTCCTGGAATCACATACGTTCCCCCTTCCTGCTTGTCGCGGGGCACGGTGAGGTCCAGGATGTTGTTCAACGCCGCGATAATACCGTTGATGGTCCCACCGCGCTCGGTGTCGATGAAGGGAAACGTCGTCGTCCGAAAGATATCGCCGCTGCTCACGACGTCCGACCGGCGGAAGAACACGATCGAATCGCCGTCGGTGTGCGCCGCCGGCTGATGCATCAGGATCACCGGCTCGTTGTTGAAGAAGATTTCCTTCTTCGCCGTGAAATAGGTGTCGGTCGGCCACGCCGCGACCGGGAAGACCGCCTGCTCGCCGGTGGGCGCGCTCATCCGCTTCAACACGTTCTCCTGCGCGACGATCTGCACCTGCGGCGGCGCGAGAAAATCGGTGCTCGCCTTCGCCAGCTTCTCGTTGCCGCCGACGTGATCGAGGTGCGCGTGGGTGTTGAGGATGAAGTAGATGGGCCTGGGCGAAATCTTCTTGATCTCGGCCAGGATCTTGTCGCTCATCTGCGCGAACGACGAATCGACCAGCAGCACGCCATCGTCGCCGACCTGCACCGTCACATTGCCGCCGGCGCCGACCAGCATCCACACGTTGCCCTGGACGTGCAGCGAGTGCACGTCGACGTTGTCGAAATTCTGGAGCGCCGCCCCGCGCCCCTGCGGCCCGCGTCCCCGATTCTGCTGACCCGCGGCCGCCGGCGCCTGGCCACGGCCCTGGGCCGGCGTCTGCAGCGCCTGGGGCCGCGCCGCGAGCCCCATCGCCGCCACCGCCACCGCAGCCATCAGACCGGACTGGGTTCGTGCCATTCGCGGGCTCTGTCTACGGACCGTCCCTGGCCTAGCGTGCGGCACCCGCCGCGGATGGCGTCGCCGCCGGCACCTTCATGGTCTTCATTTTCTGCGCGAACTCGGGCAGCGCGGTCTCCGCACCGCCGAGCGCAGCCTCGACCGGAATCTGGTGCTTTGCGGCGAACTCCTCCGCGGCGTGATTCGTCCCCGGGAGATGGTTCGGTACGACACCTTTTTCGCGCGGCACTTCGACGACCGACTCGCACGGATATGGATCGATTCGTCCATTCAGCGCCAGGCGGAAGCCGTTCGTCTTGACGAGCGGTTCGCTCAGGTACACCGGATCCGAAATGATGTAGACGTGCGTGATCACATCGCCATGCCGATAGAACCGATCCTCCATCGTCGCACGATCCGTGAGCGCCAGGCCGTTGCGCCGCATCCAGCCCGCCTTGAGGTGGGTCGTCGTCACCACCAGGGTGTCGCCTTCCCATTGGCCCGTCGAGAACCCCTGCCACGTGTGGGCCGCGTACTCGGGGGGATGAGGACGGCCGTCCATCCAGATATCGCGATGCTGCTCCTGCCACTGAATGTGCGTGTTGATCTTGATGACCTGCTGCGTGGCTGGATCCTGATCCGCCCAGATTCGCAGGTTCCCGACGCCGCGGAACCCGTAGGTGGACGGATGCGGCTTGCACTGATGCTCGGGCAGGGTCAGGAGCGACGCGTCCCACGACAGCGCGCGCAGACGCGCGGCCTCGGTAATCGGCAGGCCCGCGTAGTCGCCGATGTCCGGCCCCGGAATTCGCTCGGGCTGATCCTCGTGAAAGATCGGAGCCCAGACACCGGACAGATCGATTTGCGCGGACGCGGGACGGCCGGCGACGATAGTCAGCAGCAGCACGAGACCGGCGATTTTCAGTCGATAAACCATCTCAACCTCTCATCCAGCCGTCGGCGATCAGTAGATCACCAATTTCATCTACGTGGTCTTGCACGGGGACGGACTCCACTTCGAGCCGTCCGGCTCTTTCTTGAAATGCGAACTGGTCACGAACTCCTGCTGCAGATACTTCGGATCGTTGACGAGGGTGGTCACGAAGAACCACTCGTCCCCATTGGTCGACTTGAACCGGTCGTAATACTCGGTCACCGTCGAATTCTCGCTGTAGGGCACGCCGTTTTTTCGCAGCCAGCCCTGGCGCAGGTTCGTGGTGACGACTTTGAGCGATCCGAACCGTGGACCGCGTCCGCCGCCGCGTCCCCCACGGCCTCCGCCGCCGCCGGCAAATTCCCACGAGGCCACCGAATATCCCTGCAGCGACCGGTCGGCCGGCGGCCGCGACTCGCCCAGATGCAGCAGGCGTGTCTGCGTCCCGGCGTCCGTCTCGATCTTCAACGTGGCGGGATCCTGCCAGGCGATGCGGACGCGGGTCGGGAGGCGCATCAACCCGCCGGCCCCATACGCCTCGCAACGCCCGTCCATCGCCGGTGTCCAGGTGTCGGCGACTTTACGTCCTTCATCGTTGAGCGGGACGCTGGCATAGTCGCCTTTCGGCGGCGTCACCATGCGCCAGCGCCATTCTTCATTGACGATCGACACCCAGTAGCCCGTCAAATCAATCGGCGCCGCGGCCTGCGGCGTCTGCGCCTGCGGCGGTCCGCCTTGCGGCGCCTGCGCCGACACTGCCGCGCAGGTCAGCGCGACGATCGCCAGCGCACGGACTGCGAACGCTCTCATTTCCGACCTCCCCTGCCGGCAGGCGCAGTTGTCGGCGGCGTCGGCTTCCCCGCGGTCGACGTGCGCGCCGGCTGCGCCAGGCTCTTGTAGGCGGCCTCGACGAACGCGTCGGTCGTCCAGAACCCGCTGGTGGCACCGTAACGCCCCTCGTAGTCCCGCACCAGTTTCGCCGCCTTCACCTGTTCCAGCGTCATGCCCTTCTTGATCCCATCCTGGACGCGATCCCGGATGACCGTCACCATGTCCCGGTAATCGACCACGTCGGCTTCGTCAGTCAGCCGCCCGTGTCCGGGGATCACGTAGGTCCCGCCTTCCTGTTTGTCTCGAGGGATCGCGATATCGATGATGCGGTTCAGCGCGGCAATGACGCCCTTCAAATTGCCGCCCTGTGCCATATCGACGACCGGAAACGTCGTGGTGATGAACAGGTCGCCGGCGACGACGACGTCGGACTTGCGAAACCACACCATCACGTCGCCGTCGGTGTGCGCCGCCGGAACGTGGATGAGTTGTATGCCCTCGCCGTTGAAGTAGATGTCCTTGTCTTCAGTGAAGAAGGTATCGGTCGGCCACGCTTTGAACGGCCGCGACGCCTGGCTGCCGACCGGCGCGCTCATGCGGTTCAACACGTTCTCGTGCGCGATGACCGCCGCCATGTTGGCGGCGTCCTGCCCCACCTGGCCGGCGAAGTTGCCGGCGATAATCGATTGCCCCGCCGACGCGATCTTCTCGTTGCCCCCGGTGTGATCCGGGTGCACATGGGTGTTGATGATCTGCCGAATCGGCTTGTCGCCGGCGAGCCTTCTGATCTCGGTGAGCATCCTGTCGGCGAGCGGCTCGGTCATGGTGTCGACGACGAGTACCCCGTCGTTGCCGATCTGGATGGCGG
>Ga0157379_10002703_pt1 | contig 14950 bp, 24 predicted proteins | sample S25metaG_FD_121802 | JGI IMG/M metagenome (GOLD analysis project Ga0157379, IMG submission 121802) | Switchgrass rhizosphere microbial communities from Kellogg Biological Station, Michigan, USA - S2-5 metaG | ecosystem: Host-associated > Plants > Roots > Rhizosphere > Soil | place: USA... | reverse complement strand
TTCCTGACAGGTCTCAAATCCGTCTTACCGTCCCCCGAACAAGTAGGGAAACTGAACGTATATCGGAACGCGGATGCGGATGAACTGAACACGCTGCATCCGTCAGATAGATTGATGGTGCAGTTAATTAAGATTAATCGGTTGGGGCCAAGGTTGGAAGGGATGCTTTATAAGTCGACGTTTGAGGAGACTATTGAAGTTTTGGATGATGTGAGTGGGGGTTCTTATTGCGTGGGGTTGGGCTAATTGATTCTTGCGTTTTAGGGAGCGAAGAAGCTTTCTGAAGCTGGACAGGCATTGCAGAATGCTGTCAATTTCAAGGAACTGCTTAATGTTTGTGGAATTTTCTTTGCAATCAGAACTTCCGTCTTATTTGTTTCTTTAGCTCATCCTCTTGATCGGTAATTACATGAACAGTACTGGTGTTAAAGGTGGCGCTTTTGGGTTCAGGGTTAGCAGCATCAACAAGGTGCGCCGGCAGCCTTGGAGTTGTGAAGATTTATATCTTACATGTTTCGTTTGCCCTGCAGCTCGTCGATACCAAATCTATCCATAACACCACGCTTTTACATTTCCTCGAGCGCACGGTCGTCAAGCTGTTCCCAGATATGGAAACCTTCTTGGACGAGCTAGCGAAACCTGCCGAAGCCTACAGAGGTACGATCAGCAAGCCATTACAATTATGTGGCGCGCTGACATGATATTATTTTAGTTAATCTGCAGGATGTGCGGAAGGATTTGCATGAAATCAGGGAAGGCCTCAAGTCTATTCGTCAGGAACTGCAAGACCACTTTTCGGATGTTGACGCGTTGTCTCCGGAGGATCTGTATGCGAAGAAGATGTGGCGTTTCGTTGGGGAGGCTAAAGATCGCGTGGACGACCTTGTGGATGAAGTTAATTTGGCGGATACGACGTTCACGGAAGTTGTGAGGTATTATGGGGAGGACGAAAAGAACATGTCATCTGCGGAATTCTATGGTATCTTCAAGACTTTCGTGACGTCTTACCGAGTACGCCGTGATGATCATCGTGCCTTGATTAATTCTGACTGTGCCCACAGAAATGTAAGATGGATAATCAGACGCTGGAAGAGGAACGAGCGGCACTGGAGAAGAGGAGGCAACAACAGGAAGCCATGAAAGCCACGAAAACAAAGGCCGCCGAGGATGCTGCTAACGCTACTGAGGAAACGCCAGATACATCTGTCTTGGACGATCTTCTAGAAAAGTTAAGGAGCGGAGATGCCGTCGCCGGACGACGATTGAGACGACAGCGACCAGGTGCAACTGCACGAACGCCAGGACCGTTGCTACTAGATGGAGACGGAGAGCCGGCGGTCAAAGCTATGGATATGTTGCAACAACTGCAGTCGGGCGGGTTCGTTGTTGATCAGGCTTATAAGGAACCACTTTCGCCTCGGTTCCAGGTCAAGAAACGAAGACCACGGATTCGTCCAGACTCGAGTATGGATGGAGAGCAGATCTTAGAATGGACAGGCGAGGGGGACGATGGCTCGTCAGTTGGCGCGTTTTCACCCACACCCTCAACCACTTTCGAGATGTCCGAGGACGTACCTGAGGAAGAACAACCGCCGGACCGCAGTGAGTAATGCTAGTGGCGATTTTGGGGAGGGTCGTTTGAATGGTTTTGAAATTATAATGTTGCTTGCTTTCCCCCTTGTTTTATCGGTTGTATTGCGCATTTATTACTCACTTTATCCTCGCATATGTCATATCACGGATTCGTTATGCATCGCTCTAGCAATTTAGACTGTATACTAGTTGAGCCAGAGGTCGCTGATCACAACGTGGGAAGCTAAAATGGAAGATGCGCGTGGTTGCCACGCGAGGTCAACCGGCGACTGTGTCATTGTTGACAACCACCTCCCTCTTTCCTCCTCCACTGTATCCTAGGGGCCTCCGCCCTACACTTTCCTTCATTTTTAGATAATGGATCACTCCGATTCCCCGCCACCTTCGCGTACTCCTTCGCCTGTTCCGTCCCCTTTCCGTAGAGAAAGCGCCCCGCCAGCAATCATTTCTCAAATACCTATAGGTACCATCCCTCAACAGCAACCTACTCCCCTCGATACTCCCATTCTGCCGTCTCAGTCTGAACAGCTTGAAGGCTCGGTCGATCAACAGCTCATGCAGCTGCAAGGTCTTCATTTGACCCAGGACGACGAGCCCATGGAGGACTCCACTGAGGAGTCCAGAGGTCCCTTACGTAGTCTGGAGAACGAGACAAACTATCTTGTCTCTCCAGGCGAAGTGAGACTCACCGATTTTGACGTCGTTGAGACGCTTGGTTCGTTCTTTCATGGCCTGTGTTTGTTATCACATTAATCCTTCTGTAGGGACTGGGACGTTTGGTCGTGTGTTACTCGTCCGGCTGCGTAGAGAAGACACCTCTTTGGAACCAAATAGGTTTTTTGCCATGAAGATTCTTTCCAAATCTGAGGTCGTACGACTCCGTCAAGCAGAGCACGTCAACTCGGAACGCTATATCCTTGCGCGCGTTCGACATCCTTTTATCGTCGATCTTTACGCTACTTTCCAGGACAGGTTAAACATCTACATGCTCTTATCTTACGTTCCTGGAGGGGAGTTGTTCACCCATCTTCGCCGTGCAGGTCGTTTCACGCCGGATGTTACCCGGTTTTATCTAGCCACTATAATCCTCGCCCTCAAATTCCTCCATTCCTACAATGTGGTCTATCGCGACCTCAAACCCGAAAATCTGCTCCTTGATTCTCAAGGCTACCTTCGTCTGACGGATTTTGGCTTTGCCAAACGCGTCGATGATCGCACATGGACTCTGTGCGGTACGCCTGAGTACCTGGCGCCCGAGATCATTCGAAACGAAGGTCACGGAAAAGCTGCAGATTGGTGGGCATGTGGTATCTTATGCTACGAGATGCTGGTCGGTTATCCACCTTTCTTTGATGATACCCCCTACGGAATCTATGAGAAGATTTTGAGAGGCAGGATTCGCTGGCCACCTGAAGTTGACCCACTTTCAAGGGAATTGGTACGGGGATTTTTGCATCCTGATCGTAGCAGGCGTCTTGGCAATCTCATCGGCGGAAGCGAAGATGTCTTGAATCACCCTTGGTTCCGTGGTGTGGATTGGGAGGCAGTGGAGCGAAAAGAAATTAGGGTGAGTCCGTCGTGAACAGCAACTTTAATTCAAATTGATCATTTTCATAGGCCCCTATTATTCCCCATGTCTCTGCCCCAGACGATACTCGTCACTTCTCTGACCTCCCGCTTCCCAATCCAGGAGACATCCCAGGACTTGGTGGGGACCACTTTGAACCCGGACAAAACCCAGAAGACAATCATTTCACTGATTTCTGATTATCTATATTACCAGTCTCGTCTCCATCGTTCGTGTCTGTTCCATATTCCCCTAAACTTTATACGATCCTTGAAATTTCTGTTTTCATATAACCCACTCGCTCTCTGACCCTGTTTCTATTATCTTTCATTTCATTTCCTTTCGAATATTCGTCTCTTTCGCTCTTTTGTTTATTTCCCTACCACACATGCAGCCATATCCCCTCGTTCAGTTCGTGATTCGTGACTACCTGTAGCTTTAATATTACCCGCTCGTCTCAGCGTGGCTATACTTATGTATTGACAGCAGATCATATACTTCTGTTTACTTCACATATCCTTTGAGTCGATCGATCGATCGAAGCCGTCCTGATTAGGATTAGAATGTCGTTAACATCGATTTGGGCTGGAAGCCCTGAAGGACCTGATCCTTTCGGATCCTTCCTGGCCAGGTTTTTGGTAGCTCAGTCTGTTTCCAAAATGTGCTATTAACCCAAATCTGATGACCCAAAGGTCATGGGTCAGAGTCATGAACCAATCCGGTCATATCAACACCTCCAGGTCAAAACGGATTTGGGAGACAAATGCATTTACCTCTACAACGACTTATGTCACAGCTTGGCATCCGCAATAACAAATGCAATAAACGATCAGGTAGTTATTGACTTACCTATGAAACCGTCTTTGCAGATGAAGCGTAATCCTTGTTTATTGACGCGGCAGTTTAGTTAACAATATATACCCAAAAATTCTGAGATGAGCTTCAGAGATTTGGACTCGTCCCTCAAACGAATATTTAGCACGTATCAAGTCTTTTGGAGTTTTATAACGCAAATCATGCAAGATTCCGTCTTGTCTGGTCCTTAACATCTCTTGCCTCCAAGAACCGCAGCAACATACCGATTAAAATCGTGTCGAGTTTATGGAGAGTATATTTAAAAGTTAGGATACCCCAAAGTTAACACAATTGCGAGGGGCTACTAAGAAACCGTGAAGTACAGAAAGAAAAAATACCAGAATACGGCGCCCTTATTCCTTTGAATCCACTCCATCTTGTCAGGATATTATACTCCGTCCATTTCAACTCTAATGTGGTGTTTTCCATCTGTGGTAATGTCCAGAAAATAATTGGTATCTCTCTCAGACCCTGATGTTTTCACTTGTGATGACTGCGGCTTAAAATGGCATCCATACCAAGACTGTGAAGAATGGAATGAAAAATTCCAGATAATCCCTATGTGTTCTTCAGCGGACTACTCGAAATTCCAGGATACCCACCACCACAACCTCCTATTTCCACACAAATTTGCCTCCATTCTGAGCGGGTACGTATGTTCTGTTCCCAATTACTGACTCAAAACTGAACCAGCTGAAAAGGAGGACAATCAACTTACCAGAGTGGAGAAGTACCCAAAAATAAATGTAGAAGACTCTTGAAACGCATTGAGTCAAAGCTTATGGTTCAATTGGAAAGTTCTGAAGGCAAGGTAGAATTGGAAAAGTGGCTTGAAGAACGGATAAGGGTCTATCGAGGAGCTTCTATGGCAGTTGCCAACAGTGCTAGTATTACAGCACGACAAAGCCTTGTAACTTGCGTATTTTCTAAAGTGTATAATTTATTATTAAAGCTGTGTAAACGGAAAAAGAAATATAGCTTTATCAAAGCCATAGTGACGAAGCTCTCTCTTGGAAATTTGAACAAATGCACAGCTAGAGGATGTAGAAATATAGCAACTAAGAGTATAACTCAGTGTTTGTGGATAGCAAACGACTCGGATATTAATTACCTAAGAGTATAACTACGATGCGAGTAAGTAACGTAGATATTGAAAGAAACGGAATATATCTCACCTCAGTGTTTATAGATAGCAAACGACTGAGGATGAGAGGCAGCTAGCTACTGGATTTATAGGAAAACAGTAGCTAATGATTCGGAGCAGGAGAAAATCCGCAAACAAAGGTAAAACGGAAATTAACGCAAAAACAAATGAAAATCTTAGACATAGCTACAGCTTAATAGAAATAATATCAATGCGCATAGAGTGAGATATCAAAGGTGAATAGAATATTTAATGTGAAGGGAAAATATTCCGCATAAGAAAATACTCGCTAGGCGAATATAGCGCCGAGACTGATATTCGCCGTTATACTGCGCATATGTTTGCGTGATTAATTCCAACAGAGGAAACAGGACTCTCCAACGGGTATAATTCCACTGTGGACAGTAGGTAATATTCGATCTAAAAATAATCTACTTAAAGTAATAAACTAATTTGTAAGACCTCAGAGTCAGTTAGGGCGGTGGCGGAGCGCTAGCCGGCAATACAGAAGACCACCTCTTCTTGGCGTGCTGGAGGCGGAATCTAATGTTGGTGGAAAGTATTATAAAGTTTGTAATTAAATATCATTGGGCATAAAACCATATTCATTTGCCATGATTTTTATCTCATCCATACCTGATTAATAGTGTAGTTTGATGTGTTTGCTTGCCTATAACTCCAAAACCCAAACATCTCCTAGTCTCTTGTTCTCATCGTTCAATCCTCCCTGCATCAATATTTTCCACTTCCCCTTTTCTTGGTCCATCCAACTATCGGCATCAAACCATCCTCTGCTCACAGGCAATTCCCCTCCGTCTCCTTTCACTTCGACCTTGCTCGATTTATGCGACTCAACGTTGAATGCCCAGACATCATCCCAAAATTGGCCTGCACCTTCATGACCTCTGTCGCTAGGTCTTCGTTCGCCGAATAATGTTATGACGTATTTTGTTCCAGTAACTCTTACATGGACGAGAGCCGCTACCGAGCGAGCGCCTGGACCGTTCATGCTGTCTGTTGGATATTCCCATAACTCCCATTCGTCCTCAGTAATATCGTAACTGCATGAGATTAGTCTAAGTCGCTTGCGCAGAGGAGACTGAAACTCACCAATCGACCCTGCCTCCCAGCTCAGTCTTCCCGTCAAATCCGTTCATTTTATACAACTTCCCGTCCAGAGCAGCCAGACTAACGCCTCCGCAAGGTGATCCTGGTGCAGTAGCGCATTCTTTCCAGATTCTGCACTCCAAATCAAGCTTCCTTAAGTCAGCCAGCCTGCCAGTTTTTGGACATCCCGCGTGGATAAAAAATAAGTTTCCGAACGCAGCGGCTGCATGATATGACCGAGGCTGCGGGAGAGGAGTATCAGGGACTGGATCCAGATGATCCCACTCTGGTTTTGAGGCGTTATATACCCAAATCTGTCTACGCTCGTCCTGGCCTTTCCTCCACGGCCACCGAAGACATACAAATTATTCCCGAGTGGTGAAGTACTAGTTGCTCCTGTAATCTGAGGATCATTTAATCCGGTCGAAAGGGAGATAGCATGTACATCGGCGGGTAAAGGTATACGGGGCTGTAATTCGCCTGAAAATATTATTGTTTCCGAATTCAGGATCCCAACGACTTGAGATGGGCGGTTCAGCGCAGAAGAGCTTATCGGGAAACGCTTCCGGACCGCAGACAACATGGTTCTTGGCAAAGCACTGTCTCTTTGTACTCAACGATGAGGCCTGAGGACCCCACCGCGGATACTTCCATTTCGGGCTTAGTCAGCCACCAAAACGGTCCAATCGCCACCATGATTGACGAAACGACCCGTGACCTGTTAGTCTGGATTGTATCCGAATCTTTGATTCTTCACCACTTCATCTCACTATGAAGCCTTCAGCAAGATGTCTCCAATCCCTTGGAAAGAAGATCCAAAGGCAACATACTGTTGGATTCATCGGTCTGGGACAAATGGGCTATGCAATGGCAACAAATTGGTTCATGAAACGCGTTGCGGAACCTGCAAATGCAGCAGAATCAGGATTCGTGGTCTGCGATGTCGACTCTGTACGAGCTCAGTCATTCGCGGACACATTTAACGCGACATACCCCAAAGCGAACATCTCAGTTGTTTCCAATCCTGCAGAGTGAATATATTCTAGCTTGAGCCGGCAGATTTGAGTCTCTTATATTCCTAATTGCTTACAGAGTTGCTTTGGCCTCGGAGGCTTTCTTGACGATGCTTCCATCCTCGCCCCAAGTCAAAGAAGCTTACCAGGGATCCTCCGGAATTTTGTCAGCCCTAAGAAGTCTTCCTCAGGAAGCGATTGTGTCGACACTTTGCATTGATTCCACCACTTTAGATGTCCAAGTAGCCAGAGAAGTTGCGAAGCAGGTGAAGGATCTTGGCGGGTCAATGGTCGACGCGCCCGTTTCAGGAGGTAGGTATTGGCTTCCTCATAATTAAATAGGCACAGAAGAATAACGTTAGCTGACCTTCTCCTAGGCGTCGCTGGCGCGAAGGCCGGAAGTCTCTCATTTTTGGTGGGTGGCACCACAGAGGAATTCATCCGTGCTTCTCCGATTTTGGCCTTGATGGGGGGTCGGATAATCCACTGCGGAGGATCAGGAGCTGGCCTTGCCGCTAAGATCTGCAACAACCTCGTTCTCGGAGTCCAGCAGATTGTTGTCGGGGAAGCCATGCTGCTTGGTGGAAAGCTTGGCCTTGATCCTGCAGTATTAGCTGGTGTGATCAACAGCTCCACTGGTGCCTGTTGGGCTTCGTCAGTAAACAACCCTGTGCCCGGAGCACTTCCTGACAAGACTCCTCCCTGCGAACGGGCTTATGAAGGGGGATTCCAAACCGCTTTAATGTTAAAGGTACGGCGAGATTTGTCAAATAGTTGATGATGGTCTACTAACGGGCACTCGCAGGACATGGGTCTTGCGACCGAGATTGGATCTTTGACCGGAAGTCCACTGCCATTGGCAGAAGCTGCAGAACAAATATATTCGGATATGGTGAAGGAGCATACGGACCTCGCTCGAAAGGACTTTTCATCAGTATATAAGTATTTAATGCGGGTGGCGGAGGAGGGCAAGAGGATTCGGGTAGGGAAATAAAGTCAATGGCTTGTTGTATCTCGATCACCTCCGCCTTCAACTTCCTTAGAGCATGGGTGAAACCATATTTGTGAATTTTGTATAGAGAGCAGGACGGAGACCTCGTCCTGAATGTGCCGCGTAGATCATGCAAGAGCAGCGGCCCAAAAAATAATTCGGAACGCCCTTTTTTTATGATCGGACTTTTGCAAGCCATCCACAGACCTGCAGTGCCATGGCGATCCTATGTCGGAGAAAATAAAATATTTTTCGAGGAACAAAGAGCACCACACATGCCGAATACAACTGTGGGGGCTGATAGAAGATGGTATTGCATTGTGAAGGAGAGGAATAAGATCGATCCAAGGGCATATAGAGACTCAAATTGTTATAGCCTGTAATGAATGTCTGTATCTTTGATTGCTTGTTTAGAAATTTTGAATAGAGTCGGCGTCAACGGAACCGGTAGGTGTCGGTTAGTCAGATGACCTACATAGACCAACGGGTGCATTTGACTCCGCACTTCTCAACTTTAGTCCCTCTCATACCCTGTAACTTTCAGTCCTCTTCTCTCTCCTCCACATACACATACATTTCCTTCTTTCTTTTCCTTACATCTCCTACACTCCTTACTAGCTTCGACAAGAAAGATGTCTCCAAAACCCTCTGTTCTCATTTGTGGTGCGCTCATTGTCTCAACGTTGTCTCGCTCGTAATCTCACATCTTTTCAAGGTGGTCTGCACTCGGGCGCCAGGCCCTTGACGGCCTTCCTCGTAAACAACGACCTGGTATCTGTAAGAGCATATCTTGTTTTGCTCTGGAGTAAAGCCTCACGTTGATGACGCCGAAAAGCATGTTAGAGTAGTAGACAAGTATTCAGTTTCTCCCCCAACTACGTGCGCATCGCTCATCTCATTCATCGCACTTTCTAATGTCTTGTTTCAGCTATGTCGGTGCAGATTTTCCAAAGCTCTTGGAAAATCCCCTCGTGGAATATCGACAGGCCAACCTGACAAAAGAGGGTGAGATTCCGCCGCGTTACCATAAATTCTTCAACCCTTCCTGATATTCACATCTTTCATTTAGTGCCTGTTACCAAGGCATTTGACCCACCAGATGGCGTCGATGCTTTCAGTTATGTCTTTGACTTTACGGGCCAGCATCAAATGGGTCGGGCTGTCGAACTCCATTGTGAAGGCACTGCAATCCCTGCCTATCTCCTCGGTCGTGAAGCCTCGAAACGCAAAGTCAAAGCGTACGTTCGCGTCACGCCGCCTTACTACGACACATCAGTTGAGAAGACAGCGCATGATGAGAAGGATACACTAAAGCCAACTGAACCCATCGGTACCTGGTACCATGAGGCTTTGCGTCTCCTGGCCAGTTTCGAAGAGTGAGTTGTTCGATCTTTTTTGTCGATCTGATATCTAATCTCGCTACAGTTTACCTTTGGTCATCATTCGACATGGTCTTATCTACGGGCCGTACATTATGGGAAGAAGTGAGACATTCCCCTTTTCGACAATGATTCTCGCTGATGGATCCGATCAGTAACTTCAATGATTCTTATGGGTTTGGTGTATAAGGAATTAAAGGAAGAATTTAAGAGCCTGTATGTCTGCCGTAATCTCTGTCATATCTCCTTGGAGCTAACCTGGATTCAGGTGGTCCCCATCGCTGAGGATTAACACGGTTCACTGCGAGGACCTGGCGGGTGCTTGCTGGGCCGCTGCAGAATGGATGTCAAAACTTGGCCGCGCTGAGGCAAACAAGATTGCTGGCGATAACATCTACTACATCGACAAGGGCAAGATTCCGGAGGTTCAGGGTATGCCAGAGCTTCCGGACTCCAAAGTAAGACTAACAGCGCCATTATTCAACCTTGTACGTTCTCCGCTTCTTTCCAGCGCCGGTTCTCATCGTTCTTCGAAGGTTGATGAAAGTGATACGACGCTTGGGAACATTGTTGGTCTCCTTAGTACTATTTTCGGGATCAAAACAGGTTTCCACAGCTTTATCCACAATACACTGGCGCAGGTTTGTCATAATACCTCCTAGAAGATTCTTTTGCTAATATACCCGAATAGATGAAAACTGAAGAAGCACTCGAGGACATAAATGAAATACACATGGAAGCGTGGACGAAAGTGATTACCGAGGCAGACCCCCCGGTACCCAATACCCCTCTCAGCCCTTACATGGAGATCTACATGTTGGAGAAGCGATCTTACGCCTTCAAGGGCGGCAAGCTGCAGAAAATTATCGGCTATAACCTCAAGCATCCCAAGTTCGGAGTCGACACTGTGAACGGAATGATTGATGGCTTTAAAAAGGAGGGCACTTGGCCCAATGTGCGAAGTTGATGCAATGCTGAATCTCGTCTCCAGGTTCCTGTATAGTTCTGCTGCATATCACCTGTATGTGTTTTCCCTCCTACAATGCTTGCTTTCTGTCTCTGTTTCTCTCTCTCTCTCTTTTGCTGGTGGCGTCTTACGGTTTTAGTACATATTTAGCCTTAATATCTTCACCCACCTAATTCGTGCACGTCTTTCTTGCGCCTAGTATTACCCAGAAATACCGTGTACAATTCCCATTCACATTCTCTACCAATGAAATACAATCATTATGTCGCCATGGCCATCGAAACATCAGCCACGACACCCCCTTGTAGCGGAGGGATCTCCAATCCTGCAATAGCCAACCTGACAGCACGGTCCCAAGCCTCCTCTATGCGATACCCACCTGCACGCATCAGCCCCTCGCGATCCGCGCGTACGGCCTCACTCAATGGCCAAGGATCGTCGTAATTATCGCGTAAGACGTACTTGTCTTCGTATGCGTACCAGTTGTCCGTGAGTGGTTGATGTGGTACGTCAGGGACGGTGGCAGTTTGCACGGGGCGGCTGCGTGTATAGCGGTGAGAGGGGACAGCTGCGAGAGCGGCTCTGGCGGCGGTACGCTTGTGGGCCTCTGCGCGTGTTTTGGCGATGATCCGTGCAGCGGTGCCATCTTTAGCGGATTCCTGGAGATATGAAAAGTGAGAGTGGGTAAGAGAGATTACGAGGAGCAACCGAGAGGCGGAGGCGATGATTGGGACTTACCAAGCCTGAGATGATGGCTTGTCGTTCCTTTTCGCGTTCTTGTCGTTCTTCTTGTTCTTCTAGACGGAGTTCGCGCATACGTTCTTCGCGTTCTTGGTGTTCGCGTTCTTCTTCCTCTTGCATGGTTTGTGATTCGAGTTTTTCGCGTTGGATATTAAGTTGGATGAGAGCTTCGTTGTCTTTGCGGTATTGTGCTATTCGAGCTTCTGTTTCGGGGATGTCAATTTCATTGATGAGGTTGAAAGCTGTAGAGGCATTTTAGGACAGTTCATTAAGAGAATGTAGAACACACTAATATCTTCAACCATTTCAAGATAGTCGTTGTATGATTTAAGGTCAGGGAAATCTTCTCTTCGTTTATTAAAGCTGCATACACAATATGAGTACCCAAAATCAAGCAAAAATTACTAGCACATACTCTTTAACAATCCTCTTCCTAATCGCAACCTCTCTTTCCACCGTAAGATCCTCAAACGTCTGCGGGGTAAAATGGATCTTTCGAATGACCTTGTTGCATATCGGACATGGAGCCGGGCCAAGGGTAAATAATCTATCAATACACGATTCGCACCTGTAAAGAAATTTCAATGAGTACACCATCAGATACTATCCGGTTTAGAGTATTCACATTTTGTGGTAACACGAACTGACGAGCAGTCGAAGTTTTGGGTTTAGGTATCGGTCACTCTTGCAAACAGGACATTGATCGTCCATGGACTACCCCACCAAAACATCGCAACACAACCATTAACACCAAAGAACTACAGATGCATCCCGACAAACTCACATAGAACTCTGCAGTCTTCCCCGTCGGGTCCTTGACACCCCCTCCATAAATCGTCGTCGACGTACTCTGTACATGCCCTTGCAGCGGTCCGGTCGAAGATGGCCGACTCGAGGAAGTTCCAGCCCCAGCTCCTCGTTTGAGCGTGCCTCGTGGAAATGCGGCTTTTGACATGAAAGGATTGCAGTGAGCAGTGGCGGAGTGATGATTAAGCTTGGTGGGGAGCCACATCCCTGGAATGCACGCGCGTTTACATTTCCCTTCTCGGAGGGCTTAATTAACGCGTTCTTCACACGGTCATCTTCACCCCCCACTCTGAACACGCTGAGGCTAAATGCTAGAGCCGTTCCTGCTTCTTTCCGGAGACTTCGTATCTTCTCTTAGCGTTCTTGAACCTTCGCAGCCTCATGCATGCGTTTATGTAAATTCACACCCTGTAATTCGACCCCCAAGCCTTTTGAGTTCCATACGAAGAGCCCTCGACGTGGAGTGGGATTACATTTACATCGCGTTTCCGTAACACCATACGGTGCGCCTTTTTTCTTTTGTTCTTTGTCCCACGACGTCGGCATAGGCATTTGGAAAGCGGTGTTGACGGTGTATTGACATTTAGTGCGAGCATCCTACTCAAAGGGATCGATAATAAACAAGAGGTACACATTGCTTCTTATGGTACTTCTGAAAGACTTCTCGTACCTGACAGAGCCTTTGACCACATCTTTGCATATGTTTTTATTGTTGCCAAAAGTATACAGGTGGCACCTGGCTATTATTCCGCTCCAAGGATAACAAATACTTTGTAAATGCGACCTTCATTAACCTGTCTCCGGAGGGGTAATTTCAGCGAAATTGTGCCTCGTTATTTCCTTATCACGACATGAGTGGTTGTTTGGATTCGAACACCCTGAAGGAGAGAAATAGTGACAGTTTGACAGAAACCATCGATGTCGGACAAACGAGATCAATAGTGGTAGGGAAAATGTAGATAGGTATGCGACTTTAAGAATGTGATGCGAGTGGGCAGCCAAGGTATGGATAACTGCTGCTGAGTCCCCGAGAAGGCACATAAGAAGAAATCCAGCAGGCACTGCTTCTCGAGATGAACAACTGCAGAACCCCGATCAAGGAAGAGCATACCCGAACAGATGCGCCACAAAAAGATAACTGCAAGACATCCTTTGTGCTTGGAGCATTTGCGGACGTATATTCCGATAGTACCTGAAAAGGCAAGTAACTAAACGCGTCAGCTTACATGAGTGTTCGCATCAAAGTGGATCTGCTAATTGGAGCCCCTTTTGATACTTGTGAAACCTAAAACTGCAAAGAGAAGGAGAAGAATATCACTAGCATTACACGTGGAGGAGAGCTTGACTGTGAAACTGACAAGGAAATGAAAACCAGCAATATGGAATAGAAATGATAGGCAAGTAGGGAGAAAGGCGTGAGGGGGAAATGGTCGGATGTGGTAAGGTCTGTGTGCAGGGAAGAATTGGAAAGTAGAATGAGTTTTGGGGGACTGTTTGTATGAAGGCGCTGGTGGAGCAGGGTACTTGCCATGAGTTGAACAAGGGCTACGGGAGGGGATGACGATGCACTGAAACCGAACGAGCAATTTGCCGGAGAAAAAGTGAGAAGAGATAACAAGGAATAAAAAGGAAAAGTAACAAACCTAGTGGATCTGTAACCGTGGGATAGTTGAATTTGAATTCCGACATTAGTTACCCTTGGTGCAGTCCATACCTCAATACCCCTCTCCCTTCTCATGTCTGCCCGCAGGCCCCCCCTAAATCGGGGCCAATCCATGCCCATCTATTTTCCAAACGATCAGTCTGCCTCTCTTGACTCTACTCTTTCCTCCTTTGCCTCTCTCAATCTTTCCGATTCCAAGCCACAAACATCAGGGACAGCTACATTAGTAGCTTCGAATCGTCCACGTCCTTCTCTGCCCTCTTTCATTTCATCTCAGTCGACACGCAGTCCACCAGAGATGGCCCGAAGAGCTACCACTTCTGGCGAAGCTACGGTTCGGACGCCTCTAACAGCCCCCTCCCATTCCTCCTATTCCTCGCACTATCCAACACCGCCCTCGTCTGGCTCGCAAGGTCATCATCATCCTTCGGTCGCCTCATACTTTCCTCCTCAGCCCTCCTATACATCCATAAGCTCACGGACAAAGCAAAGTGCTAACAGCTCTGTGCCCGCAAGTAATACAGGCCCCTCGGCGTATCGGGCGCAGCCTAGCATGCCCCTGATCACGTCGCCTGCTTCGCACTCGACGAATCTGCTGTTGAGTAGACCCGGATCGCAAGCACGGTCTGCGGTGTCCATGACTATCGAAAATACATCGACGCATTATATCCTCGTCGCCCCGTTAGGTGCGGGATTCAGTGCAGACGGGATTACCGTAGCAGCCCGAAAAGAGAACGTTATCGTTATAATTGCGGATCGATGGGACCAAGAAGACTGTAAGTTCCATATGCTCCTTCCTGCCATTTCTGGCACTAACGTATCTTCTTACCCCGTCAGGTCATCATGAGTGGCAGGTTCAGTTTGGTCGCGACGGAGACATGTCGAGTATCCACGCCAGCTTTGATAATGGCGTCCTCAAGATTACTGTCAGGCGATTTAATCTGCCTGGTACATGATTTCTTTCCTGATACATGTCTTCCCTGCTCGTCTGGCATCGTGGCGATGGATCCCTCTCGTTCCATCAGTCGCTCTCCCTTTAATCCCGACATTCGTTCCTACACCACTGCCGTTCCTTCCCATCGCACGTCCAGCACTTGTATCCATACTGTGTCGTTCGCATTGT
>Ga0157379_10002702_pt1 | contig 14950 bp, 14 predicted proteins | sample S25metaG_FD_121802 | JGI IMG/M metagenome (GOLD analysis project Ga0157379, IMG submission 121802) | Switchgrass rhizosphere microbial communities from Kellogg Biological Station, Michigan, USA - S2-5 metaG | ecosystem: Host-associated > Plants > Roots > Rhizosphere > Soil | place: USA... | reverse complement strand
CGAGGCCGTTGCCCCAGCGACGCATGCACACTTTCTCGCGGAGGACGCCGCCCTCGCATGTCACGAACGTCGCCTCGCGTGGGCCAACCTCGGTCTGCGAGTCGCCGGCCTCGTCCTCGGTGCTGCGGTTGTGGGCGGCATGATCCTTCTATCCTGGCATGCGATCGACGCAGGTCAGTCCGAGCAGGTCAAATGGATCGTAGGCACGCCCACGGTTGCGCTCGCCGGTGTCTTCGTATCGGGCAAGGCGATCAACGCGCGCATCGGCCGGGGCTCAAGGCGAGGCGTCGTTATTGACACGGGTACTGGCGACACCGCAACGGCCGCGTAAGCGCATCGCGTTTGCATGTGTTGCTTTGGCCGGGGTCGCCGGAGTCGTGATCGCCGTGGTCGGTTCATAAATTGTCCGCGTTCGCCCCAGCGATCAGACTCTCGGTTTTCCTGTCGGACGCTGAGGCTTCCTGGAGACGGAGGAAGGCACGGCGGTAGGTGTCGACCTGGGTGGGGTCGTCGATGGTGATGGGGCGGGTGAGGAGTTCGAGGTGGACGAAGGGGTCGGTGTCGGGGAGGTCTTCGAACAGGACGAAGCCGCTGGTGCGCCAGACGGGTGCGCCGCTCAGCGGCAGGATGCGGAGGTCGACGTTGGGGCGGTGGAGGATCTCGCCGAGGCGGGCGAGTTGTTCAGCGTGGTCGGCGGGCGGGCCGAAGGGCCAGCGGAGGACGGCTTCGGGGATGACGAATTAGAGGCGTTTGGTGGTGTCGTAGAGGATGCGTTGGCGTTCGAGGCGGGCGAGGACGCGTTCGGCGAGGTCGGGGGGTGGTCCGTCGGGTCCGGCGGACAGGACGTGGCGGGCGTAGCTGGCGGTCTGGAGCAGGCCGGGCAGGATGGCGGGCTGGTAGCCGCGGATGAGGCCGGCTTTGGCCTCGACCTCGGCGGTGCTGTGGCGCAGGGCGGCGGGGTCGCCGGCGGCTTCCCAGGAGGTGGGGCCGAGGAGGGCTTCTTCTGCGAGGGTGCGCAGCTCGTCGCGTTGTGCCTGGGTGGCGCCGGTGGCCTGGCACCACTGGTCGACGTCGGTGAGGGTGACGCGCTGTTTGCCGGCTTCGATGCGGCTGATCTTGGGTTGTGACCAGCCGAGCTGGCGGGCGAGCTGGGGTTGGGACAGTCCGGTTGCGGCGCGTAGGCGGCCGAGCGAGCGTCCGAGACGTTCGCGCAGGGCGGGGGTGCCGAAACCGGTCATGCGTGGATCAGTGGGATGTCCTGAATCGGGTGGTCATGTAGTCGGCCAGGGGCAGGGCGTGGGTGCGGGCGAGGCCGAGCAGTTCGGTGCAGGTGGCCAGGTCGGTGGGGGTGCCGGGGGTGTAGCCGGTGAGGGTGCCGTCAGGGGTGTAGTCGTACCAGACGACGCTGGCGTGGTCGGTTCCGCGGTCGAACAGGACGAAGTCCCGCTGGACGGGTGCCAGGTCGGGGTGGCTGGCGCGGTCGACGATCCAGACCTGTTCGCCGGCGGCGACGTTCTCGGGGTAGGCGGCGTCGAGTTCGTAGCGGACGTAGTCGCTCAACGGCTCGTCGACGATGTGGACGCGGCCGAAGGTCTTTCCGGCGGCGACGGCGTCGCGAATGATCTGGACGGTCGCGGTCTTCGCGGGACGGTCCGGCAGGGGGTGTCCCTCGCGGTAGGCGCGCTGGCGGTCGGTGTCGCCGGGCACCTCGTAGTACTGGCGTGACTCGAGGCGGATCGCTTCGGTGGTGAAGCTGCCGTAGAGCGCCATGAGCTCGGCGGGCGTCATACGCCCTCGGTCAGGCGGGCGGCCGCGTCGAGGATGAGCTGGCGGGGGAGCCGCACGGCGGTCTCGTCCGCCGCGAGGGTGAGCTGCGCGCGGGTGTCGGTGCTGATCTGGTAGCCCTGCACGACAACATCGTCGCCCTCGATGAACACGCCGGGGCACGTCGCGAGGTCGTCGCAGCCCGCCACCTGGTGAAGCGCCATCTCGCCATTCTCCCGTATCGGTCCCCAGAATCAGGCTGGCGACTCGAAGAGGTTGTCAGGGACGCTGAAGCTGGGTGGCGAGGGCGGTTTCGCTTCGGCGTACGGCTTTCATCAGCGTGGCAAGGTCGGCGGCTGGCAGGGGTGTTCCGAGGCTGGCCCGGTGGACGGCGTCGTGAGCCTGGCGGCGGACGGCGGTGGGAAGCGAGACGTGAGACTGGGCGGCGAGGAGATCGCGGGCCAGATAGGCGTCGTGACAGGCGTCGTCGAGAAGCTGCTCTTCGAGGGCGATGGGCGGTGGGGTCTGGTGGGAGGTGTGGACGAGGTCCGCGACGGTCAGTCCCAGTCGGAGGCGGAAGGTGGTAGTTCGGGGGTCGGGGTTGAGTGCGAGGTAGGCGGCGGTCATCGTCGCGGCGAGGCGCTCGACGTTGTGGCCGGCGAGGATGCGGGTGAGAACGCGTATCGACGTGGCGATTCCATGCTCCCATTCCTCCGCGGTCTCGCTGCCGTCGAGCAGGTCTTCGGCGTCGGCGTGCCGGCCTGTGATGGCGTGGTCGATGATGGCGATTTGGCGGCCGTCGAGGAGTCGCTGACCGATGCCGTTGTGGTGTGCCGCGTGCTGGTGGGCGTCGGACCAGCGGCCGGCAGCGCAGAGGGCGTGCAGGCCGCTGGAGAGCAGAACGGTCCACAGCCATTGGATGATCTCGGCATGATGGTCGCTGTCGGCGATGAGGGTGCTGAGGGGAACGAGGTGGCCGTCGATGTGGAGGTCGCCGCGGGAGCGGGCGGCGCGCAGGAGTGCCTCGTGCAGATGGTAGGCGGTGTTGGGGTTGCCGTCGCGGGCGTGGAGGCGGGCAAGGTTGATCAAGGGTTGCAGGGCGAGTTTCGCGGTCGCCGGTTCGTAGGGTCCGGGGCCGGTGGCAAAGAGGTAGATCTGTCGCCAGCACAGGTCGCGGGCGAGGGTCGGCATGGCGCAGTCGCTGGCGATGAGTGCGGCGAGGTTGAGCGCTTCGGCGGCGTGGAGGAGGGCGTTGTCGTCGTGCTCGCCGGCGGCGGCTGCTTTCTGGCGTAGTCGGTCGAGGCGTGCGGCGAGGGATCCGCACGGGGGCTTCGGCCGTGGAAGCAAGGGAAAGCGTTGCGAGAGGATACGGAGAACCGCCTCTCGCTGCCGTTTGGCCTGTGGCTCGGGACGGTGGCGGTGATCCGGAGGATGGTCGGGCTGAGAGGCCGGCGCGGTGGTCTCGCACAGGATGTTGCTGTTGTGGATGGCGGTCATGCTGCTCACCAGTTGATCGTGAACAGCGTGTGGGGACGCCGGATGTGCGTCGCGCCGCTGTCCGCGGGCGCCAGCGTGGTGTCACGGTACGCGGCGATCGTGGGCTGGCTGGGCCGTTGTCCTGCCCAGATGTCGAGCAGTTCGGCGAGGTGGGCGATGAGCTTGTCGCTGTTCGGGCCGTGGGCGGTGATGCCGAGTTCGAGGGCGTCGTCGTTTGGTTCGCGGGCGGTGAGGTAGGCGAGGCTGTCGCCGTTGTGGAGGGCGGCTCCGCCCCAGCGCAGCGCGGGGTCGGCGAGGCCGGCGGCGCGCGCGGCGGCGCTGACGGACAGCCGGCCGAAGGGGCTGTCGGCGGCGGTGGCGAGCCAGAGGTCGAGGTGTTCGGCGGGTTCGTCGTGACGGACGTGGATGCCGGTCCACTGTCGCCGCCGCGGGTGGTGGAGCGCCTCGGTGAGCGCGGGGTGATCCTCCGTCTCGGTCGCGTCGATCTTGAGGATGACGTCGTCGGCGAGGCGGACGTGGCCGGAGTGGTGTTCGGTGCCGCCGCGCATAGGGACGAAGCCGCAGACGACAGTGGAGGTGCTGGTCATGTGGCCGGGGGCCTGGTATTTGAAGGCGATGGCGCGGGCCAGGCCGCTGCTGTGGAGCCGCAGTGGGATGACGGCGCGCCCGCCCAGGCGTAGCTGATCCCACCAGGCTGGGGTGATGTCGGTCGCCTCCGCGGTGACGATCAGTCCGTCATAGGTGGCCCGATCGGGGTGGCCAAGGCCGCCGTCGCCGCAGACGACGGTGACCTCCGGATAGCCGGAGGCGCGTAGATGGTCGGCCGCGCTGGCGGCGAGGTCGTCGTCGAGTTCGATCGTGACGACCTCGCCGGTGTCGCCGACGAGTTCGGCGAGCAGGGCGGCGTTGATGCCGGTCGCGGTGCCGATCTCCAGGACGCGGTCGCCGTGCTGGGGGGTGAGCTGTTCGAGCATCGTCGCGACGAGTTTCGGACTGGAAGCGGAGGACAGGGAGGTGCCGTCCGCGGCGCGCCGGGTGACGATCGGCTTGCGCCCGTAGGCGACGTCCAGGTCGATGCCTGGGAGGAACCGGTGGCGCGGCACGGTCCGAAACGCCGCTTCGATCTGAGGCGTACGGAACGTCTGGAAGCTCGCGATGTAGTCGGTGAGGGCGTTGCGGAGGGTCGTCGCCCGCGGCTCCTCGCCGTCGGCGGACTCGGCGGTGCGAACGCTACCGCCGTCGTCGGTGAAGTCCTCGAGCTTGCCTGTGCTCGGGTCGACGGTCTCGGACCTGCTGGCGACGGTGTCGGCTGGGCCGAAGACGAGCGAGCTGGCGGCGGCGGCGAGGGTGTGTTGATCGGCGGCGCTGACGCCGTGCCGGTTGAACAAGAACAGGAGGTGGTGGGTGAGGACGGCGCGAAGGCCACGGGTCAGCGACCCGGCGGCGGCGAGCGCGGCGAGGCTGCGGCCCAGGTGCTCGAAGGCGACGGGCCAACCCGGGGTGGAGCTCAGGGGGCTTGTGGGGCTGTCGGCGCCGGCGGTGAGGAGGCTGCGGAGCTCCAGGAGTGTCTGCCGGCTCGGTTCGGTGGCGGCGGTGGTCGGTGTGCGGTGGGCGGCGAGGTGGGTCCAGCAGTCAGCCTGCTCGTACTGGTCAAGGCCAGCGGCGCGCAGGAGCCTGCTGGCGAGCACGATGGGCAGCTCGCGACGAAGCCGCGGGCCGGCGCCGGCGAGGTGGTCGAGCAGGTGTCGGCTGTCGGCGCTGAACAGGTCGTGCGCGAGGTTCATGCCGACGGCGCCGCCGAACGCGTGGGTTTCGGGCTCGTAGCGGACTTCGGTCCACGACTGGATGGCGCCGTCGCCGAGGAGGGTTTCGGCGAGCTGACTGGCCGTCGTCCCGAGGGCGGGGCGGAGCCTGAGCCGCCAGACGTCACCCTTGCGCACGAACCACCAGGCGTCGACGGTTCCGGCGTGTTCGGCGTCGGCGAGCAGGGGCCGCAGGTGCGTCGAGGCCATCCGTTCGGCGGCCTGCCAGTCGGTGCAGGAGAGGTTGAGCTGACGCCAGCTGCTGATCGGGGGTGTGGTCATGGGGGTGTCCTGTCGTCGGCGGGTCAGATGAGCAGCAGGCAGGAGGGCCAGGCGGGGAGCTGGTCGCTGGCGGACTCGGCGAAGGTGTGGGCGACGAGCGCGATGCCGGCGCGGCCATCGATGAGCCCAGGGGGCGAGGTGCCGGACGCCGGGTGGGCGCTGTCCGCGGCGGGGTCGCGAAAGGCGTGGTTGAGGAACGCGTGGGTCAGGTCGGGGAGCAGCGCGGCGAGCCCGCTGGTGGTGGCGCTGTCGGCGGCGGCCATCCAGGCGGTCAGCGTCATGCCTGCCCAGCCATGGCAGAGGGTCAGATCGGTGAGCCGGGCCAGATGGGTGGCGTCGCGCAGACAGGCGGTCAGGATGTCCTCCGCGATGACCTGCCGGATGCGATCGTGACGGGCGATGGCGGCGAGCTGTTGGGCGCGGGCGAGTCCGGGCAGGCCGTAGCACCACGACGGCCGGCCGGGTTCGGCCTGCGCGGGTCGGCCGGCTCGCAGGTCCGCGACGGTCAGATGCTCGGGCCACCATGGACCGGCGGACGTGTTCTGGCGCCAGGCGTCGAGCCAGTCGGTGATCTGATCGATGGCCTCGGCCTGCCCGGGAACGGTCACGCCGGCCCGGACGGCCAGGGCGAGCAAGGCGAGCGGGCCGGCGATGCCGTGGGCCATTCCAAGGTTGGCGTGACCGCCGCTGTCGGTGGACCTGCCGGGAGGTGGGTCGCTGCTCCACCAGCCCGGAGCGTCGGGTCCGGCGGCGTCGCGAGCGGCGCGCAGTGGCCGGGTCAGCGTGACCAGGTAGGCCAGAACCTCGCGGAGGAGCGGGGCCGCCGGGTCACGGCGCAGGAGGTACGCGCCGAGGCCGGACATTCCGCGGACGATGTCGAACTCGGCGAGTCGGGGCCGGCGCGCGTCGCGGATGCGTGTCCAGGCCGCTGCGAGGCGGGTCTCGGTGAGCGTGATGACGGCAGCGTCCAGGGTCGCGAGCGCATCTGGGTATCGCTCCGGCGAGGTCATCGCGATGGCGAAGGCGAGAGCCGGGGCACCGAACCACAGACCAGCGCCCGGCCCGACGCTGAGACCACCGCTGCCAGTCGCGTGGCGCAACCATCGATGCACCACCTCGCTGCGGTGGTCGGAGTGTGCGTGCAGCGCGTGGAGGAGCGCGATGCCGGGCGCGCCTTTGGACAGGGACTGGTGATGCCACCGTGTGGCGCTCGGGGCGCGCTCGTGCGCCCCAAAGGCTGGCGGGGTGGCGAGCTCGTTCGCGATGCGCGCCGCGAGCGTGCGCGCCCGCTCGGCGTCACCGGAGAGCAGGCGCGGTAGGTCGAGCTGTGACGGGGCGGGCTGCGTCATCGTTGCGCCCCGGCGGCGTCGGCGAGAGCGATCGCGCGGGCGAGCCGATGGGTGCGGGCTTCGGCGTCCGCGCCGGGCCCGTGGATCCGGTTGTGATGCAGGTGCAGCAGCGACCCGACCACCGCGACCGGCGTGACGCCTGCCTGGTCGGCCCGCAGAAGATCGGCGTAGGCGATCGCGGCGTCTCGGCGTGCCCGCCAGGCCGTCGCCACTGCGGCCATGCGTTCCGCGAGGGTCGATGCCGGGGAAGCGGTGGCGTCGAGATCGGGATAGGCGGCCGAGAGACGGAGCGCCTGACGTCGCGTCTCGCGATCCACCGGTCCAGCTCCGCCGCTCTCACGCTGCTCGAGCAGCCAGGCCACCCCGGCGTCTCGGCCGCCCAGGATCGCGCCTGCAAGGTCCGCGAGGCTGGCCGCCGTCATCGCCAGCGGATCGACCCGGATCTCGGTGGTGGACGCGGCGAGTTCGGCGATCGCGGCGGCGGAATCGGCAGCGAACAACGCCTCGGCGGCGGTCGAAGCCGCCCCGCGGCCATAGCGGGCCGGCTCGGGACGGTAGGTGTCCAAGGTGAGCCTGTCAGCGAGGCCGTGACCGCGCAGCTCTGCCACCCAGGCGCCTGCGCGGGCGGCAGCGCGACCGTAGTCGGTAGTTCGTAGGCGGATCCGCAGGTGAGGTCTCGGGTCCTGGTAGCGGACGAACCAGCATCCTGGCGAGGTGTCCCACTCCGCGAGCAGCTCGGAGAGGTGCTCCACCAGAATCGCGGTGAATCCGCCCGGATCGCCATAGACCTTCGCGTAGAGCAGCTCCGCACCTGGCAGAACGTCGTCGTGCTGGCTGACCAGCGGTAGCGGTCCTGACCGGGCCAGGACGCGGGGGGCGCTGCTGGGTGTCGCGGTGCTCGCCATCGGGATGAGCACTTCATGGGCGCGCCCGGCGCACCAACCGAGCTCGGCGTCGGACGGCGCCTCGGTCAGGGTCACCATCGCGTCCTTCGTGCCACGTCCCTGATCAAGACCGCGCAAATGTATGCGGAGGAGCTCGACGTCCATCGGCTCCGCCAGCTGTAGCCGAAGCTGGCGGTCCGCGGTGCCGACAGTGATCGTTTCGGGGAGTCGTAGCCGCTTGCGTAGCTCGTCCGCAGCGGCCATCCAGGCCGAGAGGGGCACGTTCGCGCCGGGCAGCGACGAGCGCGGCACGCGCCAGCGGGCGGGTGCGAGGATGGCGCGTCGGTAGCGCAGCCTGGGCAGGAAAGGCAGAGCGGCCGCGGCGCCCCAGTCGAACAGGCCCACCGCGGCCGACGTGGCGCGGGCGACATCCACGAGCAGCAGGGCCAGCGGCGGCACGGCCTGGCGCGCGGCGGCGCACACGAGCATGGGTTCCACCACCCGCCGCCGCGAGAGCGACAGCAGATACAGCCGGTTCAGGTCCGCCGTAACGGCAAGATCGTCAAGATGCACCTCCTCGGACGCGCGGCCCGGATGTTCACCAACGCTGATGGTCACGGGCAGGACTTGGGGGACGGCCAGGACATTGCCGGCCCGGGCCCGGCGTGGTGGAAACGACACCTGTGCCGGAAGCGCGCCCTGCACCATCCCCGGCAAGGAGGCGTATGTCTGAAGGAGGCGGCTGCGGGCGGTGCCTGGCAGCAGCGGGAGGAACCGGCCGCTGGTCGCCACCGCGGACTGGCCGATCCCGGTCACCCGAAGCCGGAAGTCCCCGCTTTCCACCGCGGTGGCCGAGGTCGCCAGCACCTGCACACACAGATCCAGATGCGGTGGCAGGCGCGGCTGCGAGACGAGGCTGCCCGTGTGCATCGCGGCGGGCGTCCTGGGCGCCTGCCGGTCGATCGTGCTGTCATCCAGCACCACCTCGAGCACATCATCCAGGGCGGCCTGCTGGGCTATGGCCAGCAGCCACGCGTCCCGCGCGCCGCGTTCCGCCTGACGTCCATGACCCGCCGGAAGATCGTGATCGTGGTGGGGATACCCCAGTCCCGTGGTCAGCGAGACGAGCTGGGAGACCAGCACGACCGCCCCCGGGCCGTAGCGTTCCAGAAAGCGGTGATGGTAGTCCCGCAAGGCCGGTGGACCCTCAGGATGCGGACTGAGGCGGACCAGCACGCTCGCCGCCGATGCCGCCTCCGAGGCGATGGCGCTCGGCAGGATGACGTCGTCCGCGAGCCGAAGGTCCACCGCGAGCAGCGGTCCGTCGACGTCGGCGAGCGCCCGCATCCGATCCGTCAGACCGACCCTCTCGGAACGGTCCGCCGCAAGGAGCCGAGGTGACAGTGCGCCGTGAATGGCCGCCAGCTCGCTAGCTGCTCGAGCGGCCTCCGGCCCTGGCGCGTCGCCTGCCCGCAGCGCCGTCAACTCGGCGATCACGTGGCCGAGTCCGTCGACGGTGGTCAACGACGGACGCAGACTGGTGATCAGCGCGCCGGCCCTCACCAGCGTCTCGACCAGCGTGCGCGCCTCGGCCGCGCCCGCCTGGGGGAAGTCCGCGGCCAGCAGACTGACCAGGTCGGCGACGGCGATGGGCGATCGCGCAGCGTGCAGCACGACCCGAACCGGCGCCGTGTAGCGAAGCGAGACGGTGCGTTGGCCCGAGGCGATGCCGTCAGACACTTTGGTGGGTGACGCCCAGAGCGCATCCGCGGGTGCCGGCCCGGACACGACGATCCGGTCGCCCCGAACCTCAGAGAGATCATTGGCCGCCACCGTCAACCGGTCCAGGAGGCTGGACCCAAACTCCAACGAGGTGATCACCGCCGCTAGCCACGCGGCATCGGCTCGAACCGCTGGCTGATGCGCCTCGATCGGCTCGAACCCCAGGAATCGGGTGGGCGTGCCGAAACGGAGTGGTGTGACTCCCGCAAACAGGCCGAAGGGCGTCGCCCGTCCGCGTACCCGGACGAGGTAGCCGGCGAGCGACACCGCGATCCGCCGCAACCGCGTCACCTCGACGACCTCTCCGGCCCGCACCGCCGCTACTCGGTCCGCCAGCATCGGGCTTGCCACCGTCACCGCATCGGCCACCGTGCCGAGCGCCCAGACCTCGCCGATCCATGCCCGCCAGGCATCTGCGTCAGGGTCGCTGCGGATGTCGGTGCCGTCTGGCCAGCTCGGGATCGCGTCAGGGCCGATGCCCACGCTCGCGCGCAGCAGCGCCGCGTCAACAGGCCGATACCAGCCATGCCCGTTCACCGGACCGTCACCACCTTCCCGTCGTCCCCACCCATCACTGCTCGGACGGCGGGCCCGTCCCGGACCGATACCGGGACGGGCCGCACGACACGTCAGCAGTCGCTGCCGCGCACCGTGTCGCAGCCGTCGTCGGTGTCACCGAGCAGCACCGACGCGACCGGCCCGCGCTCGACGATCCGCACGTCGAGGCGGAAGTCCTCGCTCCCACCCGCCGTGGCGGGGGGCGCGACGGCGGGCAGCGAGGGCGACGTCGTGGTGGACATGAGAGCTCCCTTCGGACAGGGCAGGCTCGGGCGCAACGACAGACAACCGTCGCGGAGCGCGCCCTACGCGCCTGCCGGATGTAAATGAGATCTTTCCGTGCGTGACCATCGGTGGATAGCGGGCTGTGTACTGGTCTTGTCCTCGTTTTGGGCCTGCGCCGAGGAGGAAAGGCTGGCCGTCGCCGGATCGCCTGCTCGCGAAGCGCGTCGTGCGAGCGTGGGATTCAGGCGGTGAGCGGAATTCTGGCGATGGGGCGCCAGACGTAGGCCCGCTCGCGCCGCTCCAGGTCCACGAGCACGGCCGTCGTGACGGTGGCCGTGGCAGGCGGAAGATCGTGCAGCTGTTTCACGATGGTGTGGGCTCGGGCCGCCGGAACGCCGTCGGTGTTGCAGTAGGCGATCGTCACGTGCGGCTCGAAGGGGCGAGACATCGGGAGGAGTTCGGGGAGGGCGGCTCGGCTGGCCGCGCGGAGCGCCTCGTGAAGCTGACGCAAGGGCAGGGAAGGCGCCACGGCGAATCCGAGGGCACCTGCGGTCCCACCCAGAGCGCCGGTCGTGATCTCGAAGGCGCTCAGGGCAGCACAGGCTCGGCGGGCTGCTGCCGTGACGGCATTGACCTGCTCGGCGTTGATCTCCGTTGCCGTCGCGACCCGGCCAAGGGTCATGTGCAGGACGTTGGACGCGACGAGGTCGTAGTAGCCGCAGGCGATCGCGTCCTGGCAGCGCGCGGCGAGGAGCTGTAGGTCCGGGCTGTCCTCGAAGGTCAGGTACCACTGCCAGGTACGGCGTTCACCGGGGCGTGCCCAGTGGTTGTGCAAGCGGTCTAGCCGCCAGAACCCGTCGGCCGGACTCCTGCCGGTGCCGCCTCCTGCGACGGGAAGGTCGCCGCGATCAGGCACCCGCTCCCCCTGCCCCCGCGTGGGTCAACGCGTCCCTGATGACGTCCAGCTCACGGGCGTGTTCCCACCGTTTCGCGGCGGCCTCGACAAACTCGGTGGCGCGCTGCTGGATTGAGACCACCGGCCGGCCCCTCGCGGTCTCCAACGCGGTCAGCACAAGCCCACAGGCCTGATCGAGATCAGCCTCGCGGGACTGTGTCACCGCCGTAGCCAGATCGATCGTGACCAGCGCGCGGCTCCATGGCGAACCGGAGGCGCTGATGTCGGGCAGGGCCACTCCGAGATGGTGCCGCACCTTCTCTGGCATGCCCACAGACAAGTAGGCGGTGGCCGAGTTGCTCGCCACCTGCGCCTCGCTGTAGCAGCCGAAGCTGATGCTGGAGACGATCCCCGGCGGCACCTCCTGGCCGGTGAGCATGTCCTGAGCCTGTCCGACCAACCGATGCACCCCTTGGACGTCCCCGAGCCTGCCGATCGCCCGGGCCGCCCCGTTGACGGCGAGCCGCGGAACCTGCGGTCCGCCCGCGGCGTGGCGCAGGCCATCGAAGGCCAGCTCCGCCGCTTCGGTGTAGTCCTGCTGATAGTAGGCGCAGAAACTCTGGAGGCCGCGAGCCCACGCCATCAGATCCGGCCGTTCGGCGAACTCGCCGAGTTGAAACGCCTCCGCGCCGTACGCCCTGGCCAGCGCGAACCGGCCCCGTCCGACCGCCACGTAGCCGAGAACGCCGGACGCCGCGCACGCCACCCCGACCAGTTCCCTACGCTGCGTCGGCCGACCACATTCCTCGATGAGCGCGTCGAGCCAGGCCCGCTGACGGCGCAGCCCGGAAACGAAGTCGGTATGGTCCAGCTCCTCATACCGCGAGACGACCCCAAGAACGTCATCGCGCAACTGCCGGACGACATCCGGATCCACGCTGCGGCCTCGACGATGTATCCGCCCCAGCACTTCGGCGACGCTCTCTTCGTCGCCCAGCTCCGGCGGCGTCGGCGTCACCTCCGCTTTCCCGGCGATGTTGAGATCGCCCGGCGTGGCGTCTGCCGGCGCCGTGACGCCCGAGGAGTCCGGCAGGGCCAGGCCGAGGCCGAGGACGGGCGTCGGCGCGGCTTCAGCACCGCCGACGAGTGAGGCGGCCAGGGCGGCATCGAACCGCGCACGGGTCTGCTCATCTGCCAGACCGAGATCCCGATCGAGGATCTCCTGGGTCTCGTCCCGCAACCGAATCCGGACGCCCCGCCGCTCCCAGTTCGACACCGACGCGGCAGCCACCCCGAGATGCGCCGCGAAGGCACGGACACTCATCCGCCGCGCCTCACGCAGCGCCCGTGTCTCCCGACCCGACCATCTCGCGACCGCCACCGCCGAGGTCCCTCCCGCCTATCCCCGCGCCCGCAGCAGAACATCGAACAGAGCCGACCCAGCATGTCATCGACGCGCCGGACCCGCTTCGCGGGCGAGCTCCGCCGACGGCGGTTCGCCCACTTCGGCACCCCCGACAGCGCCATTCAGAATGCTTCCACTGCGAGGCAAGAGCCCGCCGAGATGCGCACGAGGTTCTCGAGTTTGGTCTCGGCGGGTCACCGTCGACGACTCTGACGAGCGGAAGAGGGCCGTCGATGCCTGTGCGAGGATCTGGCCTCTTCGACGCTGGGGGGAGCGTGGCGATGCGCAGGGTTTGGACCATGCCATTGGTGGGCGTGGTGTTGGCGGCACTGATCGGCGGCTGCGGGAGTGGCAACGGCGGTGTGGCCAGTCTGCCGCCAGGCCAGGCGGAGGGCGGTGCCGGGTCGACGGCAGCGGCGTCGAGCGGCAAGCTCGTCTCCGGGGAGACCGGGTTCGGGGTCTCGCGGTCGGACGCCAGCATGGGTCTGCCGGACTACGTCTGGGCCGCGACCATGGTTACCAATGGCACGCCGATGGTTACGCCGTTGACGGCCTCGTTCGCCGTCTACGATCCGGCGGGTTCGGTGATCGGGCAGTCGAGCACGTCCGCGCCGATCATGCGTACCGGTACCCGCATGGTGGTGGGCACGCAGGTCGAGGTTCCTGCGGGGGCGCAGATCGGCAGGGTCGTGGCGACGGTGAGCCCGTTGGAGAACCTGGCGGAGAAGGACACGCATCCGAACTCGACGTTCGCCGCGGTCGGTGTGCATCTTCAGGGCAGCGTCGCAGGCGGTTCGGCGAAGGTGCTGGGTGAGGTCGTGAGTCACTACCAGCAGCCGGTGCATCAGGTGTATGTCAGCATCGCGTGCTTCAACGCGGCGGGTGCGATTATCGGCGGCGGGGAGCATTACGTCGACGCAATAGGCCCTGGTCAGACGGTCGGGTTCGCCAGCGACGGGCTCATAGTCTCCGGAGAACCGGCACGATGCGAGGCTTTCCCCACGCTCTCAGGCGCGTTTGGATAGTCCGATGACGGCCCGGCAGGCCGGGGCCCGTCATCGGCCGGGGCGAGAGCTGGTCGTCCGAGAATCGCGGGGAAGCTGTGGAAGGCGGCGGACGGCGTCGGGGTTCTGCTGCCACCAGGCGTTGAGGTCCTTGATCCCGGCGGGGGTCTGGATGTTGAGGACGATCTGCCCGTGGTGCGCGAGTGCGTCGGCGAGGTGGAGGGCGGCGTTGCGTCCGGCGGGCAGCTTGTCCTGGTTCAGGGTCGTGTCGTCGTCGAAGCAGACGACGAACGCGGACTCGCGGCGTTCCTCGATGAGCCGGCTCGCGAGGGAGGGTGCTCCTGTGGCGCTCGCGTGGGCGGTGCCGAGGAGTGCGACGGCGGCGAATCCGCAGTGGGCGGCGGTGAGGGCGTCGGGGATTCCTTCGCAGACGACTGTCATCCCGGGCACGGCCGGGCCGGCGGTGAGCAGGTGGGCGAGTTTCGGGTTGGGAGCGAGGTCCTGGGAGGGCTGGTCGTAGCGGCGGCGCTGATCGGAACGCAGGTAGCGGACCTGGTAGTAGACGGGCCGGTGGTCTTCCGGGTGGAGGACGGGGAAGACGATGCCGGGCCCTGCGTGGGGCAGCCCGTTCGGGCGGGGGAGCTGGCGGGGCCCGGGGTCGAAGCCGATCCGGTTGGCGGTGAGGAGCTCGTTTGTGAAGCCGCGTCCGTAGAGGTAGCGGCGAGCGCCGGCGGCGGCCGGCCGCCAGAGGAGATCGGCCGCAGCGCTGACCAGCTCGTTGATCGCGGGGCTCAGCCGGGCGGGAGGTGGCGGTGGGACGGGCGGCGTGGGCGCGGGTGGGATTGCTGGCCGCGTGGGTGATCTGGCGGGCTGCTGGCGGGGGGTGATGCCGGCCCGGTCTGCGAGGTCCAGGAGCGCCTCGCGCACGGTCATGCCGGCGCCGGTCATGAGCAGGTCGACGGCGGTGCCGCCTTCGCCGCAGGCGTGGCATTTCCACCGCCAACGGCCCCCTGGAATCCCTGGTAGATGCCCATGGAGGGGTGTTCGTCGGGATGGGCGGGGTTCGGGCAGTGCCAGCGGGCGCCGCGGCCACGCCCTTGCGGGTCGCCGCAGATCTCGGTGGCGAGCGCGGCGAGGTCGGTGCGGTCGAGAACGGCATCACGGTCGACCGTCGTCACCTCACCGCCTCCTTCGCAACAGAAGGGCTCACCGGTGATGTGTGAACGAGCGCTGGTGTGACCGGAAAGCGGAGAGACGAGATCCTTCTGGATGGACGGTGCGCCGGTTCGCGTCATGCCAGGGCAGGGCAGGAGGGGAGGTGACGTGATGGTCGGCGAGTTGGATGGTGACCCGTACCGCGCGGCGCTTCACGGTGTCCTGTTCCTCGACGAGGCGCGAGAGTCCGCTAGTGCACCGGGTTGGGCGGTGTGAGCTCTGTTTATGCGGGCTGTGTGTCGGTCCCGGTGTCGTCGGGTTGCGCTGCCTGGTTGTGGTCACGGGCGG